>ERZ1370068.2708-contig-1841_pt1 | contig 42695 bp, 78 predicted proteins | sample MGYA00561227_ERZ1370068 | MGnify/ENA primary metagenome ERZ1370068 (study PRJEB38410, sample SAMEA6850437) | metagenome | study: Metagenomic assessment of the ecological functions of the soil: analysis of the soil microbiota associated with the... | reverse complement strand
GTTACGTATTGCTCCGCGCTTGACCGTGAAGCTGATGCTCTGCGCGTCGATGCGGAGCAGGCCGCCGCCTTTCCAGCGAAAACGCGTTCTCCGGGACTTCCAGCATGGCTGCGAGCCCTGCGGATCTGGCGAACCGGATGTCGAACGTCTGCGCCATGCCAAGTCTCCCCGGGATCGACGCTGTTAGTGCTGACTATCCGCCTTCTAGCGCAGGCTTCGGAAGCGCAAATGCCATGATCGGAGTCCGCCTTGCCCCAGGACTTGCCGTCACCACCGGCGGAGATCACCAGGTATTGCCGGCCGTCGGCGCCGAGATATGTCGTCAGGCGTCGCCTTGCCGCCGGCGGGTAGTTTGTATTTCCACAGTTCCTTGCCCGTCTCGACATCGAACGCGCGGACATAGGCGTCCAGGGTTGCGCCGATGAACACGAGTCCGCCCGCGGTGGTGATGGCGCCGCCGAGATTCGCCATGCCGGTGTCCGCGCGGCAGCGGCGGCATGCCGATCTTGTCGAGGCCTTCGCTGGTGCCGAGCGGCACATCCCAGAGCGTCTTGCCGGTCTCGAGGCTGATGGCCGTCAGCGTGCCGAACGGCGGCGCGGTGCAGGGCGAGCGCTTGCTCGACAGCCAGATCTCGCGCTGCATGATGTATGGCGTGCCCTGCATGTCGGTGAATTCCTTGCCGACGCGCTCGCCGCTGGTCAGCTTCTCGCGCATCACCTTCCAGGTCTCGCGCGGAATCAGCTTGACCACCGCGGCGAGGCGGTTGTTAGGCACGATGGCGATGCCGCGCTCGCTGTCGTAGGCGACGCCGCCCCAGTGCGCGCCGCCGATGTTGGCCGGCAACCTGCACCGAGCCGCGCTCGGAGGGCGGCGTGAACGGCCCGTCGTAGCGCAGCGTCGCGAAACGCGCGCGGCATTCGGCGAGATCTTCGGGTGTCGCGCCCCAGATGTCGTCCGCCGTCAGCGTGCGGAAACCGGTCGCTCAACGCGGACAGCGGCTGCGTGGGCGAAGTGACTTTCGCCCGGGATGTCGCTCTTCGGCACGGCGCGCTCTTCGACGGGAAACAGCGGCGCGCCGGTTTCGCGGTCGAGCACGAACAGCTGCGCGGTCTTCGTGCCCTGCAGCACCGCGGCCGCGGCCGTCGCGGCAGCGTGATCAGCGCCGGCGGCGCGGCATTGTCGTAGTCCCACAGATCGTGATGCACGGTCTGGAAATGCCAGACCACTTTTCCGGTCGAGGCGCGCAGCGCGACGATGGAATTGGCGTAGCGGTTGTCGCCGAGCCGCGTGACGCCGTAGTAGTCGACCGCCGGGCTCGTGGTGGGCAGGAACACCAGGTCGCGCTCGGGATCGGCGGCGATGATGGACCAGGTGTTGGCGCCGCCGGTGCGATGCGCCGCCGCGCCGCCCAGGTCTTGTATGCCGGATCGTCGGGATCCTGCGGCACCGGATTCCAGGTCCAGCGCAGCGCGCCGGTGCGCGCGTCGAAGCGCGGACTTCGCCGCTCGCGCCCACGGTCGAGTTGTTGTCGGCGACGGCGGAGCCGACGACGATGAGGTCGCCGACGACGGCGGGCGGCGAGGTCTGCTCGTATTCGTCGCCGTAGGATTGTTTGTTGCGCAGCAGCGGCACGAGCAGATTGACGCTCGCCGCCCTTGCCGAAACCCTCGCAGGACTTGCCGTTCGGCCGCGTCCAGCGCCACCAGCCGCGCGTCGACGACGCCGACGATAGATGCGCCGCGCGCAGGCGCGCGGCCTCTTCTTCGAGGGATCGCGCCAGTACGACACGCCGCGGCTCACCCAGTCGCCGAAGTGCCGCTTGCGCTTGACGCGTCAGCATCGCGCGACCAGCGCTTGCTTGCCGGTGACGGGATCGAGCGCCGACGACCTTGCCGAGCGGCGTGGACAGATACATCACGCCGTCGACGACCAGCGGCGTGGCCTCGAGCGCGGTGGAGTTGCCGGTCTCGATGCCCGCTTCGCCGGTCTTGAATTCCCAGGCGAGCGTGAGCTTGCCGCACGTTGTCGCGGTTGATCTGCGTGAGCGGCGAGTGGCGGTCGCCGCCCGGCGTGCGGCCGTAGTTAGGCCAGTCACCGGCTGCGCGGCGGCGCGGCGCATGCCCCGGTCGACGAAAGCCAGGGGCGATCAACCAGGCCAGCGGTTTTTTTCATCTTGATTGCCCACCGTTGCCACAGGATGCGCGCCGGATTGCCGTTCATCGTGAACGCCTGGACGCTCAACCGGTACCGCCACGCGCGAAAATCCGCGAGCAGTTCGCTGAACCACTCGCGCCGCTGATGCCTCATTACGCGGTAGCCGCTAGGTTGCAGCTCAGTAGAACCGCCCGGGCGCAGGGTTCGTTTGAATTCATGTGCAGCAGTATTCTCCGGGCGAATCTGCTGCGTTTGCGCCGACAGGTTCCAGAACTGATCGTCGCCGCCGCTTCCATGAGGAGCGACCTACAACGACTCGGCGCGCCGGTCAGCGCGCTGGCTTGCCGGCCATCCGGCGCGAACGTTCGCCGCTGCCCTGGCATGCCCAGATGAGCAGCGAAGCGACAAGGCCAGCGGGCGGCGCACGACAGCGCGGTGGCAACCTTCTTCTCCTGAGTCGCCGCGCGGTGCCGCAGGCGATTGAACCCTGGCTCTGGCGACCCGCTGGTTCACAGTGTCTTGCCGAGGAAGCGCGCCACGCAGGCGCGTCGCAGCCACGGAACGCGATGGCGACACCGAGCAGGCGCGATGATCATCACCAGCATCGACATCGCGCCAAAAATGCCGCGTCGGCCCGTTCCCAGGCAAAGCGCAGCGCGCGAGCACCGTGCTGAGGCGGTCAGGAGCACGCCCGCCACCAGCAGTACCGGCCGCTTCCACTTGGTGATGGGCGGCGGATCGCCGAGCCGTCATGTAGCTGACGAGCCCGCAGTAGAGGCAGTGATTTGCAGCGCGAGTGCATGGGAGCAAATTTGCCAGCCGCGAGTCTGAACGAGGCGGTAACCGGCGCACAGTTTTTTGTAGGTGGAGCAGCATCTGCCCTCAGGCGCAAACGCGGGATTCCCTGTGGCGTCGACGCTGTGAGACAACGCCGGCGCGCGTCGAACAGCGAGTCGAAGAAATGCCGGCGGATCGGCCACCCCGCGGTCGAGCAGCCGCGCGATGTCGCGGCTCAAGTCCGGCTTCCGACTGACGCGAATCGAGCGCCGCCAGCCATTCCGGCGCGCGTCACGATGCCGTCAGCCCGGTTGGAATCGACGAGCGGTCTTCACGAACGTCGAAGAACGATCGGCCGGACGCGCGTTTCGGCAATCAGCGCGAACACCGCGCCGCAGGCGTAGTAGCGCGCGATTCTCGTTGCGTTCGCGCGCGGTCTCGACGCCGCGCCGTCGCGTGAGCGTTGCGCACTCCTCGATCGACGTGATTGATGTCGGCACGCCAGGTCGTAGCTCGGATCGTTCCACGCGCCATGAGCGCGCATGGCCAGCAAGTCGGCGCCGCCTTCGGTGATCCAGGCATCGCGCGCGTATTCGTAGGCGACGGTCTGGCCCAGCCAGAAATGCGCGGCTTCGTGCGCGACGAACGACAGTCCCTCGATGCGCGCTAGTCCTCGTCCTCCGCGAGAACGCCGCCGCCTTCGTAGGCGAGGACGATGAGGCCGTGCAGCACGCTGCCCGCCGCGGCTGACATGATGCCCCGGCGTCGGCCCGAGCCCAGCTCAGCATGATCGTGGGCTTCACGCCGGCGCAGGCGTCCCAGCTCCTGCGTATAGCGCGCCAGCATCTCCGGCACGGTTTGGCGCGAGCGATCCGCGAATCCACTCCGGCAGTTGCGGATCGATGAACGCCGACCATGTCGGGAGTTTCGATGGGCTGCGTCGCGGACCGAAGAACACGTACGTGTCCTTGTCGGTGCGTCTCCGGCAACCGCGACGCGTTGCCGTCGCAGCCAGCACCGCGCCCGCGCGGATCGCGGCAACAGCATAAGTAATCTTCGGCCGTCCGGCACCGACTTGATTGTTCAGATCACTGGGCAGCGCCTTGACCGCAGCCGATCCGACTCCATGGGAAACACTGTCGAACTGCGCCGATACAGCGCCACCGATCCATCGGTGAACTCGCAGCGCCGGCGTGTAGTCGTCCTGCAGGCCTGTCGCGAACGGCGTGAAGCGGATGCGCACGTGCAGCGGCACTTGGCCGCTGCGTCGGCAGTCAGCACGTCGTACCAGCCGCGTCGCGCTGCAGTCGCACGCCGCGCGTCTCGCACGGTCCAGCTCAGCGGCCGCCACGGCTTGCTGATCGTCGCGCGTCAGCGTCCGGAACGCGGCAAAACCCACGCCGGCGATGTCGCGATCGAACATGTGACTCCGCGCTCCACTGCGTCTGCCGCTGGCGCGCGACCTCGACGCGCACCTGCGGCGGTGCCGGCAGAGTCGGTGGTCGCGGCGCGGCTCGCGTGGCGCCCGCTGGCCGAACGATACGCGCAGCAACAGCGAGGCGGTGAGCTGCCAGGCATCGTTCAGCCGTCGATGAAGATCGTCGCCGGCTGCTCGAGCGAGTCCTTGAGCGCCTGGATCATCGAGGCGGCGTCGAAGCCGTCGACGAAGCGATGATCGAACGACGACGACAGATTCATCATCAGCCGCACCGTGATCTGGCCGTCGACCACCACGGCGCGCTCGATGGCCTTGTTGATGCCGATGATGGACACCTCGGGCATGTTGATCATCGGGCGTCGAGGCGATGCCGCCTAACTTGCCGAGGCTGGTGATCGTGATCGTGGAGCCGGTGAGTTCCTCGCGCGGCGACTTGTTGTTGCGCGCGGCTTCGGCGACGCGGCGGATCTCGGCGGCGAGATCGTGCAGCGCGCGCGACTCGACGTTGCGCACCACCGGCACCTTCAGGCCCTGCGGCGTCTGCGTGGCGATGCCGACGTGCACGGCCTTGTGCTTCACCGAGCACGCCGCGCGCGCGAGTCGTACAGCGCATTGCACTGCGGGAACTTGTCCAGCACCCGCGCCAGCGCGGCCACGATGAACGGCAGGAACGTCAGCGGCGGCGCGGCAGGCGGGCGGCGATCGTTGAGATGCTTGCGCAGGCCTTCGAGGCGCGTGAGATCGCACTCTTCTACATAGGAGTACTGCGGGATGCTGCGCGCGGATTCGGTGAGGCGCTCGGCGATCACGCGGCGCAGACCGATGATCTTCACTTCCTCGGTGCCGTTGCGCGGCGCGTGCGGCGCGTTGGCGCGCGCATTCATGGACGGCGGCGCACCGCGCGCGGCGCCCGCGGCCAGCGCGGAATCGATGTCGCCCGGCTCGATGCGGCCCGCGGGCCCGGTGCCGGTGACGGTAGATAGATCGAGCCCGGCCTCGACGGCGCGGCGGCGCGATGCCGGCGACACCATGACTCGCGACGACTTGCCTTCGACCATTGCGCATGTGCGCCGTTGGTCGGCTGCGCGGCCGCTGCGTCTTGCATTCGTCGCTGTTTTCGCCGGCTGTCTTGTCCGTCGCGCGGCGATGCGGCGTCAGCGGCTCGGCCGGCGCGGGCGGCGGCGTTTTCGCGGCGGGCGCGTCACCCGCGGCAGCGGAGCGTGGCATCGGTGTCGAACACCACGAGCTCGGAGCCCACGGCCACCATGTCGCCCGGCTCACCCTGGATGGAAAGAATGCGGCCCGTGACCGGCGCCGGCATTTCCACCGCGGCCTTTTCGGTCATGACTTCGCACATGACCTGGTCTTCCTGCACCAGGTCGCCGGGCTTCACATGCCAGGCCACCACTTCCGCGGAAACCGTGCCTTCACCCAGGTCCGGCATCTTGAATACGTAGCGGCTCATGTTCTTATTCGCCCATGGCTGCGCGCAATGCGAGCGCCACTCGTGCCTGGCCGGGAAAATACTCCCATTCGAAGGCGTGCGGATATGGCGTGTCCCAGCCGGCGACTCGCTGGATCGGCGCCTCGAGATACCAGAAGCACTCTTCCTGAATGCTGGCCGAGAGTTCCGCGCCGAAGCCGGAGAAACGCGTGGCTTCGTGCGCGACCACGCAGCGCCCGGTCTTCTTGACAGAAGAGCAGATCGGATCGATGTCGAGCGGCGACATGGTGCGCACGTCGATGATCTCGGCGTCGATGTTCGAGCTTCTTCGCCGCCGCTTCGCACACGTAGACCATGGTGCCGTAGGTGACGATGGTGACCTGCTCGCCGGGCCGCACGATGTCGCACTTGCCGATGGGCACCTTGTAGTGGCCCTCGGGCACGTTGCCCTTTGGCATGCGTGCTCCACGGCACCGCAGGTTTGTTAGGGTCGCCGTCGAACGGGCCCGTTGTAGATGCGCTTGGGCTCGAAGAAGATGATCGGGTCGTCGTCTTCGATGGCCGCGATCAGCAGGCCCTTGGCGTCGTAGGGATTGCTGCGGCATCACCACTTTCACGCCGCAGATGTGCGTGAAGATGGCTTCGGGGCTCTGCGAATGCGTCTGGCCGCCGCGGATGCCGCCGCCGCAGGGCGCGCGGATCACGACCGGCGAGGAGAAATCGCCCGGCGCTGCGATAGCGGATGCGCGCGAGCTCGCTCGCGATCTGGTCCACCGCCGGGTAGATGTAGTCGGCGAACTGGATCTCGGCGACGGGCTTCAGGCCATTCACCGCCATGCCGATGGCCGTGGCGACGATGCCGCCCTCGGAGATCGGCGAATCGAGCACGCGGTGCTCGCCGTATTTTCGCTGCAGGCCGTCGGTGACGCGGAACACGCCGCCGAAGTAGCCCACGTCTTCGCCCATCACGACCACCGACGGATCGCGCGCCATCATCACGTCCATGGCGGAGTTCAGGGCCTGGATCATGTTCATCTGCGCCATGGCTCAATCCGGCCTTCGCCGCGAGCCCGAGCTCGGCGTTGAGTTTGATTTCCTCGGCGAGCTGCTCGCTCTGCCGGCGCAGGTTTTCCGGGAACTCCTTGTAGACGTCCTCGAACATGAGGTGGCGGTCGAGGCGCGGGCCTTCGTTGAGCGCGCCGAACGACACGGCTTCCTTCCAGGCGGTGACCACCTGCGCGTCGAGCTCGGCGTGCAATTCCTTGTGCTGCTTCTCGCTCCACTCGCCGCGCGCGATCAGGTGATTCTTCAACCTATCTACCGGATCGCCGAGCGGCCAGTGCTCGTAGTCGTCCTTGGGCCGGTAGCGCGACGGGTCGTCGCTGGTGGAATGCGCGGCCGCGCGATAGGTGACGAGCTCGATGAGCGTCGGCCCGCCGCCGGTGCGCGCGCGCTGCGCCGCCCACTGCGTGACCGAGTACACCGCGAGGAAGTCGTTGCCGTCGACGCGGATGCCCGCGATGCCGTAGCCCGGGCCGCGCGCCGCGAACGAGCGCTGCTCGCCGCCCGCCGTGCCCTGGAACGTGGAGATGGCCCACTGGTTGTTGACGATGTTCATGATGACCGGCGCCTGGTGCACGGCCGCGAAGATGATGCCGTGGTGGAAGTCGGCCTCGGCGCTCGAGCCTTCGCCGATCCAGGTGCAGGCGATGTGGTCTTCGTTGCGGATGGCCGCGGCCATGGCCCAGCCCACCGCCTGCGGGAACTGGGTAGTTAGGTTGCCGGAGATCGAGAAGATGCGGCCCGGCGTTCCAGTGATACATGACCGGCAGCTGGCGGCCCTTGCACATGTCGCGCGTGTTCGAGAGCAGCTGGCACATGAGTTCGACCAGCGGCTTGCCGCGCACCATGTAGATGCCCTGCTGGCGGTAGGACGGGAACAGCATGTCGCCGGGCTGCAGCGCCATGGCCTGGGCCACGCCCACGGCCTCCTCGCCGAAGCAGCGCATATAGAAGGAGATCTTTCCCTGGCGCTGCGTGCGCTGCATGCGGTCGTCGAAGATGCGCGTGAGCAGCATGTGGCGCAGGCCGACCTGCAGGTCCTCGGCCTCGAGGCGCGGATTCCACTGGCCCACGGCTTCGTGCTTGTCGTCGAGCACGCGCACCAGGCCCACGGACACCTCTTCCATGTCGCGCGCGCGCGCGTTGACGTCGGGTTTGTTGATGGCGCCGGCGGGCGACAGCTCGACGTAGGCTGAAGTCGGGCTTGTCGCCCGGCCGAGTGGGCGGTTGCGGAACGTGAAGTCTTGGCATAGGGCGCGATGATAGCGCGGGCGGAAGGTGGGGAAGGCGCGCCCTGCGCCATGCATCCCATCTTACGCCGGCTTCATCACCATCAGAAACACGCGCGATCGAGCGGCGCGGCCGTCGCGACGATTCCCCAGATTCCCCACGACCGCGACAGCGCGTGGTACTCGGTCTCGTTCCAGTTGCCCGCGAGACCCGCGCGCATGTTGGCCAGCAGCTTCTTCTGCAGCGGCCCGACCGCTGAACGCGAACGCCAGCCCCGAGACGCCGAACAGCGCCAGCGACCCGCCGATCCAGAGCGTGCGCAGCAGCGGGCAGATGCGCGATGCAGCGCCAGCGCGACGCCGGTGGCGACGATGAGCAGCACGCCGGGCACCGTGAACCAGCGGTCGCTGCCTTGATGATGCCGTCGAGCGCCTGCGCCACGCGCGCGCAGATCGCCGGTGACGATCCGCATGCACTTTCCAGAACACGCCCGTGATGATGTTGCCGAGGAACAGCACCACGCTCGACGACGTGCAGCGCCTTCAGTGCCAGGTAGAGCATTCTAGTTAGCCTCGCGGTTGAGCCAGGCGACGAGCCCGGCGGCGTTGAGCTCGAAATCCTTGCCGAGGATGGCGTCGATCTGCGGTCGTCGCTCATGCGTGCAGCCGTGTTCGCGCAGCGATTCGTGCGCCAGCCGCCGCAGGTCGACCACGCGATGCGCGCCATGTCGTGCGGGCCGGCGCGCGCGCGCGATCCGTCACGAATTCGTCGACGGCGTCGACCATGTCGTTGGCCAGCCGCGCGCAATCGCGCGACTTCGCTGTAGTGAGTCAGATAGATCCGGCGCGGGCGGAACTGCATCAGCCGCGATGATGGAGGCCTTGAGCTGGCCCGGGATCGAATTGCGTGGGCGTGGTGGTGCGGCATGATCCACGCGCCGTGCGCCGTGTCGAACTCGCGGTAGGACAGGCCGAAGGTGTCGCCGGTGAAGATGCTGCTGGCGGCGTGATCGACGATGGCCTGGTGATGCAGCGCGTGGCCCGGGCGTATGCACGCATTCGAAGAGCGCGGCCGGCGAGCTCGAAACCGCTGGCCCGTCCTGCGCGATCGCGAGGCGTTCGCGCTCGATGGGCAGGATCTCGCCGTACAGCTTCGAATACAGCTCCTCGCCATACACGCCGCGCGTGCCGGCGATGAGCTTGGCGGGATCGATCATGTGAGGCGCGCCGCGCGGATGCACGCACGCAGGTGGCGCGCGGCAGCGCGCGCATCAGCGCTCCCGCGCCGCCGGCATGATCGAGGTGCACGTGCGTGAGGAACAGGCAGTTCCACCGCGTCGGGCGCGAGCTGCAGTTGCTCGAGCGCCGCGAGTATCAGCGGAACGGCCGTGTTGGGCCCGGTATCGACGACCGCCGCCCGGCCGCCGGACGACGACGATGTGCGAGGCGTCCATCTGCGGGCCGCACATATTCCGTGTCGACGGCGGTGATGCCGTCGGCGAACGTCGTCAGTCGTGGCATGACTGCATTCATGGCTTGCGGCAACATAGCAGCATGAATCGAAAATTACTCCTCGACAGTCCTGATCATGGCCTGGCGTCGCTGGTCGCCCAGGGCGCGGTCGAAGAACGCGGCAACCTCGTGCTCGACAACATTCCGTCGGTGGACACGCCGCTGACGGTGCAGCCTCGACGACTACCTGAACTCGCGTGGCGCAAGTTTCGTCGACTGGCTACCCGATGGCGGCGTGCTCATCGCCACGCGCTTCGGCGACGTCGAGCAGCTGCATCGCGTGACCACGCCCGCTCGGCGCGCGCGAACAACTCACGTTCTATCGCGAGCCGGTGACCGTAGCGCGCGTTCGCCGCAATCGGCCGTGGCGTCGGGCTTCGCGTTCCTCAGGGACGCAGGGCGGCAACGAGAATCGCGCAGGTCTACTGGTATGACACCGCCACGCGTGCCGTGCGCATGCTGACCGACGGCAAGGGTCTGAACGGCGGCGTGGTCCTGCAGCCACGACGGCAAGCGTGTCGCCTTCCACGGCACGGCCGCGACGGCGTCAGCTACGACCTCTTCATCGCCGAGCCGGCTAACAACTGTCGCGCGCCGCGCCTGGTGTACAACGGCTTTCGGAAGAACTGGTCGGTGCAGTCGACTGGTCGCCCGACGACACCAAGCTACTCGATGCGGAATTTCGTCTCGGCGAACGAATCGCACCTGTACGTGATGGACATCGCCACCGCGGCGCTCACGCCGGTCAGCGAAGGCAGCGAGACCGCGCGAGTGTCGTCGCAGGCGCATGTTCACGGCCGGACGGCCGCGGCGTCTACCTCGTCACCAACCGCGACAGCGAGTTTCGAGCAGCTGCGGCGGGTAGACCTCAGCAGCGGCGCGGTAGAGATACTGACGTCGCACATATCCGTGGGACATCGAAAGCCTTCGCGCGCAGCGACGACGGCCGCTATCTCGCCTGGGTGGCGAACGTCGATGGCATGAGCCAGCTCACGGTGGTCGAACCTCGTCCACGCGCAGCGAAAGCCTGCCGCCGCTGCCCGACGGACAGATCGGCCGCATCGCCTTCGATCGCACCGGCAAGCGCCTCGCGCTGTCGCTGGAGAGCCCGCAGTCGCCGCGCGACGTGTTCGTGCTCGAGCTCGAACGCAACTCGCTGGTGCGATACACGAAGAGCGAAGCGGGGCCCGATCGATCCGCTGCAGTTCGTGCCGGCGGAGCTGGTTCGCTACCCGACCTTCGATCGCGCCAATGGCAAGAACCGGCAGATTCCCGCGTTCGTCTTCCGCCCGCGCACGCCGGGACCGCACCCGGTCTACATCGACATTCATGGCGGCCCGGAGTCCCAGTACACGCCGGGCTTCAATGCCATTCACGCAGTTCCTGGTGCGCGAGCTGGGCTTCACCGTGATCGCGCCCAACGTGCGCGGTTCGACCGGCTACGGCAAGACCTACATGAATCTCGACAACGGCGAGAGACCGCGAGGACTCGGTCAAGGACATCGGCGCGCTGCTGGTGTGGATCGGGCTGCAGAAGGATCTGGACGCCGAAGACGCGTGTTCGTCGCCGGCGGCTCGTACGGCGGCTACATGTCGCTGGCGTCGATGGTGAATTTCGGCGACCGGCTGCGCGGCGGCATCGACGTGGTCGGCATCTCGAACTTCGTCACCTTCCTCGAGAGCACCTCGGCCTATCGCCGCGACCTGCGCCGCCCGGAATACGGCGACGAGCGCCTGCCGCGCATGCGCGCGCTATCTGCAGCGGATATCGCCGCTCACCAACGCGGCAGCGGATCGCCAAGCCGCTGCTGGTGGTGCAGGGTCTCAACGACCCGCGCGTGCCGGCGACGCGAATCGCAGCAGATGGTGGCGAAGATCCGCGCGCGCGGCGGCGAGGTCTGGTACCTCGCGCGCGAAGGACGAAGGCCACGGGTTCCGCAAGAAGGCGAACCGCGACTTCTACCAGCGGACCATCGTCACGTTCCTGGAGAAGCAGCTCGCCGCGAAGTAGCTACTTGGCGGGACTGCTCGAGGAGAAGAAGATCTTCTTCGGAACGATCTGTCAGCGCGGGCGCTCTGCGCTCGAGTAGTAAGCCGCGAGCTGCTTCGATGTCCTGCTCGGTGAGCGTCGCGGCCATGCCCGCCATGATGGGGTTCTTGCGGCCGCCCTTCTGGTAGTCGTGCAGCGCGCGCTCGATGTAGTCGCGCGTGCTGGCCGGCAGATCGTCGGGTAGTCGGCGGTGATGCCGACGCCGTTGGTGCCGTGGCAGGCGAGGCAGACTTCGCTGGCCTTCGGGCGCTCGGTCGGCCGGCACGTCGTTCTTCGACTCGCGTGAGCACGTTCGGGCCGGCGAGGTACGCGGCGACGTCGGCCATGTCCTGCTCGTTCATCGACGGCTGCCTGCGAATGCATGGTGCCGTGCGAGCGTTCGCCGCTCTTGTAGGCCTTGAGCGCCGCCGACGAGGTATTCGCGGGCGCTGGCCATGCAGCTTGGGCACCGAGTACGTGGGGTACACGTTCTTGTAGTTAGGGATGGCGTGGCAGCCGCTGCAGGTGTAGGCCAGTGCCTGGCCACGCGTGGCATCGCCGACGACCGGGCGCCTGGGCCAGGGCCGCGAGCGGCGCGACCAACGAGACGAAGAACGAGTGAGCCGAAATACGCGATGCCATACTGAATCTGTTGCCCCGTGGCTCCCAAAAATCAGGCCGCGATATTAAGGACTTGGGCGCGCAATTGCCACCGGGCACAATCGGCAGACTTCTCTGCATGGGAGTGCGGGATTGATAGCACTCATACAGCGGGTCAGCGGTGCGGCCGTCACGGTCGAAGACCGGACCGTGGGCACCATCGGCCGCGGCATCCTCGCGCTCATCGGCATCGAGCGCGGCGACGATGTTGCGCAGGCCGAGCGACTGCTCGACGCGAGTGCTCTCCTATCGCATCTTCGAAGATGCAGCCGGGCCGCATGAATCACTCGCTGAGCGACATCGGGGGCGGCTTGCTGCTGGTCCCGCAATTCACGCTCGGCCGCCGACACCCGCAAGGGCACGCGGCCCGGCTTCAGCACCGCCGCCGAGCCTGCGCTCGCGCGGGCGTTGTTCGACGGGCTGCTGGCGACTGGCGCGCGCACGCCATGCCGAGGTCGCAGCGGGCGAATTCGGCGCACACATGCAGGTCTCGCTGGTGAACGACGGGCCGGTGACCTTTCTGGCTGCAGAACCGCCCCGGATGACAAGGACTTAACGGACACGCCTCAGGCCGTGATGTGAGTCTCTACTTAGGCCGAACTTTCTTAGGTTTGGCGCCTCTGTTGACTTATCATTCGCGCACTTATCTACTGACATTTCCGGGCGTCCTGACGCCCACAGGAGCGGCTCATGGGCCCAATTGGTTTCAAAGAACTTCTAGTCATTCTGGTCGTCGTGCTGCTGGTTTTCGGGGCGAAGAAACTGAAGACGATCGGTTCTGATCTCGGTTCCGCGGTGCGCGGTTTCAAGAAGTCGATGAACGAAGGCGATGCCGAAGAGTCGGTCAAGCAGCTCAAGGCCGATGCTGAATTTTCCGATTCCGCGAAATCCCAGAACGCGGAGAAGAGCGAGACCAAGGTCGTGAGGCTCCGCGGCGCGCTCGCCGCCGTTGACCTCAGACCGACCAGCCGCGCGGCGGAGCATCTCCATGTTCGAGGTTGGATTCACTGAACTGCTGCTGATCTTCGCGCCTCGCGCTCATCGTGCTCGGGCCGGAGAAGCTGCCCAAGCTCGCCCAGCAGGTGGGCCGCTGGGTCGGGCGCGCACGCGCCATGGCGCGCCAGTTCCGCGATCAGCTCGAGGAGGAAGCGCACAACCTCGAGACCAAGGTGAACATCGATCCCGGCATCGACACCTCGCTCGATCCGAAACCCGCCGCGCCGCCGGCAGCCGCTCCGCCCACGTATCGCCGCGCCCCGCGCCTGCAGGTCGGAACCGGAAGAAGAGTTCTATCCGCCGGACCATCACATGCATCCTCGCAACGCGCGACGGCCCGCCTGGCACGACCCGCGCTGAATCCGCGAGACGGCGCCCAGGCGGAGCTCGACCTAACTACCCCGCGCGACGACGACGTCGCGCCCCGCGCCGTGAGCGACGAGCAAAGAAAGCCGAGGACCTGGCCGAAGGCACGCTGATGTCGCACCTGCTCGAGCTGCGCGACCGGCTCATGAAGGCGATGCTCGGCGCTGCTGATCGCGTTCATTCCCTGCGCCGATCTTCGCCAACGAGCTGTTCACGCTCATCGCGCAAGCCGCTGATCGACAAACTACCGAAGGGCAGCGTCGCTGATCGCGACCAGCGTCGTGTCGCCGTTCATGACGCCGTTCAAGGTGGCGTTCTACGTCGCGTCTGTTCGCGGCGATGCCGGTCGTGCATCTACCAGATCTGGGCGTTCGTCGCGCCCGGCCTGTACCGGCGCGAGAAGCGCTTCGCCGTGCCGCTGCTGGTGTCGTCGGTGCTGCCTGTTCTACGTCGGGCGTGGTGTTCGCGTACTTCGTCGTGTTCCCGCTGATGTTCACCTACCTCGGTCGGCACCGCGCCCGCGGGCGTGAAGCTACATGCCCGACATGGCGAGCTATCTCGACTTCGTGCTCACGCATGTTCTTCGCCTTCGGCGTCGCGTTCGAGGTGCCGGTGGCGGTGGTGCTGCTGGTGCTCACCGGCCTCGTGAAGGTGGAGACGCATCGGCGAGACATCGCGGCTACGTGATCATCGGCATCTTCGTGGTGGCGGCGATTCCTCACGCCGCCCGACGCGATTTCACAATGCATCATGGCCATCCCATGTACCTGCTCTACGAAGGCGGGCTGGTGATGGCACGCGTCATGCAGAAGATGCGCCGCGAAGCCGCCGCCGCCGCCGAGAAAGAAGAAGCCAAGGCGAGCTGAAGCGCGCGCTGGCGCGCGCTGTACAGTAAACGCCCCTACGCGACGTCAGCTCGCGCCTTGCTGGCGCCGGTGCGCTTGAGTCAGACTCGGCGCCATCGCGGCGCAACAGCGCCCACAAGAATTCGGGGCAATAACAATGAGCGATCCGACCACGACGACCATCGTGTCGCCCGACCATAGCCGCAGCTTTTTCGGTCATCCGCGTGGGCTCGCCACGCTGCTTCATGACCGAGTTCTTCGAGCGCTTCACCTACTACGGCCTGCGCGCGATGCTCGTGCTGTTCCTCGCGGCATCGGCGACCGGCGCGAATCCGGGCTTCGGCGTCGATGGCGCAACCGCCGGCGCGGTGTACGCGCCTGTTCACGGGCGGCGCCTATCTCTGGCTGCATCCCCGGCGGCTGGATCGCCGATCGGCTGATCGGGCCAACGCAACGCGCGATGTTCACCGGCGGCGTGTTCATCGCCGCCGGCAATTTCATCCTGGCGATTCCCGCCACGCCGGCGGTTTTCTACATCGGGCTCTGCGGTGATGGTGCTCGGCATCGGCCTGCTCGAAGCCGAACGTCTCCGAGCGTGGTCGGCGCGCTGTACGAAGGCCAGCCGGGCGCGCGGCGCGACGCCGGCTTCTCCATCTTCTACATGGGCATCAATCTCGGCGCCGACGGTCGGGCCGTTCATCGCGGGCGGCACTCGGTGAGAAGCTGAACTGGCGGCTCGGCTTCTTCACCTGCGGCGTCGCGATGCTGCATCGGCTCGCGCAGTTCAAGATGACGCGAGAAGTATCTCGGCAACGCCGGGCTACGCGCCGCCAGTGTTCCTGCCGCGAACAGCGCAAGCGCACCTGGACATGCTCGTGGCATCGCGCTTGCGTCGCGGCGCTGATCGGCGCCGGCTTGCTGTTCATGCGCGGGAGACATCCGCCGACGAAACCGCAGCTCGCGCAAGGCCTGTTCGTCGCGCAGGTCGCGCTCGCCGTCGCGCTTCTTCGGCTACGTGCTGGTGTTCGGCGGCCTCGACACACGCATCGAAGAAGAAGCGTGTCGGCGTCATCATCGTCGTTCTTCTTCCTGAGCGCGGCGCTGTTCTGGGGCGGCTTCGAGCAGCAGGCCACGACGTTCAACACCTTCGCGCTCGATTACACCGACCGCTCCTGGCTCGGCGGCATGGTTCGCCGAGGACATGCATCCGGCGTCGTGGTACCAGTCGATCAACCCGGTCTGCATCATCATTTTCGCGCCGTTCTTCGCGTGGATCTGGGTGGCGCTCGGCGCGCGCAACCTGGATCCTTCGGCGCCCATTCAAGATGGGCATGGGCCTGCATGTTGCTAGGCGTCGGCTTCCTCGTCATGATGTGGGCGCGCGCAGCTCGTGGTTTCGAGCGGCGGCAAGGTCGGTCCGACGCTGGCTGTTCCTGGCCTATCTGATTCCACACCTTCGGCGAGTTGTGCCTGTCGCCGGTCGGACTCTCGAACGTCACCAAGCTCGCGCCGGCCGAAGTTCGTGAGCCGCCTGATGGGCACGTGGTTCCTCGGCAGCGCCATCGGCAACACCGTCGCCGGCCTGGTCGGCGGCACACTCCGCTTCGCTCAGGGCCGACGAGCTGCCGCACCAGTTCCTGGTCATGACGCTGATCGGCGGCGGCGCCGGCGTATTCATCCTGCTTATATCGCGCGGCGCTGCGCGGCTGGATCGGAGACAGCAAATGAGCTCGTCCTAACTATCTGCGCGGCGCGTCGCCATCGCTCCGACCCTGGCGCGCCTGCCTGCTCGCCTCGTGCAACGGCCCGCACGGGCCCGACCCGCCGCCGAAACTCGAAGGCGACCGCGAAATTCGTCGACGCAGCGTGAACACCGGACCTCGTCGAGCATCAGCCGCGAAGGCGAACGCCGCCGGCTGGACGCAGGCCGACCGTACATCACCGGTCGACACGCAGTACCTCAATTCACGGTCACCGACCGCTATCCTCGAGTACTTCAGCCGCAAGGCCGGCGAAGCGAGGGCGCTACGACAAGGACAAGCTCGATCCGTCCGACCGCGCGCTCGCTGAAGCTCATCAAGCTCGGCGTGAGTGCGCCGGCGCCGGCCGACGCCGCCAAGCGCGCGGAGCTCGCGAGCGCTCACCACCGAGCTCGACGCCATGTACGGCGAGGGCAAGTACTGCCCGCCGGGCACCGAACAAGGACGGCAAGAAGACCGACTGCAAGAATCTCGACGAGCTCGGCGAAACCATCGCCACCAGCCGCAACTACGACGGAGCTCACCGAAGCGTGGGTGGGCTGGCACATCGATCTCGAAGCCGATGCGGCCCGAAGTACCAGCGCTTCGTCGAGCTGGCCAACGAAGGCGCGAAGGAGCTCGGCTACGACGATCTCGGCGTGTTGTGGCGCTCGCGTTACGACATGCCGGCCAAGGATTTCGAGAAGGAAGCCGCGCGCCTCTACGGCCAGGTCAAGCCGCTGTACAAGGGCCTGCACTGCTACGCGCGCAAGCGCCTGCAGCAGCGTTACGGCAAGGACAAGGTGCCTGACGGCAAGCCGATCCCGGCGCACTTGTTAGGCAACATGTGGGCGCAGCAGTGGAACCGCGTCTACGACGACCTGCTGAAGCCCTACCCGGCGGCGAGCATCGAGTCCGCGGACCGCCTGCTGCAGAAGCGACAAGTGGGACGCGGTCAAGATGACCAAGTCGGCCGAGAACTTCTACACCTCGATCGGTTTCCCGGCGCTGCCGCAGACTTTCTGGGAGCGCTCGATGCTCACGCGCCCGCGTGACCGCGAAGTGGTGTGCCACGCCAGCGCCTGGGACATGGACGACAAGGACGACGTGCGCATCAAGATGTGCATGAAGCCCATCGAGGAAGACCTGTTCACGGTCTACCACGAGCTCGGCCACGTCTATTACTACATCTGGTACAAGGACCAGCCGATGCTGTTCCAGGACGGCGCGCACGACGGCTTCCACGAAGCCATCGGCGATGCCATCAACCTGTCGGTGACGCCGGCCTATCTACGCAAGATCGGCCTGGTCGGCGACGTGATGCCGTCGAAGGAAGCCGTCATCAACCAGCAGATGAAGATGGCGCTCGACAAGATCGCGTTCCTGCCGTTCGGCAAGCTCATCGACGAATGGCGCTGGGGCGTGTTCGACGGGCGCATCAAGCCGGCCGACTACAACAAGGCCTGGTGGGAGCTGCGCGAGAAGTACCAGGGCGTGTCGCGCGCCGGTGCGCGCGCACCGAAGAGGACTTCGATCCGGGCGCGAAGTACCACATCCCGGGCAACACGCCGTACACGCGTTATTTCCTGTCGTTCATCCTGCAGTTCCAGTTCCACAAGGCGCTGTGCGATGCGTCGGGCTTCAAGGGTCCGCTCAACGAGTGCTCGATCTTCGGCAGCACCGAGGCCGGCAAGAAGTACGGCGCGATGCTCGCGCAGGGCGCGAGCCAGCCGTGGCAGGACACGCTGCGAGGAGCTGACCGGCACGCGCGAGATGGACGCCTCGGCGATCATCGACTACTTCAAGCCGCTCGAAGGCGTGGCTCGAGGAACAGAACAAGGGCCAGTCCTGCGGCTGGGATTGAGGGGTAGCTAGATGAACGCAAACCTGGCTCCGGCGCCGCAGCTCACCGCGCGCGCCATCATCCTGTCGATCGTGCTGGCGGTGATCCTCGCCGCGGCCAACACCTACCTCGGCCTGTTCGCCGGCATGACCATCGCCTCGGCGATCCCGGCGGCGGTGGTCTCGATGGCCGTGCTGCGCGCGCTCGGCGGCGGCGGCATCCTCGAGAACAACATCGTGCAGACCGGCGCCTCGGCGGCCACCTCGATCGCCTCGGGCGTCATCTTCACGGTGCCGGCGCTGGTGATCATGGGCTACTGGCCGGACTTCAAGTACTGGTGGGTGCTGCGCCATCGCCGGACTCGGCGGCTTGTTAGGCGTGTTGTTCTCGGTGCCGCTGCGCCGCTCGCTGATCGTCGATCAGCAGATGGCCTTCCCCGAGGGCAAGGCCGCGGCCGAGGTGCTGCGCGCCGGCGAGAATCCCGACGGAAGGCATCAAGGTGCTGGGCGTCTCCGCGCTCATCGGCGGCATCGGCAAGATGATCGCCGCGAGCGGCATGCGCCTGATCCCGGACAGCGCGCTGGCCAGCGGCTTCATCGGCAAGTACCTCGGCTACATGGGCACGAACATCTCGCCGGCGTTGTTAGGCGTCGGATACATCGTCGGCCTCAACATCGGCATCGTCGTCGTGTCCGGGCAGCATCCTGTCGTTCAACATCGCGATCCCGATCTACCACGCGTATTTCCTCGCCGGATAATCCGGAGCTCGCCGCCGACGGTCGCGGGCGCCTGCCAGGGACTCGGCAGCGCCGAATGCGCGGAAGCGACGGCGCAGATCCTGCGCGGCGCGCAGATCCGTTACCTCGGCGTCGGCGCCATGCTGGTCGGCGGCCTGTGGGCGTTGATCACGCTGCGCAAGTCCATCGTCTCGGGCGTGAAGAGCGGCCTCGCCGCGGCGCGCGCCGGCAGCGATGCGATCGTCGCGCACACCGATCGCGATCTGCCGATGAAGTGGGTGCTGGTCGGCATCGTGCGCCTTCACCATTCCGCTGGCCGTTCTCTACACAACATCGTGGGAAGCGTCGGGGTCGGCCTCGCGATGTCGGTGATCATGGTCGTCGCCGGCTTCCTGTTCTGCTCGGTGTCCGCGTACATGGCGGGCCTGGTCGGCTCGTCGAACAACCCGGTGTCGGGCATCACCATCGCGACGATCCTGTTCGCCGCGCTGGTGTTGTTAGGCTTCCTCGGCAAGGACTCGACGATCGGCCCGGTGGCCGCCGTCATGATCGGCGCGGTGGTGTGCTGCGCCGCCTGCGTCGCGGGCGACAACCTGCAGGACCTCAAGGCCGGCTACCTGGTCGGCGCCACGCCGTGGCGCCAGCAGGTGATGCTGGCCATCGGCTCGGTGTGCTGCGCGCTCGTCATGGCGCCGGTGCTCAACATGCTCGCGCAGAGCTACGGCATCGGCCCGCGCACGCCGAACATCCGCCGCTCGCTCGAAGCCGCGCAGGCCAACCTCATGGCGTCGGTCGCGAAGGGATTGTTCGGCGGGCATCTGCCGTGGACGATGATCATGATCGGCGCGGCATCGGCGTCGCCGTCGATCATCTCTCGATCAGGTGCTCAAGGCGCGCGGCGCTCGAGTTCCGCGTGCCCGTGCTCGCCGCGGCCATCGGCATCTACCTGCCGCTCGAGACGATGGTGCCGATCTTCCTGGGCGGCCTGCTCAACCACCTCGTGACGCGCACTTTCGGCAAGAACCTGACCGAAGAGAGAAGTCGAGAAGCGCAATCGCATCGGCACGCTGTTCGCGGCGGGCCTGATCACCGGCGAGGCGCTGATCGGGCATCTTCATCGGCTTCGCGATCTACGGCACGAAGAGCGCGGACGTGTTCGCGCTGCCGGCGGGGTGCAGCTCGGCGGCTCGCTCGGCGAATGGGTCGGGCTCTGCTGGTGCTCGGCGTCGTCGGCTACTGGCTGTATCCGGGCCGGGAAACGCGCGCCCGGCATAGTCACGCTGCGGCTATTGCCGAAGCTGCCGGGAAACCGGGGAAAACTTTCACCGTTGGCGGATAACATCGTCCCCAAAGCTTTCCCGGTTACCCGGCACCATGCATTGATCCTCGCATCGCGCGAAGCTCATCGTCTGTCTTCGCCGCCGTCTATCTCGTCTGGGGATCCACCTACCTGGTCGCGAGCATCGGCGTGCACGCGTTGCCGCCCATCCTGTTCGGCGGCATCCGCTTCATCTGCGCTGGCATCCTGCTCGGGCTGACGGCGCTCGCGCTCGGACGCAGTTCGAGCTCGACGCCACCGAGTGGCGGCACCTGTTCATCGTGGCGATCGGCAGCGTGTTGATCCCCAATGCCTGCACCAACTGGGCGATGCAGCACGTGGCGTCAATCAGACCGCGATCCTCAACGCGTCGGCGGCATTGTGGATCGCGTTGTTCGCGACGCGCGGGCGGCGCGCGCATGCGCTCGATCGGCGCACGCTGATCGGGCTCGTGATCGGCTTCGCCGGCGCGGCGCTCATCGTCTGGCCGCGCGGCAACCTGACGGCCAGCCATTTCGGCATGCAGCTGCTGATCCTGGTCGCGGTGTTCGTGTGGTCGGCGACCACGGTATACATCCGCAACGTGCACTCGAAGCTCGACGTGTTGTCGTTCTCCGCCGCTCCAGATGCTGATCGGCGGCGTGATGATGACTTCGCTCGGCCTCGCGATGGGCGAAGCCGGCGAATGGACCTGGTCGAAACCGGGGCTCATCGCGATGGCCTATCTGACCATCGCCGAGTTCCTGCCTCGCGTACACCGCGTTCGCGTGGCTCGCCAGGAACACCACGCCCGCGATGGTCGGCACGTACAGCTACGTGAATCCGGCGATCGCCGCGCATTCTTGGCTGGTGGTTCCTCAACGAGCAGTTGGGCGCGAACCAGCTCACGGGCATGGCGATCATGTTCGCGGGCGTGGCGCTGGTGAACTGGCCCCAAAGCGATGGCAAGCAAGACGCGAAGCGACTGGATGAGGATCGAGCAGAAGGATCCGTCGACGGCGGGATGAGGTCAGCGACAGTCCGCCGTCAGCGGCTGCGCCATCAGGTCCGCGGAGACTCGCTGGAGCGCTGGCTTGGGCGGCTCTCCGGGAAGTCGATCTGCGCCTTCAGCAGTTCGCCGCCCGCGTCGCGGATATTCGTGAGGCCGCGATAGCGCATGAGCCGGCGATCGCGCTGTCGATAACTCACATCGATGTCCGGAAGGAACCAGCCCAGGGCTCCCGCGAGCGACAGGCGGATGACGCTCTGCGGTTTCGCCGTCGATCGGTCACCTCGGCCGACTTTGCGAACGCGGAAGGTGACGCTGTCGAGCAGGCTCGGAACCAGGAAGGGCACTGTGGACGCGATGCCCTTCTGCTCGAGCGATTCCCATTGCTCGCGCACGAATTCGTCGAAACCCGCATCCGCCACGAGCGTCCGCGTGGGTGAGATACTCCCTGCGCAGCGGGGCCCGCGAGCCTGCGCGCTGCAATACCGTGAGGAGCGGGCATCGCGCTCAGCCTTCGGCGAAGCCGCTGCGTGCGTCTTCGAACGTGAATGCGAGGCGAGGTGCGCTGCGTGGAGTACTCGAGCTGCTTGCGTGCGAACGGCGCGGAATCGATGGCGCATCGGTACAGCACCACGCGAGTCTCGCGCGGACTGCCGCCGTCGATCACGGCATGCGATTCGACGTACAGCAGCTCACCGGGTGTCGAGGCTGCGCGCATAACCCGTGAACGAGTAGTCGTCGGCGTGCGCTGACATCGCGAGGAGCGTGAGAACGATGCCGGCGGAGAGTCGCGAGCGCATGAAGGACATACGCGCGCCGGCTCGGCGCAGATGCGCGAGGCGCGTCCCCTTTGCTAGGAAACGAGGAATGTCCCCAGCTAGTCTGCCCATTAATCGCGTTTGGCGCGGATGACTTCGACGCGGCCACGCGAGCCGATGAACCACGAGCCGATCCAGCTCACGATGCTGACGATGATGCGCGCCGCCCACGGCGGTCCAGAACCCGCGTCGATGTGGAAACCCGGCAGCAGCAGCGCCACCAGCCCGAGCATCGCGGCGTTCACCACCAGCAGGAACAGACCCAGCGTGAAGATGAGCGCCGGTAGCGACAGCAGCAGCGCGAAGGGCCGCACGATGGCGTTCACCAGGCCTAACAACAGCCCCGCCAGGATCAGCGTGGTCGCGCGAGTCGATGGTGAAGCCGCTCAGCATCTCGGTTGCGGCCCAGAGGCCGAGCGCGGCGACGAGGCCGCGCAGAATGAAACCCACCATGAGTCAATACCTCGGTTTCGGCTGTTCCTGATCGAGACCCTTCTCGAGAAACACCTTGAGATCGGGCCAGCGCCAGCTCCCAGTAGCGGCGCTTGGACAGATAGTACGTCACCCAAGCCTGCTTCGAGGGCACTCCGCTGCTCAGCAACCGCACCACGGTGCGCCGCCGGCGGCGCGCGTTCGAACAGGAAATCCTCGACGATGACGGCGTCGGTGCCGGGCATGCCGCGGGTGGGCAGCAGGATCAGGCGCATGCGCTGCGCGGTCACCAGCACGTCGATGTGCGCATCGAGTTCCATGCCCTCGCCGAACAGCACGTGCATGCGGCCTTTTTCGCGCGGCGTCACGCGTGGCGCCCGCGGTGGTCCAGCGCTCGAGCACGCGGCTGTCGGTGAACGCCCGCCACACGCGTTCGACCGGCACGCCGACGTCGACGCGATGGGCGAAGCTGCGGTACGCGCTGCTCACTTCTTCGAGCGCCACCCACGCCAGCGGGCAACAGCGAGACGACGATGATGCCGATGGTCACGACGCCGAAGTTGTCCTTGATGATCGGGATGTTGCCGAAGAAGTAGCCCGCCCAGACGCAGCAGCAGCACCCAGGTAACGCCACCGAACACGTTATACGCCTGGAAGCGCGCGTACGGCATGCGCGCGACGCCGGCCACGAACGGCGCGCAGGTGCGGATGATGGGCACGAAGCGCGACAGCACGATGGTCATCGAGCCGTGCTTCGCGAAGAACGCTTCGGTGCGCTTGAGGTAGTCCACCTTGAGGAAGCGGATCTTCCCCGTGAAGGCCGGCGGCCCTGATCCACTTGCCCGATGTGGTAGTTAGTCGTGTTGCCGGCGACGGCGGCGACGATGAGCGTCAGCGAGACCAGCGGCGCCGACAGCGTGCCGCTGGAATCCACCGCGGCCAGCGCGCCCGCGGCGAACAGCAGCGAATCTCCTGGCAGGAACGGCGTCACCACGAAGCCGGTCTCGGCGAACACGATGGCGAAGAGGATGAAGTACACCCAGAGCCCGTAGTCGCGCAGCAGTTCGACCAGGTGGGAGTCGAGATGCAGGATGACATCGATGAACCAGTGGATCGAGGCTCCATGCGCGCGTCATTTCCACGGCGCGCTGCCCGCGCTCGCCGTCATGCCGGACGTCGGCTTGGGCTTGCGCCCCTTCAGCAGTTCGAGCGCGGCGTGCACACCGGCATCCTGGCTTGCCAGCGTCTGGCGTACGCGCGGGTCGTCGAGATCGAGCGGAACGCCGTCGATGTCCTCGAAGTCGTGGTCAGGATCGATGCCGTGGCCCTGGATGGAGCGGCCCGACGGCGTGAAGTAAGCGCGAGGTGGTGAGCTTGATGGCGCGGCCTTGCGCGAGCGGCATCACGGTCTGCACCGAACCCTTTGCCGAAGGTGCGCCGGCCCAGCAACACGGCGCGGTGATGATCCTGCAATGCGCCGGCGAGAATTTCGGCCGCCGACGCGGTGGAGCCGTTCACCAGGATGACCACCGGCACGCCGGGCAGCACTTCGCCGGGCGTCGCTTCCATGGTGAAGCGCGCCGCGGGCGTGCGGCCATCGGCGGTGACGATGACGCCCGTCTCGAGCAATCTGGTCGGCCACTTCCACCGCGGACTCGAGCACGCCGCCGGGATTGTTGCGCAGGTCGAGCACGACGCCGCGCGGCTTCGACGCATGTCGCGGCGCAGCGCGCGCGATGCTGGAGGCGAAGTCATCGGCGGTCGTATCGCTGAAACTCGTGATGCGCGCGTATAGATAGGCGTCGTCGAGCTTCACCATGGCCACGCTGTGCACGTCGACCTGCGCCGCGCTCGACGGTGAATTCGAGCGGCAGGCTCTGGCCGGTGCGCATCACCGCAGAGCTTGACGGTGGAACCGCGCGGACCACGCATCGCGCGCCATGGCGGCGTCGAGATCGGCGCCCACCGGCGTTCCGTCGATGGCGGAAATCATGTCGCCGCTGCGGATGCCCGGCGGCCGCGGCCGGCGAATCCCGGAACGGGCGCACGACGCGCAGCGCGCGATCGGCGGTCGATACTTCGATGCCGATGCCCGCAGTAGGTTCCGGCGGTGCTCACGCGCAGGTCGGCGTATTCCTCGGCGTCGAGGTAGGAGGAATAGGGATCGAGCCCGCCCACCAGGCCGCGCAGCGCATCGTCGACGAGCTCGGGGTGGGAGACGGTGTCGACGTATTCGCGCTGCACGCGATCGAGGACTTCCGCGAGCTGCGCGGCTTCGGCGGCTGAGAGCGGCGACTTGGCTTCGGACTGGCGTTCCGCGCGCAGCGGTCTTTGCCGGCTCGTCGTCGCGATGCGCGAACGACGTCGCCACCGAGGGCGATCAGAAAGCCGAGCAACACGCCAAACTGCCAAGAGCTTCATGGGCGTGAATCCTAACTCAAATTAAGCGAGTTAGCTCATCCGGCGTTGGCGGCCGAGTCGTCCAGCAGGAACGACCCGGGCGTGGCGGCACTGAGCACCGGCAGCACGTCGAGCACTTCCTGCACCGGGACGGGCCGGGCGATCGCGAAACCCCGGCCGTAGTCGACGCCGAGCATGCGCACGCGCGTGCGGATCTCCTCGGTCTCGACGTACTCGGCGACCGTGGTGATGTTCATGGCGCGCGCCAGCTGCGCTATCGCCCGCACCATGGACTCGGCGCGCTCGTCCTTGAGGATGTCGCGCACGAAGCTGCCGTCGATCTTGAGCATGGACACCGGCATGCGCAGCGCAGGTACGACAGCGACGACAGGCCCGTGCCGAAGTCATCGAGCGCCACGCCGCAGCCGAGTTTGCGCAGGCGCGACATCAGCGCCTGCGCATCTTTCATGCTGGCGACCGCGGCGCTTTCGGTGAGCTCGAAGCAGAACACCGCCGGGTTGATGCGGCTGGTCTCGATGCTGCGGATCACGTAGTCCGCGAAATTCCTCGTCGGTGAGCGACTGGCCGGAGAAATTGATGGTGAACACCACGGGCGCGTTCGCCAGCAGCTGCGGCGCGGCCGCAGCAGCTCGATGACGGTGCGAGATCACCCAGCGGTCGATGGTCGGCATCATCTGGTAGCGCAGCGCCGCCGACAGGAAGCGGTCGGGCCCGATGGTGTTGCCTTCCGGATCGAGCATGCGCAGCAGCAGCTCGTAGTGCGGCTTGGCGTGCCCGTCGTCGACGAACGGCACGATCATCTGCGCTTCGAGCCGCAGCCGGTTTTCCGCGAGCGCCGCGCGCACGTCGGTGGCCACGTTGATGTCGGTGAATCGGCGAATGATGCTGACGTCGTTTTCCTGGAAGGACTCGAGGCGGTTGCGGCCGCGGTCCTTGGCCGCCTTGCAGGCGGACTCGGCTTCGGCGAGCGAGCGGCCGAGATCGCCGTCACGGCCGCTGTAACGGCGTGCACGCCGAGGCTGATAGACAGGCGGAAGCGCGCGTCGACGCCGACGGTGTGCAGGCGCGTGACGCCTTCGCGCAGGCCTTCGCCGAACATCGCGGCCTCGTCGATTTCCGAGGGCATGACCACCGCGAAGCGATCGCCGGAGATGCGCGCCGCCACCGAATTCGGCGGCAGATGCTTGCGCAGCAGGTCGCCGATCTGCGCGATGGCCTGGTCGCCCACGTGCATGCCGAAGTTTTCGTTGATGACGTGCAGCTCGTCGATGTCGACGTACAGCAGGCTCCAGCGCTGGCCGCGCGGATCGCCTTCGTTGAGCATGAGCTTCACGCGCTGTTCGAGCGCGGCGCGCGTCAGCAGGCCGGATAGCGTGTCGTAGCTGGTTTCGATGCTCGCCGCCACGCGGCGCGACAGCAGGTCGGCGAGGTGCACGTCGCGGCCGATGAACTCCGGCGCTTCGAGCTTGCGGAACAGCGCGAGCACACCCGAGGTGCGGCCGCTGCCCTGGCGCAGCGGGCAGGCGAGGATGCGATACGGAATGGCCACCTGTCCGGCCTGCGTCGCGATCCGGTTGATGACCAGCGGATCGCGGCGCGTCTGCGTGATGGCTAACAACTGTTTCTGCGTGCGCGTGAGGATGGTGGCGTCGCCGGTTTCCGGGTGCGTGAGCACCAGGCCCTTGTCGGGCACGACGATGCCGGCCAGCACGCACTTCAGGTGGCTGGCCGCGTTGGCCAGCAGGCTCTGCAGGTCGTCGGCGCCGCTTCGCCTGCGGATGACTGCCGGTGACCGACAGCAGCAGCTCCAGGTCCTTGTCGCGCGCGGTCAGCGACTCGTTGAGCATGTCGATGTCGGCGCGCGCCAGCAGGTCGCGGCGCAACAGCTCGAGCGCGGGCTTCAGGTGATCGTGGACATAGGAGAACGGCAACACATCGGCATCGACCTTGAGCCGGTTGCAGACCACGGCGACGATGGCGGCGACATTGCCGCTCGCCAGTCGCGCAGCCAGAATAGATAGGCGGGACCGTCGTCCGCGAGCGCGCAATGCTGGCCGACGCTGTCGCCGCTTTCTTCGAAGGCTGATCTGCGCGATGGCGCCTGCAGCACCAGCGCGAACGAGGTCGGGGTTGGCGCTGGCCGCGCTGCTCCACAGCAGCTTGCCGCTGTTGTCGAACAGGCTCACCGAAGCGGCCCGCGGCAACAGCGAGCGCACCAGCTGCGCGTACGGCTCCATGGAGTTTTCGAAGGTCATCGACCCGAGACCATCGGCCCAATAGTCGTCTGCATGGCGTTGATGCAGTTGGCGTTTTTTCCGTCGACCCTTAAGGCGACGCGCTTCTTGAACCAGGGCCGCGGATCGACGGGCCGGCCCGCCTTGCGGATTTCGGAAGTACAGCGCGGGGTCGACCGCCCGCCGGAGTCTCCTACCGTCGCAATGGTGTCCCCGGCGGTCACCCGTTCACCCACTTCCTTGTAGAGCCGCTCGTTGTGGCCGTAGAGGCTCAGGTACCCATCGCCGTGGTCGATGATGGTCAGGAGCCCGAGGCCCGAAAGCCAGTCGGCGTAGACCACGCGACCGTGATAGACGGCCCGCACCGCAGCGCCCTGGGACCCTGACACGAGCACGACCGTCCCATTTGACGCCGCCCGCGCGGGTCTGCCCGAACGAGGCGAGCAGCTTTCCGGCCACGGGCCAGGACAGCTTGCCGCGCAGCTTCGCGAAGGCGTCCTTGCTGTCGGTCGGAAATTTGTCGATGCGCTCGAGCGCGCGCCGCAGCTCACGCACCAGCTTCTCGAGACCGCCCTGCTGATCCTTGAGCCGCGCCAGCTCGCGGGCGCGGTTCTTCGACTCCGTTTCCAGCGATACCAGCGCGCGGCCACGGCGTTCGCGCGCGCCCTGCAGCCGCGACAGCTCGCCTTTCTGCTGCGCTCCTCGAGCGCCGCGAGGCGCGCTTCTTCCTCGGCGAGTCCCGCGTCGAGCGTGGCCAGCTCGGCGATGTGCGAATTGATGGCGGCGATCTGTCCGGCGCGCGCGCTTGGCCGAAATACTGGTAGTACGTGAGCACGCGCCCGGTCTGCGCCGGATCCCGCTGGTTGAGCAGTAGTTTGAGCGGCTCTTCCTGGCCGATCATGGACGCGGCGCGGATCTGGCCGGCGAGCGCCGCGCGGCGCTCGCCAAGCACGGCTTCTTCCTTGCGGCGCGCGGCGGCGAGCTCGGCGCGGCGCGCGGTGTGCACGGCGCGCTCGCGCCGGAGCTTGTCCAGCGTCGCCACGCGCGCCGCTCACGGTCTTTTCGGATTCTTCGAGCTCGCGCGTGATCTTGTCGCGGCGGCCGGCGTCGCGCTCCAGCTCCGCCTGCACCTTGTCGATCTGCAGAGCGCACGGCTTTCAGCTCGGCCTCGGCCTTGGCCGGATTCGGGTCGTCGGCGGCCGAGGCGGTGGCACACGCCAGGCACAGCGCCAGATGATCGGACGGGTCCTGCAACCAGGCGCCTGGCCGGCCGGCTCGGAGGAAAATCGTCATGGGCATATTCTAGAGACGCGGCCTCGCGAAAATCGGCGAAAACAGCGCGTGCCGCTATAATGCGCTCCCTTTTTCGCGCCCCCGGGGCCCCGTCGACTCATGGAACGTCTGATCGAATACGTGACTCATCACCCCCTCATGGCGGCGTCGCGCGGTGCTGGCGCTGGTGGTGCGTGATCACCTACGAATCACGCGTTCGCGCCTCCGGGTTCGCGGCGATCTCGTCGCAGGACCTGATCCGCCTCATGAACCAGGGCGCCCTGGTGCTCGACATCCGCAAGCCCGAGGACTTCGCCGCCGGGCACGTGAACGGCGCCAAGCAGCTGCCTTCCGACCAGATCCTGACCGCCGGCGACAACTTCAAGCGCTTCAAGGAAAAGCCGGTCGTCGTCTACGACGAATCCGGCTCACTGGCGGCCGCGGCGGTGCGCCAGCTCAACCAGCAGGGATTCACCAAGGCGTTCTCGCTGCGCGGCGGCTTTGCCGGCTGGCGCGCGGAACAGCTGCCGGTCACCAAGGCGGCCTGATGAGCGCGCCGGCGGTCGTCATGTACACCACGAGCTGGTGTCCCTACTGCGAGCGTGCGCGCAAGCTGTTCGCAGCCAAGAACGTGACCATCAGCGAGATCGACGTCGAAGTCGGCGCCCGAGAAGCGCGCCGAGATGCGCAACCGCAGCGGCCGGACCTCGGTGCCGCAGATTTTCATCGGCGACCACCACGTGGGCGGCAGCGACGATCTGCTGGCCCTCGGAGACGCGGGCAAACTCGATAGCCTTGTTAGGCCGCTGACGCTCTCCAACAGATTTTCAACAAGGAACTGATCATGGAAAACCAGACCGCACCAGCGGCGAATGAAAACCCGAACGGCCCGATGCTCGCGATCCAGTCCGTGTACCTCAAGGACTGCTCGTACGAGGCCCCGAAGGGTCCGCGTGTCGAAGGCAACTGGAGCCCGCAGATCTCGCTCGACATCAACACGACGGCGAACGTCGTCGCGCCCGAAGCTCAGCGAGGTCGTGCTGACCGTGACGGTCGGCGCCAAGCAGGGTGAGGCCACGGCGTTCCTGGTCGAAGTGAAGCAGGCTGGCCTGTTCGCGATGCGCGGCCTGACCGCCGACGACCAGCGCCGCGCCATCGGCACCATCTGCCCGAACGTGCTGTTCCCGTACGCGCGCGTCGCCGTGTCGCAGCTCGTGACGCAGGGCGGCTTCCCGAACTTCGTGCTGCCGCCGGTGGACTTCGACCAGCTGTTCGCGCGCGGCCTGCAGCAGCAGGCCGCCCAGGCTGGCGCGCAGGGCCCGGCTAACTGACGCGCACGCGGAGGCGTGGCAACACACCTCCGTCGTCGCCGTGACCCACTTGGCCGGCAACGACATCGCTCACGAACCCGTCGCCGTGCTCGGCGCCGGTTCCTGGGGCACGGCGCTCGCCATCCAGTTCGCGCGCGCCGGTCATCCGACGCGGCTGTGGTGCCGCAACGCCGCCGACGCGGCGCAGATGACGCGCCGAGCGGCAGCAATCGCGCGCTATCTGCCCGAGGCGCGGTTTCCCGACGCCATCGAAGTTCACACGCGACCTCGCGGCCGCGGTGAAAGCGCGGTCGCTATCATTGTTGCCGTTCCCAGCCATCCGCTGCGCGCGCTGCTCACGCAGCTCAAGCCGCTGCTGGCGCGCGACGCGCGTCTGGCCTGGGCCACCAAGGGCTTCGAGCTCGACACCGGCAAACTACCGCACCAGGTGGCGTACGAAGTGCTTCGGCGACCGCTACCCGGTGGCCGTGCTCTCGCGGGCCGACGTTCGCGCGCGAAGTGGGCATGGGCCTGCCGACCGCCATGACCATCGCCTCGCCCGATGCCGACTTCGCCACGCAGCTCGCGCAGAGCCTGCATGCCTCGAATTTTCGCGCCTACACCTCCACCGACATCGTCGGCGTCGAAGTCGGCGGCGCGGTGCAGAACAGTGCTCGCCGTGGGCGCCGGACTGTCCGATGGGCTCGGGCTTCTGGCGCGAACACGCGCATCGCGCTGATCACGCGCGGCCTGTCGGAAGTGATGCGCCTCGGCGTGGCGCTCGGCGCGCAGGCGGAAACATTCATGGGACTCGCGGGCCTCGGCGACCTGGTGCTGACCAGCACCGACAATCAATCGCGCAACCGGCGTTTCGGCCTGGCTCTCGCGAGCGGCAAGAGGCGTCGAGGACGCGTTGAAGGAAATCGGCCAGGTGGTCGAGGGCTGCTACCGCCGCGCGCGCCGTGCAGCGAGGATCCGCGCTGCGAGAAAGGTCGACATGCCCATTGTCAGCGGGCATCTATCGCGTCCTCTACGAAAACGAACCCGCGAAAGACGTGGTGAAGGATCTGATGACCCGTCCGCATCCGCAGCCGAAGTGGAGTGATGCGGCTCGAGCGCCGACGATCTCATTCCTGCGCGCCGCGCGTGCCGGCCGGCACTGCTGTTAAGCATTTCTTACGAGTTCGCAGCATTTTCCGCGCGGGAACATTTTCGCGCCTGCCGCGCATGCGCCTCCGCGCCGCGCAATCACAAGATCTATGGACTCGCGCCACACGCCACGTAGGCTGTGCGCGCCTGCAAGAGTTTGCGGTGCAGGAAGCGCTGCTAGTTAGGCGAGGCGACTCAACGCGCCACAAGGTAGTGGCGACAAGGGGGATCGAATGTCGATCAATCGGAGGAGGCGTCTCGCGGTGCCGCGTGGCTCTCCCTGCGGCTGTCTGCTGCATGGAGATCGCTCAAGCGCAACTCACGGATCTCACACAAACCCCAAACCAGGAGGGAGCGGGCATAGTCAAATCTCCTGAGCAGCAGATAGGAGCCGGCGTTGGCAGTTCAACGCGACGCCGGGTTCATCGACTTGCTCATCATGCTGCGCGATCCCGCGCGCGCCATCCGGCGCGGCGCCAGCTGTTTCAGAGAAAATTCACGGATGCGCAGGGGTTGGGCCCCGCGCCCAGGATGGCATCGGCAACATTCATGCAGTTCCCGCGATCGGCGCCGGACTCATCGACAGTTGCGCGGGCTGCCATGGCCGTCCGACGGTTCGGCCGGTTTCGGCGGCGACGTCGTGACGAAGCCCGACAGCACGGTCGATGCGCCGCATCTGTTCGGCCTGGCGCCTGCAGGAAATGCTCGCGGACGAAATCACCGGCGAGCTGCGAGACCAGCGGCAGAACGCGATCAATGAAGCCAGGCAGCGGAACACGACGATCCACGCGCACTCTCGAGCAAGGGCATCAACTACGGCTCCATTCGCGCCATGCCGGCAATGGCACCGTGGACACCAATGAGCGTGGTTGGCGTGAACAGGATCTGCGCGTGCGCCCGTTCTGTCGCTGAGGCGACACGAGCTGTCGATTCGCGAATTCGTGATCGGTGCGTTCCAACGATGAGATGGGTCTGCAGGCGGTGGATCCGCTGACTACGCAGGCCGCGGCGGGCGCCCGGGCTGGTGACTCCCACCGGTATGGTGCTCAACGGCGCCACCGACCTCGTCAAGCCCAGCATGGTCAGGAACGCGACCGAAGATCGGGACCTCGAGCGGCAAGTTCAACGAGATCCCGACCTCGCTGGTGGATTTCAGCGGAGTTCTATCTATTCAACTATTTCAAGCCGGGAGAGTATGAAGCACACGAACACCGCGCAGATCGGCCAGAACCTTCGTTGGCCTGGCTGGGATGCGCGGCGTGCCACGATCCGGAATCTCGTGATCACCCGCGATCGCCGGATTGCGGACGTCGAGGCCACTGCTACACCCCGAAGGTCCAGGGGCATCTTCAACGGCATCGTTCGCGGTGGCCTCGTTGCTCATTTCCGAAAATGACGACGGCTCCGGGCTCATCCGACCATCGAGGCTCCCGAACCGCAGTTCGTTTACCATGGTCCGCAACTTCATATGCGGACAGCGAAGTGGCACACGACCCTCAGGCCGGCGGCTCGACGAGCGCAGCTACGACGGCACGCTCAGGACGCAGTTCGCGAGCCCCGGAACCGTTGTTAGGGGCAAGCGTCGGCAGCACGCCGCCGTATCAGGCATCGATGGACTTTGCAGTTCAGTCAACCTTGCGCGAAGTCATCCCGCGTGCAGGCGAGGCGCCGGCGACGGCGGTCACACGCAGCGTCGTTCGCCGCGCCTTCTCCGAAAGCTAACAGGATGGCCGTGCTTGGTGTTCCTGGATTCCCTCGTGCTCTTCCCGCCCGGACCGACACCGCGTCGAATCTCGATCCCGGAAACACTGCGGTCAGACAGGGTTCTCGCCAACGCGATGCAGCGCCACGGCAGCATCCGGTTGCCGGAGTTCAACAATCGCTCGAGCTGGAATAGTCAGCAGTTGAGATGTAATGGCAGCGGCCCCGCGAATGCGGGAAGCGCTGCGACGTTTCAGACCGAGGCCGGGACCGGTCTGGCGCCATGCCTCGTACACCGCGATGGCCGCGGCGTTCGCGAGATTGAGGCTGCGGTTGCCGGCGAGCATCGGCAGCGAGAGGACGTTTTCCGGCGCGATCTCCGCGAGGATTTCCGGCGGCAGGCCACGGCGCTCGAGCCAAACAGCAGGCATCGCCCGGCTGGAATTTCGCGTCGACGTGACGCCGCGGGCTCCCGGTTTCAATCGCGCGAACCAGCGCCGAAATTGCCGCGCGCGCAGCCCACGCACGCGAAATTATCGTGGACGTGAACGGTGGCGAGCTCGTCATGGTCGAGGCCGGCGCGGCGCACCCCGGTTGCGATCAGGCGGAATCAAGCGGCTTGATGAGATGCGGCAACCGGTGTTGGCGGCCAGGCGGATCAGGTTGCCGGTGTTCGGCGACCCATCTCCGGTTCGAAGACGACGACATGGAACATGGTTGAAAATCGGCGTCAGTCCTGCAGCGAACGATGCGCACGCTTGCGAGGCCGTAGCGTCGCATTCCTTGGTGAATTTGCCGCTGCGAATCGTGTCGATGGCCACATCGTCGAGCGCGGGATAGCCGCTCGAGCGCACGATTTCCGCATCACGACGGGGACATTGCCTCCGGGCGGTGCAGTAGCGCACCACCGCGTCGCCTTCGATTCCCGCGTTCTTGGCTGACGCGGATAAAACTGCTGCGCGTCGATGGTGCCCTTTCCAGCTGCGCGGCATTTGCCCGCGGCGGCGTTCTCCGCCAGTTTCCAGAACGGCGTTGCACGACACGATCATCGACGCCTTGTCTGCGGGTTGATCATGGAGCGTCACCCACGACCAGGCGTCGCGTCGCCTTGGGGCCCATGAGGCACCTCGCGTGAAAGACTGACCACCTTGGCCGTTACGAAATCCTTGGATTTCAGGTTCCGCCTGCAGGACACCGAAGAAGTCCTGTTCGTTGTTGACGATGTCGAGGTAGGTGAGTCGCTGTGCGCCGGCAATTGCCCGGATTCCAGAGCGCACTCGTGGTGGTAGTCGATCGAGTAGGCGATGGCCCCCAGCCGCTCGAGCACTTGCGGCTTTCCGCCGCGGCTGAATTCCAGCGGGCGCGCCGGCGTGGGAAACGATCGTGACGTTTCAGCATTTGCGTGAGGATCTGGGTGGCCTCCGTTTCCGCGCGCTTGCGATCCGCCGGCGGGCAGCGTCTTTTTCCATCTCCTGCAGCGCGGCCACGTCGAAGCCCGCCCGGCTGCCCGGGTTGCCCTCGCTAGCCGTAGACCGCTTCCGCGATAGCCCGCCAGCCACGCGCGCGCGCACGTACCGCTGCTCGACGGCATCGGCTTCCTGATCCCGTCGGCGGAATACAGCTCGATCAACTGCTGCGCAGCAGGCTTCCGGGTAGTCGAGCGTCACCGCCTTCTTCAGCCACCGCTCCGTCGCCGCGAGCGTCCGGCTCGCCGCAACTGCGGTTCTTCCGCCGAGCTGTGCGAGCTGCCACCAGGCCTGGTCGCTGCCCAACTCAATCCGCGCGGGTGAGCGCATCGCGCGCCGCGGCGCAATCGCTGGCGGTCAGGGCGAGATAGGTCAGGTGGCTGCCCACCAGCGCGCCGGCGCGCGCCCGACCGGCCTTCAGTTCGTCGAGCCAGCGGGTGACCTGATCGGCCGGGGACATCGGTTCTCGCCGCCCAGCTTGAGTTCGTAGAGCGCAACGCGTCGTCGTATCCAGGGCGCTCCGAAGTACATCGGAGGCCGTGAATGCGGTGTGGCGCGGCAGCTGCCAGTCGGGTGTCGCGGGGGCTCGGCGGCGGTTCCGGCGTGGCGAGTGGCGGCGGCGGCGAGGGCGGCTAGGCGCCAGGGCTGAGGGTCTGCATGGGGCGCGCATCGTACAATGCGCGCCATGGCTGCCGCCGCTGAGAACGTCAACAACCCGCTGCTGACCGACTTTTGCGGCATGCAGCTGAACTCCCCATCGTGCTGCTGTCGGGCTGCGTGGGCTTCGGCGAGGAATACACCCGCGTCGAGGGGTTCTCCAATCGCGACGTGGGCGCCATCGTGCTCAAGGGAACCACCGGCACGCCCGCGGCTCGGCAATCGCGCCGCATCCGCGTCTACGAAACGCCCTCGGGCATGCTGAACGCGATCGGCTTGCAGAATCCCGGCGCGGAAGCACGTGGTGAAGAAGATCTCTGCCGACGCTCGATTTCAGCGAGACGCGTTTCTTCGCGAACGCTGTCGGGCTCGACCATCGAGGAGTACGCCGAGGTCACGCCGGCGCTTCGACGACTCGCCCATCGACGCCATCGAGATCAACATTTCCTGCCCGAACGTCAAGGAAGGCGGCGTCGCTTTCGGCAACTACCCGGACATGTCGGCGCAAGTGGTCGAGCGCCTGCCGCAGGCGCACCAACAAGCCCATCATCACCAAGCTGTCGCCCAACCAGACCGACATCAGGAGAACGCGCGCCGCTGCATCGAGGCGGGCTCGGACGGCCTGGCGGTGATCAACACGCATCATGGGCATGGCCATCGACGTGAGTCGCGGCGGCCGGTGATCGGCAACGTCCAGGGCGGACTGTCGGGCCCGGCGATCAAGCCGATCGCGCTGCTGAAGGTGCACCAGGTGTACGAGGTGGCGAAGAAGCACAACGTGCCGATCATCGGCCAGGGTGGAATCACCACGGTCGAACGATGCGCTCGAATTCATGATTGCCGGCGCCACGACCGTGGGCCTGGGAACTGCGCTTTTCTACGATCCGCTTCTTGTGCCGCAAGATCAATGCCGGCGTGGCGGACTATCTCAAGCTCAACAACCTGCGCGGATGTCGCGAGCTGGTGGGCTCGCTGCGCACGGACTGACGGGACATTCAGTCCGCACGCAGCGGCGATCGCTGTCAGATCAATCCTTGCCCCGGCGCGCCACCGTGTAGCGCCAGATGATTGCAGCGGCAGCGAGCACTCCCACGACGATCAGAACGATGTCCGACGTGTAGTCGTAGCGCTGACCCTGAACCACGATCTCGGGGTACTTCGTAGCTTGAACGACGATTTCTTGCATGTTTCCTCTCTTCGCCGGACCGAAGAAATTTTGTCCGGAACCCTGATAGGGACAAAGAATGGAACAAGCCCGGGACACTGGAAACAAAGCCGTTTCCGATTCGCGACGGCAATCACGCGCCGCTTCGGTTATGTCACCCCGCTAGGACGAAACCCCAGAAAAAGCGGCAAAATGCCGAAAAGTTAGCGCTATCAATCTCGCATTGACCGCGGCGACAAAACGTGATGTCCCTCGCGGGTATGGTTTGTCCCGGGGTCAGTGAGACTAGTAGTCGAAGCGTCTCGAGTAGGGACAGGTTGAAGACAACCTGTCCCCGTCAGCTACGATCATGGCAGCGACTCGTCGTCCGCCATCCCGAGCTCCTTGAGCTTGCGGGTCAGCGTGTTGCGGCCCCAGCCGAGCACGCGCGCGGCTTCCTGGCGATGCCCGTGCGTGCGATTGAGCGCCACGCGGATGAGCACGCGCTCGAACTCCGGCAGCGCCTGGTCGAGCCAGGCCACGGTGCCGTCGTGCGGCTGCGCCTTGGCCCAGAGCGTCAGCGCCGCAGCCCAGTCGGTCTGCGCCGCCGGCGTGACGATGTGCATTTCCGACGGCAGATCTTCCAGATGGATTTCACTGCCCGGCGCCAGCGCCGTGAGCCGCCGGCAAAGATTCACCAGCTCGCGCACGTTGCCCGGCCAGCGATAGGCCTGCAGGCGCTCGAGCGTGATGGGTGCCAGCGACTTGGTTTCGGTGCCGAGCTCGTTGGCCGCCTGGCGCAGGTAGTGGCCAAGCAAGTCGGGCACGTCCTCGGTGCGCGAACGCAGCGGCGGCAGCTCGATGCGGATCACGTTGAGGCGGTGATAGAGGTCTTCGCGGAAGATGCCGCGCTCGACGCGCTCTTCGAGGTTCTGGTGCGTGGCGGCGATCACGCGCACGTCGACCTTGATGGGCGTCTGGCCGCCGACGCGGTAGAACTCGCCTTCGGCGAGCACGCGCAACAGGCGCGTCTGCAGCGGCGTCGACATGTCGCCGATTTCATCGAGGAACAGCGTGCCCAGGTTGGCCTGCTCGAAGCGGCCGCGGCGCTGCGTGTCGGCGCCGGTGAACGAGCCCTTCTCGTGTCCGAACAATTCAGACTCGAGCAGCTCGGCGGGAATCGCCGAGGTGTTCAACGCCACGAACGGTTTGCCTGGCGCGGGCTGTGCTCGTGCAACGCGCGCGCGACCAGCTCCTTGCCGGTGCCGGACTCGCCGGTGATGAGCACCGCCACGCTCGAGCGCGACAGGCGGCCGATGGCGCGGAACACCTGCTGCATCGCCGGCGCCTTGCCTAACAACTCCGGAATCTCCGGTGTCTGCGCCGGCACTTCGTCACCCCGTGCGCGCGGTCTGGCCGGCGCGGCGCACCAGCTCGACGGCCTGGTCGATGTCGAAGGGCTTGGGCAGATATTCGAACGCGCCGCCTTCGTAGGCGGACACGGCGCTCGGCAGATCCGAGTGCGCCGTCATGACGATGACCGGCAGCGTCGGGATGCGCGACGCGCACCTCGCGCAGCAGGTCGATGCCGGAGCTGCCCGGCATGCGGATGTCGGTGAGCAGCACGTCGGGCGCGTCGGTGCGCAGGGCCGCGAGCGCGGGTTCGGCGGAGTCGAAGGCGCGCGGAACCATGCCGCTCGCGCGCAATGCGCGCTCGAGCACCCAGCGGATGGAAGCATCGTCTTCCACCAGCCACACCCGCAGGGCGGGCTGGGTTGCGGTGGAGCGGTGGCGTGGTGTGCATATACGTGGGATCGACGCTCATGCGTTCTCCGGTAGGGGCAGCAGGATGGTGAACACCGTGCGCCCGGGCTTGCTTTCAAATTCGATGAGGCCGCCGTGGCGCGTCACGAGGTCCTGGGAGACCGCGAGGCCGAGTCCCGTGCCGTTGGCGCGGCCGGTGACCAGCGGGAAAAATATGGTGTCGGCGATGTCGGGCGGCACGCCCGGGCCGTTGTCCTCGACCTGACAGGCTGGCCGCGAGCTTGTGACGCGTCGCGCCGATGTTCACGTTCGCGGCCACGCGCGTGCGGATGACGATGCGGCCGCGTTCGCCAATCGCCAGCAGCGCGTTGCGCGCCGACGTTGAGCAGCGCCTGGATGATCTGGTTGGCGTCGACCTCGGCATTCGGCAGGCTGGGGTCGTAGTCGCGTTCGACCAGCACGCCACCGCGCGCTTCGCTGCGCAGCAGCCGGTACACGTGTTCGCACAGTTCGTGCACGTTGATCAGCGCCTTCTGCGGCGCGCGCGCCGGCCGATCATCGAATCGACGAGCGCGGTCAGCCGATCCGCCTCGCTGATGATGATGCCGGTGTATTCGCGCAGGTGCTCGTGCAGCTCGCGCTCGAGCAGCTGCGCCGCGCCGCGCAGTCCGCCGAGCGGATTCTTGATCTCGTGCGCCAGCTGCCGAACCATCTGGCGGCTGCTGTCGAGGCGCGAGATCAGCTCGTTCTCGCGCGTGATGCGCTGGCGCTGCGTGGCGTCGGCGATTTCCAGCAGCAGGTATTTGCGGTCGAACTCGCTGTCGAGCGGCGTCATCGTGACGTCGACGACGCGGTGTTCGCGGCCGAGCGGGCCGGTCTGCACGGACAGCTCGCGCTCGGACAGGGTTTCGCCGGTCTCGACCGCGCGGCGCATGAGCACGCCCAGCGAATCGGCTTCGAGCACCAGCGAGAGAAACGGTTTGCCGCGCGCCTGGTTCACGCTCACGGCCAGCAGATCCTGCGCGGCGACGTTGGCGTACACCACGCACAGATCCGAATCGAGCATCACGATGCCCGTGGTGAGCGCGCCGATGAGATCGGCGGGCTCGAAATGCGCTATCGCGGACGGGAGGAAGTGTTCAACCGCCATGCAGGCCCCCGGCCGTGCATGCGGTAGTTAGTGCGGCGTGGGACGCGGCGGCGCGGTCGCGGCCTGGCGGCGCCTGGCGCGCCGGGAATTCAGCCCGGGCTGCATGACGTGGAACACGGAAGTGAAGTTGCAGACCGCCTTGCCGTTCCGGTTCGCGACGCGTCACACCCACGGTGTGCGTGCCGCGATACACGGGCGACATGGTGAAGCTCTGCGTAGTTCGGCGCGCCCACGGGCTGGCCGTCGACGGTCATCGTGATGACGTCCCCGGGACGCAGCGGCGGACTGGTGGATAACCGCGATGTTCACGGCCTCCGGATTCTGGAACGTCGAGTCGTTTTCCGGAGTGACCGTGCAGCTCTGGTAACGGAAGTCGTCCGTCTGCCGAGCAGCTGTTCCTCGCGGGCCGTTGCGATCCGCCGACGCGTGGCGGAGGCGCGCTGTAGGTCTGCGCCGGCTGCAGGTCGATGGGCTGACCGCCGGGCATCGGCCGGTCGGAATAAGTCTTCGTCCCGTCCTTCTCGACGCGCACGTAGGTCGTGGCCAGCGCAGCGGACACGCGCGCAGAGCGAGCCGAGCAATAAGACGAGAGACTGGCGCTTCATGGGAGCCGAGCATAAACCCTGCGGCTGAACCGGGCCAAAACGCAGCCCACATAATCGAGCGGCGGCGTCCGGATGACGCCGCCGCCCGTTCTCGATGTGACGCGGAGGCCGGCAGGCTGGCGGGCGCGTTCGTCGGGCCTTTGCCCGCTTCTGCCACCACTCGAGGCCTGCCTCCGCCTCACGCGACGCCTCAACAGCTGTAGTACATGTCGAACTCGACCGGATGAGTGGACATGCGGAAGCGCGTGACTTCCTGTGTCTTCAAGCCGATGTAAGCATCGATCACGTCGTTGGTGAACACGCCGCCCCGGGTCAGGAACTCGCGGTCCTTGTCGAGGTGCTCGAGGGCCATGTCGAGCGAATGGCACACCGTCGGGATGTGCTTCGCTTCTTCCGGCTCGAGGTCGTACAGATCCTTGTCGGCCGGTTCGCCCGGATGGATCTTGTTCTGAATGCCGTCGAGGCCGGCCATCATCATGGCGGCGAACGCGAAGTACGGATTCGCGGCCGAGTCCGGGAAGCGCACTTCGATGCGGCGCGCCTTCGGGTTCGACACCCACGGAATGCGGATCGACGCCGAACGGTTGCGCGCGGAGTACGCGAGCATCACCGGCGCTTCGAAGCCGGGCACCAGGCGCTTGTAGCTGTTGGTGCCCGGGTTCGTGAACGCGTTGATGGCCTTGGCGTGCTTGATGATGCCGCCGATGTAGTAGAGCGCCGTGTCGGAGAGGCCGCCGTACTTGTCACCGGCGAACAGCGCCATGCCGGCCTTCTGCAGCGACTGGTGCACGTGCATGCCCGAGCCGTTGTCGCCCGACGAGCGGCTTCGGCATGAACGTGGCCGTCTTGCCGTAGCTGTGCGCCACGTTGTGGATGGCGTACTTGAGGATCTGCACTTCGTCGGCCTTCTTCACGAGGCCGCCGGGACCGACACCGATTTCGCACTGGCCGCCGGTGGCCACTTCATGGTGGTGCACTTCGACCTTGAGGCCCATTTCTTCGAGCGCATCGCACATCGCCGAGCGGATGTCCTGGAACGCGTCGACCGGCGGCACCGGGAAGTAGCCGCCCTTGATGGCCGGGGCGATGTCCCTTGTTGCCGTCCGGGTAGACGGTGTTGCTGTTCCACGCGCCTTGCACGGAGTCGATGGCGTACGAGCGATTCGTTCGATGCGCGCTGTTCCAGCGCACGCTGTCGAAGATGAAGAATTCGTTTTCGGGACCGAACAACGCGCCGTCGGCGATGCCGGTCGACTTGAGATAAGCCTCGGCGCGCTTGCCGAGCGAGCGCGGATCGCGCTCATAGCCCTGCATGGTCGCCGGCTCGATGATGTCGCAGCGGATGTTGACCGTGGTCTGCTTCGAAGAACGGATCGACGACCGCGGTGGTCGGATCGAGCGCCAGGATCATGTCCGGACTCGTTGATGCCCTTCCAACCCGCGATGGACGAGCCGTCGAACATCTTGCCGTCGCGAAACAGGTCTTCGTCGACGAGATTCGCGGGGATCGTTACGTGTTGTTCTTTGCCGCGCGTGTCGGTGAAGCGGAGATCGGCGTACTTGACCTCCTTGTCCTTGATCAGCTTGATTACATCTGCGGGTTTCATTGTTAGAGATCCTCTGCCTCTGGGAAGGGGTTTAAGCCTCGGTCTCAATGCATTCGCTGTGCCAGCCATTGAATCGCTTTTAAATCAATGATTTAGATGTACTTCGACTGAGCGTCTGCACGTCTTTGGTGCGATCGCGACGGAGTTTGCGCCATTTCGGCTCGAAAATGTGCCCTAGCTTTGCCCGCCGCACTCGCATGAAGCGAGAAAATGTTCCTATATGGATATTTGGCTGTGTATAGTCCATATATGGACTTTCGGAGATTCTCATGAGTCTGACCATGTCGCCAGCACCATGCGAGCCCAGGTCCGCCAGGTCGGATGCCACTTCAGCTCGGCGGTGCGGGCCTGCGGGCCTTCGTGAACATCGCCGAGGCCTGGGGCCTGACCGTCGCCGAGCAGCTCAAGTTGTTAGGCATCGCTTCGCGCTCCACCTTTTTCAAATGGCGGCGCGAACGCGATCCCACGGCTGCCCGGCGACACGCTCGAACGTCTGTCCTACCTGCTCGGCATCTACAAGTCGCTGCAGATCCTGCTGCCCGGATCCGCAGCGCGGCTGACCAATGGGTTCGCAAGCCGAACACCGCGCCGCCGTTCGGCGGCCGGTCGGCCCTCGAGCGCATGTTGTCCGGCCAGGTCGCCGACCTCTACGTCGTGCGGCAATACCTCGACGCCGAGCGTGGATAGGCGGCTGACAGCCGCCAGGGACCAAGGATGGTGGAACATCAGTTACACCGCGCGGCGCGGTGAGGTTCGCGCCGTGCCATCGCATCGTCGCGAGCCGGCTGCCGACGATTCACCTCTTCGAGCGGGTCGCGGATCCGGCGGACTGGGACGCGCTGTACGAGCTCGAATCCATGACGAATCCGCGCATCCGCGACAAGCTCGGCGAGCTGCACCTGGTGCCCGGTCGCCGACCGCGTGAGCGGGCCGAACGCGTCCATCGTCATGGCGCCGTTCACGCATCTTCGCCGCCCGGGCACGCGTTTCACCGACGGGCACTTCGGCGCCTACTACGCCGCCGAGTCCGTCGACACCGCGATCGCCGAAACGCGCTTTCACCGCGAGAATTTCCTGCGCGCCACCAGCCAGCCGGCCATCGAACTCGAGATGCGCTGCTACCTCGCCGACGTCGCCTGCGAACTGCATGACCTGCGCGGACGGCGCATGGAGATGCCGGACATCTACGATCCGGCGAGTTACGCCGCTTCGCAGAAGCTAGGGCGTGAAGTTGCGCGACGGCCGGTTCGAACGGCATCGCCTTCGACAGCGTGCGGCGCAATGGCGGCGAGTGCGTTGCGATCTTCCGGCCGCGGCTCGTGCAGAACGTGCGCCAGAGCGTGCATCTGCGGTACGCGTGGGACGGCAACGCCATCTCCGAGGTCTACGAGATCCGCGTCGTCAGCCTGTAGCGTGACCAGAGCCGTGAATTTGCGGTAGTTTTCGAGGTGCCCCGCTATACTGCGCGCCAGCCAAAACGCGCACTGAACAATGCCTTCGACACTTGCCGACATGCCGCTGGGCACCGCCCCGCGCACATTTCAGGACCTGATATTCGCGCTGCAGAAATACTGGGCGGAACAGGGCTGCGTGCATCCTGCCAGCCGTACGACATGGAGATGGGCGCCGGCACTTTCACACCGGCGACATTCCTGCAGGTCCATCGGTCCCGAAGCCTGGTCGGCGGCGTACGTGCAGCCTTCGCGGCGTCCGACCGACGGGCGCTACGGCGACAATCCCGTTTCGCCTGCAGCACTACTACCAGTTCCAGGTGGTCATCAAACCATCGCCGCTGCCGATCCTCGATCTGTATCTCGGATCGCTGCG
>ERZ1370068.1392-contig-11282_pt1 | contig 42698 bp, 69 predicted proteins | sample MGYA00561227_ERZ1370068 | MGnify/ENA primary metagenome ERZ1370068 (study PRJEB38410, sample SAMEA6850437) | metagenome | study: Metagenomic assessment of the ecological functions of the soil: analysis of the soil microbiota associated with the... | reverse complement strand
ATGTACTTCGTTCAGTGCGTATTGCTGGGAATATCAAACGTAGCAGCAACGTGGGGCCACACCGTCATCCCGGAAATCGGGTTCGAAGCGGAACCAATCTCACCGGTCAAACGCGACGACACCGTCACGAACAGGAAAGCCAAAGGCGATGATCAGAATGGCTCCCGTGAACGCGACGAGAGATTTATTTGCAGTCCCGAGCTGAGGGAACGCCATGATCATTCCGATTCAGAGCGATGATGCCGCCGATCACAAACTTCATCGAGAGATCTGGATCGGTTCGCGGCGCGTTGGCAGCTGGCTGCCGGGCCGCCGCGCAAGATCCGCCAGACCTCCCTTCGAGGCCACTCCAGATTGTTGGCAACGAACGAAAGAGACTGATGATGCCTGCCAGCGGCAACCGCGCCGGCCGCCGATGTAGAGGATGTAAGCTCCGCGTATCTGACGACGGGCCCATCTCGCTGATCGGAACCAGTTCCTGGAGGCGGAGTATGGCTGTCGATACCTTCGCCGAAGAACTTTATCGCGGGGATCAAAACCAGATACGCTCAGCACGCCACCGGCACACATGATCGATGCGATGCGCGGTCCAATGATGTAACCCGACACCCAAGCAGTGCCGGCGAGATTTCCGCCGAGATCGAACCAGCCTTTAAAGGGGAGCCGAAAACTTTTTCAGGCGTATCCTTCCAGCCCTTGAGCCCAGTCATCAGTACCTGATACAGGAATCCAATCACCCAGTCCGCCAAAGATTGTTTTGGCTCCAGTTTGCGCGCCCTCGTCTGCCGCACTCGCGTGCTGAGCGGATCCCTGCTGCGCCGCCGCCCGGCGCGATTCTTCAGAAGCCCCGGCCTTCAAAACTTCCGCACATGCAGTACCTTCCGGATACTTCAGATAACCATGCTGGGCCACCATCAAGGCCCGCCGCAGCGGAATCATCATTAGAATACCCGAGCAGTCCTCCGAGCATCGCCACCAGCATGACGCGCGTGAACTCGAGATCCATGCCGAGGATCATGATCGCCGGCATAGTCACACCAGACGCCGAAAGCGATCGACTCTCCGGCTGAACCTGCCGTCTGCACGATGTTGTTTTCGAGAATGGTCGCATCACGCAAACCAAACTTCGAGAACAGCCGGAAGAGCGTGATGGAGATCACCGCCACCGGAATGGAGGCGCTGACGCGTCAGACCAACTTTGAGAACGAGATAGAGCGACGATGCCCCGAAAACCATTCCGAAGCAGATGTGCCGATGATGAGCTGGCAACGCGGTCAGTTCCGGCAGTCGCACGCCGGCAGGGGATGTAAGGCTTACGAAAATTCGCCAGGTAAGGGTTGTCGGGTACGAAGCCGATTCTGTCCGGATCACTCGATTCGCGAGGAATGCTTTCAGAAGACATTCAGGTTTTCCTCCAACAGTTTGCTAACGGTAAGAGTGCGTAGGGTTAGTCTCGCCGTTACTTTACACGGCCGACCCGCGCTTGAGCAAGCTGATTACGATCAGAGTCGGCGCTCAAAGAGTTTGAACCTCAGCGGACAGACTCGGAGTTGCCGAGCATCCCAAGGCGGTCTAGTTTAAGCTTCAACCGGCCACAGTCTTTCGATTACACTCTTCGCTTTCAAGAAAACCCTCGACAAAAAACTATGCGCACTCGCATACATTCTCGGCTTCATACTAATTGTACTCATCCTGCCGCTGCTTTCCAGTTCGACAAGCGCCCGGTTCAACAAACCAACAAACGCGCGGGTATCTGTGCAAACGCGCATTCTCGCGCCACAGGAAATTCTCGGCTTTGTCCCCGGCGACGATCGCAAAGCTCGCCAGTTGGGCCGAGGTTATCCATTACTTCAGAAGTTGGATGAGACGAGCGATCGCGTGAAGTTTGAAACGCTCGGCAAGTCGACGATGGGCCAGCCATTCGTGATGGCGACGATCAGCGCTCCCGAAAACCTCGCACGGCTGGATGAGTACAAGAACGTATACAGGAGCAGCTTGCTGACCCGCGCAAGCTCGGCGCCCCGGGCGTGGTCGCGACCGCAAAGCAGCGGAACTAATCAAACGCGGTAAGACGATTGTGCTTATCACCTGCGGAATACATTCGACCGAGGTTGGTTCCTATCTCTCGAGCATGCTCATCGCTCATCGACTGGCTTCCTCAAATGATCCGGAGATTCAGAATATCCTGCGCAACACGATCATCCTTTTAGTGCCGTCGCTGAATCCTGACGGCGTCGACATCGTCAAAAACTGGTACGACAAAACGCTCGGCACGCCTTACGAAGGCACCGATCCGCCCGAGCTTTATCACAAGTACACGGGCCACGATAACAATCGCGACTGGTACGCCTTCACGCAGGTCGAGACGCAAATCACCGTCGACAAGATTCACAACGTCTGGCATCCGCAGATTGTCCACGACATCCATCAGCAGGGTGAGTATGGCTCGCAGGCTCTTCCTGCCGCCTTACATGCAGCCCGTTGAGCCGAATGTGCCGAAGCAGATCGTCGCCGGCTACACGGAACTCGGCAACTACATGGCGCGCGAGATGCGCGCCGCCAGTTTCAGTGGCATCACGACGAACTCAACTTACGACGCGTGGTCACCGCGCGCGCCTACTCGCACTATCACGGCGGCGTGCGAATTCTTTCGGAGACGGCGTCGTGCAAGATCGCCACGCCGATCACTGTTAAGTTTGCTGAGTTGAAGAAGGACGAAGGCTACGATCCGAAAAGGAATCAGCCACTTACGGACCGCTGTGGCTGCGGTGGCGAATGGCATCTGCGCGACATTACCAACTACATGACGACTGCTGCGTTTCTGTTGCTGCGACATGCTTCCGGAGAATCGCAGCGAGTGGTTGAGCAGATTTTATGAGATTGGGAAAGAGGCAGTGCGGCCGCGGAGAGCAGGTGAGCTATATGGCTTTTGTGATTCCAGAAGCGGCTCACTCAGGAACACTTGCTAGTCGGCATTCTGAGTTGAGCGCGGAGTGAAGATCTGACCATCGTCTGGAATCGCATTCATCGCCAGCAAAGCGCCGTTACGCCCAAGGTGACGCGTCGTCCGCGGATGCAACCCTACGGAGGTTTTGCCAAGTCCCTGTTGGAAACTCAGACGCTATCCTAATCTTCGCGACCCTTCAGGCCATCCAATTCAGCCCTATGATGTAACCGCCCACACCTCGTCGTTACTCATGGGTGTGCTGGCCGAACCCGTTTATGCGCCCTTCGTTTTGCCTCGGCAAACTCCGTGCCTGGGCATGGCGAGAATGGTGAGCTGTGGGTGGCGGCATCCCACCGCGGCGAACGATTTACAGATCACATGTACCCGCAATCGACGAAGGTTGGACGCGATGGGTCCTCGATCACCCGTCGAGCAAAATCGTCTCTTCTACAGCACCTTGATGATACGACACTGCGAGCGCGGGAATCTGCGCGCGCGGTTCGACACGATCATCATTCCCGATCAATCGGCGGCCAACCACTTCTTAACGGCTACAGCGCGGTACGATGCCGCCGGAATACACCGGCGGACTGGGACGCGGCAGGCGTCAAGGCGCTTGCGTGAGTTTGTCGAGCAAGGCGGCACGCTCGTCTGTTTGAATCGCGCTTCAAGTTTTGCGATCGAACAATTCAAACTTCCGGTGCGCGACGTAGTCGCCAAAGTCTCTGAAAAAGAATTCTTCGTGCCCGGATCGATTCTGCGCATCGAGCTGGACTACCAATAATCCGATTGCGCGAGGAATGCCGAAGGAGTCGATTGCCTGGGTTGAAGATTCGCCGGTGTTTGAAGTAGTCCGCGATGACCGGGCTAGCCGCGAAGACGGCAGCGATGTCTGCGCAAATGTACGCGTCATCGCGCGCTACCCTGCCGACAAGAATCCGCTACTGTCAGGTTGGCTGCTGGCGAGAATCGAATCAGAGGAAAGGCCGCACTCGTCGAAGTCTACGATGGGCAAAGGCCGCATTATTCTCTTCGGCTTTCGTCCTCAATACCGCGGCCAGTCGCTGGCCACTTATCCGCTGTTTTTCAATGCGATCTTAACAGGTGTATTAACCAGGCAGCGGCCAGGCGTCCGGATCTACTGAACCCTTCCCGGTCTCGTTAGCGTATAATGAATTACACGGCGCACGGAGAAGATTGGGCAGTAACCGCCGCCGAGGCCTAAATCGGTCGCACTTCTTTTCACCGCAATTTTCATCATTGGACTCCCTTGCTATTCCTCTTTTATCTGGGCTTTGCGCACGAAGAGGATCCGGCGAAAATTTACTGCCTCCGCCGGAACCGCCGCGTGGCTTGTTTAGTGATAAAGATGGTTTCGAGTCTGCGAGTGTTGCCGCCGGCAGACGCCGGATGAGCGTGAGAATCAGCGTCACTCATTGAGCGAACGAGCCAAAGCGGGCGATCAGAACGCGCTGGTTGAGAGCGCAAGCGCTTGGCGATCGGGAGTTCTACGACGAAGTGTTGGATCAGCTGACTCGTCAACGCTGATAGCGCGTCCAACGCTGCTCGCGCTGGTCATCTTACGTCACTCGAAACGAATTGCCTGTCAACCGCAAGCTGGCGGAGGCGCTTATCAGTTCCTGGAAGGGTTCACCAGGCCGTAGCTCTACCGCCACTACGCTGCACTGACGGCTCTGGCGGACGATGCCGAGCTATATCAAAGTACCGTTGAAGCTACGTTGCAGCTTTTGGCGCCAGGGATTGCTGCAGATGTTTCAGCGGCGGAGTTAAGAGCTTTGTTTGACGGCGAGTTTTGGGTGCTCTCGGCACACACCAGAAGCTCCGGGCGCCGGCTTCATCTTGAAACGCAGTCTCGCGAGCGCTCGTCGCGAATTGGAAACCGCGATGCGCGTCAACTGAAGTAGTTTCCCCAGGTTCGAAAGGTAGGCTCAAACAAAATCATGGAAAATATTAACCTCGTTTCGCTGTTGCCGGTTTTGGCTTATCGGCTTTGCTGTTCTGGTAGTGGTTCTCATATTCCTGAACCGCATCATGGTCAACGTCGGCGCCCGCGAGATTGCGATCAAGGAGCGGCGTTATCTGGGCCAGCAGAATGCCGCCTGGACGAGTGGTCGCCACTGAAGGCGAAGTTGGCATTCAGGCGGACGTGCTCAAGCCCGGCCTGCATCTGATCAGATTCCCGTTTGAGAAAGTCGTTCGCAAAGTGCCACTGATCGAAATTGGCGCGGACGAACTCGGCATTGTTGAAGCCATTGACGGTGAGCCAATGCCGCCGGGAAGAATCTTCGCTCTCGACCGCGCGCAGAACGCGCACAACAATTTTCAGGATCCGATTGCCTTCATCAAACAAGGCGGCGTGAAGGGCATTCAATTGCGGGTGCTGCCGCCCGGCTTGTGGCCCATCCACCCTTACCTGTTTCGCGTTTCGGTGGCCAAGACGACCGTCATCCCACAGGGCAAGGTTGGCGTGATCATCGCCGCTGACGGGCGCGTCGCTTGATCCGGGCCGGCTGCTGGCCAGGGCCGTGGACGGCCACTATCAGTTTTCAGAATGCCGAGACTATTTGTCAGTGAAGGCGGCCAGCGCGGGCCGCAGGTAGACATTCTAACTCCCGGCACCTATCGCATCCTGTCGCAATCCGTGCCGGTCGAAGGCGGCCAGGACGTCAAACCCGGACTGTTTTCAATCAGGCTTTTCGACGCGACCGTGATTAATGAAAACCAGATCGGGCTGGTTGAAGCGCTCGACGGTTCGCCGTTGAACCCGGGCGACTACGTGGCCGAGTCGGTTGCGGGCCATGACAATTCCAGGATGGACACGAGTTCATTGACGGCAAGGGCCAGCGCGGCCCACAGAAGGACATCCTGCTGCCCGGCACTTACTACATCAATCCGCTGCTCTTCAAAGTGATTCCCGAATCGGCCAAAGAGATCAAGCCCGGCGAGGTTGCCGTGGTCGTTTCCAACACCGGCAAGGATCCTTCAGACGATATTCGCCGCCGAGATGGCTGCCAAAGTCCGCGCGCGCATGGAACGCGAAGAGAAAGAGCAGGCTGAACAATCAGCCGCCGTGCTCGACAAGATCGATGACGGCAGGACTGCGGCGGAGATCAAGATAGAACTGATGACCGGCGACCCGGCCGATCGCCGACTCGACGAAGGCGCGCACGAGGCTTACGTTGTGCCCGAAGGCTATCGCGGCATTCAGGAAACGGTGGTCGGCCCCGGACGTTACTACGTCAACACTCTGGCAATTACGCCAATCATCATTCCCACGACCAACCAGACGGTTGAATGGACCTCCGGCGAAGTTGTCAACACTTTCAATCCGTTTGAAGTGATCTCGAAAGACGGCTTCACGATGCAGTTGGAAGTGCGCGTGGTCTTTCGCGTCAAACCGGAAGATGCGCCTTTCATGGTCGCGAAGATCGGCGGCATCGATCGCTTGATCCAAAACGTGATGCATCCGCTGATCGACTCGATCTTCCGCAACCAGGCTTCCGAGTCTTCGGCCATGGCCTATTTGCAAAACCGCCACGAAGAACAGGAGCGCGCCGAAGCTCGCGTGCGCGCCCACCTGCTGAAGTATCACGTCGACGTGGTCAACGTCCTCATCTGCCACATTCATCTGCCGGAAGACTTGATGATTACGCAGACCGAAAAGATTCTCGCCGAGCAGCGCCAGAACATGTACAACGCGCAGCGCGAGGCCGAAGAGAAGCGCATTCAACTGGAAAGAACAAAATCGCAGGCCGACAACCAGAAAGACTTGATGCAGGCGCACAGTGGGCGTCGAGATTTCCGGCAAACGCGCCGAACAGCGCAAGGCTGAAGGTGAAGGCGAAGCGCACTACATTCTGCAAACCGGCCGCGCCGAAGCCGAGAAGGTGCGGCTGATGGGCGAGGCGCAGGGCGTGGCCTATCGCGAACAGGTTAACGCGCTCGGCGCGCAGGGCGTGGCGTTGGTTGAAGTGCTGAAAGTGATCGGCGAGAAAGGCGTGCGCATCACGCCGGACATCATGGCTTCAGGCGGATCGGGCGGCGGCGAAGGTGGCGGCGGCATCGGCACACTGCTGCTGCTGAATCTCTTCCGCAACCAGATGAACCTGCCGGCTGCGAACGGCGAGACGGCGCTGAGCAAGTAAGCCTGGGTAGTTAACTCAAGCGGCTCTTGCACCGGACAGGCGCCTCGCCCGCAATGAGCGCGAAGCGCGATGACAGGGTTCGAGGAATCAAGTCCGGAAGAGAACTGCACGCTTCGACCTGGCGTGCCTGATGGCGAGCGCGTCCGCGATCCCGCAAGTTCGCTTGAGGTGACGGTGCACTCAGCGCAAGATCTTCAGAAACGGACATCTCGCTCATGGGGCTCACGACGCTAGAAACATCGGCTCTTCTACTAGAATCATCGGCTACTAACCTCCGTAGATGACGCTCTGTAACGATCGCATCAGAGCGATACTCGCGCGGCAGTAGCTGCTGTTATCGTGCCGCACGTCGACGGAATAGTAATTCCCAGTTTATTTCCATTCATCTGGTGCTGCTTACGATGCCTTAGCCGATGGCGACCTGGAATCGAGACGTTGAACACTAAAGGCTCGATGCAAGCCAGAATTCTTCTGCAAAGACGGATCGAGAAATATGCCGATAGGATTATGGCGAAGCACTTCTTGAAGGACGAATCAGCTGGCGCTGCTTCGTCGGAAACATTACTAAAGCGATGACGAGAAAAGTACCGCTTGTCCGCGTGGGTCGAATGCCAAATCACGTGCACATGCTCGTCACACGGTTCGCCAATTACACGCTCTCGGACATCATGCAGCTCTTTAGATCGATCACGTCACATAAAGCGAATAAGACTCTCCGGCGAAGTGGGCGGTTCTGGATGCCGGAATGACTTCTGATCGCTACATAAGAACTGCGGATGCACTATGGAAGACTGTTCAGTATATTGAAAACAACCCTGTGAAGGCTGCGACTACTGCCACGACCGCAAGATTATCGGTTCAGCAGCGGGCTTGGTTTCGAGCGCACGAAGGGTCATCGAGCCGCAGCTCCTGGGAGCAATCGTCGAGGCTCACCGGCAGCGCGAATAGTTCGAATGAATTGTCCGAAGACTTCAAGTTGAGTCTTGCCGAGGTTGCGGGCGAGGACGCCCGCGTCCCGGTAAAGAGCTTGAAGGAAGTTATTTGATAGGCTAGTTACGCAAAAATGATTCAGCCTTCGAGGTACATCTGCGCGGCCATCTTCGTCAGCTTCCAAACGCGCGACCACTCGATTCCGCCACCTGGCATTCTCACGGCCGGTCAGCTTGTCGAGGATCAGCTTGCCGAAACCTTTTCGGCCTTCGCGTCGGAGCATAAACTCTTTCGCGTAAGGCTCGCGCCGTTTCGAAGAAGCTGAACTCCGGATCGGTGACGATGCCGATGCCTTCGAGCGTCATTAGCGCGCGCATGATGTAGGTGAAGTTGGCTGGCAGCCGGAACGGGTATTCATAGATGACTTCAGCGAGGTCATACGTCAACTCCTTAAACTTGACCTCACCAAGCTTGAGATTGAGGTAAACCTTGAAAAGTTTTTCCACCACCGGCCGTACCGTCTCCGGATCGACACCAGGCTTGAGGAAGTTGAGATTGATAATGTCCTGGCCCAGGCCGTGCACGTCGCGGGCGACCACGTGAAAGAACGCGTCGATCATCTGCGACTGCAGTCTGGGGGCTAATGCGGCCGACCATGCCAAAGTCGAAGAAGGCGCAGATGGCCGGAATCCAGCACCAGCAAATTCCCGGATGCGGATCGGCATGGAAAAAGCCGTCTTCCAACAACTGTTTCAGATACGTGCGCACCAGCAGCCGGTTAACTTTGACGGCCGACAGGCGACGCGCGCGCAAGCCGCTCGATGTCCGTGACTTTCGTGCCGCGAATGAATTCGAGCGTCAACACCCGTCGGCTCGTGTGGGACCAGAAAATTTTGGGAACGCGAATCACTTGCCAGGTGCGGAAGTTGTAGCGGAAGCGGTCGGCGTTCCGGCCTTCCTTCACATAGTCCATCTCTTCAAAGACGGTGGTGTGAAACTCGCGCAGCATGCCTTCCCAGTCAGCGTTCTCGTTCGATACGCGGGAAGAACCGATTGGTGAGTTTCACCAGGCGGTAGAGAATCGCAACGTCGAAATGAGATGATCTGCTGCAGATCCGGGCGCTGAACCTTAACTGCCACCTCCTCGCCCGAGAGCAAACGCGCGCGGTAGACCTGGCCCAGCGAAGCCGAGGCCACCGGCTCGCTGTCGATTTCCGCATAACACTCCTGCAGGCTTCGACCTAGCTCTGATTCAATGCGCGCAAACGCTTCGGCGGTGGAAAACGCCGGCACCTGATCCTGCAAGCGTCGCCAACTCTTTGACATAGGCGAGCGGCAGAAGATCGGCCCGGGTGCCAAGCGACTGGCCAATCTTGATGAAGGTCGGTCCCTAAGCCGAATCAAACTCTTGCTCAGCCAGAGTGCCTGCTGTCTCGAGGCGCGCTGCTTTGCTGTGTGATCCTTCATCGACCGCGAAAGATGACCAACGCAGCAGCCGGATCGAATCGCGTCGCGTCGCCAGCAGCAGGAATGAATCGGTAACGCGCTTGAGTCTGACCGGTCCGATTTGTCGTCTTGCGATTCTTCACGAAGCCGTTCCGCCATGCGCTGATTGAAGTACTGCGCGGACGTCGTAAGTATCGAGAAAGAGGTAGAGCGTAAACAAACCGAGCACGCGCGCCACTCGTCGCGAGTCGCAACCAACCGCGCAGGCCGCGGCCCCTAGAGAATCTCGGCCACCAGCTCGTCAGTCAGCGGCTCCGCGCTGCATGTTTCTGGCAGCAGACGACAGGACTTAGTGTTCACCTTGCCAATCGCGTGGCCATTCGTCGCGATTGCCATTACCATCTGACGCCACTGGAACTAGTGTTTGCGTTGAATTCATATTAGCTTCGGACTGCATATCAAACCAGCGGAGAGCGATGATGTCGCGAGCCGCCTCGCTCGAAAATAACTCTCCGCGCGCTGCACGTCATCGTTCAATCTGCAGCCTTCAGTTCTTCAATCGAACCAAACTTCCGCTCGTCGCGCAAGCGGTGGAGAAAACGCACCCGCACCACGTCGCCGTAAAGATCGCCCGCCCAGTTGAGTACGAAAGTCTCCACTGAAGGTTCCGTATCCGCCGTAAAAGTCGGCCGCACGCCCACATTCGTTACGCTGCGGCGCCAGTGCCCGTCAATCAGAGTGCCGGTTACATAGACACCGTTGCGGGGTATGACGCGATTCTGCGGATGCACGTTGGCCGTGGGAAAGCCGAGCCCGGCGCCTCGCTCGGCGCCTCGTTGCACGCGGCCCTCGACGCCGTAAGGCCGACCCAGCAGCCGGCGAGCAAGATTCACTTTGCCCTCCGCAAGCAGCTTGCCGCACCTTGCTCGAGCTGACGCGCTGACTGCGAAATTGAACCTCCGGAACCTCGTCGGCAAAGAACCCGAGCTCGGCGCTGACCCGCCGCAGCAGTTCGATATTGCCCTCGCGGTTGTGACCAAAAGCGAAGCCGCGGCCGAGGTAAACTTCCTTCGCGTGCAACCGATCCTTGACGACATCCGCACAGAAAATCTTCCGCGCGAATTTGCGAAAACTCCTCATCGAACCGAATGACGATCGTCTGCTCAATGCCGAGCACACCGAAGCCTTCAACTTTTTGATCGAGCGTTTGCAGCAGAGGCGGCGCCGATTCAGGATGCAACACCGCGCGCGGGTGCGGATCGAAAGTTATCGACAGTCGGGATCGCGTCGGTCTCGCGCGCCCTTTCAACGACCGTGCGCACGATTAGTTGATGGCCGAGGTGCAAGTCCGTCAAACACGCCGAGCGTCAAGACGGTCGGTCGGTGGATTTCGCGCGTTGTCAGTGCCGTGGAATAAACGCATCGGTTAGTCAAAGTCCAATGTCCAAAGTCCAATAGACCGCGTTGAAGTACTCCGAAGTCTGAAGTGTGCCCTGCGCAAGCCGAACGTTGGACTTTGACATTGGACTTTGGACTCTGATTCTTCACTCATCACTTACTGTCAGTCCGTCATACGCCCACTCAACTCCCGCTGGTAATCGTGGCCGAGTCACGCGCGTGCTTCACGTCGTGCGCGATGTGCGTCAGGTAAGCTCGCCTGCGGTTTGATCTTCTCGATGTACGCGAGCGCTTTGTCCAGCCAGAGATGCGTTGGGTGCTCTTTGAAGCGCAGACAGTCAAGCACCAGCACGTCCAGATCGCTGCAGCTGCTTCATGGTTTCCGGCGGAATCTCGCTGAGGTCGGTTGCGTAGGCAAAATCGTTGAAGCGGTAAGCCATCACCGGCAGCCGGCCGTGAATTACCTGCAGCGGCGTGATCACGAAAGTCCTTGTCCAAACAGAACGCGTGCGCCGGGCACGACCGTGTGCGGAATCACCTGGGGCAAGCCACCGCCGAAGTGTGAAGGCTCGAAGATGTATTTGAAGATGCGTCGAATATCGACCCAGGCGCGTTCGTTGCGCGTAGAGACCAAGCGCGCCGTAGCGAAAATTCAACGGGCGAATATCGTCGAGACCGAAAATGTGATCGGCATGGCAATGCGTGATCACGACCGCATCGAGCCGCTTCAATCCATAGCGCAACGCCTGCTGGCGAAAATCTGAAGAAGTATCAACCAGGACCGACTGGCCGGCATGTTCGATGAGAATGGAGACTCGTAAGCGTTTGTCGCGCGGATCGTCTGACGTGCAGGTTTCGCAGTCGCAGGCGATGGAAGGAACGCCGGTCGATGTTCCGGTACCTAAGAAACGTAAGCTTCATGATCGTAAGTCGTGAATCGTCCAATCGTCCAAAGTCCAAAGTCAAATCACGAACGTTCGACTTTGGACTTATGAACATTACGACTTGGGACTGTTGCTATCCCCCGGTTATGTCGCTGACTGGAAAAGCTCCGGGCCTTTGGCGTCGCGTTACTCAAAGAGACGAATTGCATTCGCAAGTCGGCGAGAAGGCCTTCAAGTATCTGTTGCTTCCTGCGGCACCAGGTTGCCGCGGGTTTTCTTGTTCCAGCATTCCCAGCACATCAATCCAGTGTTTGCCGAGCTCCAGATCGACTTCGCGTTTGTGAGTTACGGGATGCTCCATCATTCCCAGCGAAGCCGCAGCGTTTGAGGCTATCGACATCAGGAAGCTCGCGAAGCTTGCTGGATCATCGGCGTCCGGCAGCTCAGCTTCCTCGCCGCCCGCCTCGTAAATCGGCGCTCGCCGGTCTGGACTTCTTCGCTCGCTGCCGCTGGCGGGACTTCAGCCACGCCAACCCTGGCAGCGCCGGCATCCACGACCGGCGGTTCAGGGCGACGCGCTGGCTGTGGCGCTGGCGGCCTCAGGCTTCACCGGCGTAGGTTCCGGCCTCTCATCTTTCGGGTACGTCACGCGGCGTGCCATCAGGATTAAAGAGTCGCCGGTCGGTAACTTTGTAACTGGTCTGTTCCTCGTTCATTTTTGCCGCCCTGCCACTATCTCTGACTAGACTCCCGAAACTCGAGTAGCCTCAGGATATTCTTCGCAGCTTGTTAATTTAAACCGATGGTAGCACCCGCATCTCTGCGCCTGCAAGACAAAGATCCAGGTCGAAAGTCGACAGCGGACGATCACGCAGGACGGGCGACCGCCGTCACGTTAGAGTGGCTCGTCTATCGTCAGCCAACCAGTCATCGGTCGGCGGTCATCGGTCGATCCTTGGACTTTGGACTTTGGACTTTGGACTTTAGACTGTTTCCATGCCAGCCAACTTTGAAGACCTTATCGCACTAATGCAGAAGCTGCGTTCACCCGACGGATGTCCCTGGGATCGCGAACAAACTTACGCCACGCTGGCGCCGATGCTCCTGGAAGAGGCGTACGAAGCCTTTGAGGCAGTTGAGGAAGCTCGCGACGGTCAGCCAAATGAACTGCGCGATGAACTGGGCGATCTCCTCTTTCAAATAGTTTTCTACGCCCAGGTTGCTGGGAACAGGGCGACTTCTCCATCAACGACGTTACTGAGCGCAATTCACGACGAAGATGGTGCGACGACATCCGCACGTCTTCGGCGACACCAGCGCTGCCGACACCGCAACCGTGCTGCGCAACTGGGAAGCGATGAAGCAGGACGAGCGGCGCGCGGCTGGCAAGAGCGCAGCGCGAAGAATCCTTGCTCGATGGCGTGTCGTCTAAAGCGCCGGCGCTAATGGAAGCACATCAGCTTTCGACCAAGGCAGCGCGCGTTGGGTTTGATTGGGACAAACTTGAAGACATCTTCGCCAAACTCGAGGAAGAAGTCGGCGAACTTCGCGCGGCGATTCACGACTCATGCGTCGTCAAACACCGAAGCTGATCACACTCGCGTCAGAGAAGAAGCTGGGCGATCTTCTGTTTGCGGCCACAAATATCGCCCGACATCTGAAAGTCGAACCGGAAGCTGCTTTGAAGTTAACTAACCGCAAAGTTTCGCCAACGATTTGGATTATATTGAAAGGAAGCTGCGCGAGCGCAATCAGACCTTTGACGCAACTACGCTCGACGAGCTGGAAGCGCTCTGGCAGGAAGCGAAAAAGCAGTAGGCAGTAGGCAGTGGGCAGAAAGCAAAGGGCAGAAGACAGAGAATCATCGCTTCGCTTTCTGCCTGCACGCTTCTGCCTTCTGCCGTTCTCACCGCCCACTGCTCACTGCCCACTGCCCACTGCTCTCAATCGCTAATCTGCAGCGAGCGAAGCACGTTGCGAAAGGCAGCTCTGATAACTCGCTGATTCGTTTTGCGGAGCCACCGCGATCATGTAGAAAAGCTGGCCGTTGCGCAGTAGAGTCGTTATCACCGTGATGGCCTCCGCCTGACCGGTTGCCTCGTTAACGTTTGTCAATCGTCGAAGTCAATCCCGATCGTCCGGCAACAGTGGTGCGCTACCAGACTGCGTACGCTGACGCATGATTCGTATTACCCTGTACCAAGCTGTTCAGAAACTCCTGCGTAGCTTGTTGCAGGTTCGCGGCTTTGCGTTTGGGCCACTACCAATGTTCACGCCGTGCGTATAGATCACCTGATTTTGATACTGGCCATAGGCGCCTTCCGGAGCAAACCAAACCTCGCTACTGCTCGCTCAACTGCCGCCAGTTATTGGGGCACGCTCACGCGCACGACTCCGCCCAGAGTGCTGAATAGTTTTGATAGCGCGTCGACGGATACTCAACGCGTCCGCGCGGCGGTTGATTGCTGGGATAGTTTCCGGCCAGTTTCGCCGTTTGGATACCTGTTGGCCACCTGCGCGCAATGTCCTGCATCGAAGGAGCGCGACCCATGCCCACGCAGACGCGCCTGCACTCGGTCGAAGTCACGCGTTTGTCGCGAATCGGATTATGTGACTCGCAGGTACTGTGCTTCCTGGTTGATTCGCGCGTAACGATCAGCACGGACTCGGGTGATCGCTCAAAAACCCGCCACCTGAGCCACCACTTTGTTGTTCGATAGTCTTGAACATGTTTGCCGAGATCGTGCGGATCGTAGCCGGCGTTAGACATAATTCGCGCGCCCAGGATATCGGCCTCAGTTTCATACTCGCGGCTGAACTTCAGAAAATAAACACCGACTCCTGGCCGGCGATCTGCGCCGCGGCTCCCGCCGGGCCACCAATTATCGCTCCACCGATACCGAGTATGCCGCGCAAGCAAACCATACTTCTGGGCTTTCGAAGCCTGCGCTGTACCGTGGCGCAGAGCGCAACGTGGCTCAACTCGTGGGCCATCACGCCTGCCATTTCGCCTTCATTGTGAGCCGCTTCGATCATTCCACGGTTCACATACATCGGCCCGCCCGGCAGCGCAAACGCGTTAATGTCGCGAGCATTTACGATCTTGAAATAGTATTGGAACTCAGGATGCTGAAATTCCGAGGGAATCGCATTCACCAGCCGCTGACCGACTCTGCGAAACATAGCTGGTCGCTTCGTTGTCGTTTAAGATCGGCATCTGCTGTTCTACTTCTGCAGCCGCTTGCCGTCCGACCTTCACATCATCTGCAGGCTTATATTTGTTGCTGTGATATTTGATCTGCGTCTGTGCGAAAACCGAAACAGGCATCGCAAAAACTGCGAATACTGTTAGCCACGACACCAGCCGCTGAGTATTCCATTTGGATTCTTTCTAATCATTTCTTTCCTCCCTACTCCACCTATCCATTTCTCTAATCTCTCCGGCTTGAGTCGTCCTCTGCGGATTTTATCTTTTCATCGCCCGGCCATTTAGGGAAGAGTGCATCTGGTCTAATTCGCGTTTGATGACTTGACGGAAAGCCGCGTTTGCCGGTTCTCCGTGCCTGAAACACTGCAATACGAAAGCTAAAGCTGAACCAAAACGCAACATTACCTGCGTCGCTGAGAATGATTTCAGTCCGAAGATGTTGCAAATTGGTTATCGGTGAACCCTCCGCAACTTCCGTTGCAAGGTCAGTGCCAGATGAACTCAATTGCTAAGATTTGTTTCGTGGTTCGATGTGGCCATTGAACCACTGCGTGGCGTCCGCAAGTGGTGCTATGTGATGTGGCTTGCCCTTCCAAACGCGAACCATCGAAACGATCAGGAAAATAGTAGCAGCGGCACCGAATAAGTTGCCTCCGAACCGATTGTTTGTGATTGCTCCGATGACTCCTAATAAGGTTTGCACCACGATAATGACGAGGTGTAACGCAAGACCCTGCGCTGCGTGAAAACGGACCCTCGGCTCTTTACGGGGTACCAGGTACAGCTCCAGCAGTGAAACGACGATCCCAAGGTAAACGGAACGTAAGGCAAAACCATTGCCCACTTTTCCGGCACGTTTATGCCAGCCGCGGATCGGTGAGTTGGCCTTTGTTCAAGTGGCCGATATGGTGCGGGAGGTGGTTGATACGGTGCGGGTTGCGAGTGAGTGGGCGGCACAAAAACCGACGGATATGGAGCGTCGGGGGACACGGTATCGTAGCGGCGCGTGGGAGCTTCCGAATAGATGTTCCGGCGTGCGTTCTCGTTCGCGGAAGAGCCGATTTCACGCGTCGCGCCCTTCACTTCCTGGGTCTCTGGCCCGCTCGGGTCGCGCCCAGCTTCGGCGTTCTTCACGAAGTCCGGATCAAGTGGGTTCGTGTCGTATTTGCTCTTCTTCGGCTCCATCAACAATTCCTACGATGTGTTTGCTTGAATGGTTCAATCTTACTCGCCCGCTATTACATACTCAACCTCTTCCCAACGCTCCTCGCGTTCGGAAATACAGCGCGAGCCACGGGCTGCGGACCGCCTAAGCCGATGATGAAATAGACAGCCTGAGGGTAAAACGCCAGCCGGACATCGGTTTCGGAGGGCACCGGCTCAGCCGAACGCGGGTGGGAATGATAGATAGCCAAAAGCTCTTCACCGCGGTCGCGCATCTGGCGCTGCGCGGCGAAGAGATCTTCGGGAGCCGCTTCGTAGAAGTGTTTGGGTCGAAGGCAACGTTGTGGAGCGGGTAGATGCTGGTCACGCGGCGGTCCGCACCCCCGATGAGTCCACAGCATTCAGCCGGATCAGCCTCTCTGGCGTGTGCAAAAATCTGATCGCGATGTGGAGTCTGGAGCGTGATCATTTAAGAGGATCGATTGGTCGGTAGTAGGCCCTTCCGCTTCTGACGATCAACCTCTTCCTGGGACCGCGGGCGTCTCGCCCGCTTTCGTGGAATGCCACTTTGTCCGGAGGCCAGATTCATTAAGTCTTGCGTGAACCCGTTGCTTGCGGCGGGCGAGACGCCCGCGGTCCCAACAAATCGCGCGCTTATTGCTTGTCCACGATCCTGAGGTGTAACTCTTCCAGCTGCTTTTGATCTCACCTCGCCGGGTGCATCGATCATCAGGTCCGTAGCTGAAGCTGTCTTTGGGGAACGCCATCACGTCGCGAATGTTTTCGGTCGGCACCAGCACCATCAACAGTCGTTCAATCCCAGGCGCGATGCCGCCGTGTGGAGGAGTGCCAAACTCCAGCGCATCGAAAAAGCCGAAGCGCGAACGCGCCTCTTCAGTAGTCATGCCTAACGCTTTGAAGACCAGACGCTGCACGTCACGCCGGTGAATACGAATTGAACCGCTCGCCAGCTCAACTCCATTGATCACGGGATCGTATGCTTTGGTACGAAGCTTACCGAGTAACGCAGTTTCACCGCCGTCAACGGCCCGCTCCAGCAACTCCAGGTCTTCATCAAGCGGAGACGTGAAGGGGTGATGCATCGCATAGTAACGATCGTCATCCTCGTGATACTCAAACATCGGAAACTCAGTCACCCATAAAGGCGCATAAACGTTCGACGGTATCAACTTCTCGCGACGGGCCACTTCATTGCGCAACGCGCCTAGGCTCGCCGCTACTGTCTTCGCTTTCCCGGCGACGATCAAAACAGCATCGCCCTTTTCCGCGCCGGCCAGCGACGCAAGTTGAGCAACGCCTGCTTCACCCAAAGCTTTCAGCAACGAAGACGTGGTTTCCTCGCCAAGCTTGATCCAGGCCAGTCCGCTGGCGCCGTAACGTTTGGCGAACTCCTGCAGATCGTCAAAACTTTTCGCGAAAGACCTGCACCGTTCTTAACCACCACTCCTTTTACTTCCCCGCCCGCGCCGAGCGCTCAGCATAAGGCGCAAAATCAGTTCCCTCGAGCGCCGGCGAAAGGTCCCTGCAATTCCATACTCGGAATTCGCAAGTCAGGCTTATCGAACCCCAACGCCGCATTGCTTCGGCATAGGTGAAACGCGGAAACGGTAACGGCAAATCAACTCCGATGAGCTTGAAGACGCGCGCAAAGAGTCCTTCAGTTACCGAGTAGATCTGATCGAGCGTGGCGAAACTCATCTCCACGTCGAGCTGGGTAAACTCCGGCTGACGGTCAGCGCGCAGATCCTCGTCGCGGAAACAACGCGCGATCTGGAAGTATTTATCCAGACCGGCAATCATGCACAATTGCTTGAACAACTGCGGCGACTGCGGCAAAGCGAAAAACTTTCCGGCTGGACGCGGGACGGAACGATGTAATCGCGCGCGCCTTCCGGAGTCGACTTGATCAGGATCGGAGTTTCAATTTGCGGTGAAACCCTGTTCGTCCATGTAGCGGCGGTATCTCGCGCAGGACACGATGTCGCAGCCGAAGGTTGGCCTGAAGTTGGGGCCGGCGGCAGATCAAGGTAGCGATACTTCAACCGCAGATCTTCACTGGCAAGCGCATCGGTGGAAGCTGTTTCGAGTTGAAACGGCAGCGTGCGCGCGTCGTTGAGAAGTAGTAATTCGCGTGCGTGTACTTCAACCTCGCCGGTCTCGAGTTTTGGATTTCGCTGGTTTTCATCGCGTAGCGTGACGTCTCCGGTAATAGCGATAACGTATTCGCCGCGCACTTCTTTCGCCTTCGCATGCGCATCGGGCGCATCCTCGGAATTCAGGACAACCTGGGTGACGCCATCACGATCACGCAGGTCAAGAAATGTAAGTTCACCGAAGTCGCGGCGCTTCGCCACCCAACCCATCAGGGTCACAAGCTTGCCGACGTCATCCGGTCGCAGAGCGCCGCATGAATGTGTGCGTAGTAAGTCTCCAAGGTTATCCAGCATGTTTTGAATACTAACCGCCAAGACGCCAAAAACGCCAGAGAGAAGGAACTAAAGCCAAACTCTGTTCAGTCTGGCTTGGGCGTTCCTGGCATCTTGGCGTCTAGATCCGTCTTTGTGTTATTTCGATTAAATTGCCGCCCGGGTCGCGCACGAAGAAGCGCGATTGCCCGGACACAGGTCGCAGGTCAGAAATAATGGCAATACCCGCATTACGAAACTCAAGGCTGGCGGCGGCTATGTCGCCAACCTGGTAACAAACGTGCCGATCGCTCACTTCGTTCTGAACGTAATCTTCGACCGACAAGTGAAGCTGCATACCACCGAGCTGGTACCAGGCGCCCATGTTTTGCCGCGTCCCCTCGGGCTTAGGAATCCTGGCCAGGCCGAGCACGCCTTCATAGAAATGTTTGGCAGCCGCCTCCAGCGCCGCCGACACAGTTACATTCACGTGACTCACTCAATAATTCCGATAGCCATACTCTTGATTCCGCGGTTGGTCAGAGTTTGAAGTTGGGATTCTCAATGACGCCGAAGATATTTCCAAAAGGATCTTTGACTGATGCTACTTTGATATCGCCGCCCACGTCTTGAACATCTTCGTGTGGCGTCGCGCCATGTTCGAGCAGGTGCTTCAATGCTGCAGTGGCGTCCGCCACTCCCCAATAGGTCACCACTCCTTCTGCTTTATTCGATGGTTCAGCCTCACTCGGTTGTAACCCCAGTTCGTAGCCGGCGACATTGAAACCAACATAGAAGGGTTGATCAAAGTAGGGAGCGAACCCGAGAATCGAGCTGTACCAATCTCTCGCCTTCTCGATGTCGGAAACATGATAGGCGGCTGTCCGCAAGCCGAGAAACATTTGATTCACCTCTCCATGTAGGACGAACCGCCAAGACGCCGAGAACGCCAAATGAGGAAGACACTACAAACAGCTTCAAGACGTTCTTAGTTTCTAAATCATACCACTTCAGTTTGGCGACCTTGGCGTCTTGGCGGTTAGCATCTCTTGATTGGACTCCCTGAACGATTGCGCGGACTCCTGTAGGACGAACCCCCAAGACGCCGAGAACGCCAAAGAGGAAGACACTACAAACAGTTTCAAGACGTTCTTAGTTTCTAAATCATACCGCTTCAGTTTGGCGACCTTGGCGTCTTGGCGGTTAGCATCTCTTGATTGAACTCCGCTGAACGATTGCGCGGAATGCTCAACGATTTCCAATCGGCCGAGCGAAAGTGCTTAGCCAGGAAGACAATCTGGCCAATGTGATTGGCGTAGTGCATCAACTGGCGGTTGATGGCTTGAATAACCGTATGCTCTTCGCCGCGAATCAAAACCTTCTTTCCCAGATCCTCAGCGCGCAAGGGCTCGAGCGCGCTAAAGACGCATTGCCAACCGCTGTGCCAGTAATCAAGTATCGCGTCCTTGCCGGTTTTCGGATCAATCACAAACTCCATATCGCGATTACGGCTTGGCTTTTCACCGTCGGTGGTCAGAAAGTCGGTCCAGCGCGAAAACATGTTGCCGGCCATGTGCTTCATGATGACGGCAACGCTGTTGCCTTCTTCGTCGAGCGTGATGAAGAACTCGTCTTCGTTGAGTTGATCAAGCGCCTTCTCGGCAAAGCTTCTTGTAGGCGCGCAGGCTCGCGATGGAGTCTTCAAGATAATGTGTGGCTAGTGATTCATTCATATTCTTTCGTACGTCTTCGTTAGTTGTCTGCGAAGCGCCTTAAGGTGTTGCATTCAAGCCGGCGCGAATAGCCTGGGGACATCCTCGCGTTTTACGGTGCGCTGTTCGCCTGAGCGCAGATCTTTAAGTGCGACTTCTCCGCGAGCCAGTTCGTCATCACCAAGAACGGCGACAAACGGGATGCCACGAGCCGAGGCATACTTGAACTGTTTGCCAATCTTGTCTGCCTCCGGATAAAGGTCAACTCGGAGACCTTGGCCGCGGAGCCCATGCGCCAGCGCGACCGATTCCCCGAGGGCAGCTTCGTTCCAAACGCTAACCATCACATCGGCCGGCGAAGAAGCGAGCGCCTCGGGAAACATACGGCGCTCAGTCATCACGACAATAATTCGCTCCAGCCCAAGAGAGAAGCCGCACGCGGGCACGTCAGTCCCGAGAAACATGCCGACCAGATTATCGTAGCGTCCGCCGCCACCGAGGCTCCCTGGAAGATCGCTTAACGTTGATCTCCATGATCGCGCCCGTGTAATACGACAGCCCGCGCGCAAGCTCGGATCAATTTCGATTCGCCCACTGACTGCCCTCGGCATCTGCAAACTCCACTATCGACCGAAGCTCATCAACTGCGCGCGCGCCCAGCTCATTGTCGCCGACGAACTCCAGCCAGGCGGCCGAGAATAGCGCTATTGAGGGCCCTTCGTTTTTGCCGGGATCATCTCCGGCTGCAACTTCCGCCAATGCTCAAGCGACACCAGCGCGCCAAAGAAATCGAGTAAGCTGGCCCCGGCCGCTGCATCAATGCTTCGCTCGCCAAACTCTTTTCAACGCCCGCGCGTCAATCTTATCCAGCTTGTCGAGGCGCTACCAACGCAGCGTCGTGTTTGTCTGCAGCGACTCCGGCGGCTTGCAGCACGCCAGTCAGGCACGCCGGTGATTGATCCTGATCGCGAAATCGTCGAACCCGAGTTTCGTCAGCACGTCACTGGCTGCCGCGCAAATCTCAGCTTCCACCACCATCGAACGCGAACCCAGAATATCGACGTCGCACTGGTAGAACTCGCGAAACCGGCCGCGCGCCGGGCGATCGGCGCGCCAGACCGGCTGAATCTGATAGCGCTTGAAAAACTTCGGCAGCTCGTTTTGGTATTGAGCCACCACGCGCGCCAGCGGAACGGTCAAATCGTAACGCAAGTGCCAGATCCGCCTGGCCAGTCTTCTCGTGTTCACCCCGCTTGAGTATCTTGAAGATGAGTTGGTTGCCTCTCTTCGCCATACTTCCCCATCAGCGTTTCGATATTCTCAACCGCTGGAGTTTCCAGCGGCTCGAAAGCCGTAGCGCTCATACACTTCCTTAATGACGCCGATGACGAATTCACGCCGTCGCACATCAGCAGGAAGAAAATCGCGCATGCCGCGCGCGGGCTGTGTTTTGAGGAGGCCACTTAATCCAGATTACCGCAGGAGTGTAAGATCACGCCGGGCATCATAACCTGAAACTATAGTACTCAAAAGTGGCGCATCGGAAGCTAACCGCGAAGTGGTTATGTAACACAGCCCATGGTTGCCGCCTTCGCCGTACTGCTTGTCACCGCCCTCCACAGAGTTGGACAGTTCAGCCGATTGCGAATATTCTGATCCGACCCAAATGTACGCCCGCCTTACACAGAGTAGCCCATGAGTTTGTCCGTAGCTGAAAAACTGACTGCCACGAAGCATAGAAGTACCTCAAGCCTCATTGGGCGTAGCCTTCCGCAATATCGTGGCGAGTCTCGGATTAAGCATTCTTACGCTGGCGCTCTACTGGCTGGATCTGGCGCGAACAAGGCTATGAAATGCTCATCGTGGCGCTGGGCTGGCCCCATGTCCTGCTCGGTTTCAGCTTCTTCTTCGGCCGCGTCCTGCGCGGCGAACAGGATAGTCGCACCACACTTCTCCTGCTCGCCTTAGCGACGGTTGCAATTTGCGTCATCCACTATCGTTACAACATCACCGGCCTCATCTATCTCTATTTCCTGTTCCATCTGTTTCGTGACGAGATCTTCGTTTACCTGCAGACGCGAGCGCGCCACCAACATAGTTCCGGAGTCTATGCGGTCGCTGGTGTCGCACCTCTAATTCTGCTGATCCTGCTGGTTCCTAAGCAGCAGGATTTTCGCCAAGACCTGCGTCGCGTCGAGTTTGCCGGAACACAAGTCTCGAAGCAACGACTGGACGCTGATTCCTGTTTAAGGCGGTGCCGAATTCGCTGGGACGCGATTTCTATTTCTACCTGCACGCTCCGCAAACGGATGGACTGCGTTCGTTTATCACGCGCGCCAGCGCCGGCAACGCAAGAAACGACGGCGAGATGATTGTGGGAAAGCGAAAGTGGGACCAGGCTGAAGATCTCATCTTTCAGCCGCATTACCTTGGCGATCCGCAAGCGCTGGACGCCGATGTGACTCCAGCGGCTGGCGACGTCCCCGTCTTGCTAACCGGGGGACATTCCGTAGGGCAAGTCTTCCGAGCCGAAAAGAATAACCTCGACGGCCTCTGGATTCCGATCGAACGATTTGAACAAAGTGCAGAATCCACGCGCTTTGTCTTTCATATTGCGTCGTCCACCATTGCTTCCTTATTCGACGCCGCTCGAAAACTTGCGCGTAGCGCTCATGCTGGTCCTCGGTGCGTTAGTGATCTGGAGATTGATTCCGCGACGAGGAACGGGTTGGCAGTTGTGGATTTACCTGGCGGCGCTGGCGGGTGCGTTCGGGGCCTCACAAACAATTCTCAGGTCGTCAAACAATGCCGGTTATGCTTTTCCCTTGATCTTCCAGTTTGCTGTCGTCTTTCATTACTGGAGCTGGTATGTCTTTTCGTTTGATAAGCTGGGTATCAAATCCAGACCGCCGGTGAGTTCGGCCGGGAGCCCGCACCTTTACGACCGCATGCTCAGTTATCTCGGTAGCAAACCACACTTCACTGCGATAGTCATAGCGATGAATGTGATCTCGGTTTTTAATTGTGTTTTGGTATTACCGGTTTGGCGGGCCGTCAGCGTTGCGCTACTTTTTCGACTATAACTACTTCCTTTACTTCCTGGTGTTTCACGTAACCTTTAGCTTCAGGCTCAAACTTCGCCGCGCACAGTAGGAACTGGATCCTATTGCGGCTCATTTTTGTAGAACGGAACGTAGTTGACGTAGTTTCGCCAAAACTCGTTGAGTCCCAGGACTTCCTCTTCGGTTAGTGGTCGCTTTACGCGCGCCGGAACTCCCATCACCAAAGACCGCGGCGGTATGACTGTGCCCGGCGAGATCAGTGAACCTGCCGCTACCAGCGATTGCGCGCCGACGCGCGCATCATCAAGCACAATCGAGCCTATGCCGATCAGCGCGCCGTGTTCGATATAACAACCGTGCAGCGTGACGCTGTGGCCCACCGTCACCTCGTCTTCGAGAATGGTTGGATGCGAACCAGTGCGAGTGTGAATTACGGAGTTGTCCTGAACGTTGCTGCGATCACCAATGCGGATGTAGAACATGTCGCCGCGCAGGACGGCGTTACACCAGATTGAGGATTGCTCGCCAAGTTGCACGTCACCGATGACCTGCGGCGCTCATGTCGACGTACGCGCTGTCGGGGATCTGCGGATGAACACCGCGAAATGGTCTAATCATAGTTTTGCGAAATATTATAGACGTAGTACAGCGAGGGCAAGCCCGCCTTCCCAACCCGAGCTAATTGAGATTGAACTCTGATTCTTGATTGAAAGACTTTCGTGGCTCGATGTGCCAAGCCAGTTCGTAGTCTCGCGGTTGGGAAGGCGGGCTTGCCCCGCTGGTTGATGAGCGACGAAGTGCTTTCATCATCTGATCATTGACAGTAGTTGGATCAGCGTGAGAGATTTCGACCAATGTTTTGCCCAAATTATTTGTTCAGAGTCAGACTTGCCGCTTTTATGTTTGCCGCCGGCTTGCTGGCGACTTCCTGCGCGGGCTCGCTCTTCAAGGTGAAACCGGTGGTTGAATTACCGCCGCTCACCGGCGATGTGAAAGCGCAAACGCCGGCGGGTGTAACGGTTCGTGTCGCTCCCCTTAAGCGATGAGGAAAGCCAGGAACTGTTTGAAGCAAACCTGCCGCTGGGTGGAATCCTCCCGGTGCGAATGGAGCTGGTGTTTAATAGCGGCGTGGCTGTCGAAACTAAGAAGGTGCGTTTTCGTTTGCGAGACGGCGAGGGCCGCGAGTGGAAACTGTTGTCGCCGAAAGCGGCGGTGGGGCGCATTCTGAAGGCTAACGACGTCTACGCGTACAATCCGAATTCACGCAAACAATTTGAAAAAGAATTTTTGGCTTACGGCATCGACCTTACGATGCCTTTATCGTGACTCGGACCGCCGCCACCAGGGATTTGTTTTCTTTGAAACGCCGAAGAAGGAACCGGTTGCCAGTCCACGCGGTTTGGTTCTGACTGTTGAGCGACTGCCTCAACCAATCGAAATCCCACTGAACTAAATAAGGACTCAAAGACAATTAGCCGCGGATTTACGCGGAGCAACGCGAATCTGAATAGGCAGAACCATTAATCTGTTCTTAATCAGATCGGCGTAAGTCCGCGTGAATCCGCGGCTGCTAATTATCCAGTCGAGCCAAAGCCTCCGCTCCCGCGATCGGTATCGCTGATTTCGTCTGACCAGACAGCGCTGGGAGTAATTATCTTCTCGATTATCAGTTGGCAGATCTTGCTCTGCGCCGGCAAGGGTATGGCTTCGTCTCCAGTGTTGATGAGCAGACAACGCACTTCACCGCGATAGTCCGAGTCAATAACACCGGCAAGTACGTCGAGTCCTGTTTGCGTGGCCAGCCCCGACCGCGGAGCTATGCGTCCGTAATAACCTTCGGGAATCGCGACCGCCAGTCCCGTCCGGACGAGGGAGCGTTGTTTCGGTTCGATAACAGCTTCTTCAATCGAGAAGATATCCAGCCCGGCTGCATGGGAGCTTCCGCGTGTCGGCAAGGTTGCTTTTGGATCCAGGCGCTTGAAACTCAAGCGGGTCAGTTCAGGATTTGCAGAGTCGTCGGTATCGCTAGAATCCAACAACCGAATGGGGTACATAAGGTTCCTCCAGCGAAGCAATTTCTTCAGGAGTGAGCTTGAGCGAGAGCGCAGCAACGGCGTCGTCCAGATGATGCAGTTTCGAGGCACCGACGATGGGCGCAGTGATGAATGCTTTCTGCACCATCCAGGCTAAGGCAACCTGCGCCCGCGGCACGCCACGCTCGGCAGCAACCTCGGCCACTCGCGCGATAATCCTGCGATCGGCGTCCTCAGTGGCCGCATAAAGCGTTTTGCCAAACTCGTCTTTTTCCAAACGATTGGTCGTTTCACTCCAATCGCGTGTCAACCGCCCGCGCGCAAGTGGGCTCCAGGGCACGACACCAACTCCCTCCGCGGCGCAGAGTGGCAACATCTCGCGTTCTTCTTCGCGGTAGAGAAGATTGTAGTGATTCTGCATTGAAACGAATGGTGTCCAGCCGTTTTGCCGCGCCAGATATTGCGCTTTGGAAAACTGCCACGCATACATAGACGAGGCGCCAATATAACGCGCTTTCCCGGACTTAATCACATCATGCAACGCGGCGAGTGTTTCTTCTATGGGTGTGTGTTTGTCCCAGCGATGAATCTGGTAGAGATCGACATAGTCCGTGCCAAGTCGGCGCAGGCTGGCATCGATTTCAATCATGATCGACTTGCGTGAGAGACCGCAAGCGTTGGGTCCTTCGCGCATCGGGTAGAACACCTTGGTAGCAAGCACGACTTCTTCACGGCGGGCGAAGTCGCGCAGCGCCCGGCCGACGATCTCTTCGCTGGTGCCGTCAGAATAAGTGTTGGCAGTGTCAAAGAAGTTGATGCCGAGTTCGAGCGCCCGCCGAATAAAGGGACGACTCTTTCCTTCATCAAGACTCCAGGGATGCGCACCGCGTTCGGGCACGCCGTAGGTCATACATCCGAGACAGACACGCGAGACTTTAAGACCGGTTCGTCCGAAGTTAACGTAATCCATGTTGGTTCCCAGATTTGGCCGGCCGCTCCAACGCCGGAGTCTACCGAGCGTAGGCATCTTGGTTGGGCGAGGCAAAGCGCGTCAAAGGTAGGTACGATGCACTTTCGAAAGATAAGCCCGTCATCGCATTCACTGGGACCGCGGGCGTCCCGCCCGCAATGGGCGCAAAGCTCGAAAAGGCTTGCTAAAGCGACTTCAAAAATCTCCGCGCCTAAGACAAATTGTTGAGTCTTAACTAGAAGTATTGAGCACTGACTAAGCGATCTGAAAAGGAAGCCGCTGCCTCCTTGCGGCGTCGCCGCCATGGCGATGATTCGACCAGTACGGAATTCCCGGGTCAAAGAGAATGATTGACAGAAAAACCTAATAGGCATAGGCTACGCACACAAAGCGGAGATCTGAGCAAAGCCACCCGCCCTGGGTCGCTTTGGACACGGTTTTAGCCTGCCCCACAGTGAGCTGATTCGAAACGACCGGCCGGACTTTACTCTCTCTCTTTTAGTTCCTGACACCTTAGTTCCCGACACCTCTAATTTAATACCTGCACCCGTGGGCGTGAGTGATCATTAGTCTCTCTCACGGCCGAAAGGAGTGACGATGAAGAAGCTAATTCACCTATTTCTTTTGATGGTATTTTGCACTTTGCGCGTAATGGCGCAGGGTTCATTCGTATACACCAACAACGATCGCCTCCTAACACCGTCTCCGGGTTTTCCGCGGCTGCCGACGGTGTCTTGAGCCCAGTTCCCGGTTCACCCCTTACGACGGGCGGAAATGGCGCCGGAGGTGGATCTTTCAGCTCGACTCGCATCACGGCGGCTGTCGTGAAGAACTTTCTCTTCGCCGGCAATAGCGGCAGCGACAATGTCAGCGCGTTTTCGATCGATCCTGTCACTGGCGTGCTGACACCTGTGCCTGGCTCGCCATTCGTCACAGGCGGCATTGCCGATGGAAGTGGGATGTCATTGACCGCTACTCCTGATGACAAGTTTCTGATCGTGGCAAATGGAGCATCAATGAACATCACCGTATTCAGCGTCGGCGCGAATGGGGCTCTCAGCCCGGTAGCGGGATCTCCATTCGCCAGCGGCGCCGTTGGAGCATTGGCCAGCGCCAAGGTAACGTCAGACGGTAGATTTCTGGCTGTATCCTCGGCACCCGGCAGTATATCTATGTTCCATATCTCCGCGACCGGAGCACTCACCCTGTTCCAGGACCGCCGACACTGGATACAGGAGCGGCGAGGTATTGATTGCAATTGCGCGAGCACGCAGCTTTTGCGGCTCTTAGCGGCGCTCCAAACTCCGGGTCGATGTTTTCGACATTGGTCTCACTGGTACGTTGTCACGGATAGTGGGTTCGCCTTTCAATGGTCCAGGAGATAACTCTAACGTTGCGGTTTTGAGCCCCGACGATAGCAAGCTTTTTGTGAGTGCTCAGGGCAGCAATTCGGTTACTGTGTTCAGCGTGGCGTCCGGCGGCGCACTATCGGTGGTTGCGGGTTCCCCGTTTCCTGTAGCCAGGGGCAATCTCCCCGTCTGGAATGGCCACGAATCAGGCCGGCACTTTGCTTTACACAGCCGCCTTAAACAATCTGATCAATGGTTTCAGCATTGGAGCTACGGGCGCTTTAACCTCAGTGACTGGCTCGCCGTTCAGCAATGGGTTTCCGGGTGATACCGGTCTGCTCTCGCTGGCAGTATTTCCAGCCAAGAACTGTTGTCCCGCACCGGTCATCAGCGGTGCTTCGGCAACACCTCAGCTGCTATGGCCGCCCAACCACAGAATGGTGGACGTAACGATCGACTTCACGGTGACGGATCCCTGCCCCAATACCTGCGTTTTGACCGTCTCCTCGAACGAGCCCGTTAATGGCACCGGTGACGGGAACACCGATCCCGACTGGGAGGTCGTCGACGCACATCACGTGCGTTTGCGCGCTGAACGCGCCGGCAACGGCAACGGACGCACCTACACCATAAACATCACCTGTACGAATGACACAAACAAGCTGTCCTCGGAAAAGACAGTGACGGTATTGGTGCCGCACGATCATTCGGAGTTTTTTGTGCGCCAGCACTTTCTCGATTTCCTTAACCGTCCCGCCGATCCGAGCGGTCTGGCTTTCTGGACCAGGAACATCACGGATTGTGGCGATAATCAATCTTGTACCGACAGCCGGCTAGTTGACACCTCGGCCGCATTCTTTTTGTCGATTGAATTCAGAAGACCGGTTATCTGGTCGAACGGATTTACAAGACCGCTTTTGGGGATGCCCAGGGCAGTTCAACCCTTAACGGTCAGCATAGCTTGTCAGTGCCTCTCGTTCGTTTCGGCAGTTTCATTACCGACACAAGCACGATTGGAAGCGGAGTAGTCGTCGGTGAGGGCGATTGGCAGACGTTGCTGAATCAGAACAAGGATACTTTCTGCGCAAACTTTGTGAACCGGCAGGATTTCGTCGAGAAATATCCGCTCATGATTTTGCCGGCCGCTTATGTGCAGCAGCTCAATCAGAATGCCGGGAATCCGTTGTCGGCGACCGAATTGGCCGCGCTGATCGACGAGCACACGGCCAACACCAAGAACCGAGCCCAGGTGTTGAGTCAGATTGCCGAGCATCAAAACCTGGCGAATGCCGAGTTCAATCGCGCTTTTGTGTTGATGCAATACTTTGGCTACCTACGGCGAAATCGAACGTTGGCCCAGATTCGGATTACACGGGTTACGACTTCTGGCTAACCAAACTCAATCAATTCAATGGCGATTTCCGGACCGCAGAAATGGTCAGGGCCTTTATCACTTCGACCGAATACCAGCAACGGTTTGGACCGTGAGACAAACTAACGCTTAGCGAAGAGTTGACGCAAAACATCCAGCTTGGCGTTTGGGTCAACGCGGCGGCGTGGAGGCGGCCGCTCACAGACGGGTTCTTCGCTCCAGCTCTTCCGGGATACCTGGAGCCTTCGAAACCTTCGGCAGATGTTGTCTCAGGGAACCGACATTTGGACTTAGAGGACAAACTCAAAGCTTGGGCAGAGTCACGCCAACCTGCCCTTGATACTTGCCGCCTCTGTCTTTGTAGGAAGTTTCGCAAACTTCGTCTGACTCGAAGAACACAACCTGCGCCACACCTTCGTTGGCGTAGATTTTGGCTGGGAGTGGCGTGGTATTCGAAAACTCCGAGCGTCACGTACCCTTCCCATTCAGGCTCGAATGGGGTGACGTTCACCAGAATCCCGCAACGGGCGTAAGTGCTTTTGCCCAGACAGATGGTGAGGACGTTTCGCGGGATGCGGAAGTATTCAATTGTGCGAGCGAGCGCAAAGCTGTTTGGTGGAATTACCACAAACTCGCCTTTGACGTTGACGAAGTTCTTCTCATCAAACTCCTTTGGATCAACTATGGTGCTGTTGAGATTGGTGAAGAGTTTGAATTCATCGGCGCAACGAATGTCGTAACCATAACTCGAGGTGCCGTAGGAGACGATTCTTCTGCCGTCTACCTCCTTGACCTGGCCGGGCTCAAACGGCTCGATCATGTTTTGCTCGGCCGCCATGCGACGGATCCATTTGTCTGATTTTATGCTCATTGTAGTGAGACGAGAGAATACGCTGAAAAGTGAAAAGTGAAAAGTGAAGAGTGAAAAGCCAGACGTCTCTTTGACTCTTCACTCTTCACTTTTCACCCTTCACTTTTCACTGTTTTTTGATCACGATCACACCATCACCAACCGTAAACTTGAACGCAGCTCCGCCGGCGCCGGCCTGGCCAATAAGGTTCGTGGATCCACACCTCGACTGGCGCGAGCCAATTCCTCATATGAAGAATCGATCTTTCCTGCGCGTAATACTTCGGCGTCAAAGTCCCCGCTGAAGCCGGCTGGAATTTCGACGGTGATATCTCCTACGGCGATCTGAACTGTAGCGCCCACTCCCCGCCAACTCCGCGTTGGAATCTCAAGCTTCAACGCCCCAACTGCAATCGTTGCGGAAACGGTACCACCAGTGAGCTTTAGGTTAGCGACGCTTTCAGCACGCGGAAAGCTGCACGTTGCCTTCCACGCCGCTGATGCTGATGGGACCTCGCCCGGCGTTGATGTCGAGATCAATTGCGAAAGGCACGCGAATGCGGTAATCGATTCTCCAGGGCAGTCCGAGGAGCGTTTTGGGAAATTTTTCGCGACCGAACGCATGAACACCTTGTCGTGTGTTCCCGTGCTCATCACCCGCACATGGTTCGCGTCTTCATCAACCACAAACGTATTAACCGCGGCCAGTAAGATCCAAATCCGCTTCGCTATTCGCCCGGAGTTGAACTTCGGCGCTGATTTCAACTTCACTGCGCTGCCATCCTTCAATGGTAATCGAACCTGTCGGAGGACCGATGATCGTTAGGTGCTGCCGTAAAGCAAGTCGCCGCAAGTCATGCCTGGTCGTAGTGCGGACCAGTTGAGGGGTGCGGTTCAACTCAGTGGTTTTCTTCTGCTGTGCTTCGAGAGTAGTAGCAAGGAGAAGGAACGCAGCGAACATGAACGAGCGCTCGGACGGATATGGATGTCATTGGTTACCTTTGATTGAGTCGTTGAATCTGGGGCATTCGCATCGACCAACGATACTATCATCGACCGAGAGCCACAAAACAATTCAGTTGTGGGTCACTTCCAAGTGAGCGCGGTTATTACAGAACCGAGCGCGGTAGCGCCGGATGCTGGAAGTCAACCCTGCGTCCGAAGCAGGTTGTCGCAGTCCTGCCTCGGTAAACTCTTTGATCTTGGGGGCGGATACATCGAAATAGACTTTAGATCCGGCGCTACCGCGCTCGGTTCTGTAAACGGACTCGGTGAACATACGATACGGGCGCTCCCATCGAATCGATCAGAGAGCGCCCGAGAAGGAATCTCGTTATAACAAAATTTTAGCGACGAATAAATGTGATGCTGCCCTGGAAGTTTGTGACGATCACTTTAGAACGACCGTCAATGACATCTCCCCTGTAGTTTGCGTCCATCACCCATGGTCCGGAAGCCATTATTCCAAAACTGGCCCAGCGTGCTAATCTTGTTAGAGCCGCAGCGTCGAGGTTAAAAGCCGAGTCAGCCGGGATGCGATATGGTTATGTCACCTTTAGTCGACTGGAAGCGGTAGGTCCCGCCACGAGCGAATTCGCCGTCAGAAAAATATTCCGATCGTGTTTTGCGCATAGACCTCGTTGGCGCTTATGCCGCTGAGTTCGATGTCCCCTCCAGAGAAACGTGCGCCTCACCAGTTCGCCGCGAATATTGGTGACAGTAATCTGACCGCGTTTTGTTTCCAAATCAACGGAGGAATTGACTGGCACCTCAAGTTTGAAATTCACGTTAACGTCGCTGCGTCCAGCGATTGTCGGCCATCATGTCGACAATCAGTGCATCGCCGGTCTGGCGCGGCGATCAGGTTGGCCTTTAGGATTCAAATATTGCGGTCAGTCTGATCTCGTCGCGGTTCCACGATTCGACGGTGATAGTGCCGGAAATATTTTTCAGCTCGACGCGAACTTTTTCCTGCCGGATATCGTTTCGAGAGTCGCTGCTGTGCGTTGATTGTGCTAACGCTGAGCGCGCCGCAGACGAGCAACGACCGCGAACAGCACCAGCTTCGGAGTGAAACGAACTCGGGGACTTTCAAATCGGCCGGGCAACATTCGCATTCTAATTGACGTGGGGCTGTGCAACAACCTTGATTCCTTTGGTCTTCAGTTCGAGGGGCAGGCAATACCTCAACCAACCCTGGTTTACAACTCGGCAAACTCTTTCAGCAGCGACAACTTTTCGTTCAGCGCGGCATTCCAGCGTTTCTTCGGAAACTTCATCGCGTGGATTCTGGCTCAAGCTATTCAGACGATTCATTTACTGTTTGATCAATCACTGCCAGATTTCTGTCGAAGGTCTCACGCATCTCCGGACTCCAGCGCGCTTTGTTGAATTCTACTCGTTGGTTCCAATAGAAATCAACTGCTGCTGTGTTCGAGACGCGGTCGCGCAAACCAGCCTCTGCAAGGCGCGTATTCTCTGGTCGGAAACCGGGACAGGTCTTGCCACTTTGAAGCGTACGCAAACCAACCACCGTCGAAAGCGATACCACCAGCACAATCGCCGCCGCTGCTGCCGCCAGTTGCGGAAAAGAAAGTTCCCAACTGCGGCTTAGCCAGCTGGACCAGGAGCTTCGACGGACCGGCGCGGGCGTCACGGCGGCCTCACTCGCGCCGGCCTCGAGTCGTATTGCCAATTCGCTGCCACAACGCCTGTCTCGTTTGGTGGCGCACTCATACTCGCCACGATGCGCGCGGCAGAAGCCAACAATCGATTCCAGGTCATCGCGCACATCGGCACATTCGAGACACTCTCCAAGGTGCGCGTTGAGCGTGGTTTGATCTTCGTGACTTAGCGCGCCATCAACGAAAATCGCTTATTAAGTCCTGACACTTCTCGCAGTTCATTGTCTTAGTAACCTCTAGCCTGCCATCTGTTTCGCTTAGTCGTAGCGACCACGGGCAAGCGTGGCAATTCTGGTTTTCAAGCAATCAAGGGGAGACTGCGTTCAAAAACTCGTTTTCCGTGACTACTTCGTACTCTTCAAGGCTCCGGATTAAATCCCGGCGAGCGCACGTTGGAAGCTAGTCTTTTGCCTTCTGTTGCCTCAGCAGTCCGCGCAATTTCATTCTGGCCTTGTGCAATTGCGACTTCGAAGTCCCAACCGAACAGCCCAGCATCCTGGCTATCTCTTCGTGTTCGTGCCCCTCAATATCGTGAAGGGTGAAGACCGTGCGGTAGCCGGGCGGCAGTTGACCAATGGCCTTATCGAGCGCAATGCGATCCACTACCGGCATCGCATTGGGGTTTTCCGTGCCTTTGACTATCTGTATCGGCGTTTCGCCATCGTCAGTCGTCTGCTCCATCTTGCACGCCGCGTTTGCGAAAGTGCATCAGGACCTGGTTGACGGTCAGACCGGTGCAGCCAGGTGGTAAAGGCCGACTCACCACGAAAGCTTCCAATTTTTCTAAAGAGCTGAATGAAGACTTCCTGAGCGAGGTCTTCGGCCTCCGAGACGTTGCTGGTCATTCGCAAACAGAGCGAGTAAACCCGGCGATTATGCCGCTGGTAAAGTTGCTCGAAGGCGGCCATGTCGCCTTGAGCAGCCTTTTGCGCCAGCGCGTAATCCGTTTCCTGCGGCGTCTCGGTTTCGGCTGCGGTCACGTGTTCGTATTAGGGCAAGCTACGAAGAATTTACATCCTGAACGCCTGTTCGCCACGACTATCACGAGTCCGCGTTTTCAAGGAGCGGCGACCTTTTCCTCAGCATTTCCCAGTCGGGCTCTGGCGCGGTAATGTGGTCGCCCTCAACGCGGGTGTGATGCGGCGCTTTAAGCGCGTCGTTGCCTTACCCGACCCAAAAGATATTGAATTTCCTCAGCCGCAGCAACATTTTCCCTAAAATCGCGGTTACGTCCAGTACGTGCGATCGAGTGAACGGTAACCCACCGCTTCGGCTGACGTGCGCGGAGCGGATTTCCTCGGAACTCTCCAAATCAGCAATGGTGCGGCTGACTTTCAGGATACGGTCATAAGCGCGTGCTGACAAGCCAAGAGCGGGTCATCGCTCGCTCAAGCATTTGCTCGCTATCGGAGTCGATGCGGCAATGACGACGAATCATCCGAGGGGTCATTTCGGCATTGGAAAAGATTTTTCCTCCGCAAGTCTTGTACGCTGTTTCTCGCGCGCAAATCACCCGCTCGCGAATAGTGGCGGAGTCGTCAGTTTCGGGAGGCGCGTCGCCGGTAAGGTCGCGAAATTTGACCGCGGGCACATCAATATGGATGTCGATGCGATCCAGCAGCGGGCCTGAGATGCGGCCAACGTAGCGCTGAATCTGCAGAGGCGAACAGCGACATTCACGCGTTGGGTCATTCAAAATCCGCAGGGACACGGATTCATCGCGGCAGCCAGCATGAATGAAGCGGGAAAGGTGAGCGACATCGCGGCGCGACTGATCGTCACCTTCTGGTCTTCAAGCGGCTGTCTTAACACTTCCAGGACACTCCGATCAAACTCGGGTAATTCGTCGAGAAACAAAACTCCATGGTGCGCCAGCGACACTTCCCCGGGCGCGGCACGGCACCGCCCCCAATCAAGCCTGCGTCGCTAATAGTGTGATGGGGAGAACGAAACGGTCGCTCAGTAACCAGTCCGGCGCGACCAGTCAGTCCCGCCACCGAGTGAATCTTTGTAAGCTCGAGCGCAGCTTCAAATTCCAGCGGCGGCAGGATTGTCAGGCAGACGCTTCGCCAGCATTGTCTTGCCCGAACCCGGTGGACCGATGAGCAGGATGTTATGAGAGCCGGCGCTCGCGACTTCGAGCGCACGCTTCACGGAGACCTGGCCGCGAACCTCGCGGAAGTCCACGTTGTAGAGAGCCGCACGCGAAAGAATTTCGGCAGGATCAATAGTCAGCGGTTGCGGTGGATCGGCGGAACGCAATGCTGCCACTAGTTCCACAGCGCTGCGCAGATCAGCAACCGGATAAACATTTACCCCGGAAACCACCGCCGCCTCTTTGGCATTCTCATCCGGAAGGATCACATGTTTGATCTGCGCTTCGCGCGCAAGAATGGCAATTGGCAGCGCGCCTTTGATAGGGCGTACGCGACCGTCAAGCGACAACTCGCCGACACATAACAACTGGGTCAGGCTGTTCTCCTCGAGAGGTCGCCATTTGCGCCCAGAATGCCAAGCGCAATTGGAAGATCGAAACTTGCGCCTTCTTTCGCACATCAGCCGGGGCCAGATTGATCGTGATTCTCTGAAACGGAAAGAAGAAGCCACAGTTAGTAATCGCTGCGCGAATGCGTTCGCGCGACTCGCGCACCGCCGCATCAGGCAAACCAACAATCGTTACTGATTGCGGAGATTCCGCCTCGCCGCGAACTGGAGTTAGATCGACTTCAATGTCGACGAGATCGGCGTCGATACCGCAACACGGCCGCTGAGAGAGTTCGAAAGAGCATGGGAGGTACGTCCCCTGCGGAAACAGCGGTGGTGGAAAAGCATTCAGGTTAGCGGGTAGAGCGGTTATTGGGGTGAAAACAGATCGAGCGCGCTTGCGACTACATCGAAAGCGCGCTCAATAGAACTTCCGCCGTGGGTGACAACGAGTCAGACGCGTTGGGATTTTCAAATAGTACTAACTATCTGCGCCGCGACGGAGCAGCGGCAGCCGTCGCGGGTAGTTTGATTTCCTGGCCCGCATGAAGCTCAACTCCGGGCGTGACGCCATTCAAGCGTGCGATTTCATTCGCATCAAGCTTTCGGGCAGCAGCAATCTTCGCAATCGTGTCGCCTTTACGGGCTCGTATCTTGGTTAAGACTGAGCGTCAACTTCTGCTGTGCCGGGTTTGGCGCCGGTAGAGCAGTTAAGCTGAACGTTGCTGTTCGGAACCACAAGTTTGTTGGTCGACTTCAGATCCACACCACTGTTCATTGCCTGCAGTTGAGCGACGCTGACTCCGGTGCGATTGGCAACATTCTGCAGATCCTCGCCAGGTGCTACGGAAATCACGCGGGCCGTTTCGCGGCGGTCGGCCGGGATTCGCTTCAGCACTGCGAAAAACTGTTTCCTTTTCCGCCAGGAACGCGAACGTTGTAGGCTTCACCTCTCGGTGTAACGTCGCGCCTGAGTTCCGGATTAAGGCCTGCGAATGTAGTCCACGCTGCTATCAGTTGAGTCAGCGACCAGCTGAAGACTGGTTGAGCTCGCTACCTGCACTACGTCATAAGCCATCGGCGCGTCAGGACGGATACCTTTGAAACCGTATTTTTCTGGATTCTTTGCGATCAGTATCGTCGCCAGGATGTTGGGCACATAGTTACGCGTTTCCTGTGCGATGTAGGGATAGATCGCCCAATAGTTCGCCGTGCCCGCCCGCGCTATACCACGATCAACGTTACCGGCGCCGGTGTTGTAAGCGGCCATCGCCAATTCCCAGTTGCCGTTATAACGCGCAGCCAGGCTCTTCAGATATTTGGCGGATGCGCGTGTGGCCTGTTCAAAACTATTCCGCTCATCAATCCACGCTGTCTGTCGCAAACCAAACTGCCTGCCCGTGCCGGGTACAAACTGCCACAAGCCAGAAGCAGCAGCCCATGACATGGCCCTCGGCTTCCAGGCGCTTTCCACCTGGCCCAACCAGGTAATGTCAATCGGGACGCCTTCTTCTTTGAATATCTGCCGCGCCATCTTCATATAAACGCCGGACCGGCGCAGTCCTGATTCCATCGTGCTTCGCCCACGACCCTGATAATAGTTGATGTACTGTTGGATCAGCGGATTTGGCGTAAAGACAAAGTTTACGTTCTGCTTCGCCTGCTCAAGCGCCAGCACGTCGTCGGCAGAAACATTTTGCTCATCAGCATTCAGAACGAGCTTGCTGAGCTCATCAAGCGGCGACGGCTCAAACTTCTGATCCACAAATCCGATTTGCCGTACCGGCGGTGGGGTCGGTGTATTCTGACCGTTCTGGGCGACCAGTTCGATCACGTTGCCCTGTTTCGACGGTGAAGTAACCGGGACCTCTTCACGATAGATCCGTTCGACCAACTCCAGGTAATAGGTCTGAAGCTCGTGACTTGAGCGGACGTCGAGGCCTGAGGTAAGGATTTCGTCGACCGCCTGATCGAAATCATCGCGAGCCTCGCTACGCTTACCCGCTTCGAGGTTGAGCTTGCCCTTACGGAAAGAGTCTTCAGCCTTTTTGATTATCTGGGCCACGCGGGGCGCCGACTTTTCGACTTCAGTTTGAATGTTGCCGGGCAGAAGAGCCACCAGCTGGAATCTGTCCGTAGACACCGACAGCCGGCAAAACGAGTGCCGCCAACAGCGTTAAGCGCGCTATTAAAGTCGGGTATCTCGTTCCTATCAATTTTTGTCCTCTTCCTGAGTATTAATGCAAATTTCCTGGGTTTGTAGCGGCATTTATGTCCTGTTTGGGGCCCTTATCCTCTCGATTACTGCTGGATTGGATGATCCAAAAGGCCTGTTTGAGCGAAGCGAAAGCCACCCGGAGGTTATCACACGATTTTCCGGAGTGTCAAACAAGTCTTCCTTCAAATTAAACGGCAAATTGGTGAACTTTTCCACCAGATAATTGGCCGCCAAAGGTTAAAGATGCACTCTTCCGAGCCGGGGTTGTGCGCCTTCTTAAACGCTGCAGCCAGGCCGAAAGATCCACTTATTTTGCATGACCGAATAATAAAGCTTTGCGCCTATCTGACTCTAAGCGGGCCGGGCCGCCGCCGCTGTGAGGCATCCTTTGCGGTCGAGGCCCAGAACTAACTCGGCGGAACGACCCGTTCCTTCAGGGCTTCTCGAAAGACCTGTCGCATATTCTCAACGAAGACAAAACGGATGTCTTTGAATGGTTCTTTGGGAACCTCGTCTAGATCACGCTTGTTCTGAAGCGGCAGAGATGATGGTTGACACTCGAGCTCGTCGCGCAGCCAGTACCTTCTCCTTTACGCCCCCTACGGGGAGCACATTTCCACGCAACGTGATTTCGCCGGTCATGGCTACATCTTTCTAACCGCCCTCGCCGAGAGGGCCGATACCATTGCGGTGGCGAGTGTGATTCCTGCCGACGGTCCGTCCTTGGGAATGGCGCCTTCCGGAATGTGAATGTGAAGATCATAGTTACTGAAGTCTTCCTCGTTGATCTCCAACTCCTTTGCTCGAGACTTGGCGTAAGAATATGCCGCCTGCGCCGACTCACGCATGACTTCTCCAAGCTGGCCGGTTAATACCAGGTTGCCTTTACCCTTCATCTTCAAGGCTTCAATAAAAAGCACGTCTCCGCCAACGGCTGTCCAGGCCAGTCCGGTTGCGACGCCTACCTGATCCTTCTTGAGTACTTCCTCAGGAATGATTTTGGGTGCCCCAAAAACTCATGCAGGTTTTTAGTGAAACACTAACTGAGCCCTTATGACCTTCTGCAATTCGCCGCGCAACTTTGCGACAGATTCGCGCCGATCTCTCGCTCCAGTTGCCGCAGCCCCGCCTCCTGTGTGTACTGCTGAATTAGTGCAGTCAGCGCGGTCTTGGAAATGTGCAGATCCTTGGCCGTTACGCCGTTCTCTTCCAGCTGTTTCGGCATCAGATGTCGCCGGGCAATCTCGCGTTTTTCTTCCTCGGTGTAACCCGCCAGACGAATGACCTCCATGCGATCGCGCAACGGCGGTTGGATTGTATCGAGGACATTCGCAGTCGTCATGAAGATAACGTTGGACAAATCAAACGTTACGCCGAGGTAGTTATCGCGGAAGCTGTTGTTCTGTTCCGGATCCAGGACTTCCAGCAAGGCTGATGACGGATCACCGCGAAAGTCCGCGCCCACCTTATCGATCTCATCCAGCATGATCAGCGGGTTATTGGTGCCCGCTTGTTGGATCGACTGGATAACGCGGCCGGGCATGGCGCCAACATAAGTTCGCCGGTGCCCCCGAATCTCTGCTTCATCATGGACTCCGCCAAGTGACAATCTCATGAACTTACGATCAAGTGCACGGGCAATCGAGCGTCCGAGGGATGTTTTGCCAACTCCCGGAGGACCGACGAGACAAAGAATCGGCCCTTTGGGTTTTTCCTTGAGCTTGCGGACAGCCAGAGCCTCAATGAATTCGGTCCTTAACTTTCTCCAGACCGTAGTGATCTTCGTTCAGGATGCGTTCGGCCTTTTGTAGATCCAGATTGTCAACGGACGCCTTCGACCACGGCAGGTCGGTCATTATTTCCATCCAGTTTCGCAGCGTGGCCGTCTCGGCCGCATCCGGATGCATACGCTCGAGTTTCTTCAACTGTCTCAGCGCCTCGTCTTCGGCGGCTTTCGGCATGTTTGCAGTTTCGATCTTCTCTCTAAACTGTGCTACTTCCTCTGCCAGCTCGTTGCCCTCGCCAAGCTCGCTTTGAATTGCCTTCATCTGCTGTCGCAAATAAAACTCGCGTTGCGATCGATCGATATCAGCGCGTGCCTGGGTATTGATTTCCTGCTGGACCGTCAAAACTTCGATTTCTTTGTTGAGCAACTCGTTTACCCGACGTAGCCGCGCAGTGGTGTCAGGAATGTCGAGAACGGACTGCGCGTCCTCGACCTTGAGTTCGAGATTGGAAGCGGAGAGATCGGCCAATCGTCCGGCGTCGTCCAAATTCGCGATGATTGCCATCACCTCAGGCGAGATGTTCTTGCCCAGGTTGATGGCCTTCTCCATCGAACCGCGAACATTGCGGACCAGTGCCTCAACTTCGAGCGATCGCTCCGGAGGAAGGACCTCATCCATAACGCGCACGTGAGCACGAATGTACTGCCCGGTCGTGTCAACGGATTCGATTTCGGCGCGGGCAAGTCCCTGCACCAGTATTCGGATCCGACCATCCGGCAGCTTCAGCATGCGCATGATCACGGCCGCGGTGCCTACTTTGTAGAGATCCTCGGCTGTCGGTTCTTCCTTGTCGAGATCTTTCTGGGAAGCGAGCAGGATCATGCGATTCTCGCCCAGCGCTTCGTCGACCGCGCGGATCGATTTTTCGCGCGAAACGAACAGCGGCACGATCATGAACGGATAGATGACGATGTCGCGCAGCGGCAACACCGGCAGATCGTTGGGAATCTGCAAGTCCTGGCTGCTTTCTGCGACTTCGATACCTTCGGTTATTTCAGCTGTCTTTGATGATTGCCATAATTAATCTTCACTTATTTCAGTCTTGTCCGAGTAGTTTCAGCTCTTGCCAAGAAGCAATCAGATGTTCGCTCACCGACGATTGTTGCTCAGTTCGCTGTCAGCGTCCTTTACCGGAATCTTAAATTCCACTCCCCTGCGGTCCTCAATCTTGGGAAGACATATCGTCAGCATTCCATCTGCCACTTCGGCGGTTGCATCGCGCATGCTCACCGTCCAACGCATTGGCACAAGCCGGCTAAATTTGCCGTAACTGCGTTCCGAACAATAGATGCGAAAGTATCTTGTTGCGCGCCGATGCGTCGTTTTTTCTCGCCCCAAATTCTTAGTTGCGTATTAGTCGCCCCGATCTTGATCTGTTCGGCGGTTAGTCCGGGGAGTTCTACTCGCACCACGATCGCATCCGCAGTTTCACAAAGATCTACCGGGGGCGCCCAGGTTTCCGAGGCCAGCGGATCGTCAGCCACTGTCGCCTCCTGCAAAGCAGCAAACAATCGTCCCACGCGATCGCGGAGGCGGTGGAGTTCGAGGCGTTCAAGGCCTGTTGCGCGTGACAGGTTTGATCATTCAGGTAGAACATTCCTGCTTCTCATTTGTTTGCCTCGCTTCAGCCGTTGTTCCGAATGATCGGGCTAGTTCTTCTTGCCGGCCTGATTCGCGCGAGTTCGCACCAGGTGCTTCAGTTCGGTCATAAACTCGGAGACATCTTCAAACTCAAGATACACCGAAGCGAAGCGAACATAAGCAACTTTGTCGAGTTCCTTCAGACGCCGCATGATCATTTCGCCAATCTTGCTGGTCGGTCTTTCACGTTCAGAAGATTCCTGCACATACTTTTCTATCGCATTCACGATCGCCGTCGAGCTTTGCTGAGGGCACGGGACGTTTTTCGCAGGCGCGCAGCAATGCCGGCCATCACCTTGTTTCGATCAAAAGGTTCGCGACGTCCGTCTTTCTTGATCACCATATAGGGAATCTCGTCGATGCGTTCGTACGAAGTGAATCTTCGTTCACAACGCAGGCATTCCCGGCGGCGGCGAATCGCCTCGCCCTCGCGCGACTCGCGCGAATCGACCACCTTGTCTTCGAGATGACCGCAGAATGGACACTTCATCGCATTTGACCTCAGAAATGGGTTTTGATCAGCGTTCCTTCGACATTTCAATCTCGAGCAGCGGCAGCTTTCAGGTCGGTTTGCGCGAAAAGCTCCTCGGGCAAAATGGGTTCGTCTTCAACTGCATGTTCTACAGACTCCGACGACGTCTGCGCGCGCAAGCGCGAAAGATTGATATCGCCACGGATGATGTAATAAATGCCAAAAATAAGGGCCGGTCCGAAATCAACAATGTGCAGCACGATCGAGATGGCTGCCGCCGTGTCTCGTTGTACGCCCAGAGAAATCAGTCCTGCGGCCGTAGCGGCGTGGAACGCGCCCGCCGCCCCGCCCGGCGTCGGCACCAGCGAACCAACCAGCGACCAGCCGAGCACAAACACCGTTTGCGTTATCCCAAATGGCAAGTCCAAAGGCGCGAAACACGAGCAGCTGCGCGAGCGCGATAGCGAGCCAGACCATGCGCCGACCAGCCAACCGTAACCGCAAGTTCACGCGCATCTACCAGCACACGCAACGCGCTCGCCAGTTGTTCGAGAATGCTCACGTATCGCGCGCGTCAGCCGCGCCGGTACGAAGCGCCGCCCTTCAAGTGTTTTCTTTATCCAACCAATTGCACCGTCCGACTTCTTTCTAAACTGCGTGAGACCGAATACTCCTGCGAACGCCACGACCAACAAGACAATCCCGGCCGCGCGGACGCGGCCAAACTCCACACGCCGGCGTTTGCCGGCGGTTTAAACCACAGGAGATTAACTGGCAAACAGAAGCACCACTGCGATCATGTCGTAGATTCGTTCGACCATGATCGTGACGAAGGAAGCACTGGGGCGGATTTGCGGGTCGCGCATCGGCAGTACGACCGGACGTACAACTTCTCCGGTTCGCCCCAATAAGAACACGGCGCCAAACCCAACGGTCGTCGCGACGTAAAGATTCCGCAAACTGGCAGGACAAAGCGGGGCCGAGCAGCGCGCCCCAACGGGCGGCACGAAAGAAATAGGCCAAACTGATTGACGAGCGCTGCGAGGCCGAGCAAATAGGGGTTCGCGTGGCTGACCGCCTGACGCACTTCATGCCAGTTTAGCTTCCTGCCAAACCACCAGAGGATGGCCAGGGCCAGGAGGCAAAGTGCCCCAAACTCCACGTATTTTCGCGTAGTTGGACTTCAATAATTAGTAAACCGCGTGACTTGCTCGGAACCTGAAACCACAAGATATTGGGCCGCGCGAAGGCTACTACAGTTCATAACCCGGAGCAAGAAGGGCCGCAGGGCGTCAGGAAAGCAGTTCGTAATTCAATCTCCGGATCGTTATTTGCGAAATCCGGCAAGCTAAAGCTTGAACTCTAGGCTAAACTAATCTCCTGAAACTACGCGGATCTGAGGTTCCAGGTTTGACCGGGAACTTTCCCCTTAAGCGAATCGTAAATCCGTCTCACCAGGGAGAAGTCCCAGGGCCGGCGCGGGTCGCACTCGCAC
>ERZ1370068.10481-contig-9177_pt1 | contig 42707 bp, 39 predicted proteins | sample MGYA00561227_ERZ1370068 | MGnify/ENA primary metagenome ERZ1370068 (study PRJEB38410, sample SAMEA6850437) | metagenome | study: Metagenomic assessment of the ecological functions of the soil: analysis of the soil microbiota associated with the... | reverse complement strand
CTCACGCGACGGGCGCACGCCGTAGCGCGCGCCTGCCGGCGCTGACTCACACCGTGAGCGTCTGGCCCACCTTCGGCACCACCACGTTGTGGTCCTTCATCTCGGCAACGAACTTGTCGGCGTCGGGATCCAGCATGCCGCGGAAAGGTCCCGCAGTGACAGGGCAGGATCATCTCGAAGGCGAAGAACTTCTTGCAGGTGAACGCGGCCGACCTGGCTCCCATGGTGAAAGCGGTCGCCGATCGGACGATGCCGATATCGGGCTTGTGGAACTCGGCGATGAGCGCCATGCCGCCGAACATATCGGTGTCGCCCATGTGATAGAGCGCCTTGCCCTCCTTGGGGCGGACGATGATGCCGTTGGGATTGCCGAGGTAGACGTCCAGCGAGGGGAGTGCAGCGCATTGACGAGCGTCAGCTCGAAATCGGCGGTGGCGACCGTGCCGCCGGTGTTCATCGGCTCGAGCTTCTCCGCGCCCCTTGATTTCACGTACATGGCGAGCTTCCGAAGTTGGCAAACACGGTGCGCTGCGCTTCCTGCAGATCTCGACGTGCGTCGCCGACGTGATCGGAATGCCCGTGCGTGAGCGCCACGATGCGTCACGCCCGCGGTGGCCTCGTCCCAGGCGATGCCCGATGCCTCCGAACGTGGATTGCCCTTGAGGAAGGGGTCGATGAGGATGACGCTGTTGCCGGTCTCCAGACGGAAGCAGGAATGCCCATACCACGTGATCTTCATGCCCGGATTGTGCCTCCTGGCGCCCTCTTTCGTCAATCGGTCGTCGTTTGGCCCTCGCACGCGCAGCGGCGGAGTATAAGGCGCGGCATCGCCACCACAACAAGGATCATGATCGGGCCAATGAGCGGCGCAGCCGGCCGGCAGTCGAGAGCCGAGGCGGCATCCTCGCGGCGGAAGAGTTCGCCGGGGCCTTGCCCGCGGGCGCCCGCCTGATGGGGCTCGACGTCGGCACCAAGACGGCTGGGCCTCGCCCTCTCCGATGTGACGCGCACCATCGCCTCGGGGCTCACCACGCTGCGCGCAGCCAAGTTCTCGGCCGATGCGCGGCGCCTCCTGGAGCTGGCGCAGGAGCATGGCGTCGGCGGGTTCGTGATCGGATTGCCCATCAGTCTCGACGGCTCGCGAGAGGCCCGCGCGCCCAGGCCACGCGCGCCTTCGCGCGCAGCCTCGAGCAAGCTCACGCCGCTGCCCATCCTGCTCTGGGACGAGCGGCTGACGACGGCCGCCGCCGAGCGCACGCTGCTGGAGGCCGACGTCTCGCGCCGCCGCCGCGCCCAGGTGATCGACAAGGTGGCGGCGACCCTGATCCTGCAGGCGCGCTCGACCGCCTCGAGCTGTTCGATCGCGGCTGAGACGGGCGCGGAGAGGGGATCCGACATGAGCCATCGACGCCTTTGCCACGCCATTGGACCTGGCGGCTGTCGCCTACTTCCTGCTGGCGATCGGCATCTACCGGCTGGTCGCCGGCCGCGCGCCGGCTCGAGTCGCGCAGCCTGGTCGGAGCCGTGCAGGCGCAGCGCGTGCGCTGGATGCTCAACATGGCCAAGCGCGACAACCGCATGCTCGATGCCATCCTGCCTTGGCAGCCTGCGGCCAGGGCAACGCCTTCTTCGCCTCCACCAGCGCCATCGCCGTGGGCGGATTAGCCGCGACCATGGGCTCGGGCGAGAAGGTGCAGGCCATGCTCGGGCGCGCTTCCCTACGTGGCGCCGGCGACCCCTTCGTCTGGGAGGTCAAGCAGCTGCTGATCCTGGCCATCCTCGTCTATGCCTTCTTCAAGTTCGCCTGGGCCTTCCGCCTGTCGCATTACGGCTCGCAATCATGATCGGGGCGATGCCCGCCGCCGATGCGGCGCACGCCGAGGAATGCGCCGACCACGCCGAGCGCACGGCACGTCTGATCGGGCGTCGCGGCGAGCATTCCAACAGCGGAATACGCTCCTTCTACCACGCCATCGCCGCCATGCGCATGGTTCTTCCACCCGCTGCTCTTCATGCTGGCGACCACCTGGGTGATCCTCATCCTGGCGCGCCGCGACTTTCTTCTCGCGCTCCCTGCGCCTGATCGCCGGCACCGGCGGCGCCTAGCCGGCTCCGCAGGCAGACGGTATCACCGCACGACTGCGACCAAAGTCGATGGTAGGTCCGCTGATATCACCTGCGTCATCGCCGCTGACAATCGTGTGAGCGATGCACGACCGGGCTAGCTGAAATGCATATCGCGCATTAACTAGGTGACAGAGACGGATCTTCATCACGAGGACCGTTGTCGTTTCTTGTCCCTCATATACGGCGGAGACTTTCCATGAAGAACAACCATCGCTCGAGCGCACTCGACGTTTCGGCCCTCCATCTGCTGCACCGGGCCGGTCAGTGCGCAGAGGTGCTGTTCACGAATGAAACCGGCAAGGCGGACCTCACGCCGCGCGCAGTACGCCATCCTCGCCAGCGTTGCCCAGAATCCGGACATCAGCCAGACGGGCCTCGTCGAGCAGACCGGGGTCGACCGCTCCACGCTGGCCGACATCGTCCGACGGCTGGTCAAGAAGGGCCTGCTGCAGAGGAAGCGCACGCGCCGTGACGCCCGCATGTATGCCGTGCGGCTGACGCCCAAAGGGCAGGCTGCCCTCTCCGCCATCAAGCCGGCAGCCGCGCGGGTCGACCAGCGCCTCGCTGTCCGTGCTCGCGACCGACCAGCGCGGCGGCTTCATCGAGGCGCTGGGCGAAATCGTGCGCGCCATGAGCCGGCAGGCCGCAGCCCAGCACTGGAGCCGCCCTCCGGCCAGGGACCGAGCGCCGCCCGCGCCGCGAAGCCGGAATGCTTCGCGGGCGCGATGTCGTGTCCGCGGTTGTTGTTTTATCCGCAGCTCAGCGGGGCAGCGAACGCAGATCTGAGCGCACTGCGCATTCGGCGCGTAGAATAACGGGAGTGCGCACGGCTGGCACGGCCGGGCAGGAAACTGTGCGGCATCACTGATGCCTTGCATCGTGCCCGCGCTGCCCTGCCCGCCGCACTAGACGAGCGGCGAGGAACGCGGCGATGAAGCTCCGCGCCGGGCTCTTCCTCGGCTCGTCGCGCTGCCGAGACTGCGTCACCGCTTGCGGCGGCTGCGGTCGGGTCGGGGAACCGCACAAACATCACCCTTTACCTCTTCAGCGCGTCCCGGCAGCCAGGATCTGAAATCAGCGGTGGCCGCCTTCGCAAGCTCGATACGTGCTGGCCTCGTTCCTCCCTTGGCGCTCCCGCGCCATCAGCAAAACGCTGCAGCGCCTCTCTGCGCATCTGCGGTCCGCCCGCTGTCGATCGACCCGGCGTAGCAGCTCCCTGCTCTCCAGCACTTGCTGGACCCGCCTCGACCAACGTTGCGCGCTTCGTCGTCGCTGAGAGCGTGCTGCGACCCGCGGCGGCCCGTCCTGACGCCTCGCAGCTCGCCGCAGCTGCGGCCGTACGGCGTGCCGATCTCCTCCGCCGCGATGCGATCGTATTCCTCATTCTTTCGCCGCCTGCGACTTCTTCGGCCAGCCGTTTTGCCTCGGCTTGCCTTTGCTCGTCCGGGCTCTGCGGCGTGCCTCGGCTCCCCGCCGCGCGGCGGCCTTGGCTTCAGCTTCGGCGGCGGCGCGAGCCTGCTCCGCTCTTCGATTGATCGATCCTGCGTCGAGCATTGGCTTGGCGCTCGCGCCGGCTTCCGCGGTCGTCGCGGCGTGACCTCGACGCCCGCGTCGCCTTGGCTGATCCGGCTTTCGCCACCGAATGAATTCGCATCCGCCGTACGCCCCGACCCCACGACCGCCATCAACGCCGCGAAGCACTGGCGAGCCATCGGCTTGGGGCGCCATCCCGAGAAGGACTGGAGACCCTCCGCGTCACCGGGCGCGACGCTGCTTGCAATGCTCGGACGCGTCGACAGACTGCTGCTGTTGGCGGCTCTGGGACCGCGTTTCGTCCCGATGAAGCTCGGAGCGCAGCTGCGCGACCGACTGCGGCCGCTCCGCGCTCCTTGACCTTGAGACACCCGTCGATCGCTTCGAGGAACTCCTGCGATAGCGCCCTTCGGCGCCTCGCACGGCCGTGCGGCATGCGATCCTCGTCGACGCGCAGCGTGGCTTCCTCGGGCGGCTTTCCGGTGACGGCGCGGTAGAGCGTGCCGCCCAGCGCATAGAGGTCCGACCAGGGACCCTGCAGGCGGCTATCGGACGAGTACTGCTCGTGCGGCGAGTAGCCGGCCTTGACGATGCCGGTCACGCGAGCGGCTCATCTCGGCGACAGCGCCGCCGCGCCGCGCCGAAATCGAGCAGCGACAGGCGTGCCGTCGGCGCGAACGATGATGTTGTCAGGCGCGATGTCGCGATGCAGGAAGTTCGTGCCCGTGCATCATCTGCAGCGCGTCGAGCAGGGGCGCGATGATCGCATCGAGCTCCTCTTGAGTGGGCGGATCGAGCTGAGATCTCGAGCCAAGCCTCGAAGCTCTGCCCCTGCTCGAAGCGCATCACCATGTAGGCGGTGGAGTTGGCCTCGAACACGCGCGTGACGCGCACGATGCTCGGATGCTCGAAGCGCGCGAGCGTGCGCGCTTCCTGCAGGAAGTTGAGCGGCCCCAGTCGAACGGTCTGCTCGTGGCGTGTCGGACTTCGGGCTCGCACGCTCATGGTGGCGTCGCGATCGCCGAAGTCGAACGGGTAGTATTCCTTGATGGCGACCATGGTGCCGAGATTGATGTCCTCGGCCTCGTAGGTGATGCCGAACCCGCCGGAGCCGACCACGCGCCCGATGCGGTAGCTGACTATCGAGAACGGTATTGGCCGGCAGACGTCAGGCGGCTGTCCAAGACCGCTCCCTCCCGCTGCAAGCCTGTCGAACAGGAACGCTGACGATAACCACGTCGTCGCCGAGCATACATGATCGCCGGCCGACGCAGCGATCGACGGCGCTGGCTCGCCGCCGAAACAGCGATGGTGCAACCAGCACCGTCACAGTTCCCCAGCGGACGTTAGACGGCTGCCAAATCAGATGGGTGAGCCTCCAGGTGTTCGGGACTCTATGATGCCCGGCGTCCAAAACCGAGCCCGCGCTTCCATGACGCGACGTTAACGCTATTGATAAACATGACGTTTCCATGGTGAGATTGGCGGCGTGAGCAGTGAGCTGCAGCTGCTGTGTTGCCGGATTGACACGAAGAGCCTGAAAAGGTGCGTCCGGACGTGCAGAACTCGCGCGGTGATCGCCATCGGCCGTTCCGGACCAGCTTGCCTCGCCGACTGCGCAACGCCGGCGTCGAGTCTCTCTGCGTGCGTAGTCCGGGGTGCGCCCTGGCGTGGCGTACGGGTGGAATGAAGGCGGCCAACTCTCCCGTTGCACCGAGCCGCGCCTCGACGAGGCCAATTCGGTGCAGAAGAAGGTCGCGCCGGAGCGCCGCGGCTACTGCGGCGGCGTTGTCGCCATCGTGAACGCCAGCGAGCGCGCAGGCTCCCTGTTCCGTGTGGTGGCGGCGCCGGATTTGTCGGCCTGTCGTCCGTCACCACCTTCCTTTCGATCCTCAATACCATCGACACTGCTTTCTCTGACACAGACGAACGCGCGTTCGTCGCCAGCCAGTCGCCTCGACCCAACGCCAGCTGGCGGCGGGGTTTGGGCGCGCGCCGTCGGCGGTCAGGTAACGATTCGATGCTTCGGCGACCGTGACCATCGGCGGCGTGCCGTCGCCATGCAGCTCGCGCAGCCAGCCTGGACTACGCCGGTTTTCAAGTCGGGGCGGATATCGCGAAATTCAATCTCGATCGCAGCGGCGCCAACGTTCATTTTGGCGTAACCGGCGGCTCCATTCACGGGAATGGCCGCCGCGAGATTGGCGCGCCTGCGCGCGGCGGAGGCCGACGTGCCGTTCTTTGGCACTTACGGCGCCCTCAACAGCCACGGCTTCTTTGCGGATGTGCTCGCACGCTGGACCTTCCTCGACCAGAACATCACCGCAGCCGCAGGCGGGCCTGAGCAATCAGAAAGCGGACGGCCGCGAGTTCAGCCGTGCCGGGCGCCTTCGGCGGGCTACCACCATTCCATGGGCTCCTGGTTCTGGAGCCCTCCGCTGCTGCTCGTTGCCGGCCGTCTGCAGGTTGACCTCGGTGACCGTGCCCGTAATCCGGGTCCTCCCGCGGCCGTCCCGGGAACGATGTTCGTCCAGGACATCGACACCCTCCTCGGCCCGCTTCCGGTGTTCGGGCTCGGCACCACGTATCAAGAGCGGCGGCATCGTCGCTGCAAACCATTCGTGGCTGCCAACGTCTGGCACGAATTCCGCAGGCGACGCGCACCTGAGATCTGACAGCACTGCGGAAAGCTGACCCAGCTCACCTCACGGCGGGCCGTGCTGGAACCTACGGGCAATACGCTGGCCGGCCTGGGGGGGCGCAAGTGCCCCATTCGAACTGGTCCGGCGTACGCGCGCGTCGACTACCGGAGTGGAGAATCTCGACGCCTGGGGCGTCAACGCCGGTATGATACAATTTCTGATAGTCTCCTACGAGCAGGTCGGCACCGCGGTTGAGCGGTGCCGTGCCCCGGTCGGCTCTAGCTGCGCATGAAGCCTTCGACCTCGCTCTCCGCCCAGGCCAGCGTCTTCTCCATCGGCTCGCCCTGCAGGTGGCGCACGGTCATCTTGGTCATGAGGCCCTGCGCATAGATCTGCTGCCGCGATCTTGGGCGGCGACGGTGCGGCCGCGATCGACAGGATCTGATGGTTGTGCGGGTTGGGGTAGTGGTAGAGCGTGCCCTTCGGCGGCCCTTCCTCGGCCCAGGTCTTGAAGGTCGTCATGTTGGCGAAGGGCGGCAGGTCGTAGCCGCCGCTGCGCCACCACCAGCTTCTCGATCGCCGTCCGGCTGCGACAGGTGCACGCAGCAGGCTCTTGGCCGCCGACTTGTTCTTGCCGAAGCTCCAGATGCCCCAGAAGTAGGGCAGCGAACGGCGCAAAGCGTCCCTTCGGCCCGACCGGCATGCCGTGCGTCCAGCAACTGCTCGGCCACCTGCGGCGCATCGCGCTTGGCGACCGCCCAGGCGCTCGGCGGGTTCATGATCAGCGCGCCCTTGCCCGACACCAGCCACTTGTTGTTGGAGGCGTCGTCCCAGGCCGGCGCATCGGGCGGGAAGAACTTGGCACAGCCTCGTGTAGTAATCGAGCGCCTCGCGCACGGCGTCGCGTCTTGACCGTGATCTTCTCGTTGGCATCGACGAGCGCGGCGCCGAACGACTGGAAGATGGCGCCGGCCGTGTCGACCGAGTCGGCCGTCGTGCCGAGACCGATGCCGAACGGGAAGCCGGCCTTGTGGCAGCGCCTCGGCCGCCTTCGAGGAAGGTCGTCGAGCGTCCAGTTCGTCCGCCTTGGGCGGCTGCCCGGCCGGATACATGGCCTGCACGTCGATGCCGGCGTGCTGCTTCATCAGATCGATGCGCGAGCACGGTCCCTTGATCTGGCTGCCGATGGTCGCGGGCACCGCGAGCCATTGCCCGTCGGCCTTGCCCAGATAGCTCGACCGTGCCGTTGACCGCGCCGTTCTGCTTGATCAGCGTCGCCCATGATGTCGTCGACCGGCTCGAGGCTGTTTGGCGTACTCGTGCGGCCACCAGGTGCGCATGCGCAAGAATGTCGTGGCCCGATTTCGACCTGCGACTCCGCGGCGGCGGTCATCAGCAGCTTCTGCCCTGCGAGGTGATGTAGTCGATCTGGACCTCGACCTTCTCCTTGGCCGCCCACTCCTCGATGAGAGCCTTGGACGCGGCGTTGGCGCTCGGCACCCAATGGTCCCACAAGCCGATCGACAGCTTGCCGGCGGCGTGTGCGTGTGCACGAACGGGGCGGCGATGACGGTCGCGGATGCAGCCGCCGTAGTGGATACGAAGCGACGACGCGAGATGTTCGCTCGTTTCCATGGCATTTCCTCCCAGAGCTATTGCCGCTCGCGCACTGTTTTTTGTGATCCGCTGACGACGGAAAGCGGATCGGTGCATCGAGGGAAAACAGCCTACCCCCTAATCCTCCAGGCCGGCTCTTCAATTCTTCCAAGCCCCGGCGCGCCTAACTCTCGACCCCGTGCTGAGCTTGTCGAAGCACGCTGGGAGCCTCGCCGCCCGCCCTTCGACAAGCTCATGGCTAGGTAGGCTTTTGCATCGCGCCCCGTCAGGCGGTCTTCAGCCGGGGCATCAGCCGCGAGCGCGTTCTCCCGGTCGACGGCCTTGAGATCGTCGCCCTTGAAGAACTCGCGTCACGCCCTTGGTGTGGTCGGCCGCGCGTGCGGTACGGAAAATCGGTGCCGTACACGATCTGCGAGATCGGCATCGAGCTGCGCCATCGCCGCCGAGCGTCACGTTGTTGGCGACCTGCGCCGTGTCGTAATAGAAGCGCTTGAGCTCGCCTTCGACGGTCGGCGCGCGTGAACTTGTCCTTGCATAGGGCGGCCGGCTGATCGCCTGCACCAGGAAGCGCTCGGCAAAGGCGGTGAGCGCGCCGCCGCCATGCGACCATATCCAGTTGATGTCCTTATGCTTCTGCGAGCTGCCGCTGAAGATCAGGCTGACGATGGCGCGGGTCGTGTCGGTGCCGAACTCGATGATCAGGCGTCGTCGATGCCGCTGCACGAGATTGACGCAGCAATTGGCGGCGGTCGGATGCGTATAGACCGTGGCCTTGCGGCGGTTGAGCTCCTCCCAGACCGGCTCGAACTCGGCGATAGCCCGAGCCACTTGTCGCCGTAGCTCGTCATGCAGCCGATGCCGTCGACCTTGAGCGTGTCGAAGGCGTAGGCGATCTCCTTCAGGCTCTCGTCGATGTGCGGGAACGGCAGCATGGCGAAGGTGCCGAAGCGGCCCGGATGATCGGCCTCGAGCTTCTTGGCGTATTCGTTCGACTCGCGCGCGACGCGGCGGCCGCCGTCCTTGTCGAGGCCGATGACCTGCGGCGTCGTCGGCGACAGTGATCGCGGTGGCGACGCCGCCCTTGTCCATGTCCTCGAGCATCTTCTGCACCGACCAGTTCGCCATCGGCGGATTGTCTTGCGTCCGATGACTCCATGACCGCGTCGAGCCAGGTCGGCGGCGACAACATGATGGTGCACGTCGATGCGGTGCGGGCAGGCCTGGGCGAACACCTTCGGCGCGAAGCCCGCGGCCGTCGCGACCGCCACCGCGGCGGCACCGCCGGCAAGCATCTGACGGCGGGTCATGCCAGCCCCGATGCAGCAACCGCAATTCGCGGACAGACCGTACTTCGTCGACTGCAGACATTTGTCACTCCCGATCCCGGCTCTACCGGCCGGTGGCTCCTCGTAAAGCATAAGCTGCACCGGGCAGGCGTCCACAAACCGCGCAGCTCGCCCGCATCACATCGGAAAGCGCGGTCGACGATGGCGCGCGTATCGGCCCAATCAGGCTCTGGCCGTAGGTCTGGCGCGGACCGCCGGATAGCCGCGTGCCGATGAACGCGTCGGCCACCGCCGGCGGGGCATGCGCGCGCAGGATGGTGCCGGCCGCCAGCGTCGCCGAGCGCCTCGGCCAGGTCCCGGCCGCGCCGATCGAGCAGGCGCGGCTCGTGCAGCAGGTCCTGCACGCGCGCCAGGTGCGCCTTGAGGTGCGCGTCCCCGCTCACCGCCTTGCTCAGGTCGTCCAGCACGATCTCCACGGTCTCCGGCTCGCGCTGCAGCACGCGCAGCAGATCGAGCGCCATGACGTTGCCCGGACCCTCCCAGATCGCGTTGAGCGGCAGCTCGCGGTAGAGCCGGGCGGCCAGGCTCTCCTCGACGTAGCCGTTGCCGCCGAGGCACTCCATGGCCTCGTAGGCGAGCGCCGGCCCCATCTTGCACACCCAGTACTTGGTGACCGGCGTCATCAGCCGGCGCCAGGCCGCGGCATGCGGGTCGGACGCCGCGATCGAAGCTGCGCGCCAGCCGGAACGACAGCGCGGTGGCCGCCTCCACGTCGAGCGCCAGGTCGGCCAGCACCTGCGCCCATCAGCGGCTGATCGACGAGATGCTTCTGGAACACGGTGCGGTGGCGGCAGTGGTGGATGGCGTTGGCCAGCGCCAGGCGCATCAGGCCGGCCGAGCCGACCGCGCAGTCGAGCCGCGGTGCAGCGTCACCATCTCGATGATGGTGGGCACGCCGCGCCCCTCCTCGCCGATCAGCCAGGCGATGCGCCGCTGCGAACTCCACCTCGGAGGAGGCATTGGAGCGGTTGCCGAGCTTGTCCTTGAGCCGCTGGAAGCGCAGCGCGTTGACGCTGCCGTCGGGCAGAATGCGCGGCATCAGGAAGCAGGAGATGCCCGCCCGGCGCCTGCGCCAGCACCAGGAAGGCGTCGCACATCGGCGCCGACATGAACCACTTGTGCCCGGTGATCAGGTACTCGGCGCCGGGCCCGCCGTTGCCGGCGGCTCCGCGGCGGTGGTGTTGGCGCGCACGTCGGTGCCGCCCTGCTTCTCCGTCATGCCCATGCCGATGGTGACGCCGCGCTTGGCGGCGGCCGGCGCGAAGCTCTTGTCGTAGGCGCGCGCCAGGATCTTCGGCATCCAGCCACTTCGGCCAGCTCCGGCTCCAGCAGCAGCGTCGGCACCGGCCGCATTAGTCATGGTGATGGGGCACTGGTGGCCGGCCTCCATCTGGATGGCCATGTAGGTGCCGGCCGAGCGTGCGACGTTGGCCCCGGCACCGGCTCGGCGCCCGGCCTGGCCAGATGGTCCCAGGCCGAGCAGTGCAGGCCCTCGTGCATGCTGATCGTCCATGCACTCGTGGTAGGCCGGATGGAACTCGACCACGTCCAGCCTGCGGCCCTTGCTGTCGAAGCGGCTTGAGGCGGGGCGGGTTGTCGTTGGCGAGCCGCCCGCGCTGCAAGGCGTCGGCGCTGCCGCAAATGGCGCCGAACGCCGTGAGGCGCTTGGCGGCATGGGGGCCCCCTCGCGGTTGACCGCCTCCAGCAGCGCGCGGTCGCCGGTGAAGAGGTTGATGTCCTCCAGCGGCGGGCTCTGGGTTGGTGACTTCGTGCGTGGCGAATGGGCTGGTCATGGGCGTCATCCCGGCCTGATCCCTGGACTCCGGCAAGCCTATCAACACGCGCAGCCGGTGCGCGAGCCGTCTCCTCGCCAGCTTTGCGCCGATATCGCAACTTTGGTAGGGTTAGTTTGGTCTAGCTACCTTGTGCGCCATATTGTGGCGATTGGTGGCAATTGATGACCGCCTTCCGGCTCTGGAAATATGACGTGGCTGGTCCTACAAGCGCTCACATGAACATCGCACCTCACCCGAGCAGCAGAAGCTCGAGGCCGAGGTCGCGGCTGGCACCTTTCCCCTCGATCGAGGCCGCCGTCGGCTTTGCCCTCGATCATCTCATCCCGGGTAATCTTTCTGACCTCTCCGGGCCAAGCCATACGTCGACGAGGCGCGCGCCGCGCCGCCCGCGGCGAGCACATCAGCATCGATGACTACCGCTCGGCGACTCGGCCGAGCGCATCCAGTTGCTGGGCGCGGGATCACCGACGCGCCGCCTCCTCCTCGAGGCTGCCGCGGCCTACATCGACGCCATCCCGGGACATCATCTCGACGCGCGGCGAGGCTGGGCCGCGTATCGCGCTCTAAATACGCTCCTCGACCTCGACTGGCAGCTTGCCGAGCCAGATCACGGATTTTCCGGGCATCGGCAGCCCCCGCCCGTGAACGCGCGGCCCCCTTGCCGCAGCACCCCCGTCTCCCCGTATGTTGTCATCCCATGACCACGACGCCAGCCAAGACTCCGTCGCCGTCCTTCGCGACCAGGCATGGGCGGCGCAACATCGCGCTGTCCAACCTCATTCGGCGCTGACGCTACGCTGTCCCATGCGACCCGCTTCGTCGCTGCGAACCGGAGCCGGCTTCAGAACTCGACGTCCAGCTCTTCCAGCTCCTCGATCTCGGCGCGGGCGCGTCCTCGATCCACCGCGCCATGGCCGGCCATTCCACGATGCGGCGCGTGTAGGCCGAGGACTTTGCATCGAGCTTGACGCTCGTAGGTCGCGAAGCGGCTGCACACGGGGTATGGCATACGCGGCATCCGCCATGGTGAGGCTGGCCGAACAGGTAAGGGCCCGCCATACGGTCCAGACATTGGCGCCAAATGGCCATCACCCGCTCGATATCGGCCTGCGCCCCGCCCACACCTTGAAGCCCGGGATGATGCGCCTTGAGGTTCATAGAGCAGGGCCGAGCGCAGATTGTAGAAGCCCGAGTGCATCTCGCCGCAGATCGCCCGGCAATGCGCGCGCGCCACGCGCTCCGTCGGGCAGCAGGCCGGCGCTGGGCAAGGTCTCGGCCAGGTATCCGGCAATCGCCAGCGTGTCCCACACCTTGACCCCGTCGTGGGTCAGGCACGGCACCAGGAACGACGGCGACAGCAGCAGCAGCTCGGCGCGCGCGCCGAGGGTCGTCGAGCGAGACCGACCGCCTCCGTCGAACTCGAGGCCGGCCGAGCTTGCACAGCAGCCAGCCGCGCAGGCACCAGGACGAGTAGTTCTTGCTGCTGATCGGTGAGGATGGCCTTGGGCATCGCGGCGATCCTCGTTGGTGGTGGTGCGAAAGTTGCATCCCAGTGTCCGGCATCGAGCGGGGCGGCAATCTCGGTTGCAGCCTGCTCGAGACGGTTGCAACCGTCGATTCCAGCCGTCGTTTGCAACTTTCGTTCCACCAACTTCCGCGCCGGCGGAGCCCGCACGCGACCCATGCTCTATCTGGCCTATCAGACCCACACCGACATCATGGTGCCCGTGCGCCTGTTCGCGGAGGCCGGGCTGATCGGCGCTGGCGCCGTGGGCTGCGGCCGAGGACCTGAAAGTCCTGCGCAACCTCACCGCCGCCTACGAGCTGATCACGCGCGCCGGCCTCACGCACGAGCGGCCATCCTACGGCATCGACAGCGTGCGGGTCGGCAACCGCGAGGTCGCCGTGCGCGAGGTAGCCGATTGCATGCCACGCCCTTCGGCACGCTGCTGCGCTTCAGGAAGGACGTGGAGCGTCGCCCAGCCGCGCGTGCTGGTGGTGGCGCCGCTGTCCGGGCACTTTGCCACCCTGCTGCGCAGTCTGGTGCGCACGCTGCTGCCGGAGCACGACGTCTGCATAACCGATTGGCACAATGCCCGCGACGTGCGGCATCGACGCACGGCCGCTTCGGCTTCGACGACTACGTCGATCACCTCATCGAGTTCGCTGGAGGAGCTGGGCTCGCGCGACGCACGTCGTCGCGGTCTGCCAGCCCTGCGTGCAGGTGCTCGCGGCCGCGGCCGTCATGGCCGAGGCGGCAACCCGGCGCAGCCGCGCAGCATGACGCTGATGGCGGGCCCGATCGACACGCGCGTCAACCCGACCAAGGTCAACGAGCTCGCCACGAGCAAGCCGATCGACTGGTTCGAGCGCAACCTGATCGCGCGCGTGCCGCTGCGCTATCCGGCGGCCGGGCGCGCGGTCTATCCGGGCTTCGTGCAGCTCGCCGCCTTCATGTCGATGAACATCGACCGCCACCGCAAGGCGCATCTCGAGCTCTACGAGCACCTGGCCAACGGCGAGACCGGAGAAGGCCAAGACCACCAAGGCGTTCTACGACGAATACTTCGCCGTGCTGGACCTGACCGCCGAGTTCTACCTGGAGACGGTGGCCTGGGTGTTCCAGGAGGCGCGGCTGGCCAAGGGCGAGCTCGACTGTCGCGGCGAGCGCGGTCGACCCCAGCGCGCATCCGCCGCACGCGCGCTGCTCACCGTCGAGGGCGAGCGCGACGACATCTGCGCGCTCGGCCAGACGGCGGCCGCGCACGATCTGTGCACGGGCGTCAAGCCCTACATGCAAGCCGCCACCACATGCAGGCCGGCGTCGGCCACTACGGCGTGTTCAGCGGCAAGCGCTGGGAGGAGCAGGTCTACCCCATCGTGCGCAACATGATCCTGGCGAGCGAGACGGCCCTCCCTCTCGCCGCCAGCGGGGAGAGGGTCGGGTGAGGGGCAGCCCGATACGCCGGGCGAGCAATCCTGCCCTCACTCCTAGCCCTCTCCCCGTGAAGGACGGGGAGAGGGAATCCTGCACCAACAGGCTTCCACTCGACGCTCGTTCGTGCGAAATCGTGGCCGCCGAAACCACGAAGGGGCCTCCCGCCATGCTCACCATCTACGGCGTCTATCGCTCGCGCGCCTCGCGCAACATCTGGCTGGCGGCGGGAGCTTGGCATCCCGTTCAAGCACTGCCGGTGATGCAGCTCTACCGGCTGCAGGGGCCGGAGGCCGCCAAGGGCGTGCTGCACACGCAGTCGCCCGAGTTCCTGAAGGTCAACCCCAACGGGCACGTCCCCTCGATCGACGACGACGGCCTGGTGCTGCACGAGTCGCTGCGCCATCAACCTCTACCTCGCCAAGAAGCACTGGCGGTCCGCTGGCGCCCGCCAACGTGGCCGAGGACGGGCTGATGAGCATGTGGGCGCTGTGGGCCGCCACCGAGGTCGAGCCGCACGCGCTGCCGGTGGTGATGCATCGCGTCTGCAAAGCCGCCGGCCGAGCGCGATCCCAAGATCGCGGACGCCGCCATCGAGGCCCTGCGCGCGCCGTTCGCCGCGTGCTGGACAGGCGCTGGCCGCAATCCGGCTTCATCGTCGGCGGCCGCTTCACGGTGGCGGACATCAATGCGGCCGAGGTCTTCCGCTACGCCATGCCGGCGCCGGAGCTGCCCGAGGCCGCGCCGCGCGTGAAGGCTCGGCTCGCCGCCGCCACGCCCGGTCCGGCGTTCAAGGCGATGATGGGCGACAGCGGAGAAGGAGCCGGCGTGGCGGTATACTGAAACGGAAGATCAACCTTCCTCACGCCAAGCGCCCAAGAGGAAAACCGAGCGCTTCCTGCGTGATTGGGGCCCGTGCTTGCGCCTGCTGAACGTCCGCCAGGGATCAGCGCCGGATTGATCCATCGGCCTTCCGCAAGGGACGAGTCCTCGCTGCAACGATCCCGATGGCGAGTGAACGACTCCGAAGCAGATGACCGCCACAGTAAGCGCCCACATGAGTGGCCATCCTAAAACGGGCTGGTGACGATGCCGCCGTCGGCGCGCAGCGCGCGGCGCCGTTGGTGGCGCTGGAGGCTTTCGAGCAGACGTAGCAGATGAGGTTGCGATTCTCAGGCGCCGCGTAGCGCTGCAGCAGCGGAGGCGGCCGGCGCTCGGTGAAGGTGCGGGCTGGCGATCGTCTGCCGTCGTGCCGAGGCCTCTGGCCCGGGCCAGCGTTGTGGCGCGCGGGCGCCATCTCGACCCACGTCGGTCCCGGCAGTACGGAATTGACGGTGACGCTGGTGCCCTTGTCATCGCCGCCCCGCGGGCGATGACGACGCTGCGCCGCCTTGAGAAGCCGTGGTGCACCATCTCGCTTACGGGATAAAGATGGCCGACCTCGTTGGAGACGAACACCACCCGGCCCCATTTCTTCTCCTCCAGCATGCCCTCGAGGTAGTGGCGCGTCAGGCGTACGCCGCTCATGACGTTGACCTCGAACATCCGGTGCCAGCTTCTTCGTCCGGGATGTCGAAGAGAGCTTCGGCTCGTGGGTCCGACGCAGTATCGACGGCGAAGCGGGCAATGAGCGCCGCGCAGCTCTCGCGCACGCGCCGAGGTCAACACGCGCTTGCGCTTTGGCCGCCGGCACCGCGCCCTTGATCTTGGCGATGGCCTCGGCAACCGCCGGCTCGGGCGCCCATTGACGATGACTTGGGCGCCCATGCGCGCGAGGCCGAGCGCGGCCGCCAGCCTGATGCCGCGGGCCTGAGCCGGTGACGAGTGCCACCTTTGCCTGTCAGATCGAGATCCATTGCTTTCCGCCCCACATCGCGCCAAGGGACGCCTATTGCGCCAATCTCGCTCTTCCCTGTCGATCCGCACAGCCCGCCCGACGCGACCATGCTGTCGGACGATGAACCCAACAGCGGGTTCGCAGCCACATTGCTCCTCATTGTCTCTCCAAGACAAGTGCTTTGTGCTCTTGAATGAGATGCGCCGCTTGCCCATCATTGTCCGGTCGGTCTCGCCCTTGACGTTGAACTCGCGGTCGATACGCTAGGCTGCTTGACCCTTGCCCGGCATGGGGCGCGTTGGGGAACGAAGGTAGTTCAGTCATCGAACGAAAAGCGCTTTATTCATAGATTGCTGTAGAGAACGCGGGTTCAAGCTCTGTCCCCCAGGCGCGCTGGCCAACCGGATAGCGTGGCTCGAGGATGGGCAATTCGACAAGCAACAGGGAGGCGGGTGCTGCCGGAGAAACGGGCCTACTGGAACCCGTCTGCCCAGCAGCATGAGGACGTTCTCCGGCGGAAGGGCGGGTTCTCGGTCGTTCTTTGCGAGCAAGCATCACCGCTCTTGAAGAACGGCGCGGATATCAGAATTGCCTGATGTGCGAGATGACGATCGAGTGCGCATGAGGCAGTTCATCCTGTTCACACGAAGGACAACCGATTTTGTCCCGGTGGCAGAGGTTGCGCTGAAGAAAATGAAGACGGCCATATTGGCGGAACGAGAACCAACCTTCCGCGTTTATGCGACGCGCAGCAATGCCGCGCCGATATCGTCCTGCCGACACGCGAATTCAAGGAAGGGCCGGATTATCAGAGGCCAATACGCTGGGCTGCGTCGAGACGCTCGCCAATCTGCTGGCGACGCGAAGCGGCTCCTGGCGAGCCGGAAGTTCGCGAGCTACCATAGACCTGGCAGGAACGCGGTTGTCGAGCGACAAGACATCATCCCAAACGGATGCACTGGAGAACATCGAAGCGAGCTCAAGAAGATTGCTGGCTTTTCGCAAGCCGGCGACGCCATCCCGGCAAGGAAGCGGATATCTTCCATTGATGCGGAGTGGCGGCGATCGGACAAGATAACAACTGTCCAATGCCCAGCCCAAGTCAGACAGCGTCTCGGTTCAGGATACGAGCCGAAAGACGAGGAGGAATAGAAGACGGTCAGGCTCAGGCGACGCCCGAGCTTCTGCGACTGCACGCTGTTGCCTGCTGGCTTGGTGTACGTCGCGCTGCCCGCCTACGGCGTACGGCGCATATCGCCGCGCCACGTAGTCCTCCACGATCGCCTTGAACTCGTTGGCGATGTTGGGGCCGCGCAGCGTCATGGCCTTCTTGCCGTCGATGAAGACGGGCGCGGTGGGCGCCTCGCCGGTGCCGGGCAGCGAGATGCCGATGTCGGCGTGCTTGGATCTCGCCGGGGCCGTTGACGATGCAGCCCATGACCGCGAGGTTGAGGCTCTCCACGCCCGGATATTGCTCGCGCCACTCCGGCATGCGCGTCGCGCACGTAAGTCTGGATGTCGCTCGGCCAGCTCCTGGAACACGGTCGGACGTCGTGCGCCCGCAGCCGGGGCAGGCCGCCACGATCGGCACGAACGAGCGCAGCCCCATGGTCTGCAGGATCTCCTGGGCGACGCGCACCTCCTGCGTGCGGTCGCCGCCGGGCTCGGGCGTGAGCGAGACGCGGATGGTGTCGCCGATGCCCTGCTGCAGCAGGATGCCCATGGCGGCGGTCGAGGCGACGATGCCCTTGGAGCCCATGCCGGCCTCGGTGAGCCCGAGGTGCAGGGCGTAGCGGCAGCGCGCGGCCAGCATGCGTGTAGACGCTGACGAGGTCCTGCACGGCGCTGACCTTGGCCGAGATGACGATCTGCTCGCGGCCGCATGCCCAGCTCCTCCGCGCGCTCGGCCGACAGCAGGCCCGACTGCACGATCGCCTCGTGCATGACGGCGCGGGCGTCCTGCGGCGCCGGCGAGGCCGCGTTCTCGTCCATCAGGCGGGTCAGCAGCTCCTGGTCGAGGCTGCCCCAGTTGACGCCGATGCGCACCGGCTTGCCGTGCTTCAGGGCCAGCTCGACGATGGCCGAGAACTGCCGGTCGCGCTTGGCCTTGAAGCCGACGTTGCCGGGATTGATGCGATACTTGTCGAGCGCCTCGGCGCAGGCCGGATTCTCGGCGAGCAGCGTGTGGCCGTTGTAGTGGAAGTCGCCGACCAGCGGCACGGCCGCGCCCATCTGCGCCAGCCGGTCGCGGATGTGCGGCACGGCCTTGGCGGCCTCGTCGCGGTCGACCGTGATGCGCACGATCTCGGAGCCGGCGCGGGCGAGCTCGGCCGACTGCCGCGCGGTCGCCCTCGACGTCGGCCGTGTCGGTGTTGGTCATCGACTGCACGACGATCGGGCGCGTCGCCGCCGATCGATGACGCCGCCGACATCGACGGGAATGGAGGCTCGGCGCGGGAGGAGAGACTGGTCATGGCTCGATTCTAGCACGATTGCGTACGCCGCTCTCTCCATCTCTTCAGCGGGGACGAGGGTCGGGGAGCATGCGCTGAGCGGCTCCTCACTAACCCTCTCGTGAAGGCGGGAGAGGGTCAGCGTACCGCCGCCGCGCAGGACGGTGGGGAAGATGGCGGCGACGAAGAACAGGGCCAGCATCAGCACGATCGACGGCCCGCCCGGCGTATCGAAGGTCACCGACACGAACAGGCCGAGCGCCACCGACAGCGCGCCGAAGATGGCGGCGAACAGCGCCATCTGCTCGGGCGTCTCCGACAGCGGCCGGGCGGCGGCGGCCGGCATGATCAGGAAGGCGATGGTCAGCAGCACGCCGACGATCTTGATGGCGATCGCCACCACCAGCGCCAGCACCAGCACGAACATCGAGCTTGACCCGCTCGGTCGGCACGCCCTCGGCCGCCGCCAGGTCCTCGTGCACTGACGAGCGACAGCAGCGGCCGCCACACGAACACCAGCGCCGCCAAGGCCACCGCGCCGCCGATGTAGATCCAGCGCAGATCGGTGGCGGTGATGGCGAAGATGTCGCCGAACAGGAACGCCATCAGGTCGAGCTGCGGCCCGCGCACCAGCGAGGCCGCGATCACGCCGACGGCCAGCGCCGCATGCGCCAGCAGGCCCAGCAGCGAGTCGAAGGGGACGATCTGCTGGCGGCTCAGCAGCACGAGCAAGCGCGGAGACCGCCAGCGTGACGACCAGCACGCTGGCCGTCAGGTTGAGCGAGAGCGCAAGCCCGGCGGCGATGCCGATGAGGCCGGCCTGCGCCACCGTCTCGCCGTAGTAGGCCATGCGCCGCCAGACCACGAAGCAGCCGAGCGGCGCCGCCACGATCGCGAGCCCGAGGCCCGCAAGAAGCGCGCGCATCAGGAAGGGCTCGGCCACGTCGGCTCCCCTATCGCCCGTCGGACTGCGAGCGCGCGCCTGGGCGATCGTGCCGGGGGCGGATGCGGCTCGCCGGCCAGATCGTGCCGGTGGTCGTGGCTGGTGGTGGTAGAGGCCGAAGGCGCGGGCCGCCTGCGGCCCGAACAGCCGCGCATACTCGGGATGCTGCGCCACCGACTGCGGCACGCCCGAGCAGCACACGTGACGGTTGAGACAGATGACGCGGTCGCTCTGCGCCATGACGACGTGCAGATCGTGCGACACCAGCAGCACGCCGAAGCCGTGCTCGGAGCGCAGCCGGCCGATCAGCGTGTAGAGCTCGGCCTCGCCGACGTAGTCGACGCCGCGCACCGGCTCGTCGAGCACCAGCACGCCGGGCGACCTGACGAGCGCGCGCGCCAGCACCACCCGCTGCAGCTCGCCGCCCGACAGCTCGGAGAGCTGGCGATCGCCGAGCTGGCCGGCGCCGACCTCGCCGCAGCACGCGCGCGATGTCGTCGTCCTCGGCGCCGCGCCCGAGGCTCGACGAAGCGCGCAACCGTGAGCGGGATGGCGCGATCGACCTCGAAGCGCTGCGGCACGTAGCCGACGACGAGGCCCGGCTTGCGCAGCGATGCTGCCCTTGTCGGGCGGCCTCCAGGCCCAGCAGCACCCGCACCAGCGTGGTCTTGCCGGCGCCGTTGGGGCCGATCAGCGTCAGGATCTCGCTCGGCCGCGATGTCGATATCGATGCCTTGCAGGATGGCGCGGCCGGAGCGCGAGAGCCACAGCGAGCGCGCGCTGATCGAGCGCGTTGGCATCGTGCGGCGAGCGGCGGATCGGCGCCGGCGTCGGCGTGTTGGTGGTGATGATGGCATCGAGGTCGCCATGCTCGTGGCGGACGCCGGTCGCGTGAGCGGCCGGTCGGCATCGCGCAGCGGCCGATCTTGCGCGTCATGGCCTTCCATGCGCCCGCTCCCGCGGCTCGCGCGCTGCTCGCCCGCGCAGTCGCGCACAGGCCCCACACCTCGACCACCGCACCTTTGGCCGAGAACGACGCCGAGCCCGCCGCCGTGTCGATGGCCGCAAACACCTTGTCGCCGTCGACCTCCGCCACGCGCCCGCAGGTCTCGCAGGCCAGGATGAGCTGGCGCATCTCGTGGCCGGCGTGGCAGGCAAAGAAGGCATTGCGGCTCTCGAAGCGATGCACGAGGCCGGCCGCGACCAGCGCGTCGATGGCCCGGTAGACCGAGATCGGCGCCAGCCGCTCGCCTCTGGCGGCCAGCTTGTCGAGCACCTCGTAGGCGCCGATCGCCCGGTGCGAGCCGGCGATCTCCTGAAACACCGACTGGCGCAGAGGCGTGAGCTTCAGACCCTTGGTCTTGAACGCCTCGCTGCGCGCGCTCCATCGCCTCCTGCAAGGCAACGGTCGTGGTCGTGCTCGGGTGCCGGGAAGGCGTTGCTGGCCGCAGCTTGCGTCATTGCACCCCTTATAGCACCGGCGCATGGCAGCGCCACTGCGATAAGACCCGCTAAGACCCCGCAATCGGCGGGATTTTGCCACGATCCTGTGGTGTTACCAGCGTACGAGCCTCACCGGAGCGGCGGGCGGAGCCGCGGGGCTCCGACATAGTGTTCCAGCGGGTGCGTTCCCATGACCCAGGCCACGGCTTTGGGAGCCTCATATATCGTTGCAGCGCGTCGCACGGCCCTCGGCCGGCCGGGCGGACTGCACAAGTGCCGGCGCATCGAGAGCCTGACGGCGCCCGTGGTGCAGGCAGCGCTGCAGGACGCGCACCTCGAGGCCGAGCGCGGTCGACGAGATCATCCTCGGCAATACCACCGCGGGCGGCAACCCGGCGCGCATCGTCGGCCTTGCCGCGGGCTTGAGCGACAGCGTGCCGGCGCTGACCGTCGACCGCCAGTGCGCCTCCGGCCTCGATGCGATCCTGCTCGCCATGCGCGCCGTGGCGCTGGGCGAGGCCAATGTCGTCGTCGCCGGCGGCGCCGAGTCCCTATCGACGGCGCCATGGCGGCGTGGCGCGGCCCAGGAGCCTGTTCCAGACGCCGCGGTTCATGGGCCTCGAGCCGGAGGACGGCGGCGGCGCCGAGGCGCCGCACTCGGTCGTGGCCTCCGAGGAGCTGGCGCGGCGGCTCGGCATCACGCGCGCACCGACAGGACAGCTACGCGCTGCACTCGCATCTCAAGGCCGAGCAGGCCGCGAGCGAGCGCCGCTTCGTGGGCGAGATCGTGCCGTTGCGGCATGGCCGGCGCGGAAGCGCGCGACGAAGGCGCCGAACGTGCCGGATATCGAGGACCTCGCGGCGCTGGCGCCGCTGCTGCCGCCCGACGGCACGCATACCAGCGGCAACACCAGCCTGCTGCTACGACGCCGCCGCCGTCGTGGTGATCGTCTCGGCGCAGGTCTATGCCGAGCTCGGCGCGCCGCGTGCGCTCAAGCTGGTGGCGAGCAGCATGCAGGGCGTGGGCGCGGACGAGGAAGCGCGCGCGCCGGTGATGGCGCTGGAGAAGCTGCTGCAGCGCGCAATGGCGGATTTTCGCGCAAGCAGCTCGGCGCTGGTCGAGATGTCGGAGACCTCCGCGGCGCAGGCGCTGGCGCTGCGCGATGCCTTCGATCTCGAAGGACGAGCTGAGCCCCGACGGCGGCGCGCTGGCGCGCGGCCATCCGCTGGGGGCGGCGAGCGCGGTGAGCGTGGTGCGGCTCTTCACGCGCATGGCCAGCGCCCGGCAACGGCGGACGCGTGCAGTTCGGCGCCTGTCACCCAGGGCGCCATCGGCGGATTGGGCGTAGCCGCGCTGTTCGAGGCGGTTTAGGCTCGCCGCCCCGACTTTGGGAGGCGAGGCTGCCATGCCGCAGCGGATCGAGGTCCTGCAGGCCGACATCACCACGCTCGACGTGGACGCCATCGTCAACGCGGCCAACCGCACGCTGCTCGGCGGCGGCGGCGTGGACGGCGCCATCCATCGCGCCGCCGGCCCGGAGCTGCTCGTGGAATGCCGCACGCTCGGCGGCTGCGAGACCGGCGAGGCCAAGATCACGCGCGGCTATCGCCTCAAGGCCCGCCACGTCATCCACACCGTCGGGCCCGATCTGGCAAGGCGGCAGGCGCCGACGAGGAGCGAGCTGCTGGCCAGCGCCTATGCCAGCTCGCTCGCGCTGGCCGAGGCGCACGCGCTCGCCTCGATCGCCTTCCGGCCATATCGACGGGCGTCTACGGCTTTCCTGCCCGACCGAGCGGCGCAAAATCGCGGTCGCCACCGTTGCCGGCCACTTGCGCGCAAGCCGCCACCTCTCGCGGGTGATCTTCTGCTGCTTCAGCCCGCTTCGGCCGCCTTGCACGAGCGTGCGCTTCGCGCGGCGCGCTCTGAGCGGAAGCGTGTGAGCGTCTTGCTCCGTGCAAGAGCTGCAGTCGAGCACATGGCCTAGACGATCGGATATTGAGGACCGCCGTGCTGAGCATACTCTGCCAGACACGCCGCATGGAGGCTCTAGCCGCGCCTCAGGTCTGACGTACCGCGCTGCCAGGCCTCTGGCGCCTTCGCGACCCGACGCACCTTGTCCGCGTCGTCGTATAACGGTCATGCGATCGCCTGGCGCTGCGCGCGTCGGAGCTCGCTCCGTCGCATCCGACAAGCCGCCACAGCGATCAACGAGGTCAGAGGTCTACACCGTCACGCCTGGCAAGGGTATCGCCGAAGCGTCGGCCTGCTTTCGGTCGGGACCTGGCTGATGGAAGCCTGGGCTCGTGCACAGATATGAGAACGCGTGCGGCTGAGTGCGCTTTGCCGGGGTGGTGACCGACGGCCCACATCGACGGCCTCGTCGCCCGCGCTCGATAGTCCAGGCCGACCATCAGCGGGGCGCGCCGCTATCGCCTCAGGCGCACGCCCCCGAAAGGTTAACGCGATTTCATCGTTGCGCGGTTTCCGCAGCCGCGTCCTATGCCTAAGCATGCCGGCCGGCGTGTCTCCGCCAGCTTGCTTGCCGCCCGCGTGCGGCGCGACGGGATAGGGTCGGCTACTGCAAGTAGCTAATGGCGCACAAATGCCCCAATCGCGCCCGCAAGCGCCACTTTGCCCGGCGATCATCCCGCGGGGCAGCTGCGCCCCGGCCGAGCGTCGCAGGCAATGCGCTGCGCGGCATCGCCAGCGTTCATGTCGCGTGCGTCACAGTGAGTGACGAGGTCGCGTGCGGTAGACGAGAGCGGGCTCGGAGGCTGGAGACAGATGGGCTTCGATATCAAGGCGGCGGTGGACGGCATCGTCGCGGTCGTAAGCCAGAACTATCCGTTCTCCTCGCCGCCTTGGCGCTGCTCCTGCTGTTCAGCAGCAACCGCATCCGGCACGGCATCGAAAGGCGCTCACCGACAACTGGCAGCTCACGCTGCTTGCCTCCACCGGCATCGCGCTGTCGCTCGCCTCCGGCTACACCACGCTTCGACGGCATGCGCAATTTTACCAGCGCGCCGCTGCTGTCGGTGTTCATCTCCTTCGGCATCCAGGGCGTGATGCTGATCGTCGCCTGGCTGATCGGCGAAAGCTTCGCCGTCGGCATGAACCAGCGCATCGCCGGACGGCCGGCGCGTCCGGCTGGTCGATGCCAGCGTCGGCATGGCTGCTCGGCGTGGCGTTCGTCGGGCTCGTCTTCTATTGGACGCTCCACCAGTACGACGCGGTCGAGCCTGACCAACACCGGCGCTCAAGGCCGGACGATGGTGCGGTTCGCCGACGTCGTCCGTCTATTTCCTCCTGGCGCTCGTGCTGTTCGGCATGCTCGCGTTCGGCTTCCGGCGCGGCGGCGACCTCTCCACGCCCTACGTGCAAAGCGTGCGCCTGATCGTCAAGAATGCCGTGCTGTGGGTGATGTTCCTGGCCTCCATGGGCGCCTCGGTGTTCTTCTCCTTCGACTCGCACTTCAACGCCATCTTCCCGGCCGAGCAGCGCAAGCGCGCCGCCGAGATCCGCACCACCAACCAGATCGGCGGCGTCGTCGCCGACATCGGCGCGCTGACGCAGAAGCGCCAGATCGACGAAGCCGAGCGGCTGTTCGATACCGATGGCTGGAAGGCCTACGACAAGCAGCTGGCCAGCCTCGCCCAGGCCGCGCAGGGCGCGCAGGCCGAGATCGAGAAATACTTCGTCCAGAAGATGGAGGAGCGCCGCCGCGCCATCGCCCAGCAGCAGGAGCGCATCGCCACCGCGCAGAGCGGGCAGGCGGGCCTGCGCCGGCAAGAAGGTGTCGCTGACGGAGGAGCTGTCGCGGCTCAAGAGCCGAGCGTCCGGGCCTCGCTGCCGAGTACGGCCAGCACCAGAGCGAGCTCGACGCCAAGGCCAAGGAGATCGACGCCAAGCGCGTGGAGGGCATGGCCGAGGATCGCGGCGTCGAAGGCACGCTCGAAGCAGGGCAAGGGCCCGGTCTATCGCCAGCGCATGGCCGAGCTCGGCACCCTGCAGGACCAGTACAAGATCAAGCAGGAGCGCACCAAGGACGCGCAGAAGCGCCTCAATGCCGTCGAGTCGCGCATCGCCCAGATCGAGCGCGAGCTTTCCACCATCGACGGCGATCTGGCCAAGCTGAAGGGCGAGGCCTACACCGCCGAGCAGCGCATCAAGCAGGCCGAGGCGGTCAACGCCGACGACGAGGCGCCAGGCTCGATCCCGCCCGCGTGCTGCCGGCCTTCGAGCGCGCGCGCGCCGCCTTCCGCCAGCAGCCCGACACCGAGCGGCTCGGCGCCCTGCAGCTGCAGTGCACGCAGCTGGTCACCGCGATGCTGAGCACGCCAGGCCACCAAGGACAGGGTGCGCGCCATCGACTGCGATCCCAAGCAGGCGGCCGAGGCGGCGGCCCGCGTGTTCGCGCTCAATGCCGGCCTGGTGGCGTTCCACGCCAATTGCGCGGGCGGCGACAAGCTGGCCGCAGCATGCCACCACCGACGCGCTGCTGGCCTTCGGCCGCAAGTGCCTGCAGGACTCCGGCCTCATCAGCAGGACTCGGCCGACGTCGGCGCCAGGCTCTCCGGCATCGACATGAACCGCGACGACAAGGCCCACCGCTTCGTCGTCACCTGGAACGCGTTCCTCGACGGCAACCGGCTGGCCTACCTGTCGCTGACGCTGGCGATCGGCGTCGATCTGCTGGTGTTCATGTCGGGCCTGTTCGGCGCGCAGGCGCTGCGCTCGCCGCTGTCCGACGTGCCGAGCCCGAAGGCCAGGAGCGCCCATCAGCTCGAAGCCATCATCGAGGCGGCGCTGCTGCCCGACATCTTCAAGAATGCGCGGCTCACGCTGTCGGCCATGCATCCGAGAGAGCCGGTGGACGGCTTCACCAACGAGGTCAGGCTTTACGAGCTCGATCCCGAGAGCGCGTCGCAGGTGCGCGATGTGCTGAACGCCGGCGCAACCATCGGCGCGGTGCGGGAAACGGACACGCGCGGCCACTATCTCGTGCGCTCCGAGCTGCACACCTTCCTCTCCGACGTCGTCAAGCGGAGCTCAAGCGGAAGCCGGAGGAGACGGAGCGGGGGCTGGGCCTCGACCGGCTCGAGAAGCGCATCCGCGAAGCGCTGATGCCGAGGTGCTGGAGACGTCGGACGCGGTCCTGCAGCATTTGCATCCGATCGACGAAATTCGCGGCTTCACGCTCCGAGATCTTTCTCAATGAGGTCGAGCAGCAGCACCTTCGCCCCGTGCGCAATCTCCTGACCGCCGGCTCGAGCCTGCGCGTGGTGGCGCGCGACAAGAGCGACTCGGCTCGCGTATTACGTGCACGCCGATCTCTATACGACGCTCGCCCGCATCAGGGCGCGCGAGCTGGCGATGGCTTCGCAGGGTCGCCGGCCCATCGAGGGTGGCCCGCTCAGGCAAGCCGCCATCGCCGACGCCCGCGCCGATCGCCTGCTCGGCCAACGGCCGCCAAGCCGCGCCGGCCGACGGCCCGACGGACGATGAGCTGCGCGCGCACTTCCAGCAGCGCCTGATGGAGTCGATCGGCTTGTCGGCAGACGTCGCTGCAAAAATCCTGGCGCCGGAAATCGCGCATCAGGCGCTGGCCGCCGCCGACCTGCTGAAGCGCAAGGCGCGCTCGCATCGCGGTCTCGGCGACGAGCTGCGCTTCCTCGAGAGCACCACGCGCCAGCACCCTGGAGCAGGCGCGCGGCGTCATCGCCCAGCAGATACGAGGGCGATGAGCAGGCGCTGGCTACTTCTGGGCGAGACGGCTGGCCGAGATCGACGCCCGCGTGCCGACCCTCATCCTGCTGCCCGAGAGCCGGCTGATCGACAGCCTCATCGCCGCGCTGGAGGAGAGCCACGCCGAGAACCGCCTGGGCGAGGACGAGGATCGCTTGCTGGCGCGATTGCGCGGCCTGAAGAAGGACCTCGAGGCGATGGATTGGAACGACGAGGCGGCGTGGGGCCGGCTCGTGCACAAGATCGACCGGCTCAACGAGGCCGGCCCGACGGCCTCCAACATCGTCGGCGACGGCACGCAAGCTGCACTGAGCGCCACCGAGCCTATCTACGAGATGAAAACCCGCGCCGGAGCACGCAGCCTCGCGCGGGTTTTCGTTTGTCGCGCAGCCTCACTCCTTGAACGGCACGACCTTCTGCTTCTGCTCGCCCAGGCCCTCGATCTTCGAGCGTCATCGACGTCGCCGGCCTTGAGGAACTTCGGCGGCTTCATGCCCTGGCGCCACGCCGGGCGGCGTGCCCGTCGGCACCACGTCGCCCGGCTCCAGCACCATGAACTGCGACATGTAGTGCAGCAGGTGGGCGATGCCGAAGATCATGGTCTTGGTGTTGCCGGTCTGGCGGCGCTCGCCGTTGACGTCGAGCGACATGGCCAGGTTCTGCACGTCCTCGATCTCGTCGCGCGTGACGAGCCACGGGCCCAGCGGCCCGAACGTCTCGCGCGCACTTGCCCTTCATCCATTGCCCGCCGCGCTCCAGCTGGAAGACGCGCTCGGACACGTCGTTGCAGATGCAGTAGCCGGCGATGTGCGACAGCGCGTTCTTCTCGTCGACGTAGCGCGCGCCGCGTGCCGATCACGAAGGCGATCTCGACCTCGTAGTCGAGCTTGGTCGAGCCCTTGGGGATCATCACGTCGTCGTTGGGGCCGACCATGCAGTTGGGCATCTTGGCGAAGATGATCGGCTCCGGCGGGGATCGGCATGCCCGCTTCCTTGGCGTGGTCGGCATAGTTGAGGCCGATGGCGAGGAAATTGCGCACGCCGCCGACCGGGCGCTCCGAGGCGCACGCCCTTCGGCGCGCTGGGCAGCGACTTGGGATCGATCTTGCGCAGCTTGTCGAGGCTCGCGGGCGAGAGCGTATCGCCGGTGATGTCCTTGACGTGCGCGGAGAGATCGCGAACGCCGCCTTGCGCGTCGATGAGACCCGGCTTCTCGGCGCCGGGCGCGCCAAAACGAACTAGCTTCATGGGGTGTCTTCCCTCCTGGGGTGCGGGCGCCTCGCCGTGCACCGGCAGGGCGTGCCTATCCGGTCGCCTCAGCGCCGCCGAGTCAAGGGGGTCTGCTGCAGGTCCTGGATCGGCGCTCAGCGCGTCCGGGAATGCGGCGTGGTAGAGAAGCGCGCACCAGCTTGTGCACAAGTTGGGGATAACCGGTCCGCTCGAGAAAATGCCGCAACGCAGCAAGCTAAGGCCTGCCAAGGCAGGTGCCAATTCGACGAAGGCCGCCGCGCCCTCAGAAGAGGTGCACGACCACGTAGATGCCTGCACCTACGATCGGTGCCATGGCGCACGCTAGCGCCATGATTACAAACGACTTGTCGATCACCACACTACCCCGCAACCGCACCACTTGCTGCCAGCGCGTCTCCTCCCACCTCGGAGCGACTGAGAACGGAACCGGTCCCTCTTGGCCCCGTGTAGAATAATCATAACGCAAAATTGTCCGTAATGCACCTGGTTTTGCCGCAATTGTTAACACGCAGCTGAATTTTTGCTGCATAGGCCGCTGTACGCCTGCCGATTTCAGCAGCTCGGCGCGCTGCGCGCCGAGGCGGTGCGCGCGCCGGCCGGACCGCGAATCGGACGCCGGCCCGAGGTCTTAGGCGAACAGCTTCAGCTGCTTCTCGTCCTGGCCCTTGGTCTCGCGCGCCAGCTGCTCGATGCGGTCGAACGGCACCTGCTCGGCGCTGATGAGCGAGCGCTGGGCCCGCATCGGCCGCACCAGCCCTTCCTGCACGAGGTGGAACTCGCCCACCGTCTGGCCCGGCAGCACCACGGCGGGGTCGAGGCCCGGACTCGCTCTGGAACGCGGCCCTGAGCTTGCGCAGCGCCGTGTCCTCGCGCACGCGGCCGATGAACCACGACGTGATCTGGTCGCGCGACTTGTAGTCGAGGTCGCCCGGCGACTGGGTCGCCAGCATGATGCCGAGGCCGGCCGAGCGGGCGCGCTTCAGGAGGCTCTGCAGCGGCTCGGCGGTGGCCGGCTTGGCGTTGGCGGGGATGTAGAGATCGGCCTCGTCGAACATGACGACGGCCTGCAGCTCGTCGTTGGGGTTGCGCTGGCAGAAGCGCAGCGCCTCCGACAGGAACTGCGAGACCCAGAACAGGATGTTCTCGTTGTCGCCGAGGAAGCCCGTGTAGATGATCGACAGGCGCGTGCGCCCGTCGCGCCGCCCGTAGCGGCCGCTGCCGAGCAGCGCCTCCATGCGCAGCGGCTCGCCGCCGGCCTCGAACAGCGCCGAGTTGCGGTGCCTGCAGGCTGTCGAGCTGCGCCACCAGATCGCGGCGGATGCGGCCCGAGGGGTCCATGCGCTGGGTGAGATCGGAGAGCTCGGGGTCCTCCTCCTCCAGCAGGTAGATGAGGTCGGCCGAGCGTCACCTCCTTGCTGAAGCGGCCGCCGAGGATCCTGAGCGCCACCGACAGCGTGCCCGACTGCTTCTGGTGGGTGGCGGAGTTCTTGAGGTGCAGCATGTCGCCGAGCGCCGCCGCCGACAGATTGGCCAGCAGCTGCTGCTCCTGCTCGGGCAGCTCGTTGATGCCGTTGGGCAGCAGCGTGATCGAGATCGGCCGACCCGAGGCGCGGCCCGGCGTATAGACGGCGACGTCGATGGAGTCGGCGAGCTTCTCGCGCTCGCCGCGGCGCTCGCTGAACTCGCCTTCGAGCGTCGCGCCACACCTCCGGGTTGGCGTAGGAGCACAGGTCGCCCTTGCGGTCGATCAGCACGGCCGGCGTGCCCTGCAGCAGCAGCTGCTCGATGATGCACAGCGCCAGCGTCGTCTTGCCGGAGCCCGAGCCGCCGAGCACGGCGGCGTGGCGCTTCAGCACGTTCTTGTTGAGCGTGATGCTCTTGCTGGAGCGCAAGCGCGCGCCCCGCCAGGATGCTGCCGGCGCCGTCGCCGGCCTCGTCGAGCAGGACGGAGAGCGGCAGCTCCTTCTCCTCGGGCTCCGGCGCGGGAGTGCCGTTGCCGCGCTCGCCGCGGGCGCGGGCTTGGCTGCCACCGCATCGCGGCGGAACAGATCGAGCCGCAGCATCTGCACCAGCGCCGGGATCTCCGACAGCAGCTTGGCGTGCTCGAACCAGTCGGCGAAGCCCGGGTCCTGCCGATGCTGGGCGTGGAACTCGCGCACCATCATCATGCGCTCCCAGTCGGTGATGGGCACCAGGATCGAGCGGCCGCCGCCCTCGCGGAACTTGCGGAAGGCCTGCGCCGTCTGGTTCTTCTTGTTGGGCGGGAAATCGCTCGCCCGCAGCATGAAGCAGTTCTTGCCCATCATGGCCGGCAGCAGCCCGGTCGAGCTGGCGCTTGAAGCCGCCGCCCTGGGTCGGCCGGTTGCACAGGAAGACGCGGGCCTCGGCGGCAAAGCCCGTCTCGTGGCGCAAGGCGACATCGACGGCGGGCAGGTCCTCGGCGACCTCGCAGGCGCTTCATGCGTGAGATCGACGGCGCGGCCCCACTCCTCGCGCGCCAGCGCCAGCGCGCCGGTGAGCACGTCGAGCAGCCCCTGGTCGTCGGCGGGATCTCCGCCTCCGACTGGGCCGTGAAGCGCTCCCACAGCTCGCGGAAGTCGATCGCCGGCGCGTCCTCGGCCTCGTCTGCCGCGTGCGAGCCGCCGAAGCCCAGCGCCGCGGCCAGCGTCGAGATGAAGCCGCGCCTTCTCCGCGGCTCGGCCGGCGCGCGTCCCCTCCTGCTCGCGCACGCGCGCGTTTGCGCCAGCTCCAGGATGCGCCGCGTGGAGAGGCCGCTGAACTCCTCGAAGAACTGCGGGCCGAAATAGAGGCTGGGATCGGTAGACGCGCCGTTGCCGCCGTCCTGCGCCAGGCGCTTGGCGATGATGAGCCGCGCCTCCTCGGCGGTGCGGGCCTCCTCCAGCCGCACCGGTCCCGCCTTCTCGATGCGATCGATATAGGACTGCGCCAGCGCATCCCGCACCGTGCCGTAGAAGTCGCCGAGGCAGGAGACCAGCACGATCGAGGTCGGCACCCGGTTGGCAATCTGGATGAGATCGCGCGCGGCCTTCTGGAAGCGCTCCTGCGGATCGTCGAAGAAGCGCAGGTCCTCGACCTGGTCGATGCAGAAGACGAGCGCCGAGCGGTCGACCGTCCACATCAGGCGCCCGAGCGACTCGATGATCTCGAAGGCGCGCCCCTCGCCGGTGTTGGGGTCGAGCGCGGCCACCGCCTCGACCGACAGGTCGGTCAGCTGGCGGCCGTAGAGATACTGGCGCACGCGCTGGTCGATGCGCGGGTCGGAGCGCTGCAGATAGAGCAGCGCGCGCACGATGTTGATGTCGAGGCTCTGGCCGGCGAACTTGGGCGCGGCGACGATCTGGTCGGCGAGCGCCAGCACCATCTTGGCGAGCTGCGCGTCGCTGAGCTTGGCGTCCCTCAGCTTCTCGAGCGCGGCGGGATCGAGCACCGCCTTGTCGGCGACCAGATGATTGGTGAGGCGGGCGAGGCCGCTCTCGCCGCCCTCGTCGGGGTCGTAGGGCTTCTCCAGCGAGTTGACGAGGCGGCGCAGGTAGTAGTCGGCGTAGTTGGCCACGTCCGGCGTCATCTGCGCATAGCCGAAGTAGGCCTTGCCGGCGCGGTGGGCCGAGGTGCGCAGCGCGCGGATCAGGTGCGTCTTGCCGGCGCCGGACTGGCCGTGGAACAGCAGGATGCGCGCCTGCACGGCCGAGCCGCGCTCCTTCGTCACCGCATCGAGCAGCTCGGAGAACTTGCGGCGCGCCGGCGCGTGGATGGCCTCGACGTCGACGGGATCGGCCCGCCAGAGGTCGTCCTCCCAGGTGATCGAGTGCTCGAAGGCCGCCGACAGACGGTCCGCCTGCGGCACGATATGAGCCTCGAAGCGCATGCAACCTCAATTCGACCTGAGCGGGCGGGCCATGCGTATCAGCCGTCGACCCGGATGAAATGGAACACGGCGTTCTTGTAGACGACGGCGGAGTCCTGCAGGTCCTTGATGGAGCTGTTGTCCTTCAGGTCGGCGTTGGCGAGCGCCAGGCTGCCGGCGCGGTGCGCCTCGGTGAGCATGCATTTGAACTCGATCTCGCTGAGGCCCCACTCGGGCCGCCTGTCGCGCACCGTGTGCCACACGTGGCTGATGTAGGCCTTGCGGTTGCCGGGCCAGCCTTGCGCCTTGTCGCCGGCGTGCCGGCGCACCTCCTGGGCGAAGCCGGCGAGATCCGGCCGGCCCACGGTGCGGCGGCGGCGCGCGGCTCGGGCTCGACCAGGCGCGGCCGCGGCGAGGGGGCCTTTGCCGGTCGGGCGTCGCGCTGGCGCGGCCGGCCTGTCGGCGCCGTCGAGGTAGCGCCGCAGCACCGCCAGGCGCAGCGCGCCCAGACCGGATTGCGCGGCGCCGACGTGCTCGGCGGCGAGCGCGGCGACGAGGCGGCTGTCGGTGCCGAAGTCGCGCGGCTTCTGCGCGAGCTGCGCGGCCAACAGCCGGCCGGCCTTGGGCGAAAAGCCCAGTCTTGCCGGCAGCCTCGGCCTTGAACTGGTTGCCGAAGGCGCGCGCCAGCGCCACGGCCGCCAGTGCCGGCACGCAAGCGCGAGGGCGTGGCAACGCCCTTGATCTTGAGGCCGAAGGCGCTTTGCACGATCGCCGCGCGCAGGCCGTCGGGCGTCGCCAGCGCGGCGAGGCGCTTGGCCGCCTCGCGCTCCAGCCCCAGCGCCTTGGCGATCAGGCGCACGTTGAGCACGTCGTCCCAGGAGCGCGGCAGGTTGCCCTTGAGCCCGAGGAAGATGGCGGCGCGGGCGATGCCGGCCGCGCTCGCCTCGATGCGGAGCCGGCGGCCGCGATCAGACCGGCGCCGTCAAGCGCATCGATCTCCCGATCGAGAAGCGCGCGCCAGCGCGCGGCGGGCATGCCGGTGCGCGGCGAGCGGCGCCAGATCGTCGGCCAGCTCGCGCCTTGGCAATGCCGCGGCCGGCGCTGGCGATGCGCACCAGCACAATGGCGCGCAGGCGATCGGCGTCGAGCGCGCCGGTTGCAATCGGCTTCTCCAGCACGGCGGCCTGCATGGGCGCTGGGCCTCCCCGCACAGAAACGAGCGAAGTCGCGCGCCGGCACGGGCACGCAACGGGTGATGTCGCAGCGACCGCCGGACGCGCGAATCACCGGAGGCATGCGGCGTGCATCTTGCTGAAATCGGGCCAGAACGCCAAGCGCTTGCTGAGCGCTGAGCCCGATGGCAATCGGTCGGCATCCGCTCGGGTTGTAGCAGCCGGAAGTCGCCGGCTTCGTCGCAATGGCCTCGTAAAGCCCCGGTTCGGCCCAACTAGCGTCATGATTGCGTTGCGTCATCGCGGCTCGGGGATACAGGGCACACCGATTCCACGCTGCCGGGCCAGCTGGGCTACTTGGCCGGGCACGTGCGGAAGTCGAGGGACCAGTCTTCTATTTACCTTCGGCCTTGTCGACCCGGCCCGAATCGGCCTCGCCGCAGAGGCGTTAACGGGCGGTTAACAGGTTAGCGCCATCCTCTGCGGCGAACCCCGTGTGTTCTGCGGCGGGAGAGTAGATCATGTATCGCGTACTAGTGCCCGCACTCGTGTCCTTGCTGCTCGCCGGCTGCAGCATGGCCGAGCTCCTCCTCGCTGACGGCCGGATTTGCCGACGGCGGCCAGCCGACCAACTCGCTCCTCCAGCCGAGCCGCAGCGCAGCGCCAGCGCCGAGACGCCGAGCGCGGTCGCCGACAGCCCGGCCAAACGCTACGCCAGCGCCGACGACCACATCCCCAGGGGCATCGTTCGAGAAGCGCCGGCCGGCGCGCTGGCGGACCGGGACTACGGCAGCACGCAGCTCGATCCGGACAAGGCGCGCGAGCTGATCAACGCCTACCGCAAGGAGAAGGGCCTGAAGCCGCTTGAAGCTCAACGCCGCCCTGACCGAGGCGGCCAAGGCCCACTCGCAAAGATCTCGCCAAGTGGGACCGCATCTCGCACTACGGCTCGGACGGCTCCAACCCCTGGGACCGGGTGAAGCGCGCCGGCTACAACGCCAAGGTGGCGGCGGAGAACGTCGGCACCGGCCAGGCCTCCATCGACGAGGTCATGAAGGGCTGGCAGGCGAGCCCCGGCCACAACAAGAATCTGCTGCTCGCCGACGCCGAGCACATGGGCATCGCCCTGGTGCAGGACCCGCGCACCGAGTTCAAGACCTTCTGGACGCTGGTGGTGGGCTCTTCGCTCTAGGCGGCGCTGCCGTAGGTTGCGTCAAGCGGAAGCGGCAGACCCAACACAGACTGAGCGCGTGCCAGTTGGTGTTGGGTCTGCCGCCTGACGCTTGACCCAACCTACAAGCTGTCTCATCCGATCACATCATCCCGAGCGCCTTGGGCAGCCAGAGCGAGATCTCCGGGATGTAGGTGACGACGACGCAGGAAGCCGAGCATCGTCAGCAGCCACGGCCACACCGCGATGGTGAGCTCGGTGATGCCCATCTTGGCGATGCCCGAGGCGACATAGAGGTTGAGCCCGACCGGCGGGTGGCACAGGCCGACCTCCATGTTGACGGTCGATCAGGATGCCGAAGTGGACCGGGTCGATGCCGAGCTTCATCGCGACCGGAAACAGGATCGGCGCCATGATCAGGATGATCGACGACGGCTCCATCACGTTGCCGGCGAGCAGCAGCAGGATGTTGACCACCAGCAGGAACGCCGATCCAGCCGAGGCCCTGGCCGAGCATCCAGTCGGCCATCGCCTGCGGGATGTTGCTCGTTGGTCATCAGGAACGAGAACAGCACCGCGTTGGTGATGATGTAGAGCAGCATCGCGCTCATGTTGGCCGAGTCGCAGCAGCACCGTCGGCACGTCCTTGAGGCGCCATGTCCTTGTAGACGAAGACCGCGACGAAGAAGGCATAGACGCGCGCTCATCGCGGCCGCCTCGGTCGGCGTGAACACGCCGCTGTAGATGCCGCCGATGACGATGACGATCAGCAGCAGGCCCCAGATCGCTTCGCGGAACGCCGCGCCAGCGCTCGCCCCAGCTGGCCTTGGGCAGGCGCGGGTAGTTGTTCTTGCGCGCGATGCACCAGGTCGTGAGCGCCGAGCATCGATGGCCAGCACGATGCCGGGCATCGACGCCGGCGATGAACAGCGCGCCGACCGAGGTGTTGGTCGAGACCGCATAGATCACCATCGGCGATCGACGGCGGGATCAGGATGCCGAGCGCGCCGGAGGTGGTGATGACGCCGGCGCCGAAGCGCTTCGGAAAGCCCTGCCTCGACCATCGCCGGCAGGAGGATCGAGCCGATCGCCACGACGGTCGCCGGCGACTCGACCCGCAGACCAGCGGCGAACAGCGCGCAGGCCATGCACGCCGGCGAGCGCCGAGGCCGCCGTGCCAGTGGCCGACCATGCGAGCGTGGCGAAGTTGATCATCCGCTCGCGCCACGCCGCCGTGGGTGAGGAAGTTGCCGGCCAGGATGAAGAACGGGATCGCCATGATCTCGAAGCTCTCGATGCCGGTGAACAGCTTCGAGCGCCACCGCCTCGATCGGCACCTGCGGTCAGCGTGAAGAGGAAGGTCAGCACCGTCAGGCCGAGCGCGATCGAGACCGGCATGCCCGGTCAGCATCAGCGCGAACAGCAGCGCGAAGATGATCGTGCCGCGCGCGCCGGGCTGAGCGCGACCAGCTCGTACTTGCCGGCGAAGCAGAGCGCCGACCAGCAGCAGCGGCACGCTGATCAGCAGCAGCGATGCGGCTCGACCCTGTCTGCGGATGGCGGCTGGTCGGCCTCGGGCGGGTTGCGAGGCGGTCGTGGCCTGCAGCGCCTGCCGGCTTCGATCTCGTCTGATGCCCTTCGACGTGAGCGCGTCGTGGTGGCGGCAGCTCGCCGGTCCGGCCGAAGTGCCAGGCCACCTGCAGGAAGCGGAAGCACATCAGGTAGGAGCCGAGCGGCACGCACAGGTAGACGATCCACATCGGCACTCTCGAGGTCGTCCGACGACTTGTCCGGTCTGCCGCGATATGCCATGACGAAATAGGCGCCGAGCGAGCCGACGACGCCGGTGAACAGCGCGCCGCAGAGCAGGCCGAACAGGATCACACTTGCGCCGGCGCTCGACGCCCAGCATGTTGACGAAGACGTCGACGCCGACGTGGATGCCGGTGCGCACGCCGTAGGCGGCGCCGAACTTCGCCATCCAGATGAACATGTAGATGCAGAGCTCCTGGGCCCAGGTGAAATCCCAGGTGCGGCGCGTAGGCATAGAAGGCCGGCACGCCGGTCGCGTACCTTTGCATGACGGCGAAGAAGATGATGACGGTCGCGGCCGCCATGAGGAGCGCGATCAACGTCTCCTCGAGCCGGTTCGAGGATGCGCATCAGCACCGGCATTTCCTCCCTGTTCTCAATAGCCAACGCGCCGGAGACTCGGCGGTCCCCGGCGCGTCCCGATCTAGCGACCGTTGTTGCCGGCTATTCTGTCACGCGTCGGGCCTGAAATCGACGACTCTTGTAGAGGGCCTCGATCGTCTCCTTGCCGATGCGCTTCTCCATCTCCTTGTGCACGGGCAGCACCGCCTGCACCCACGACTTCCGCTCCTCCGGCGTCAGCTGGTAGACCTGCACCTTGCCGGTCTTCCTGATCGCCTCCAGCGCCTCGTCGTTCTCCTGCTGGGCGATGGTGTCGAAGTAGTCGGACGCCTCGGCCATCGCCTTCTTCAGGCCGGCCGCACGTCGGCGGGCAAGTCCTCCCAGAACTTCTTGTTGGCGACCACGGCGTAGGACAGGTGCGCGTGATGCGAGACGGCGATGTACTTTGACCACCTCGAAGAACTTCTGCGTCCAGATGTTCGACGGCACGTTCTCGAGCGCCGTCGACGACGCCGGTCTGCAGCGCCTGGTAGACCTCGGAGAAGGCCATCACCTGCGGGATGGCGCCCCAGCGCGCTGGTGGTGCGCGTCGAGCACCTTGGAGCCCTGGATGCGCAGCTTGAGGCCCTGGAAGTCCTTGACGTTGCGGATCTGCCGGTTGGCCGCCATGACGTGGAAGCCGTTGTCCCAGTAGGCGAGGCCCTTGACGCCCTTGGTCTCGAGCTTGGCGAACATCTGCTTGGCGAGGTCGCTGCTCGGCGAACTTCGTGAAGGTCGGCGTAGTCGTGGAAGATGAACGGCAGGTCGAGCGCCTCGAACTCGGTGACGCCGAGCGGCGCCGAACTTGGCGAGTCGACGGCGCCAGCATCTGCACGGCGCCGAGCTGCAGCGCCTCCAGCTCCTCCTTGTCCTTGTAGAGCGTGGAGTTCGGGTAGACCTCGACCTTGACCTTGCCGTTGGTGTACTTCTCGGCAAGCTCCTTGAACTTCTCGGACGCCTTGCCCTTCGGCGCATCGATGGCGACGACGTGGCTGAACTTGATGACGATGGGGGCCTGCGCGGAGGCGGGCCTTATCCCTGCCGCGGCAGCGGCCGCCAGCGCGGTCGAGCCTTTGAGGATCTCGCGTCTGTTCATTCCACACTCCTCGGGGGTTTTGGGGCCCAGGACAGCGGGTGCCGCGGGGCCCGATTGGTAGCCATATATAGCGATGCCCAGCCTTTGTGGCCAGGGCGTGGAGGCGCACCGAGCTGGGTCGGAACCGAGGAGTTGGGCGACGCGCGTTTGTCCTACTCCGCCGCCTGCGCCTGGCCTTCCAGCGGGAGGCCGAGCTCCATCCAGAGCGTGCCGAGCGCCGCCGACCAGGCGGTCGATGTCGGCGTCGGAGTGCTGGGGGCTGGGGGTGAGGCGCAGGCGCTCGGTGCCGCGCGGCACGGTCGGGTAGTTGATCGGCTGCACGTAGATGGCGAAGCGGTCGAGCAGCGCGTCGGTGATGCGCTTGGCGAGCACGGGATCGCCGACCAGGATCGGCACGATGTGGCTGGGGTTGTCCATCACCGGCAGCCCGGCCGCCTGCAGCCGGCCTCTTGAGCGCGCGCACGCGCTCCTGGTGCCGCTCGCGCTCGGCGTGGCTCGCCTTGAGGTGGCGGATGCTGGCGATGGCACCGGCGGCGATGGCGGGCGCCAGCGAGGTGGTGAAGATGAAGCCCGGCGCGTAGGAGCGGATGGCGTCGCAGATGTCGGCGCTGGCGGCGATGTAGCCGCCCATGATGCCGAAGCCCTTGGCCAGCGTGCCGTTGACGATGTCGACGCGATGCATGACGCGGTCGCGCTCGGCGAGGCCGCCGCCGCGCGGGCCGTAGAGGCCGACCGCGTGCACCTCGTCGAGATAGGTGAGCGCGCCGTACTTCTGCGCCAGGTCGCAGATGGCGCCGATCGGCGCCATGCTGGCCGTCCATGGAGTAGACGGACTCGAAGGCGATGATCTTGGGCCGTCGCGCGATCGCAGCTCGCTGCAGCTTGGCCTCGAGGTCGGCCAGATCGTTGTTGCGCCAGATGCGCTTGTCCGCCGCCGCCGTTGCGGATGCCGGCGATCATGGAGGCGTGGTTCTTCTCGTCGGAGAAGATGACGCAGCCGGGCAGCAGCTTCTGCAGGGTGGCGAGCGTGGTGTCGTTGGCGACATAGGCCGAGGTGAAGAGCAGCGCCGCTTCCTTGCCGTGCAGGTCGGCCAGCTCGCGCCTCCAGCTCGACGTGGTAGTGCGAGGTGCCGGAGATGTTGCGCGTGCCGCCCGAGCCGGCGCCGGCGGTGTCGAGCGCCGCGTGCATGGCGGCGAGCACGGCCGGGTGCTGGCCCATGCCGAGATAGTCGTTGGAGCACCACACGGTGATGGGCCGGGCGCCGCCCGGCGAAAGTGGCGCGCGGCCGGGAATTGGCCGCGGTCGCGCCGGATGTCGGCGAACACCCGGTAGCGCCCCTCGTCGCGCAGCGCCTGCAGCGCCTTGGCGAACGCACTTGCGTAATCCATCAATGAACCTCGCGCACCTTGGGGAGCTTCCCTTCCCCTGGGGTTGCCGGTCACGGGTCGCCAGCCTAGAGCCATTCTAGACGAGCGTGCGGATATCTGAAAGCCCCCGCGCTTTGTCGCACGCAGGCGGGTCACCGAGTGTTGATTACGGTCAATGGGGCCTGGTGGATCAGTCGACGGTGTGGACCGTCATCGGCTACCTCAGCCACTCGGCCTCCACGCGGCGCACACGCTCGTCCCCGGCGATGATGGTCAGCTCGCCGTGGCCTCGGGCCGGCCGAGGCCTTCTTCGAACGTGGATCAGCTGGGGCGTCCATCCGATTCGCTCCCCTCGACGCCTGACGTCGCCCCGGCCCAGCCGTGGGCACCGGCGAACCTCGAAATCGCGACACTAGGGCCCTTCTCAGACGTATTCGTAGACTAGCTGAGGACAAAGCAAAGCCGACGCGCAGTATCGCATGCGCGCGTGCGAGAGCCGTCTGATCATGGTCAAGCCGAGGTGCGGCGAACCCTCAATAGGCCGCGGCCGTCGGCGCCGATGCCGTCCTTGTGGTAGAGGTCGCGGCGGAACTGGACGACGCCGTCCTCGGTCGCCCAGGCGGTGATGTAGACGAAATAGAGCGGCACCGGCTTCTTCAGCTTCACGTCGCGGCGCTCGCCCGTCTCCTTCATCTGCATGACGTGCTCGGGCTTCCAGCCCTGCTCGGCCAGCACCCAGGCCGCCAGCTGCTCGATGCCGTGCACGCGCACGCAGCCGGAGCTCGCCGCGCGGAAATTGCGCCCGAACAGCGATTGCGAGGGCGTGTCGTGCATGTAGACGGAATGCGCGTTGTTGAAGTTGATCTTGACGAAGCCCAGCGGGTTGTCGGGCCCCGGCTGCTGCTTGTAGGTGAGGCCCTTGGCGGTCGGCGCGCTCCAGTTGACCTTGTTGGGGTCGAGCTTCTTGCCGTCGCCGCCGTAGGCGTCGATGTTGATATTTGACGAGCACGCTCTGGCCGCGGCGCGCCATGTCCTGGCCCTTCGGGATCAGGTCCTTCTCGATCACGGTCGGCGGCAGATGCCAGACGGCGTTGAAGTTGAGCTCGTGGATCGGCCGAGTTCAGGATCGGCGTCGGCCGGTCGGGCTTGCCGACCACGCCGGCATGCGCGCGACACGATGCGGTCGCTCTCGACCGCCTCGATCTGCGCCGCCGGAATGTTGACGACGACATATTTCTTGGCCGCCGTCTTGGCTAGCTCGGTCAGGCGCGTCGAGGTTGGCTCTTGCAGCTGCTTGAGGCGCGACGGCCGCCGGCACGTTGAGCGCCGCGATCGTGCGCTTGTCGACGACGCCCGTCGGCGCCAGGCCGTTGGAGGCCTGATAGCGCTTCACCGCCTTGTCGACGTAGAAGTCGAAGCTCTGCGACTGCCGCCCTGCTCCTGCAGGTCGCCGGACAGCAGGCAGGCGCTGCGCGCAGCAGAGCGACCGGCCGGGATCGCTGCTGCCCTGCTGCAGCTGCGACGTCGGGCAGCGGCTGCCAGCCGCCGCGCAGCCACGATGTCGGTGTAGCGCTTGATGGCGGCCTTCGTCGGCCGGCGATGTTGGCCGGGCTCAGCGTCGGATAGCCCTTGGGCGGCGTGGCCTCCCACTCCTTGATGAAGGCCCTGTCGGTCGGATCGCTCTGCGGAGGCATAGGCGGAGCCCGGAAATCTCGGCCAGCTGCTGTCGCTGAGCCGGCGGCCGGCGCGATGCCGGTGCTGCAGGCCGACGCGAGCCCGCCAGCAGGACCGCCGCCGCTCCGTCCTGGCTCGCATGATCGCCTCGCTGCTGCATTGGCCGCGTCTCAGCTCGCCTCGAGCGCGGGACGTTGCAGCTCCGCCGTCGACAGCGCAAGCATTGCGCGCCGAGATCGGTGCGACGTGCGTGCAGAGCAGCGTGGGCTATTCGCAGGCGCAACAGAGCGTCAAAGCCGTGCATTGGCCGTCTGGCGCGACCCGCAGTGGTGCAACGGCGGACTACGGCAGCGCCTGCGCCAGCCTACTGCGCGGCATCCAGCGCGAACTGCAACTCGGCCAGGCGGCCGTAGAGGCCGCCCTGGCGCACCAGATCGGCGTGCCGGCCCTCCTCGACGATGCGGCCCTGGTCCATCACCAGGATGCGGCTGGCGCGCTGCACGGTGGCCAGCCGGTGGGCGATGACGAGGGTGGTGCGGCTGGCCATCAGGCGCTCGCAGCGCCTCCTGCACGGCCACCTCGCTTTCGGCATCGAGCGCGCTGGTCGCCTCGTCGAGCAGCAGGATCGGGCGCATCGCGCAGGATGGCGCGGGCGAGCGCGATGCGCTGGCGCTGGCCGCCCGACAGGCGTGACGCCGCGCTCGCCGAGCCGGGTGTCGTAGCCTTGCGGCAGGCGCGGCGATGAAGCCGTCGGCCTGGGCGGCGCTGGCGGCGCGCTGCGACATCGGCATCGCTGGCGTCGGGGCGGCCGTAGCGGATGTTCTCGGCGATGGTGTCGTCGAACAGGGCGACGTCCTGCGGCACCAGGGCGATGCGCGATCTGCAGCGCTGCGGGTCGACCTCGGCGACGCGACAGGCCGTCGACGGCGACGATGCCCGGACTGCGGGTCGTAGAAGCGCAGGAGCAGGTTGAAGATCGTGCTCTTGCCGGCCCCCGACGGGCCGACGATGGCGACCGTCTCGCCGCGCGCGACCTCGAAGCTCACGCCGTTGAGGGCGGAGATGCCGGGCCGCGACGGATAGGCGAAGCGCACGTCCTCGAAGGCGACGCGTGCCGAGCGGCGGCGCCGGCAGCGCGCCTCGGCCGCAGCGGGCTGCTGATCTCGGGCGCGCCGCCAGCAGCTCCAGCAGCCGCTCGGCGGCGCCGGCCGCCTGCGCCAGCTCGCCCCACACCTCCGACAGCTCGGCCATGGCGCCGGCGGCGAACACGGCATAGAGCACGAACTGGCCGAGCCGGCCGCCGCTGATGTCGCCGCTGATCACCAGGCGCGAGCCGAACCACAGGATGCCGACGATGCTGGACGACGATGAGGGAGATGGCGATGGCGGTGAGGCCGGCGCGGGCCAGCAGGCGCGAGCGCGCGCCGCCGAAGGCGCCGCTCGACCGCGGCGGCAAAGCGGCGCGAGACGGTCGCCTCGCTGGCCGAAGGCGTGCATGGTGCGCACGGCGCCGAGGTTCTCGGCGGCGTAGGCCGAGGCGTCGGCCAGCCGATCCTGGGCGGCGCGCGACAGGCGGCGCACGGCCCGGCCGTAGGCCAGCAGCGGAAAGACGATGAGCGGGATGGCCGCCAGCGCCCAGCGTCGCCAGCGTCGGGCTGGTCACGAACATCATGGTCAGCGCGCCGACCAGCATGATGGCGTTGCGCAGCGCCTGGCTCAGCGCCGAGCCGGCGGCGCGCCTTGATCTGCGTGGTGTCGGCGGTGAGCCGGCTCATCACCTCGCCCGAATGCGTCTTGTCGTAGAAGGCGGGACCCAGCGTGGCGAGGTGCCGGAACACGTCGGCGCGCAGGTCGGCGACCACGCGCTCGCCCAGCCAGTTGACGGCGTACATGCGCGCCGCGCTGGCCAGCGCCAGCGACCAGGCCGATGCCGATCAGCGTGACGAAGTAGCGGTCGATGAAGCCGCCGTCGCGGCCGGCGAAGCCGACGATCGATCATGCGCCGCACGGCGACCGGCACCGTGCAGCATGGCGGCGGCCGAGAGGATCAGCGCCGCCAGCGCCAGGCGCCACCATGCGCGGATGGCGCCAGATGTAGGGCCACAGCGCGAGCAGCGGCTCAACCTGGCGGCGCCCGGGGCCGAGCGTCTCGGAGGTCTGGTCGGCGTCGGACAAGGGTGAGGCCCCGGGGGTGGCGATGCGCGCACGGAGAGTGCCGGGGCCGGCGGGCGAGAGGCAAGTGGGCCTGCGCCCGCGACGCGAAGACCGCACGTGGAGCGCGGCGACTGCTTGTCTCAGGCCGCCCCTTCCAGTAAGAGGGGGCCGGAGAATTCGAGGGCTGGCTTCCGCTGATAGTCGGGGCCGGCGCAAAAGCCCAGCAGAGATCGCCCATGGAAGAAGATCGAGGACTTTCACCCGGACTACCACCTGATCAAGGTGGTGATGACGGACGGCACCGGAGCTCGAGACCTACTCGACCTACGGCAAGGAGGGCGACAA
>ERZ1370068.4590-contig-3653_pt1 | contig 42715 bp, 54 predicted proteins | sample MGYA00561227_ERZ1370068 | MGnify/ENA primary metagenome ERZ1370068 (study PRJEB38410, sample SAMEA6850437) | metagenome | study: Metagenomic assessment of the ecological functions of the soil: analysis of the soil microbiota associated with the... | reverse complement strand
TGTACTTCGTTCAGTTACGTATTGCTCCTGATCGTGCTGTAGTCGAACGCCTCGGCGTCTTTCGCATCTGGCGCGTGTCGAACAGCAGCGGGCCTCCGGGATCCCACCGAAGAACGCGCGAAACATCGGTCGCACCATGAGCCTGGCCGCGCGGAGCCGATCGGGCCCACGAAGTTGCGCCGCTCGCCGACGTGCGACAGCTCGTCCGTCATGATCGCGCGCAGGAGCTCGCGGATCCGGTCCGCGCACGTCGGGCTCGTCGCCGACGATGTCGTCGAGCATCGCGTCGAGCGTGCAGGTAGACGGTCAGCCCCATCAGCTCGCTCACGAAGGCCGGCGGCGCCACGATCAGGCCGGGCAAGCGGGCGAAGACGGCGTAGAGCTGCTTGGTCCGCTTCGGCAGCGGCCCCACTCGACGCCGTCGAGGCCGAACGGTCCGGAAACATCTCCTGGAAGAGACGCATGTGACAGAACTCTTCGGCGAGGTGGTACCGGCTGATCTTGTCGTATCAGGTACTTCGCCTGCGGCCACCGTTGGCGTCTCGTCCCAGGCCGCGGAGATGCCGATCCACTCGTGGCGCGCGAACTTGTAGAGAAAGGTCAGCAGCAAGGTCCGTCGGTCGAGGCTACGTGGATCGTCGCGCATCGTGACGTAGTTGCGGTGGAACGCCTCCGGGACCGGCCGGCGCGTGCGGACCGGATGGGCCTGAAAGCGCTCGAGCCACCTTCCGCTTCTCCGATCAAGTCCTTCGCGTCCTCGAGAATCTCGCCGTCGCGGCGCTGCTGGTAGAGCCAGTAGCTCTCGAAGTTCTCGTCGCGCTCACGGCTCGTGGCGGGCGAGAAGATCGACAACCGCTCCGGCCGATGTGAGCGACGCCATTCCTATGCCCGGTCTTTCCGCGATCGGCCCGTCCACAGACAAAAGGGTACACGCTCCATGAAGATGATGGGCGCGTACCAACGCGAGAGCTCCTTCGATCCAGAGGTGAAGCGGACTGTGGTGCAGCGCCCGAGTCTCTGTCAACGCCGCGCGGGCGACGTTGACACGTCGAACTGGCCTTGCCCCAGCATGCGGCTGGCCGCGCGGGCGACGAACGTCTCTTTCACCGGGGAGTCACGATCATGCGAACCCTGATTCAGGGCGGATGGGTAGTCGGCTACGACGGGCGCGGACACGAGCTCTTGCCGAATGGCTGTGTCGTATTCGAGGACGACCATGTCGTTCACGTCGGAGCGCGCTTCGACGGGCCGGTCGATCGCCGTATCGACGCCACCGGCAAGCTCGTGTCCCCGGTCTGGTCAACTGCCACCTGCATGCGGCCACCAACGCGGGGCAAGCGGTGTTCCTCGACGGCCTCAAGGCCGACTACTTCGGCAGCAACTTCGTCGGCTACGTCGCGCCACGTCCGGGGTGCCTCGGTGCCTCGGAGCGGGCGACCGCGCGCGGACGTGGCGGGCACCTACGGTCTCTGGTCGGCGCTGCGGGCCGGGCGCCACGACGATCATGGACGTCGGCACGATGCCCGGCGGCCCGGCGGCGTTCACGAAGATCGCGGGCGAGCTCGGCGTGCGCGCGCACGTGGGGCCGGCGTTCCGCTCGGCCAGCTACGCCTTCGACGGCAGCCGCATCGTATGGGAGTGGGATGAGGCCGCCGGCGTGGCCAGGCTCGAGCGCGCGGTCGCCTACATCAAGGAGCACGACGGCGCGCTACAACGGCCGGATCAAGGCCATGCTCTATCCCGGCCAGCTCGACACGTGCACGCCGGATCTCTTGCGGCAGGCCCGGCGGTGGGCCGACGACCTCGGCGTGCCGATACAGCTGCACGCCGCGATGAAGCCAGCGCGAGTTCCACCACGTCCTCGAGCAGCATGGCCAGACGCCGATCCAGCTCCTGCCACTCGATCCGATTCCTGAAGCCGCGCACTGGCCTGGGCCACTGCGTGTTCCACAACGAGCACTCCTGGTGCCACTACCCGTACGCGGACGACCTGAAGCTCTTGGCGGACAGCGGCGTCACGGTTGTCCACGCACCGTACAAGTACGCCAACGATGGGCGTGCGAGTTCGAGTCGTTCGAGCGCTATCGCGCGCTCAGGAATCAACATTGCGCTCCGGTACCGACACGTACCCGCAAGATCTGATCCACGAGATGCGCTGGGCCGCCTTGATGTGCCGGATGGCCGACGGAAGCTTTCGCGGTGGGCCGGCCGCAGGATGTCTTCGACGCGGCCACGCTCGGCGGCGCGAGCCACCTCGGGCCGCGACGATCTCGGACGGTTGGCTCCGGGCGCCAAGGCCGACATCATCGTCGTCGATCTGCGTCACCTGCACTACGGCGCCGTGCACGATCCGGATCAAGGCGCTGGTCGAGTTGCGGCAGACGGGCGCGACGTCGAGACCGTCATCGTGGACGGCCAGATGCTCGTGGAAGGCGGCCGGGCCGCTGCGTGTCGACGAGCAGACGCGCTGCTGCGCGACGCTCAGAGCTGGAAGGCGAGCGGCTCTGGAACGCCGATCCCGCAGTGGCACTGGACCGCGCAAGCCGCTCGACGACATCGTGCCGCCGAGCTACCCGATCCGCCACGACGCGTAGCCGTCGGAGCGGCCGGCTCCCCTGCACCAGCCAGCGAAGCGAGTCGCGAAAGAATCGCGGCGAGTAGTCCGTGGAGCACCGACGGTCCGCGGCGATCCGCTCAAGAGCCGCGGCTGCTTCAGGGTTCCTTCGACCAGCGCCGGAATGTCGCTCTCGCCGTAGCCGAGCGCGGCGATACCGTTCGGGAATCCCGACGTCGCGCATCAGCGCCAGGAGCGCGCCGGGCAGCGCCTCGCGCGCGTCGCGCTCGTGAGAGTCCGCGCCGTCGAGACGCCCATCAGCTCGGCGCGCGCGCAGGTGCCGCTCGGGCGACGTCGCGTACGTGAAGCGGAAGGTGGCCGGCGCCGTCACGATCGACCGACATGCCGTGCGGCACGAGCGGGTGCGTGGTGCGATAGCCGCTCGGCACGTAGTCGCGCACGAGGCCGGCGATCGGGATACGCGAGCGCGTGCGGGATGTGCACGCCCGGCGTTGCCGAAGCCGACGCCCGCGTAGTTGGCGGCCAGCGCCAGGTTCACGCGCGCGTCGAGGTCGAGCGGGCTCAGCACGCGCGCGCCGCAGATACTGGCCGACGTACTCGATCGCCTTCTCGCACCAGATGTCGCTGGCCGGGTTGGCGCCGATGTAGGCCGGGCGATCGGGCGGATGATGCTTGGCGCGCGCGTTGTACGGGCGCGTCGTGTAGGACTCGATCGCGTGCGTCAGGATGTCGCAGCCCGCCGCGGCCGTCACCTCCGGGCGGCGCGGTGAGCGTGTTGAGCGGGTCGACGATCCCGAGCGCCGGCCGCAGGAGCCGGTTCGACACGCCGGCCTTCACGTGCTGCGCCAGCACGTGGGTCACCGCCACCGCGGTCGTCTCGCTGCCGGTGCCCGCCGTCGTCGGGACCGCGATCAGAGGCTTGAGCGGGCCCGGCACCGGGCGGCCGCTGCCGACCGGCTGGTTGATGTAGTCGAGCAGCGGCGCCGGGTACGTCGTGAGCAGATTGACCGCCTTGCACGTGTCGAGCGCGCTGCCGCCGCCGACGGCGATGAGCCCGTCGAGCTCGCGCTGCCGCGCGTACTCGGCGGCCTCCTCCATCGACCGATCGGTGGGCTCGATCTCGACGCCGTCGTAGACGTCGGCCTTGATGCCTTCCTCTTCGAGGAGCGGCGCGAACACGATCGGGCAGCCCGAGCTCGCCGATGTGGCGGTCGGTGACGATCAGCACGCGCTTGAGCCCGAGCCGCGCGGGCGTCGTAGCGCGATCTCGTCCATGGCGCCGAGCCCGAACTTGATCGGCGACGCCTCCATCACGAACACGGTCTCGGTCGGCAACGTCACGCCCTTCATCGGTCCCTCTCTTTCTAGCTGCGCCTCGGCCGGCGGGGCCCCAGCCCGCGACGGCCCTGCGGCGCACACGTCGACAAGGATTATAATCGTCACGGTGATTCGATCTCCGCTGGCCGCCCCTGGCCCCCCGCCGGGCACGAAGTTCGGGGCGCTTCAGCATCGCGACTACCGCCGCTACTTCGCGCTCGGTGCTCCTGAGCGCCGACCGCCGACAACATCGAGCACGTCATCAGCTACTGGGTCATCTTCCAGGCCTTCCACTCACCGATCGCTCGCCGGCTTCGCCGTCATCAGCCACTGGGTGCCGTTCCTGCTCTTCTCGGTGTACGCGGGCGCGCTGGCCGACCGCTACGACTGCCGCAAGCTCATCCAGATCTCGCAGGGACTGTTCGCGCTCGGCGTCGCTCGTCGTGGGCCGTGCTGTTCCTCACCGGGACGTCTCCAGATCTGGCACGCCGCGGTCGTATCCTGCTTGATCCACGGCGCCGCCGGCGTCATCGCGGCTGCCGGCCGTCGCAGCTCATCGTCTACGACATCGTCGGACCCGAGCGGCTGCCGAGCGCGATCCGGCTCAACGCCACCAGCCGATACCTGGCGATCCTGCTCGGCCCGGCCGTCGGCGGCGGGCTGATGCTGCTGCTCGGCCCGGCGTGCGGGCCTGCTCGGCCAACATCGTCGATCTACGCGCCGTTCACGATCTATCCTGCTGTGTCATGCCGCTACACGGGTCATCGCCGCGCAGGCGAGCGGCGCGACGCTCGGTCGCGCTTCGGGCTCGCCGAGATCGCGCCGGCTCCTGGCCGAGGCGCGCTCCGACCGCGCGGCTGCGTCTCGATGATCGCGCTCGGCGGCGCCACGTCGTTCTTCGTCGGCAACGCGTTCCAGGCCCAGATGCCGGAGTACGCGCACCACCTCGGCGCCGACGAGGCCGGCGCCTGGTACAGCGTGCTGCTCGCCGCCAACGCGGTCGGCGCCGATCATCGGCGCGGTGCTGCTCGAGAGCTCGACGTCCATCCGGCTCAGCGCGCGGACCGCGATCGTGTGCGCCGCGGTCTGGGGCGTGGCTGATCGGCCCTCTTCCGGCCGCGCAGCAGCTATCCGGCGGCGGTGACCCTGCTCGATCCTGGCCGGCATCTTCAACATCGCGTTCACGTCGATGGCGCAGACGCATCGTCCAGCTGCTGGCTCCGGCCGCATCTGCGCGGCAGCATGGTCGGCCTCTTCAACACCGTCGATGCTCGGCCTGCGCGCGGGCAGCGGCCTGACGGTCGGCGTGCTCGGCGCGCTGATCGGCGTGCGGTGGTCGCTGACGTTCAGCTCGGCGGCCGTCGTGGTGATCGCGCTCGGTCTGCTCGTGCTCGACGCCCGGGCGCGGTCGCGGCTACCGGTCTAGCCGGAGCCGCGCCCGGCGGTGTCTCAGGCGCCGACGGCGGCGCGGATGCTCTTGAGGTGCTCCTCGACGTGGTTGAGAAGAATGCCGTGGATGATCTGCTCGACGCTCATCGGCGGCATCCCGGTGAGAACGGTTCCGCTCTTGCCGAGATCGGCGTCGCTCAGCCCGCGCACGACCGCGGCCGCGGTCGCGGCGTTCTTCTTGTGCAGCGCGATCGTCTCGGCCTTGGAGACGTTCGCGAACTCCTTTGGCGTGCTTCGCGTTCATGTCGTGGAGCATGTCCATCGTGAAGTTCGGCACGGACTGACCGCCCGCGACGGTCTTGATGATCCCGCTGATCCCCTCGTGCCCTCCGGCCACGTGGTGCGCCACGCAGCCGACCGTCCATTTCTCGGAGGTCGTCTTCTTCCAGTCGGCATCGCTCAGGCGATCGAACACCCCGGTCGCCTCCTGCACCTTCGATTCGTACTGCTTCGCCAGCGCCTCGGCCTTGCCTGCCATGGGGGGCCTCCTTGGTGAGAGTGGAGTCGCGGCCTGCGTTCGTCAGCCTGATGATAACGCCGCGCTCAAGGGCAGCATCCTTGACAGCGGCCGGACGCTCCACGATCTTGTCCCACATCGCGGGAGCGCACCGGCGCAATCCACCGGCGGGGAGCTGAGGATGCAGGTCTACGCGTTCGATCTGATGCCGTGGCCGCATCTCGCGGAGGCCTCCTACTACCCGGACGCGAATCGGCTCTACGATCCGGCGCTCGGCCGGCAGGTGTACGACGAGCACTTCCGGCAGATGGAGCTCTACGAAGAGCACGGCTACGACGCGATCTGCATCAACGAGCACCACGCGAAGCCGTACGGGCTGATGCCGTCGCCGAACCTGATCGCCGCGGTGCTCACCCAGCGGACCAAGCGCATCAAGATCGGCATCTTCGGCAATCTGCCGGCGCTGCACGCGCACCCGGTGCGGCTCGCCGAGGAAGTCGCGATGCTCGACGTCATGTCCGGCGGCCGCGTCATCTCGGGCTTCGTCCGCGGCGTGCCGCAGGAGTTTCTCGCCTACAGCATCCCGCTGGCCGACGCGCGCGCCCGCATGACCGAGGCGTGGGATCTCGTCGTGAAAGCCTGGACGGAGCGAGAGCCGTTCGCGTGGCGCGGCACGTACTTCGACTACGAGCGCGTCTCGATCTGGCCGCGCCCGCTCCAGCAGCCGCATCCCCCGATTCTGCTGCCGGCCGACAGCGACGAAGGACTCGAGATCGCGGCGAGCCGCCGCGTGCCGACCGGCTCGGCGTATCGCTCGGTCGGCCGGGCGCGCGCCGTGTTCGATCGCTATCGCGAGCTGGCCCGAAAGCACGGGTGGACGCCGGGCCCCGAGCACTGCCACCTGGTGCGGCACGTGTATGTCGCCGAGACGAACGCGCGAGCCCGCGAAGAGGCCGAGCCGCACCTCGACTATTTCTGGCAGAAGCTCCTGAGCTATCACCGTGGATCGATGGCCCTGATGGGGCAGTCGCCGCCGCCGCGACCGGCGCGGATCGAGAAGGCCGAGGACCTGCCGCTCTACGAGTTCGACTTCGACTTGTGTCAGAAGGAAGGCCTGTCGATCGTGGGCGATCCCGACTACGTCGTCCGCGAGATCCAGCGCCCAGGCGCGGGAGCTCGGGGTCGGCGTCCTCGTCGGCCTCTTCCAGTTCGGTTCCCTTCCGCACGCGCTCGCCGTGAAGAACATCCGGCTCTTCGGCGAGAAGGTCCTGCCCGAGCTCAAGCGCGGCTGAAGCGAGCTACTCCCGGGCCCGATCCTATCGGGAATCCCGATTTGCAAAACGCCAGCTTACCTATAGGCTTCGCACTTGTCGCCCGGCGGGACCTACGGCGCCGTCCTGCCGAGTACCCCGACATCAGAGGAGATAGACCACGACCATGCCATCCGCGCGAACGTTGCTCGGGCTCTCGATACTCGGTCTCGCGCTGACCGTCGGGAGCGCGCTCTCGACCACCGCTGACGCTCAGGGCGGCAAGCTGCGCTTCGGCGTCGGGCCCCTGCAGCCGACTCCGTCGGAGACCGAAGAAGGCCTACGAGCCGTTCTTCGCCTACCTGGCGAAGGAGCTCGGGCGCGACTTCGAGCTCGCCGCCACGACCGACTGGGCGGGCATCTCGGTCGCGCTCGCCAACAAGCCAGGTCGACCTCGCGTGGATGGGGCCGTGGGGCTACATCCTCGCCAACGACGACTCCGGCGTGCGCGCGATCGCGACCGCCAAGTACGACGGCAAGCCGATCTACCACGCGATCGTCGTGTGCAAGCCCGGCCTCGTGACGAGGCTGGCCGGACGGCGCCAAGGGCAAGCGCGTCTCGTTCGCCGACGTCGGCTCGACGTCCGGCTGGCTCATCCCGACCGTCGTGGTTCAAGCGGCGTGGCCTCGATCCCAAGCAGCTGTTCAACTACTCGGACGGCGCCACGCACGCCGCCGAACGAGATCGGTGTCGCCAGCGGCCAGGTCGATTGCGCGACCGACTTCGACCGCAACCGCAACGCGATGATCGAGGGCGGCAAGCTCGGAGAAGAACGCGACCAGAGGTCGTCTGGACCTCCGAGCCGCTGCCGAACGACGCGATCGCCGTCCCGCAGCGACTTCGACCCGGCGCTGGCCGACCGCATCCAGAAGCTCCTCGTCGGCATCACCGAGGCGCAGGCCAAGACCATCCTGCCGAACCACTACACCGGCTTCGTCGCGGCCACGCACGAGAGCTATCGAATGATCGAGGACGCCGGGAGTCCTGGTCGGCCGTCTCAAGAAAAAGTAGATGGCGACCGTGGTGAAGCGGGCCGTCGACTATCCCGGACCCGGTCGTCGACGTGGTGGTCGGGGCGGCGGCTCCGCTTCGTGCTCGTGCTCGTGCTGCTCGCCGACGTTCTATTCCGCGAGCTGGCACCTGGCGAAGGTGGATCCGGGCCGAGCTCCTCACCGGCCTTCCGAAGATGGCGGGCTGGGCGGCGAAGGCGTGGCCGCCCGCCACCGACGAGCTGCCGGTGCTGCTCCTGCGCACCGCCGAGACGATCGCGATGGCGGCGATCGGCACGACGGCGGCGGCGCTGCTCGCGCTTCCGCTCTGCGTCGTGGCCGCGCGCAACGTGACGCCGAGCATGGCGCTCTACTATCCGGCGCGCTGGTTCCTCAACGCGCTCGCGCGGCGTCGACTCCTTCGTCTTCGCGCTGCTCTTCGTCGCGGCGGTCGGTCTGGGACCGTTCGCGGGCGTGCTCGGCATCGCGCTGCACACGTGGGGGAGCACGGCCAAGCTCTGGGCCGAGGCGATCGAGAACATCCCGCCCGGGCCGCTCGAGGCGGCGGCGGCGACGGGCGCCTCACGCGCTGAAGGTGATCGCGTACGCGCTCGTTCCCGGACGTGGCGCCGAGCATGGTGTCGGTCGGCCTCTTCTGGTGGGAGTTCAACGTGCGGGCCTCGACGGTGCTCGGCGTGGTGGGCGCGGGCGGCATCGGCCAGGAGCTCAAGAACTCGATGGACCTCCTTGCTGTTCCCGCGCCTGCTGACGATCATCCTCCTCATCCTGGTCGACGGTCACCGTCATCGACCACGGCGAGCCGAATGGCTGCGACGGCAGCTCGAATAGCTCAGGCGCCCAGCGGCAACGGCCTCGTCGCGCACGCCGAAGGGCTGAGCAAGCGCTATCCGCACGGCGATCATGGCGCTCGACGACGTGTCGTTCTCCGTGCGGCCGGGCGAGTTCGTGGCGGTGCTCGGACCGAGCGGCGCCGGCAAGACGACCCTCTTCCGGTGCCTCACCGGCCTCACGCGCCCGGATCACGGCACGGTCACCATCGCCGATCGCGACATCTGGCGCAACGCCGCGCGAGCTCCGGCTCGCGCGCCGCGAGCGTCGCGCTGATCTTCCAGCAGTTCAACCTCATCCGCCGGCTGTCCGCACTCGAGAACGTGCTGGTCGGCGCGGCTGGCGTCCGTGCCGGCGTGGCGGGTGATCCTGCGCCGATTCCACGCGCCGACCGCCAGCTCGCGCTCGGCTGCCTGGACACGCGTCGGCCTCCTCGATCGCGCCGAGACGCGCGCCGACGAGCTGTCGGGCGGCCAGCAGCAGCGCGTGGCGATCGCCCGGGCGCTCGCGCAGGACGCGAAGGTGATCCTGGCCGACGAGCCGGTGGCGAGCCTCGATCCGGAATCCTCGGCGACGGTGCTCGAGTCGCTGCGCTCGGCCGTGTCGACAGGCGTGGCGGTCGTCGCGAGCCTGCACCAGGTGCATCTCGCCATGCGCGTATGCTGATCGCATCGTGGCGCATGCGCGACGGACGGATCGTCGAGGACACGCCGGCCGCGCGCAGCGACCGCATGACCTCGAGTACGCCGGCTCCGCGAGCCGCCGACACCCAGTGGGATGCGGGCGATCTCGGCTGCGGCGATCTCGTGCTCGAGCTTCGCCTGCGCATGGAGGCAATGAAGCCGGGGCAGCTCCTGCAGCTCACCGCGCGCGACCCGGGCGCGCGGGCCGATATTCCGGCCTGGTGCCGCATGACCGGCCACACGTTGATCGCAGAGCAGCATCCCGTGTACCAGATCCGTCGAAAGGAGAACTGAGTCATGGCCAACCGATTCTGTGTCAGCCTCACCCACGCGAAGGACAACCAGGACAAGGCCACGGTGGGCTTCGTGGTCGCCAACGCCGCGGTCGGCTCGGGCAAGGAGACGCTCGTGTTCCTGAGCGTCGAGGGCGTCCGCCTCGCCCAGAAGGGCTACGCCGACGACATCCGCGAAGAGGGATTCGCCCCGCTGCGCGAGCTGATGGACAACTTCGCGAAGGCCGGCGGCACGATCTACGTCTGCTCGCCGTGCTTCAAGAAGCGCAAGCTCGACGAGAACAACCTGGTGGCCGGTGCCGCGCATCGTCGGCGGCGCGAAGCTCGTGGAGTTCCTGTCCGAAGGCAGCCCCTGCGTGAGCTACTAGACCTCGGCGATGGAGCCCGTTGACCGTCACCAGCACGAAGCCGACGTCGAGCTTCGACGGCGGAGATCTGGACTGCGGCAACGGGCTCCTTCTCCTGATCCGCCAGCACATGGACCCGCTGGAGCGCGGCCAGCTCCTCGAGTTTCGCTCCACCGAGATTTCCGGTCGAAGAGGACTTCCCGCCTGGTGCCGGATGACCGGCAACGAGCTCGTGTCGTTCGTCCGGCGGGGCAAGGAGCGAAGCTTTCTCGTCTGCAAGGGCACGCTGGCCGAGCGCAAGCCCTCGCGACGCGTGAGCGCGGCGGCGCTGGCTCCCGTGACACGCCAGGCGGTCGCCGTCACCGTCCCGGCGCACCTGCCGGCGCCGGCCGCGGCGCCCGCCGTCCGCCCGCTGTCCGTGATGGGCATCGGGAGCTGGCCGCGCCCGCGCTGGATGCTCCAGGCGATCCACGAGCACCTCGAGGGCCGGCTCGGCGAGGCGGAGTTCGAGGCGACCGCCGACGACGCAGTCCGCCTGGCGCGTCGACGCGCAGCTCCGCGCGGGCGTCGACGTCATCTCGGACGGCGAGCAGCGGCGCGACAACTACGCGAGCTTCGTGGGCGGGCGGCTCGACAACTGTCAGCTCATCCCGCTCACCGACCTGCTGCCGCTCGTCGACGATCCCGAGAAGTTCGAGCGCGAGATGCGCTCGCTCGACGTGCCGGCCTCCGAGGTCCGTCATCCCGCCCTCTTCGGCCCGCTCGGCCGGAGCCGACCGCTGGCCGGTCACGAGCACGCATTCGTTCGCGCGCTGACCGACAAGCCGGTGAAGATCGCGCTGCCCGGGCCATATCTCCTCACCCGATTGATGTGGCTCGAGTGCGTCTCGGATCGCGTCTATCGATCGCGGGAGCACCTGGCCGACGACATCGTGCGGGTGCTGCGCGAGGAGATCCACTTCCTGCTCGCCGCCGGCGTCGCGCTCGGTGCAGCTCGACGAGCCGGTGCTCGCCGAAGTGGTCTTCACCGGCGCCAAGAACACGCGGAGCTTCATGTGCGGCGCGCTCAGCGAGAAGGGCGACGCGGCCGGCGAGCTCGAGTTCGCGCGCGGGCTCGTCAACCGGGTCGTCGCCGGTCTGCCACGCGCTCGCGGCTCGGGCTGCACGTCTGCCGGGGCAACTGGACCCGGAACGAGGAGGCCGCGCTGGCGGGCGACTACCGGCCGCTGGTCGCCGCTCCTGTCCTCGCTCGACGTCGGCACGCTCTTCCTCGAGCTGTGCACGCCGCGCGCCGGCGAGCTCGACGTGCTGGCGGACCTGCCGCGCGACGTCCGCATCGGCGTCGGCGTCGTCAACCAGAAGCACGATCGCGTGGAGACGGTCGAGGAGATCGCCGAGCGCGCGCGGCGCGCCGTGAAGCTCTTCGGCGCGGATCGCGTGCTGCTGACGCCCGACTGCGGCTTCGCGACCTTCGCCGACAATCCCGTCAGCTCCGCGCAGCGTCGCCGAGGCCAAGCTCCGGGCCATCGTGGAGGCCGCCGAGCTCGTTCGGCGGGGTGACCGCCGGCCCAACCCACCGACCGATTGTTTCCGCGGCCGGAGCCTCTAGGATCACGTGAGTCGAAAGGAGCCGCCATGGACATCGGTTGCCAGCTTCCGATGCAAGGCCCCGTCGCCACCCGCGACGCGCTCGTGACCTTCGCCCGTCAGGCCGAAGGGCTCGGGATGGCGTCCCTCTGGGTCAGCGATCACGTCATCTTTCCCTATACGTCATCTGGCTATCCGGGCGGCCGATTCCTCATCCGCCCGAAAAGCCGTATCTCGAGCCCGTCACCTTGCTCGCGGCGGCGGCGATGTGCACGACCAAGGCACGTCTCGGCGCCTCGGTCTTCGTGCCTCGGCCATCGCCACCCGGTCCTCATGGCCAAGATGCTGACCACGATCGACACGCTCTCGAACGGGCGGCTGATCTGCGGCGTCGGCGTGGGCTGGTGGAAGCAGGAGCTCGAGATCCTCGGCGCGCCATTCGCGATGCCGCGGCAGGCAAGCGGACGAGATGCTCCGCGTCTTCAAGGAGCTGTGGACGTCGGATCGGCCGGCCTTCGACGGTGAGTTCTACCGCTTCAGCGACATCGGCTTCGCCCCAAGCCGGTCCAGAAGCCGCATCCGCCCATCTGGGTCGGCGGCGATAGCGCCGGCGCCTTTCGCCGCGTCGTCACGCTCGGCGACGGATGGCACGCGTCGGGCAAGACTCCCGCGGAGATGCGCGACGCGCATCGCGCGCCTGCGCGCCGCCGCCGATGCCGCCGGGCGCCCGTGGAAATCGACTGACGACCTCGCTGCGGCTCGCCCTCAGCGACGATCTGGTTCGGCAGGGCGCGCAGGCGGTCACCGACCTCTTCGGCGAGTACCAGCGACTCGGCCTCGCGCACCTGATGGTCGACTTCCGCCGCGACGATCTCGGGCGCATGCTCGAGCTGCTCGACCTGGTCGCCACCAAGGTTCGCCCGGCCGTCGCCGCCTGAGGCGCCCGATGACCACGGGCACCACGCGGCCGTTCACCGGCAAGGAGTTCCTCGAAAGCCTGCGCGACGGCCGCGAGATCTGGATCTACGGCGAGCGGGTCGACGACGTCACGACGCATCCGGCCTTCCGCAATCCCGCGCGGATGCTGGCGCGGCTCTACGACGCGCTGCACGATCCGGCGTCGCAGGCCGTGCTGACGTGTCCGACCGATACCGGCTCCGGCGGCTACACGCACCGCTACTTCCGCGCGCCGGCGAGCGCCGACGAGCTGGTCGCGGCGCGCGACGCGATCGCCGCGTGGTCGCGCCTGACCTACGGCTGGATGGGCCGCTCGCCCGACTACAAGGCGGCCTTCCTGGCGACGCTCGGCGCCAACGCCGACTTCTACGCGCCGTATCAGGACAACGCGCGCGCGCTGGTATCGCGCGGCGCAGGAGCGCGTCCTCTACCTGAATCACGCCCTCGTCCAGCCGCCGGTCGACCGGCACAAGCCGCCGGACGAGGTGGCCGACGTCTACGTGCACGTCGAGAAGGAGACCGACGCCGGCCTGATCGTCAGCGGCGCGAAGGTCGTCGCCACCGGCTCGGCGCTGACGCACGCCAACTTCATCGCGCATCCCTCGACCACGCCGATCAAGACCAAGGAGTTCGCCGCGGTCTTCATCGCCTCGATGAACACGCCGGGCGTGAAGCTGATCTGCCGGCCGTCCTACACGATGACCGCCGAGGTGATGGGCAGCCCGTTCGACTATCCGCTCTCGAGCCGGATGGACGAGAACGACGCGATCCTGGTCCTCGATCACGCCCTGGTTCCGTGGGAGAACGTCTTCGTCTACGAGAACGTGCAGAAGTCGAACACGTTCTTCCAGGGCTCCGGCTTCTTCCGCGCGCGATGCTCCACGGCTGCACGCGGCTGGCCGTGAAGCTCGACTTCATCGCCGGTCTGCTCCTGAAGGCCGTCGACGCCGTCGGCACGACCGACACGAAGAACGTGCAGGCGACGGTCGGCGAGGTGATCGCCTGGCGCAATCTGTTCTGGGGGCTCACCGACGCGATGACGCGCAACCCGGTGCCGTGGTCGGGCGCGACGGTGCTGCCGAATCCGGAGTCCGCGCAGGCCTACCGGGTCTTCGCGCCGGTCGCGTATCCGCGGATCAAGGAGCTCACCGAGAGCATCCTGGCCAGCGGGCTGATCTATCTCAACTCGCACGCGGTCGACTTCAAGTCGCCGGCGCTGCGTCCGTTGCTCGACAAGTACCTGCGCGGCTCCGACGGCACCGACGCGGTGGACCGGATCAAGCTGATGAAGCTCTTGTGGGACGCCATCGGCACCGAGTTCGGCAGCCGGCACGAGCTGTACGAGCGGAACTACGCGGGCGCGCCGAGACCGTCCGGCTGATCGCGTGGCAGATGGCGCATGACAGCGGCCGGGCGGCGCAGTTCAGGGGATTCGCCGAGCAATGCATGGCCGAGTACGACCTCGACGGCTGGACCGCACCCGACCTGATCACGCCGGACGACATCAATCTCTTCCTCAAGAAGAAACCCCGCTGAAGGGAGTCACGGGATGAGCAGCGTCGCCCTCGAACGAAGCGCTCCTGAGCGAGCTCGATCGCGTCGTCAAGGAAACCCTGGGCGTATTTCGACGGCGCGGGCCGGACGACCAGCGCCCGGGTCGATCGCTGGCAGGCGCGCGACGTGTTGATGCACTTCCTTTACTTCCACGATGCGACCGCCTGGGGCATGCAGGCGGCCGCGCTCGGCGGGCCGCCCTGGCCGCTGCCGGGCGATGCCGACACGATCAACGAGGTGTGCCGCCGACTCCACGCGCACGAGAGCTTCGACGAGCTCCTGGCCCAGCTCCGGCAGGCGCACGCGCGGCTCGTGCAGGCGGCGCGCAATTCGACGCACCTCGACAAGCCGTGCTTCCGGCGCGCGAACGGCGAGACGATCACGGGACGGCAGCGGCTCGAGGTGCTGCGCGCGCCACTGGGCCGAGCACGTGCGAGAGCTTCAGGCGGCGGCGAAGACCGGCGGGTGATCGCCTCGATGCGTGCGTTCTCGCGGCGCTCGCGACGCCTCGTCGCCGCGGCGCCGGCGGCGGCCGATCACGGCGGCCCGCTGCGGGACGCGCCGATGAGCCCGCTGACGGCCGCGCTCCTCTTCGCCGGGCTGGCGCTGCTGGTCGGCGCCGTCGTGATCGTGGTGGTCCGCGTGCTGACGAAGGAGCGCTAGACGCTCGTCGCAGGCTCGGCGACGTCGGCCGCCTGACCGCTCTGCGGCGCTCTTCCAGACGGCCTCCGTGAACTCCATGTAGCGCACGCCGTCCTCGAAGGTCGTGCGCGTGACCTTCTCGCGGCCGCGGATCGCGTTGACGAACTCTTCCTCGACGCGCCAGCCGATGCGGCGCTCGGCGGGAATCGGGATCTCGCGCAAGCGCCTTGTCGCCGCGCCGTCCGCCGGAGACGTCGCCTGGCATCGGACTCGACCCTGAGCGTGCCCTCGGTCCCGAAGATCCACACCTCGCTCGGCGGCGCCAGCGCCGTCACCGTGCTGAAGCGCATGTGCGCCGACGGCGCCACGCCCCAGAGTCGCGAGAATCTCGACGTGATCGGGCACGCGCACGTCCTGCCAGGCGCCGCCCGCGTCCTTGCGCCGGGGCACCGCGATCTTGGTCAGCGCCATCACCCGGCGCGCCGGACCGAGCCAGCGCATCAGCGCCTCGTACCAGATGCCCATCGTCATGACGTTGAGGCCGCTGAGGGCGGCATCCTGCCGCCAGTGGAGCGGCGCCTCGGCGTCGACGAACTGGCCCTGGTTGGCCTGGATCTCGACGGCCAGCACGTCGCCGACGTAGCCCTCGGCCAGCAAGCGCCTGCAGGGTCGAATCGACCTCGAGCGTGTTCGGCGCCGGCACGAGCTGCGTCACGAGCTGCGGCGCTCGGCGCGCGGCGTCGAGCATGGTGCCGCGCCTCGGCGGCGTTCATCGCCATGCGCGCCTCGCAGAGCACGTGCTTGCCGTGCTCGAGCACCGCGCGCGTGATCTCGCTGTGCGTGTTGGGCCAGGTGCCGATGCACACCGCGTCGATGTCCGGGGCACGCACCAGCTCGCGCCAGTCGGCATAGACCCGCGCGATCCCGAACTCGCGCGCGACCTGATCGCCGGATTCCTTCGACCGGTTCGCCACCGCGGCCAGCTCGACTCCCGGCTGGGCCTTGAGCTTTCGGAATGTGATGCTTGCGCGAATTGGCGCCGGCGCCCACGAACCCCACGCGGATCGTTCGATCTGTCATGGGGCGGCATGGTAGCACCGCGGCTGCGCCGCCCACGCGACGGCTGCGATCTCAGCTGCGAGCGCCCGCGCATGCTAGGATCCTCACCATGGCCCACAAAGGAATGCGCTTCGGAATCTTCCTGGCACCGTTCCATCGGATCGGCGAGAACCCCACCCTGGCCCTCGGACCGCGACATGGAGCTGATCGAGTGGCTGGACTACCTCGGCTACGACGAGGTGTGGGTCGGCGAGCACCATTCCGCCGGCTGGGAGCTGATCGCCTCGCCCGAGCTCTTCATCGCCGCCGCCGCCGAGCGCACGCGTCACATCATGCTCGGCTCGGGCGTGACGAGCCTGCCCTACCACCATCCCCTGCTGGTGGCGCAGCGCTTCGTCCAGCTCGATCACATGACGCGCGGCCGCTCGATGCTCGGCTGCGGCCCGGGCGCGCTCGTGTCCGACGCGTACATGCTCGGCATCGAGCCGGTGACCCAGCGTCCGCGGATGGACGAAGCGCTCGACGCGATCATGCAGCTCCTCCGCTGCGAGGAGCCGGTGACGATGAAGACCGACTGGTTCGAGCTGCGGCAGGCGCGTCTGCACCTGGCGCCGTACACCGCGCCGCACTTCCCGATCGCGGTGGCGAGCGTCATGACACCGGCCGGCGTGATCGCCGCGGGCCGTCACGGCCTCGGCGTGCTCTCGCTCGGCGCGGGGCTTCCCGGCGGGCCCGAGGCGCTGGCGAACCAGTGGAAGCTCGGCGAGGAAACGGCCGCCAAGCACGGCAAGACGATGGACCGGAAGGAATGGCGGCTCGTCGTCAACGTGCACGTGGCCGAGGACGACGAAGAAGCGCTGCGGCAGGTCAAGCGCGCCGAGCGCCACGAGACCGTCACCTACTTCGAGGAGACGCTCGGCCGGCCGCCGGGCCGCTCGGACGATCCGCTGACCGAGGGCGTGAAGATGGGCACCACGCTCGTCGGCTCGGTCGAGACGGTCGTGCGCGGCATCGAGCACCTCGCAGCGGCAGAGCGGCGGCGGCTTCGGCGGCCTGCTCTTCCGCGCCCACGAGTGGGCGACGCGCGAGCAGACCCTGCGCTCGTACGAGCTCTTCGCGCGCTACGTGATGCCGCGCTTCCAGGGCTCGATCGAGACGACGCGCGGCTCGAACGAGTGGGCGCGCGACAACCGCAAGACGATCTTCAGCCCGAACGTCGAGGCGATCCGCCGCGCGTTCACCGATGCCGGCCGCGACGTCCCGGCGGAGTTCAAGCAGCGCACGTCGGGCGCCCGCGACGAGTAGCCGGCTCTAGCGGACTTTATTGCTCGATCGGTGGCACGGTCTTGAGGTACCGGGCGATCGCGAGGGCGTCGGCCTCCGTGAGGTCCCTGAACCCGGCTGACGTGCCGACGATGACGGTCCGCATCAGCGAGTACGCCTCCTGCCCCGAGGGCTTCACGCCGGTTCGCAGGAACCGCGCGATCTGAGCCTCGGTCCAGCGGCCGATCCCGGTCTCGTTGTGCGGCGTGATGTTGGCCGCCAGGCTTCGCTCCGGTCCCGGCCCGCCCGCGAGGAATTTCGTGTCGTCCGTGGACGCGTCGAATCGCCGGGGCGTGTGGCACTCGGCGCAGTGCCCCGCCCCACCCGCGAGATAGCGCGCCACGCGCCCGCCCGTCTCGCGGCGCGATCTTCACCGCGGCGAACGATCGTTCTCGTGGGAACCGGAATCTTCAGGGATCGTGCCGGCACCGATGATGTGATCGCGCTTCACGGATCTCAGATAGGCGACCAGCGCTTCGATCTCGTCGTCGGCGATGTTGCTGAAGTACTTGTACGGGTGGATCGGAAACAGCTTCGCGCCGTCCGGGCGCTCGCCGCGGCGAATCGCGTTGATCACCTGCGCGTCGGTCCACTTCCCGATCCCGGTCTCGGCGTCCGGCGTGATGTTCGGCGTGTAGACGACGCCGAAGAAGGACAGGTCGAACTTCGTGCCACCGGCATTCAGGCCGGCTCCGTCAGGGGTCGTGTGGCACGCGCAGCCGCCGGCGGCGCCGAACACATATTTCCCTCGGGCGACGAGCTCGGGAGTCGGTTCGGCGGCCGGGACGCCTCGCGGCCAGAGGATCAGGGCGACCGCCGCCAGGATCACTGCGACGCGGCGATCGATCATCGAGCCGTGACGGTATGGGACCTCAGCGCGGGCAGCACCTTGTTGCCGAACCGGTGCACCTGCTCGAGGAACATCTCCTGCGGCATGGCGCCGCGGTTCATGTTGACCAGCACGGTGCGAGGCGCCGGCGTGGTCGGCCGCCGCGATGATCTTCTCGATGACCTCGTCCGGCGGTGCCCCAGGGCCACTGCTCGGCCTCGCGCTCGACGTCGGCCATCGTCATGTCGCGATAACGCTCGCGCGCGCCCGACACGGCATGCATGTTCTCGGGTCTCACGTAGTCGAACGACCCCGAGCTCAGATAGCCGGCGTCGCGCTGGAGCGAGGACTCCGTGATGTTGCCGTGGCTGAAGAGCGTCCGGTTGAAGTAGAGGACGTAGGGTCCGGCTTCGCGCACCGCCTGCGCCTTGCTGTCCGCCACGTACGCGGTCGCCTGGATGATCAGGTGATCCGGCGTGAGCCGATGACCGTGCTGGGCGAGGCAGCGCTCGTAGTAGCGGATGATGTCCTCGCGCAGATCCGCGAATCGGCGCCAGGCCCGGCGTGATCGGAATGTCGTGGCGTCCCGCCCACTCGATCGTCTCCTTGCTGCCGGTGACCGGCACCCACACGGGCGGATGCGGCGTCTGCACGGGCCGCGGCCAGATGGCGACGTCGCGATACGACCAGAAACGGCCCTCGTAGCGAGAAGACCTCTTCCGTCCACGCGCGGCGGATGATCTCCCAGGCCTCCTCGAAGCGGGCGCGCGAGTCGGCCAGCGAGACGTTGTAGACGTTGTGCTCGCGCGGAATGCCGCGGGCAAATCCGGAAACGATGCGCCCGTTCGACATGCAGTCGAGCATCGCCAGCTCCTCGGCGAGCCGGAGCGGATCGTGGAGCGGCAGCAGGTTGCCGTAGATCGAGGAGCTTGAGCCGCTGGGTGCGCTGAGCGGCCGCCGCGGCCAATAAGTTCGGCGAGTTCATCAGGCCGTACGGCGAGGTGTGGTGCTCGTTGAATCCCACCCCGTCGTAGCCGAGGCGGTCCATGGCCTCCCAGGCGTCGAGGTGCTCGGCATAGGTCCGCACGGCCACCTCGGGCTTGAAGTGGCGCCTCGGCAGCGGCCACGGAAGCTCCTTGCCGTCCTTCAAGTGATCCAGATGCTCGGCGTAGGGCAAGAGATCGAAGACGAAGACCTTCATGGCCGCCAAGTATGCTACAAGCCTGAGCCCTCCGCTCGACCCCCGACCTGTTATCATCCGGGAGAAAGGAGATCGCCATGGCCACCGATACCGGATACACCCTGGATCAGTTCCTCGCCGACACCCGGACCACCATCAAGACCAAGGGAGTTCCGTCAGGGCTCGCCGAGATCCGCGATCACCTCGAGAAGCTCCTGCGCAACCCCGAGCTCCTGAAGAAGCACCTGGGCGATCCGGTGCCGTATCGCGAGCGCACGACGATCGGCCACGATCCCGAGACCGACGATGCACGTGCTGGTGCACGGGCGTGAAAAAGGCGGCAAGTCCGTGCCCCACGACCACGGCCCGTGCTGGGTGATCTACGGCAACTACAAGAACCCCACGCGCATGCGCCGGTGGCGCCGACTGGACGACGGCAGCAAGCCGCGGCTACGCCGAGGTCGAGGTCTCAGCGCGACTTCATGAACGAGGCCGGCCATGCGCTCGGTGTTCGCGGTCGGCGACATCCACTCGATCGAATACGGCGACGACACGTTCTTCCTCCGCGTCACGGGCGGGGACGTCGAGACGAAGAAGACGCTTACGCTTCGACCCCGAGAAGAAGTCGGTCCAGATCGCCGACCGGGCGCAGGGCCAGCGGTAGTACGAGCCGAAGCGGTGCCTCCGCTGAGGCGAGTCTATCAATTCGAAATCGGACGATGCGAAATCGGAGCGTGTCACTGACCCCGACCGAGGAGAGCCGAGAATGTCGTACGACCTGGTGATCAAGAACGGCACGGTCATCGATGGATCCGGGCTTCCGCGGTATCGGGCCGACGTCGGAGTGCGGCACGGCCGCATCACCACGATCGGGCGCATCCGCGAGCGCGCGCGCGAGGTGATCGACGCCGAAGGCCAGGTCGTCACGCCGGGCTTCGTCGACGGCCACACGCACATGGACGCGCAGATCTTCTGGGATCCGCTCGGGACCTCGTCCTGCTGGCACGGCATCACCAGCGTCGTGATGGGCAACTGCGGCTTCACCCTGGCGCCCTGCGCCGAGCAGAACAAGCACCTCGTCGTCCGCAATCTCCAGCGCGCCGAGGACATCTCCGCCGGCGGCGATGGAGGCCGGGCATCAAGTGGCGCTGGACCACCTTCCCCGAGTTCCTCGACACGCTCGAGTCCTTGCCCAAGGGCATCAACTACGGCGGCTACGTCGGCCACTCGGCGCTGCGCACGTTCGTGATGGGCGAGCGCGCGTTCGAGCAGGCGGCCAGCGAGGACGATCTCAAGGCGATGGAGCGTCGAGGTGCGCGACGCCATCCGCGCCGGCGCGATCGGCTTCACCACCTCGCGCTCGCCGGCCCACGAGACGCCGGACGGTCGGCCGGTCGCCAGCCGTCTGGCGACGTGGGACGAGGTGCGGCGGCTGGTCGGCGTGATGGGCGACCTGAACGCCGGGCATCTTCGAGATCGCCGGCGAAGGCGTCGACCGCGACGCCGGACGATCCGGGGCTGCGCGACGTACCACGCGCGGCTGCGCGATCTCGCCGTCGAGACCGGGCGCCCGATCACGTTCGGCGTCTTCAGCCGGCGCGGCGTGCCGGACGTCTGGCGCAAGTACCTCGCGCTGCTCGACGAGACGGCCGCGGCCGGCGGCCGGATGTTCGCGCAGGTCCACAGCCGCTCGCTGAGCGCGCTGCTCTCGTTCAAGACGCAGATGCCGTTCGATCGGCTGCCCGGTGTGGAAGGAGCTGCGCGCGCTGCCGCTCGCCGAGCAGCGCCGGACGTCTGCACGATCCCGAGCTGCGCCGCCAGCTCATCGAGGCCTCCGGCGAGCGCGACGGCCGGCGCGCCGGTCGGCGCCGAGGCGCGTGCCGGCCGACTACGACTGGCTCCTCGTCTTCGACACCGTCGAAGGGCCGCACCGCACGGTGGCCGAGGTCGCGCGCGAGCGCGGCCAGCATCCGGCCGAGACCATGATCGATCTCGCCCTGGCCAGGGACCTCGACCTGTTCTTCCTGCAGCCGATCGCCAACGAGGACCAGGACTACGCGCTCGAGCTGATGCGCCACCCGCGCGCCGTCGTCACGTTCTCCGACTCGGGCGCGCACGTGTCGCAGCTCATGGACTCGTCGCTGCAGACGCACCTGCTCTACCACTGGGTGCGGCGCAAGCAGGCCGTTCACCCTCGAGCAGGCCGTGCGCATGCTCGACGCTCGTGCCGGCCACGCTCTGGGGCTTCGCCGATCGCGGGCTCGTCCGCGAAGGGCATGGCGGCCGACCTCGTCGTCTTCGATCCCGAGACGATCGCCGCGGAGATGCCGGAAGTCGTGGACGATCTGCCCGTCCGGCGCGCGCCGCCTCGTGCAGCGCACGCGCGGCATCGCGGCGACGGTCGTCAACGGCGAGGTCCTGCTGCGCGACGGCAAGCACACCGGGGCGCTGCCGGGTCAGCTTCTGCGGGGCCTCTCGCGCGGACGTCGTAAGCGACCCGCAGCCTGAGCGATGCTGATCGTCGACGCCCAGATCCATCTCTGGGCGGCCGATACGCCCGACCGTCCGTGGCCGCCCGGCGGAGCCGCGCGAGGCCCACCAGCCCTACCCGTCAGCAAGGACATGGCGCTCGCCGGCATGAACGAAGCCGGCGTCGATCGCGCCGTCATCGTGCCGCCCTCGTGGGAGGGCGAGCGCAACGACCTGGCGCTCGAGGCGGCGAGGCCTCCACCCCGACCGGTTCGCCGTGATGGGCCGATTTCCGATGGAGAAGCCGGAGAGCCGCTCGCTCGTCGACGGCTGGAGGCGCCAGCCGGGATGCTCGGCATGCGCTTCACCTTCAACACCGAGCAGCAGCGCCCGTGGCTGACCGACGGCACCGCCGACTGGCTCTGGCCCGAAGCCGAGCGTGCGGGTATTCCTCTGATGATGTCGGTGTCGGGTCAGCTACCTTCCGTCGATCGCCTCGCCGAGCGCCATCCGGGTCTCAAGCTCGTGATCGATCATCTGGGCTTGCGCAGCGGGACGAAGGGCGAGCAGGCGTTCGCCGGGCTGCCGGAGCTCTTGAAGCTCGCGCGCCACGCAGAACGTCGCGGTCAAGGCCTCCGCGCTGCCCTGCTACTCGGTCGAGGCCTATCCCTTTCGCGACGTGCAGCGGCACATCCGGAGCGTGTACGACGCGTTTTGGTCCGCGGCGGATGTTCTGGGGAACAGACTGGACACGGCTTCCCTGCACGTGGCGCCGGGCCGTGACGTTCTTCACCGAGGAGCTGCCGTGGTCATCCGCCGGCGACAAGGAGTGGATCATGGGGCGGGGCGTCTGCGAATGGCTTGGGTGGCCGACGCCCAGAGCGACCTGATCCGGCGCGACCGCGCCCGGCTGCGCGCGGTCGGCGCCGATCGAGTCAGGCGCTGCGTGGATCAGGCTCGAGCGGCTGAAGTCGTATGCCCGGCGAACGCGGGATTCGCCGTGCGATCGACGAGCGACTCGGGGCCTTCCGTCGGAGCATCTCGGCGTAGTTCTGCGCGCCGTCGATATCGCCCTCCCACACCTCGCGCGGCAGCTCGTAAAGGACCTCGATGCCGTGTCCGTCGGGGTCCGGCGATGTAGACGCTGTGGGTCATCCCGTGGTTGACCCTCGGAGGAAACGGTACACGCCTTGCTCTGGAGAAATGCCAGCTGCTTCAACCAGGACTCGCGGTCCGGCCACGCGATCGCCGACGTGGTTGAGTCCGACCCGGCCCGACATCAGGTTCCACTCCTCCGGCGCGCCGCCGTTGTTGCTCGGCGGAACCTCGGCCAGCGCCAGGTCGTGGTGAGTCACGTCGCCCTTGGCGTCGAGACCGCTATAGAAGCGCATCTTGGGCCGCTGACGTCCTGGAATCGGCTTGAGCTCGGCTACGCAGTGGAACCCGATGATCTCGGTCCAGAACTTGTGCGACACCTCGAGGTTGCGCACGTTGAGGACCATGTGGTTGATGCCGCGCGGCGGCAGGGCCTGCGGCGGAACGGGCGCAAAGTCGGTGGCCATGGTGCCCTCCAGTAGGAGCATTGTACGGCAGGGGCCATCGTTGCACCAGGCATGGCGGCCGCGTGGGCGGCGCGGCGCACTACCGCGCGCGGTCCGGGCTGAACAGGCGTTTGTAGACGTCCAGTCGCTCCATCGTCTCCGCGTCGGAGCTGACCGGTGACGGGCAGCTTCTCGGACAGCTGATACTTCTCCAGCGCCATCCGCATCTGCGGACCGAACATCCCATCGATCGGGCCGGGGTGATATCCGAGGTCCCGAAGCGCGCGCTGGGCCTCGACGCACGAACGGAGGCCGCTGCGCCTGGGCGTCCCCTCGCGGGCGCGCTTCCGCCCGCGGCCGGCGCGGTCGCATCCGACCGCCGACGGCGGATGAGGCCGCCGTCACCGGGCACACCGATCATCGTCGCGCTCCACAGTGACGTGCTCCACATGAGTTTGCATCTGATCCGCTCGCTCCTCTCCGCCTCGACCAACGTCCGACGGTCTTCGGCGGTCATCGGGTTTCTCGGCGCCGGTTCAGTAGAGCTCGAACGATACGGACTTCGGCATCGCGGTCGCGCCCAGTAGCTCCGTCGCGCAACGACGGCAGTAGGCGACCGATTCCAGCGGAACCGCGCAGGCCGAGCAGCAGGGCGCGCCGCAGTCGAGGCAACCAGAACTGAGCCGCCGGGGTGTCGCCCGCGCAACGACAGAGGTGGGCGACCCCCTCGACGTCGGCGACAGGCGCCGTTGGCAACGTCGGTCTCCGCTCCGCGAGGGTCGCCCGACCATCACGCCGACCGCCGAGCCATGGTGGGCACGATCCCGATCCTCGACTCGACGTGGACCTCTGGACCCAGCTGCGAGGCTTCGCGCTCGACGAGGTTGATCGCCGCCTCGCGAAGGTCCTCGGACGGAACCTGGCCGGCCACCTCGACGGTGACCGGCGTGCCCTTCCACAGCGGCACGTGCGCCGTCGGCGTGATCGGCAGACTGAACAGCCTGGGGTCACGCAGCACCGCGTCCGAAATGCGCGCCTGCACGACGACGGCTTCGCCGTCCCGCTTGCGCTTGAGGTCGAGCATCTTGATGGAGAGCTCCGAGCACTACCAGGACGGCCAGCAGCGAACCGACCACCACGACCGTCGTCACCGCGCCCGACTGAGTCGCATCGCTCGTGGCATTGGTGGGCACCTGAGGCGCGACCACGCCTTGAGCCCAGCCTGACCTCGCGGGCCACGCCACGAGTGCGAGCGCAGAGGTGAGCAGAGCCGCACGCGTTCCCTTGATCGTCTTCATCCTTTCACCTCCACGCGCAACGGCTGCTAAGTCCGTGCCATAGCGCGTCCTCGCGGGTTAGTCGAGGATTTCCAGCATGGTGACTACCTGAGGGACGCACGTGGCGGCGAGACCGCGGCAGCTTCTACACGCCGTCGCCGAAAGTTCTACACGCCGGTCATACCTACTCGGTGGCTTCAGCGGCCGCGTTGCGGGAAAGCACCCATCGAAATCGCCAGGGCTCTCCTGGGTTGGGCGACGCCATCATGTAACGGCTACACAGTCCACTCTGCCTTCGTCGATTCGAGTCGCGTGGCACTGGCCTTGCGTCGACGTGCCTCTGATTCGCCGCACTCGAAAGGAGGGCCTCGATGAAGCGAGTACTGGCAGTCGGAGTGGCGGCGCTTCTGATGGCGGCGTTCGGCACGACCGTGACGAATGCCCAGATGAAGACCGATCCGGCCCAACCCAAGATGGGCCAGAAGTCCGACCGGATGGGCCAGAGGGTGGAAGGCAGGATCAAGTCCGTCCGCGGCAGCTTGGTGACGCTCGAGGACGGCACCGAGCTCTCGATTCCGAGCACGGTCAAGGTCGCGAAGGAGCAGTTGAAGCCGGGGACACAGATCACGGCCGAGTACGAAGACAGGGCAGGCCAGAAGGTCGCCAAGTCGATCGAAATCAAGGGATAGGGACACCCTTCCCGGAGGGACTGCACACCATGAGAAAAGTTCTATCTGGACTTTGTGCGTTGGTACTGCTGACCGGGCTCGCGGCTGCGTGCAACGATTCCAAACCTGTCGGGGAGAACCCGACCCGCGACCGGACGCCGTCGGCCTCGCCGCCTACCGCGCCGCCGACTTCGCCCGACACCGGCGGCACCATGGGCTCCTCGCCGAGCGGCAGCCCGGCTCCGGGCAGCGAGGCCCCCAGAGCACGCCGGCGATGCCCAACCGGTAGTCTCGCCTTCCAGCGCCAGCCTCGCGACGGTCCGGGTCGCGAGGCTGGCGACCCCTTCCGTCGGCAGCCCGCGCATCTTTTCAGTTCGTCGACGGTGTGTCACAATCGCTCGACGTAGGGAATCGCCCTCGATCCTTCTCCCTCGAAGGAGACCGTGCTGCTCGTACTGCGTCGAGTCGTGGTCACGGCATGCCTGCTGTGTGTCGTCACCGTGCTCGCGGGTGGCACCGACGGTCGGGTCGTCGTACCGTTGCAGCTCGACCCCTCCCTGGCGGCTCCAACCGACGCGCGCGCGTTGCGCACGACCGACGACGCCGTCCGCGGGATCGCCGCGATCATGGCAAAGAGCTTCGGGCTCCCGGTTCCTGACAGCGTGACCGTGCTCGTCTACGGAGGCCGCCGCGCCTTCGAGCAGGGGCTCATGCGAGATGCGCGGGTCTCGCCGGTGCAGGCCGCGCAGCTGAGCGATTTCGCCATCGGCGTGGGCGCGCGCGGCCAGGTGCTCCTCAACGATCAGCCGACGGATCGTACGCAGCGCGAATGGCTACGCTTGATCGCCCACGAGCTCACCCATGTGTCGCAGATCGAGCTCACCGGCGGCGAGGGGCGCGGCGAGCAGTGGCTCGCCGAAGGAATGGCCGAGTGGGTCGCGTTCTCGACGCTCGAGCACCTCGGGCTGGACACCCTGGAGCACCGTCGGCAGGCGGCGATGGCCGGCACTCGCAGCCACGTGACCCTGCTCCAGGGAAAGCTCGATCTCGAGGCGCGCGGAACTCCGCGGGGCTTTACTGCCTGGCATCTGCAAGAGGGCTCGATTCCGGTCTACCAGCTCGCGTTTCTCATGACGGACTACCTGGTCGAGCGCCGCGGGTTCGAGGCGATACGGACGTACTTCGCGTCGTTCAGGCGCGCGAGCGATCGCCGGAAGAACTTCGACGCCGCGTTCGGCGAGAGCCTCACCGACTTCGAGGCGAACGTGCTGGTCCGTCTGAAGACGGCGTCCGCGCTCTAGCGCCTCGTTCGCGCGTTCGCTACTTCGAGAACGCCGGCGGGGCCTCGTCTTCCTCGCCGCGGAGCTTGCGGTAGAGCGAGGCCAGGCTGATCCCCAGCATGCGGGCCGCCTTGCGCTTGTCGGACTGCGTCGTGGCCAGGACCTCTTTCAGGTGCTGGCGCTCGAACCGACGAACCGCTCCACGGAGATCCTGAGGCGGTGAACCCTGGCCGGTCACGGGCTCCGCGGACAGGTCGCGCAGGGAGATGAGATCGCTGCCGCCGAGGACGATGGCGCGCTCGAGGACGTTCTCGAGCTCCCGCACGTTGCCCTTCCACGGCCGGCCGATCAGCGACCAGAGCGCATCGCGCTCGACGCCGAGGCAGTGCGTGCCGAGCTTGGTGTTCAGCCGGTCGACCAGGTGATCGACGAGGACCGGGATGTCGCCGCGCCGGTCCCGCAGCGGCGGCACGACGAGGTGCACGACGTTGAGCCGGTAGAACAGATCCTCGCGGAAGCGCCCGGCCTCGACTTCACGCTCGAGATCACGGTTCGTGCTGGCGATGATGCGCGTGTCCACCGGCACCGCCTTGGTCCCGCCGACCGGCAGGACGCACTTGTCCTCGATGACGCGCAGGAGCTTGACCTGCAGCGGCAGCGGCATCTCGCCGATCTCGTCGAGAAACAGCGTGCCCTGGCTCGCCGCGACGAACAGGCCTTGATTCGCCTGCACCGCCGTCGTGAACGCGCCGCGCAGGTGGCCGAACAGCTGGCTCTCGAGCAGGGCCTCCGGAATCGCGCCGCAGTTGATCGCCACGAACGCGGCGTCGTGGCGCACGCCTTCGTCGTGCACGGCATGCGCGACCAGCTCCTTGCCCACGCCGCTCTCGCCCGTGATCAACACGTTGCTCGGCGTGCGGGCCGCGAGGTTGATCTGCTCGCGGAGCGAGCGGATCGCGTCGCTCTCGCCGACCAGCGAGTGCCCGACCGCGCGCGGCTGCATCGCGCGCTGGACGAGCCGGTCCTTCCAGATCGTTTCGCGATACTGGAGCAGACGCTGGACCCGCTCCTTCAGGAGGTCGACCGAGAACGGCTTCTCGAGATAGTCGCTGGCGCCCCGGCGGAGCGCGGCGATCGCGGTCTCCAGCGCGGCGTACGCGGTCATCACGATCACGGCGGCGCGCGGGTTGAGCACGCGGGACCGCTCGAGCACTTCCAGACCATCGATCCCCGGCATCACGATGTCGGTGACGATGATGTCGAATTCCTCTTCCTCGACGCGGGCCAGCGCTTCCTCGCCGTTTCCGGCCGTGGCGACCCGATATCCCTCAGCCGAGAGTGCCCAGGTCAGGATGTCCTGGATCGCGGGCTCGTCGTCAACGACGAGTATCGACGCGGTCATACGCGGATCACCTCTGATTTACGCTGACGCAGCCCTGATGCTGCGGAACCGCCGGTCGCTGGCGGACACGCTCCGCGCGGCGAGGAGCCTCCGCGATTCGCATCCGTGCGGAGCCCCGCCCGGCCGCGACTTTACCACAATAGCTTGTTCCGTCGTCCCGGAACAAGGTCGGGCCTGAAGGTTCTCTCACCTGAGAATCCGCAGTCTTTGCCGTCGCAGACTTGAGAAACCAAAGACCTCTTCATGTTGGGTCGTTTCCAGATATCGTACGGATTTCCGGTGCTTAAGGATATTGACTGGCCTGGCACCTCTGCTTGCGCTCGCTCTGGCCCGCTCGTCAAAGGGTGCGAGCCGTGCATTTTGCGCAAGGAGCAAAAATGAGCAAAGTGAGAGTGCGGGTCCTGTTCGCGGTGTTAACCATCGTGTTGCTCGGAGTGGCTCAGAACCTGCCGGCGCAATTTCGAGGGCCCCGCGACCCGGGTGTACGGGGGGAGCAGCGGGAGCAGGTGGCATGCTCGCCGGCTTGAACGCGGACGAGCAGGAAATGTTCGCGGTAGGGCGGGACGACTTCAACGAGGCGGAAGAAGTCGGTGATGGCCTCGGCCCGCGTTTCAACTTCAACGGATGCGGGGGCTGCCATTCCCAGCCGGACGTCGGCGGCACGAGCCCGGCGCAGAATCCCCTGTTCACCGTGGTGGGCGCCCTCGGCTTCGGGGCAAGGAACCGGATTCCGTCCTTCATTACGCCGGACGGCCCCATCCGCGAGGCTCGCTTCCAGTTCAATTCCGACGGTTCCCGCGACGGCGGTGTCCATGCCCTCTTCGTGATCGCCGGGCACCCGGACGCCCCGGGCTGCAATATCCAGCAGGAGGATTTCGAGAGACAGGTCCGCAACGACAACATCGTCTTCCGCGATTCCCACGCCGACCTTCGGCACCGGGCTGATCGAGCAGATCACCGACAGCGCGATCCTCGCCAACCTGAGCTCCAACTCGACCACCAAGGCGAATCTCGGCATCAGCGGGCGCGTCAACCGCAACGGCAACGACGGGACGATCACCCGGTTCGGGTGGAAGGCTCAGAACAAGTCGCTCCTGATCTTCTCGGGCGAGGCGTACAACGTCGAGATGGGGATCACCAACGAGGCGTTCCAGCAAGAGCGTGACGAGACGCCGACTTGCCAGTTCGCGACGGTTCCCAACGACGTGACGCCGAGCGTGCGCGCGATCAGCGCCATCATCAACTTCGCCAACTTCCAGCGCTTCCTGGCGCCGCCGACTCCCGTCGACGAGCTTCGCCGGCGCATCGTCGTTCTCGATCGCCAGGGGCCGGCAGCGGTTCACTGACGTCGGCTGCGCCCTCTGCCACACCCCGACGCTCAGGACCCCCGTCAACACCACGGTGGCGGCCCTGGCCGACAAGAACGTCGAATCTGTTCTCCGACCTGGCCTTGCACCAGATGGGGCCCGGGCTCGCCGACGACATCCTCCAGGGCGCGGCCCGTGGCGACGAGTTCAGGACCGCCCCGCTGTGGGGCCTCGGCCAGCGGATCTTCTTCCTTCACGACGGTCGTACGACCGACCTCGTGGAAGCGATCCAGGCCCACCAGAGCGACGGCAACTCGAAATTCGGGCCGTCCGAGGCCAACAAGCCGTGATCGACAACTTCAAGAATCTCACGGGACGACGACACGCAGGACTTGCTGAACTTCCTGCGCTCTTTGTAGCCGTTCGGTGTTTCGGCCGGGGCGCCCTTCGGGGCGCCCCGGCTCTCACGTCAGGGTATCGCCAGGCCGCGGTCCGCGAGCTCGCCCTCGAGATCGAGCTCGGTCGGTGCGCGGCAGACACCCCACCCGGGACCGTCCAGAAGATCTCGAACTCGAGGCCGTCTGGATCCTTGGCGTAGAGCGACAGGCTCACGCCGTGATTCGACGATCCGACCAGAGCCCCGGCGTCGATCAGGCGCTGGCGCGCTCGGGCGAGGTCGGTAAGGTCGCTCGACCTCCCACGCCGAGTGATACATGCGCGCCACGCGCTCGTCCGGGCGCGGCACGCCCGTCTGCTCGAACAGGCCGAGGTTGTGATCGTCGGGCGTGCCCGGGATCTTCAAGAACGCCGCGTTCGGGTAGCGCCGCTGGATCTCGAAGCCCACCACGTCGCAGTAGAAACGCACGCTGCGGTCGACATTTGCAACCCACAGGACCAGGTGCTGGAGGCGCTTGAGCCCGGTGCCGGTCCTGGTGACGCTCATCGCGAGGCGCCCTCGGGATACTCGACGCTCACGGTGATGGCGGCGCAGGCGATCAGGGTGTCGGAGCTCGGCGAGCGAAGTCCGCCGTTGACGGCATGGACGGTCACCTCACCGTGCGGCAGCTCCTGCCGGACCACGTCGAGCTTGACCGAGTCGGGGTCGGGGACGCCGATGGTCACGTCCACCAGCATGCGCCCGCCGCGCTCCCGGACCTCCTGGAACAGGGGCAGGCTCGAATGGCGGATCGCGTCCGACACGGCGCGGCACGCCGCCTTGGTCGAGTCACGCCCGTGCACGTCGACACCCATCCCGAACTCCAGCACACACGGCTTAGCGCTCACGATGCCGCCTCCTTCTCAGATTTGATTCAGCGGATTCCCCCGGGGGAACAATGAGCGCTATTCGCTCGTTCCCATCCGCGTGGCGTCGACGAACTGCTCGGTCGCGTCGTCGATCGCGCGGCCCTTGCGGCCCGGCGCCTGCAGCACGTAGAGCAGCCGTGGATCGACCTTCTCCTGCACGGGCGGCGGCAGCTTCATCTCGTAGGAGACCGGGCGATGATGGTCGGCCAGCAGGAGCTTGGGATCGAACACACGGTCGAACTTCCAGAGGCTCCTGACGAAGTTCGTCTGTCCGCGCACGAGGTGGCCGAGCACGATCGTCGTCACGTCTCGGAGCGCCGTCCATCCCATGTGCTTCATTGCCAGGACGCGCTGGGTGCGGACCAGCTCTTCGTAGAAGTCGGCGAGCGGCATCCGCGTCGGGAGCACCGCGTGCTGGATGTCGTAGAGCCGATAGTCGCGCGTGTGGATTCTGCGCGCCTCGGTGCGCCAGGTCTCGGTGCCCGGATACGGCGTGTTGACGGAGATGTTCACGATCTCCGGAATCTCCAGGCACCATTGGCGGACCACGGCGAAACGCTCGCGGTCCCAGTCGGGATCGGCGATCAGGTTGATGGCCACCTGGATGCCGAGCGAGCGCGCGAACTCGAGCGCCTCGAAGGCGTGGCCGAGCGAGATCCGCTTGCGATACTTGCGCAGCCCCTCCTCGTCGATCGCCTCCAGTCCGAGGAACATGTACTGCAGGCCCAGACGCGTCCACATCTTGAACACGTCCTTGTTGCGGAGCAGCACGTCGCCGCGCGTCTCGAGGTAGTACTGCTTGCGAATCCCGCGGCGCGCGATGGCCTCGCCGATCTCGAAGCCGTGCTTGGCCTGCACGAACGCCACGTCGTCCACGATGAAGACGCCGGGTTCTCGAATCGAGGCGAGGTCCTCCACCGCCCGCTCCGGGCTGACCACGCGGTAGCTCCGTCCGTAGAACGTCCACGCGCTGCAGAAGGAGCAATCCCACGGACACCCGCGGGCGAACTCGATCGAGGCGCAAGGATCGAGCGTGCCCAGGAAGTATTTCCGCCGGCGCTTGAGGAGATCGCGGGCCGGGACGAGCGCATCGAGACTCTCGACCAGGCGCGGGGGCGGCCCTCTCCGTCGAGGCTGACGACGCCGGGCACCTGGGCGATCGCTCGCCGGTCGTGCTCGACGGCCTCGAGCAGCTCGGCGACGGACGCCTCGCCCTCGCCCCTGAGGATGCAGTCGATGGCGCCGCCCGCGTGCTCGAGCAGCTCCTGCGCCGTGAAGGACGCGCTGTGGCCGCCGACGAAGATGAACGTGTCGGGACGTCGAGCGCGAGTCAGCTTGGCCAGATCGACGACTTCAGGAACGTTCGCCAGGTAGTTGCACGAAAACGCGACGACGTCCGGCTGCCAGTCGTCGACGAGCCTGAAGTAATCCTTGTGTGTACCGGCCTGCAGGTCGATGAGCCGCACTTCGTGACCGGCGCGGCGGACCGCCGCGGCGACCAGCTCGAGCCCGAGCGGCTCCAGGCGCAGAAAGATCTTCGTGTACATCAGGGGCCGGGGTGGACCGCGAGGAATCGCATGGCTCGGGGCTTCAGAGTACCCCTATTGTCCCGTGTGGGCCATCGGGGACTACCCGCGGACCGCGCCGGGCCGTCCGTCCTCGACTACGAAGGTGGCCAGCGTGTCGGCCTCGGCGCCCGGCTGCGTGACGCTCCGCACCGTGCGCAGGTCGGCGCGCAGCCGCTGCGGCGTGATCTCGATGCGCACGTAGCCGCGCCGAGAGCCATTTCCGAGTCGGATGTGCGGGTTGTCGGCCAGCAGCGCGTCGACGTTTTCCTGGCGGGTCCTGAACTGTGACGTGATCGAGGTGCCGACGAACTCCGAGGCCACCACCGGCGAGCGTGGATCGTCGAAGTCCGGCTTGAGATCGGCCACCCAGAACGAGTGCACGTCGCCGCCGATGACGATCGGGTTGGCCGGCTTGCGCTGCCCGAGATAGTCGAGCAGGCGCCGCCGAGGCGCGGGATAGCCGTCCCAACCGTCGGTCCAGAACTGCTGGCCGGGTCCGGGCTTGCGGTCGAGCTGGGCCATCAGCGTTTGCTGCCCGATGACGTTCCAGCGCGCTGGCGACCGGTCGAGGCCCGCGGAGAGCCATCGCTCCTGGGCGTCGCCGAGCATCGTGAGGCGCGGGTCGAGCCGCGCTTGGCAATCTTCGACGACGTTGGCCCCGCCGCGGCCCGGCGGAGCGCACGGCTGATGCGAGCGGTATTGCCGATCGTCGAGCATGTGAAATTGCACCAGCCGGCCGAACGTGGCCCGGGTGAACAGGCGCATGTGCGGCCCGTACGGCACCATCTGCCGGCGCAACGGCATGTGCTCGTAGTACGCACGGTAGGCGGCCGCGCGACGCTCGAGGAACCACTCCGGCGTGTCCAGATGCTCCGAGCGGTCGTTCGCGTAGTCGTTCTGGACCTCGTGATCGTCCCACGTGAGGAGCCATGGACAGGCCGCGTGCGCGGCGCGAAGGTCGGGATCGGTCTTGTAGAGCGCGTGCCGGATCCGGTAGTCGTCGAGCGTGTGCGGCTCCGGGGCGCCGTGCTTGCGCACGTGGTCTTGACCCCACGACGCTTCGTAGATGTAGTCGCCGAGGTGCACGATCAGATCGAGGTCGTCGGCGACCATGTGCCGGTACGCGGTGAAGTAGCCCTGCTCGTATTGCTGGCACGAGGCGAAGGCGAACCGCAGGCGCTCGTTGTTCTCGCTCGCGCCGGGCGCGGTGCGCGTCCGGCCGACCGGACTCACCTCACCGCCGGCACGAAATCGATACCAGTACCAGCGCGCCGGCTCGAGGCTCTCCACCTCGACGTGGACCGCGTGTGCGAACGCGGGTGTGGCGGCGGCGACGCCGCGCTGGACGACTTTCGCCATGCGCTCGTCGGTCGCCACTTCCCATTCGCACGGCACGACCTCGGGCGGCATGCCGCCTCCGGGCATGAGCGGCGACGGAGCCAGGCGTGTCCAGAGCACCACGCCTGTCGCGGTGGGATAGCCGGACGCGACGCCGAGCGTGAACGGCGGACCCGGCAGTCGCGGCTGGGCCGCGAGGCGGCGGACGAACGATGGCGCGGCGTGCGTGACACCGAGCGCGAGCCCGCCGGCCACGAAATCTCGTCGCCGAATACCCGAGGTTGCCGCCGTCCGGATCGGCATCATCGCCCAGCGCAGCATAGTCGTCGCGGGGCGTCGGCGACAAGAAACTCATGGCGACGATCGCGAGAGAAAGAGCCGCCCCCGAGGGAGGGCGGCTCTGGTGGGATCGCCGTGGGATCAGCTGCGCTGGTACACGGTCTTCATCGCGTGGTCGCCACGCGGGCTGTGCATGGTGGTGTCGATCGTCAGGACTCGACCGTCCGGCGAGAGCGTCCACACGGACTGCCGGGTCCTGGTCTGGTCGCCCTGGTCGGTCTTCTTCGTGCGGGTATGGGTGATGACCAGGCGGTCGCCGTCGAAGGCCGAACGGACCGTCGCGGTGCCGCGGTAGCCCGTTTCGATCTTGTCGGAGCCGTCGGCGACGACGACGTCGGTCATCGAGCGCTCGTGCGTACCCATCGACGGAGGTCCGTGTGACCTTCAGCGTATTGCCCTGCTGGGCGACCACGAGCGTGACCTGGGGCGGTTGACGCTGAGCGTCAGGCGCCGTCTGCGTCCGGCCCTGGTGCTTGGGAAACTGGCTCTGGGAACGGTCGAGGACCCAGGAGCCGGCGAACTGGGGCTCCGCCTGGGCTGCGGACACGCCGATCCCGAGCAGGAGCAAAGCCATCATGCCAATCGTGCGCTGCAGGCGTCTCATATTGGAAAGCCTCCTTGCGAAACTATCTGGCCGTACGACGACCCGCCGTCTGACTTTGTTTACGGCGGGCCAGCCGGTATCCTGTGGCGCGCCCGCCGGACGAGGCGGCGCGGAGACGCACAGGAGGCGCGGGAACATGGACGACTGGACCGGTGGGCGGGCGGTCGTAGAGCTGCTGAAGGCCGAGGGCGTTCGTCACATTTTCGGAATTGTGGGCTCGACGTTTCTGGACGTCCTCGACAGGCTCTACGACGACACGAGCGTCGAGTACATCAACGTCCGCCACGAGCAGGCGGCGGCCTTCATGGCCGACGGCCTGGCGCGCGTCACCGACCTGCCCGGCGTGTGCCTGGTGACGAGCGGACCCGGTGCCACCAATCTCCTCACCGGCGTGGCCGCGGCATACGTCGCCCACTCGCCGGTCGTCGTCATCGTCGGCGGGATCGCGCTCGACCACTATCAGAAAGACGCGTTCCAGGAGTACGACCTGGTCGGCATGTTCCGGCCGGTGACGAAGCAGGCGATCCAGATCAACAAGTCGGCGCGCATCCCGGAGCTCCTGCGAGGCGCGCTCCGCGCGGCGATGAGCGGTCGCCCGGGCCCGGTCTTCGTCGAGATCCCACGCGACGTGCTGAGCGGCAAGCTCCCGGCGGCGGCGCCCCTGTCGCCCGGAAGCTACCGGGTCACTCACGCGCAGCCGCCGCATCCGGATGCGGTCCGCGAAGCCGCACGACGCCTCCGGCAGGCCGAGCGTCCGCTTCTGCTCGTCGGCGGAGGCGCGAACCGCGCCCGCGCCAACGAGCTGGTGGTCGAGCTCAGCGAGCGCTACGGGATCCCCATGATCACGGCGTACGGCCGGAACGACGCCGTTCCCAACACGCATCCCTGGTATCTCGGGCCGCTCGGACGCGCGGGCGCGCCCGAGGCGGCCGCGGCGTGCCGCAGCGCGGACGTGATCGTGGCCATCGGCTCGCGCCTCGCTCAGTTCACGACGCAGTTCGACGACCGCTACATCCGCGCCGGCACGGCGCTCATCCAGATCGACATCGAGGCGCGCGACATCGGACGCTACTATCCGGTGGCCGTGGGCATCCACGCCGACGCGCGCGAGACGTGTCAGGCCCTGCTGGGCGCGCTCGCTCGGGAGGGCGGTCCGGCGCGCCGTGAGTCCTGGATTCAGGAAGCCGAGACGCTCCGCGCGCAGCGCCAGGCGCGGCTCGCGTCGGAGGAAGCGCTCTCGGTCACGCCGATGAAGCCGCAGCGAGTCTACGCGGAGCTGCGTCGCGCGCTCCCGCCGGAGACGATCGTGGCGCTCGACGCGGGGCCGCGCCGGCCTACGGATACGACCGCCTGAGCTTCGCGCGGCCGCGCACGTTCCTGACGCCGCTCGATCTCGGCGGGCTCGGCTTCGCGTTTCCGGTGGCGCTGGGCGCCAAGCTCGGCCGCCCGGACGCTCCGGTGGTCGCCATCCACGGCGACGGCGGCTACCTGATGAACTCACAAGAGATCGAGACCGCGGTCAGGCACCGCATCGGCGTCGTGACGATCGTGATGAACAACAACTGCTGGGGATCGGAGAAGGCGTACCAGAAGCATTTCTACGCCGGCCGCTACATCGGCTGCGACATCGGCAATCCGCGCTACGACCAGTTCGCTCGCCTGTTCGGCGCCGCCGGCTACTACGTCGAGCACCCCGACCAGGTCGGCGATACCGTCAAGAAAGCGCTATCCGAGAACTCGCCCGCGATCATCGAGATCCCGATCGATCCCGACGAGTTCCCCACCCCGGTCGCCGCCATCCGCCGTCCCGACTGAGCGCTCGCCTCTGCCGTTCAAGAATCTCTAGGCGGCCGAGAACGGCTCAGATGCGAGGCGGCGCCCGAAGGCTGCGACGCGAGGCGTACTCGCTGTACGTTGAGCGCGCAGCCGAGGGCGTCAACGAAGCAGATGGGCCGTTATCGGCCGCCTAGTAGCGGCTGATGTGCAGGTTCACGCCATGGCTCGAGCTCGGCTGCACCGTGACTTCGCCGGTGCCGCGCAGCACCGACGTCCCGGCGCGCGTGAACGCCTCGATCAGCGCGGGAAAATCCTCCGCCAGCATCGAGAGCGCGACCAGCCCCTCCATCCCGCCGACTTCCTCGGCCGGGACCACCAGCACCGCGCCGCGACCGACCGCGAGCATCGAGCGCGGACCGCCGTTCATCGCGACCTCCTCGAGCCCGAACAGCGAGCGGAGCACGTCGCTCGCGCGACGGACGTCGGCCGCGCCGACCACGAGGCGCTTGAGCCGGACCGGTGACGGCACGTCAGCCGCGGTCGCCGACGGCGTGGCCAGCTCGACGAGGATGCCGCAGCTCGCCTTCGGGTGGACGAACGCGATCTGGCCGGCGAGTCCGGCCCGCGGCGCCGCGTCGAGCAGCTCGACGCGCATCTCCTTGAGCGAGGTCAGCGTCTTGACGATGTCGGGCGTGTCGAAGCAGAGGTGATGGAGCCCTTCACCTCGCCGCGCCAGAAAACGTCCGATACCCGACGTGGAGTCCAGCGGCTCGAGGAGCTCGATCTCGCTCTCGCCGGCGCCGAGCAGCGCGGCGCGCACGTGCTGGTCGGGGATCGTCGCTTCCTTGATGAGCGGAAGCCCCAACGTGTCGCGGTAGAAACGGTAGGCGTCCTGCAGCCGGTTCACGACGATGCCGACGTGGTGGATGCGTCGCATCACGCGTCTTCCCCCTCAACGAATGAACGGCGCGGCCTTGCGAGCGGACGCGTCGCGGATACGAACCCGATGGTACGCCAAGAGCGTGGACGGCAGCCGCCGCAACGGAAAATACTCCAGCGCCAGGGTCTCGTCGCAGGTCTGTAAGATGCCGCTGCGCACCGTGCACTCGAAGCACATGCTCACGTAGTGCCAGACGTTGCCATCCGGATAGCGCACGAGCTGGAGGGCGGGCGCGGAATACACGCCGACCAGCCGTCGCGCCGCGACGGTCAATCCGGTCTCCTCGCGCACTTCACGCACGACGGCCTCGCGCACCGACTCCCCGATCTCGACCGAGCCGCCGGGCAAGCCCACTGTCCGCCGTCGGAGCGCTGCTGGAGCAGGAGACGGCCGCGTCGGTCGAAGATGACGGCGGAGACAGCGGGGCGAATTCCGATGGCGCGCGTGGGGTCACGCTCGAGCGTGATCACCCGTTCACCCTACCCGACGCAGTTGCCCTGTGCAATGTTTTGCGGCGCGACCGGGCACTGCGGCCTCGGCCGGCGAGGCGGCGGGATCAGCCGCCCGCCGCGCTGAACAGGCGCTGGAACTGCTCCCAGCCCATCGGCGCGAGCGTGCCGACCGTCGCGTTTTCGTCGACATGGGCCGGTGTTTTCATTCCGACGAGCGCCGCGGTGATGCCGGGCGTCGAGCGCACGAACTGGAGCGCGCGCTGCGCGTCGGTCGTGAGCCCGGAACGTACTCCGCCATCATCGGCGGCAACCGCGTGAGCTGCCCCTGGTGGAGCGACGCCGAGGCGACTCACGGCGATCGCGTGCTCGCGGGCGGCTTCGAGCACCGGCACCACGCGGTCCTTCACTCGCTGATTCGCGCGGGTGAAGGCTTCGGTCATCCCGAGGTTGTACGGCAGCTGGATCACCTTGAAGTGGTGATCGGCTCCGCCGGCGTCCTGGGCGGCGGCGACGAGATCGGACAGCGAGAGGTAGCCGGGATCGTTTGCATCCACGCGATAGCCGGTCCAGGTCGCGGTCCCGTACTGCGCGATGCTCCCCGCCGCGACCGCCTTCCTCGAGCGCGCCGAACGCGGCGCGCATGCGGATCATGAACTCGGCGCGGCTGACCTCGCCGAGCTGCGTCTCGGGATTGTGGATGTAGTAGACGTCGAGCGTCTCGAGGCCAGAGATTGGCGCGGCTACGGTCGATCTGGTCGCGAAGGTACCGCGGAGTCATGCAGTGTCCGCCCTTCGCCACGTCGCCCGGCTTGACGATCCCCGTCTCGACGTATGTCGCCGCGAAATAGGCGCGCGGATCGCGCGGGACCGCCCCGTCGAATGGAATGAAGCCGCCCTTCGTCGCCACCACGACTTCGTCGCGGCGGATCACGCCTCGACTGATCGCGATACCGAGCGCGGTCCTGATCGCGCGCTCGCTGCGCTGGTGGCGATAGTTCACCGCGGTGTCGAGGAGGTTGACGCCGAGCTCGAGGGCGTGAACGGCGGCGTCCTGGTAGAGGACGTCCGTGGCGCCGTCCTCGGGGCCGAGGTAGGTGCCGAGGCCGAGCGTCGAGGCGGCGACTCCGCCCGCGAGCTCACGGAAATGCCCGGCGGCCAGTCGTCCGGCGAGCTTGTCCGCGTAGCGCCGCGTTCCTTCGACGGTCGCCCGGCCGGCGAGGCGCTGGCTGGCCGGACTCATCGCGTGGCCGAGGGCGCGACGCGGAACGAAAAGTTACCGCTGACGATGTGGCCGTCCGTCGAGAGCACCTGCCACTCGACACGCCAGGCGCCGGCCGCCAGCGCGGACACCGTGGCGGTCAGCCGGTCGGCGGCGCCGTCACTCACCAGCACGGTGGCCGGCCGCGATGCGCCTCGCTCGTCGAGCACGCGGATGCTCGAGAGCTTCTTCTCGATGCGGTTGTTGAAGCGCAGTGAGATTTGCGGCGGCCCTTCGCTCAGGGTCGCGCCCGCGGCGGGCGACGACTCGAGGAGCAGTGAGTGCGCTTCGGTACTCGCCGCCAGAAGCAGCACGAGGGCAGCGGCGGCGGCCGCCCGCGCCAGGATGCGGGTCAGCGCCAGTCGTCGAGCACGAGGTCCGAGGGTCCTCGTAGTCCTCCTGCTTGCCCCGCTGCATCCGGATCATGGTGAAGTCGATCTGATATCCGCATTGGATGAGGACGTTGTACGCGGTCCAGTAGCGAGCATACACGGGCAGGATCACCCGTTGCACGCCCAGCTCCTGGCCGAGTCCCTCGATGATCGTCGACGAACTGCTCGAGGTGCTCGGGCTTTCGATGCGGCGGATCGATCGGCGAGGTACTTCACGTACAGGGCGCCGACCGGCGCCTCGCTGACGCCGGGCGTGTGGCAGATCGCGAAGCCGATGAGGTCGCGCCCGCGCTCGAGCAGCAAGGTGTCGCCCAGCGCCAGGCCTTCGACGATCTCGATCTCCTTGGCCAGGTCCATGCCGCGGCAGACCGCATTGGTGATCTTGTGAATCCGGGCGAGCGCGGCTTTCTTCTTCGGCTTCTTCGAGCGTCGAGTAGCGACGCGCCGTCAGCGACGTCTTCACCCCGGCCTTCGCCAGCCCCGCCACGCGGGCCGGTCCGCGGTCGATCGCCCGGCTCATGATCGCGGTCAGCTGCTTGGGCCGGTAGCCGAACTTGTGGTAGAGGTACAGGTGCTTCGGGCTCGTCGGGTACGTCACGCAGCCGTGGAGCGTCGCCTTGTTCTCGTCGAAGAAATCCTGCGCCGCCGCGGATGAGCTGCTGCCCGATCGTCTGATTGTGATAGTTCGTCAGCACGGCGACCGGGCCGAGCACGCCGACGGTCCCCCACGTCACCGCGAGCGCGGCGCCGACGATCTTCGAGCTGTCTTCCTCGGCGACGAAGCAGCCCCACGGCTCCATGAGCCAGCGATGGTGGACGTACTGCGCGCCGCCGAACGCCTGGCGCGGCCGCGTGCCCAGCTGGCGCTCGAGGAAATCGCCGAAGGTCTGCTCCATGACGTCGCGGACCTTCGACAGGTCGCCCTTGCGAACTCGACGGATCTGCACCTTGGGAAGCCGGCCCTGAGGGTCGAGCCCGGCACGATCGACGGTGGCCCTCACTTCGAGAGGCCCGCGAGGTCTTCCAGCAGGGTGATCACACCCGAGTGATCGAGGCCTCCGCGCCCCTTCACGCGGAGCGCGCTGAACAACTCCTGGACCGCCGCCGTCGTCGGCAACGGCACGCCGAGCGCGCGGGCGGATTCCATGATGAGCCCGAGGTCCTTGTAGTGCAGGTCGATCTTGAAGCCCGGGTTGTAGGTGTCCGCGAGGTAGTTCGGCTTCTTCTGATCGAGGCACTTCGACCCGGCCAGTCCTCCGGCCAGCGCGGTCAGGGTGAGCTCGCGGTCGAGCCCCGCTTTCTTGGCCAGGGTCAGCGCCTCGCCGAGCGCAGTCAGGTTGACCGCGACGATGATCTGGTTCGCGAGCTTGGTGAACCCGCCGGCGCCGAGCGGCCCGAGGTGGGTGATCGTCTTGCCCATCGCCTGGAAGATCGGCAAGGCCTTGTCGAAGACCGCCTTGTCACCGCCGACCATGATCGACAGCGCGCCGTCGATCGCGCCCTTCTCACCGCCGGACACGGGCGCGTCGAGCATCTTCACGGACTTGGCCGCGAGCGCCGCGCCGACCTTCTGGGAGACGAGCGGAGAGATCGTGGACATGTCCAGCAGGATCATGCCGGGCCGAGCGCCTTCGATCACGCCGTCACGGCCGAGCACGACCTGCTCGACGTCGGGCGAGTTCGGCAGCATCGTGATCAGCACGTCGCATTGGGCGGCGACGTCCCGCGGCGAGGTGCCTACTTTTGCGCCGGCCCCGGCGATCTCGTCGACCGGCCCCCGGCTCCGGCTGTGGACCACCAAGGAGTAGCCGGCCTTCAATAGGTTACGGGCCATCGGGCGTCCCATGATGCCTAGCCCAATAAATCCAATCACTTGCGCCATAGGACCCCGTGATCCGTGTCGAAAGAAGTGCCAACAAATAGCACACCGACACGGAGAGGGTCAAGGACGACCGCTCGGAGGGCTTCTGCGGGACGGCTCTAGAGCGCTACGACTTCTTGCCCCAGAGGTCCTTCGAGAGCCAGTCGAGACCCAGCTCTTTCAGGGTTTTCGGCCACGGCTTGCCCGTCTTGCGATCGAAACCAACCTCGGCGTACCAGGTGTCGAGCATCTTTTCCCACTGCGCTCGGATGGCCTGCCCTTCGCGGGCCCGTCGACCGGGGTCGAGCCATACCGGGCCGACGGGTATTCCATCGCGCCGGTGTGGCCGCACCGGAGCGCGGTCGCTCGATTGACGATCGCGGTGCGCCGCCCGAAGCGCTGCGCTTCCTCGACCGTGAAGGTCCAGCCCGTCGCCGCCGAGAGCGCGCGGCAGATGTTCTCGAGCCGGGTACGCGACGTGAAGATGCAGATGCCGAGCGAATCCTCGAAGCTGCGCCGCCCGCGGAGCCCGGCGACGTACTTCGCGACCTGCTCGCCGTCGAAGGGATTGATCCGCGCGGGCTGGCCGATCTCCGTCGGGTGCACGGGATTGCCCGTCTCCATCGTCGCGGTGGACGAGGTGCACGTATCGAGCATCTCCTCCCATCGCGCGCGGTGGTCGTGGCCGCGCGGCGTCGCGCCCTTCTCGATGTAGACCGCGCAGTCCTTGGCGGGTCCGCCGAGCTTTCGGCGGCGCGCTTGACGCCCTCGGCGAGCACGTCACCGAAGCCTTCGCGTCGAGACACCATCTGCAGGAGACGGGCCGCGCCCTTGATATCGCCCCACGGGAGCTCGAAGCCGAGCTGCTCGCGCGTGATGTAGCCCTTCTCCTGGCACTCCATGACCCAGCCGCAGAGCCAGCCCCACTCGTTGACGTCGACGCACGCCTTGTCGCACTCGGTGTTGAGCCAGGCGACGCCGTCGCGGTCGGCCGCGCCGATCGCCCAGCCGCAGCCGGACCAGCCCTCGTACTCGGGCTCGTCGACGATCTGGCCCTTCTTGTCGCCGCTGCCGGATGACCGACATGTGGCAGTGGTGCATGCCGCACGCGTTGCACTGGTGCCCGCGGTGGTCGAAGTTCTCGCGAAGCTTCGGGGCCTCCCACGCCGCCATGTCGGCGCCCGCGACGTTCGACGTCAGGTTCGTGGTGTAGTTCTTGATCGGCAGGGCGCCCATCTTGGACAGGTTCACGACACCCGGCAGAGTCCCGTATTCGTAGAGCGAGCGCGCGGAGGGGTCGGTCTGCAGATCGTGCGACATGTCCTCGGCGGCCTGCATCAGCCCGCGCGGATCCGCGGCGCGGAGGGCCTTCGTGCCCTTGACGATCGCGACCGCCTTGAGCCGCTTCTTGCCCATGACCGCGCCGCAGCCGTTCTTCGGACGCGACGTGACCGAAATCGCCCTGGATGGCCGCGAACTTGACGAGGTTCTCGCCGGCGGGGCCGATCGAGTAGACCGAGAGCTGATGGCCGACGAG
>ERZ1370068.10501-contig-9195_pt1 | contig 42720 bp, 54 predicted proteins | sample MGYA00561227_ERZ1370068 | MGnify/ENA primary metagenome ERZ1370068 (study PRJEB38410, sample SAMEA6850437) | metagenome | study: Metagenomic assessment of the ecological functions of the soil: analysis of the soil microbiota associated with the... | reverse complement strand
GGTTACGTATTGCTATACGCGAACTCCACATCGTGCAATCGCTGGGGGGCGGATCGTCGCGGTCGGTCGATTTCGTCATGAACGGGTTGTGGGCGCCCACGGAGATGACCTACGAAGGTCGCACGTGGCGCTACGCGCATGACGGTGCTCAATCGGGAGGGCGAACTGGTCGGCACACCTTCCCGAAGGCCCTGCTGACGTTCGACTACTTCACGCCGGTCGAGCCCCTGCGACGGCTGCGGCATCTCACCACTCCCCAACGGGGGCGAGATCACTTACGGCTACACGCACCAGTTCGTGGCGCCGCCCGACGAGCTACACCAACTCTTCTTCTCACCGGCCGAACGATCGGAGGACGGGCCACCCCGGCACCTCCGCTGCCTTCCGGTCACCTGTGGCCATGGGAGTTCGGTGCACGACCATGCCGCCGGCCCTGGCTACAGCGTGCAGACTGTCGTCACGACTCCGTCGGCACGACTCACCTACGTCAACGGTCCTGTCGGCGCGGCGGGCCACGAGCCCATCGACGGCGCCCACCGGACCGACCCACATCCTCGTCGAAGGGCGGCAGTTCGGGCGGTTGTTCGTTTGTCTCGCCCTCGAATCCGAAGACCGCATCTACCAGCACGTCAACGTCGTCACTCCAGCCCGGCGGATCGTCGTTCGACTGCGCCGAGGTGGCATCGTCGCACGATCTGGCGGGGCGACCATGCCGCCATCGACCGCCTACACCTTACAACACCGCGAATCACGGCGACTATCGCCACCCCCAAGACCATCAGTGGAGACCGGTGAGCTGACGCCGCGCACGACCCAGCTCACTCTATCATCGGCATCCGAAGTCGTCCCCCAGGAGACCGCTTCCTCACGGCTCATCGTCGGCCTCTGCCGACGTCGCAAACGGTGGACGCGGAGGGCGAGACGTGGACACGGACGTGGGCCTACGAAGTCGATATCGGGTTTCGACCACGGCGACCGAATTTGCCGTTCCCGGCGTGGTCGGGTATCCCACCACGTGGACGCACGACGGTCAGGGCAGTAACGTGGCGTCAGCGAAGAACGGGAACAACCAGACCAACCGTGGCATACACGTATGCGTGGGGGCAGGTTGAAGACACGACCACGCCGGCTCCATGCGACCCACCGCGCGAGCGATCAATCCCGACGGAACGGTGGCGTCGGACACGCGGGCCAATCGCACGACGACATTCCAGTCACGACGCCCTGTCTCGCCTCCACGTGACATACAGCTGCTTCGCCTGGCGGCACGACGCCGATCGTCGTGGACCACGACCCCGGAGGAGCGTGGGGATGCGGACCACGCGGGGCTACTCGCTCAGACGACAACTACGCTCGACGGCTTTCGGCCGTGGCCGATCGACTCGGTCAACAGCCTCGGCGTGCGCCGGCGCACCGCGCATGACGCGCCGAGGGTCGCGTGACGGTACGAGAGCTATCCCTTTCACCGGGAGCGCCGACCGCTCGGCGATCCAGCATTGACGCGTTGTGGGCGGGTGACGCAGCGAACCAATCCGGACGCCACGTCGGCCACGCGCGTGCGCGGCGCGGGCGCGGCAACGGGTGAGGCTGACCGACGAAAACGGGCACACGACGCCGCAGACGTGGAAGGCGATGGCGACCCGACGAGGCGAGCTGCCCGACGAGCCTCGTGGACGCGGACGGGCAGACGTGGCGCGCTTACGTCCTACCATGCGCCTTTGGGCCTCGTGACCGTTCAGACAACCCGACAACCTGTTGTTTCTGACGTGGCAATACACTCGGCAAGAATCGTCCGAGCAAAGAGTTCTCATCCCCGAATCGGGGACGACTACGTATTCGAGCTACGACTTTGCCGGCAACCTCACCGGCAAGACAGACGCGATCGGCATCGGCAGCGTTCCACGGGCACGACACCAACCAGCGCGTGAACGGATTGTCGCGGGGACTCACGTCGACGACGATTGCCTACGAGCTCTGGTTCCGACCGGCGTCCGATAGTCAACGACGGGACGGTCTAAGACCACGTTCTAGTGCATGACGCGACCACCTGGACGGTTATCGAGACAGCAACAGGCGATTGGCGCGCACGCGTTCAATACCGGACTATCAGTACGACGGCAACGACGCCGTCACGGAGATTGCCTACCCCAGCGCACGCAGAATCACTGTACGCCTCGACAGCGAGCGCCGATTACGGGCGTGATCGACACGACGGCGAATCGAACCTTACGCGCACGATCTGGCCTATCACCCTGGTGCGCTGCAGGCGCTCACGAGCGGTAACGGCATCGCGACGGCCATCGGCTACGACATAGCGAGCGGTATTGGCTGACGAGATCTCGTCCGGGGCCTTGCAGCCGCGTTACGGCCAGCATGACGGCGTGGGCAACGTCGGCACCGATTGAGACCCGCGTGTCGGCTACACCCAGGCCTTTCGCTACGACAGCCTCGACCGGCTGTCGTCAGCGCGATCGACGCAGCGGCACGGCCGCCTACGGGTATGACGCGCACGGCAATCGCCAGACCGGTTCCGGCACGACCTACTCGTATCAGCGTCGAACACGCCGCGGACTGACGCAGCAGGGCGCCACCTTGTTCGCGCACGACGGCAACGGCAATCCGACGTCAGCCACCGGACGCCGGAGGCGGGCTCTATACCTACACGCCCGAGGACTGGCTGAAGACAGCCACGGTGGGTGGGGTCACGACGACATACACGACGACGCCGATGCGCTGCGCGTTCGCGTGGGTAACCCAGGGCCAGACCACGCTCTACGCGCGCGCGGCCGACGGCACCCTGCTCACCGAGTGGAAGAACCCGGGCCCGGCGGGTCACCGTTCGCGACTACGTGTATGCGGGGTCGAGCGTCTGCTCGCCGCCGTAGACCACGATGTGGCGACGACGCCCAACTCGCGTGGCGGCACCACGCATGCCGGACGGCCCGCCGACCGCCATCACGATCGCGACGCCCGGCGGCGCTGGGAGCGTGTGTTCGAGGGGAGCGCGTGTCGCCGCGTGAGCGTGCGCGCCAGGCTCACGTCGGGCACGCTTGCCGGATGCTGGAGCCTGACGATCCTGCGCCCGGACCACACGACCGCCCTCGGCAGCGCCGGTATGTGTGGCGCCACCGGGTTCATCGAGCCCGTGGTATTGCCCCGGGAGAGCGGCGTGTTCACCGTGGTCGTGAAGGCCAGCACTGCGGGCAGCGGATTGCTGACGGTCGAAATTTTCGACGCTCGACGACGTCGTGGGCCAGATCGTGCCTGACGGGCTCCCGCTGCCCACGCCGTCCTCGTTCCCGGCCAGCGGGCGTTGGCCACGTTCACGGGCATTCCCGGGGATCGCGTGAGCATCAAGTCAACGGTGACGAGCGGAAACCTCGTGTGGCGGTTGGCATGTCACCGTCATCACGCCCGGTGACGCGGATCTGGTCAGAAGGGGCGCGTGCCACACGGGCAGCGCGCTCACGAATCTTCATCGAACCCATCGCGCTCACGCACCCGGCGTCTACACCATCATCGTGGACCCGGCAGCACCAATACGGGCACGGGCACTCAACGTACGACGTCGTTGACGCCGAGACCCCCATCACCGCGAACGGGCCGGCGTTGGCGATCGATCTGACGACACCGGACGCAACGCGCGTCTGCCGTTCCAGGGGACGGCCGGTCATCGCATGAGCGTGAAGGCAAGCGTGGCACCAGCGGTTCATTCGGATGCTTCTACCTCACGATCCTCAGCCCGACTGGAACAGCGCGGTATCGAGCGACTGGACCGTGTGGGCCCTCCCAGTTCCTCGAGCCTGCGCTCCTGCCGGTGTCGGGCAACGCGCATACCGTGCTTCGTCGACTCCGCCCGCCGCAAACAGGGACTGTACTGGCACGGCCTACGCTGCGTGCGACGTCGCCGCGCCGATCGTCGCGAACGGTCCGGCCGTGGACGCCGGACCTGTCGATTCCAGGAACGAAGATGCTGTTGTCGTTCGGTGTGGGATCCAGGGCCACCGTGGATGAGCCTGACCGTGGCCCCGGCCGGCTCTGGCTCCACTTGACGCCGTCATGGAAGGTGCGGGTCCTCGCAAGGCCGACGGATCCGAAGCGGCCACGACCAACAATCTCGTGCGTGCACGGCCACGAGCTACTCTTCGAGCTCGTTCGCACTGCCCGCGACCTGGCGGCACACACATCGCCTTCGATCCCGCGGGGACGCACACGGCCGTCGCGACCCTGCGTCTCTACGACGTCGTCGACGTGGACCGGACCGGATCGCGCCCAACGGGCGGCCGCGCCCATCGCACTTGAGCGGTGCCGGGTCAGGTCGCACGATCACTGACGTTCGCGGCAATCCCCACGCACAAGATGACCGCGACCGTCACCGTGACGAGCGGGGGGATTCGGGTGTTCGTGGACGCTGTCCATTCTCAAGCCTGATGGCGCGAGTCTCGGCAGCACGACCAGTTGCAGCGGCACGACCAAGAGCCTCGGACACTCCACGATTCTGAGCGGTGGTGCCGGCACCCATATACGGTTGTCGTGCCGATCCGAAGAGCGCAGCATGGGTCGGCAAAGCTGTCACGTTGCAAGACACCCCATAGGAGTCACCAATGACCATCGTGGAAGCGGAGAGTCATGTCCACCGGCGCTTGGCATCCTTCTCTGCGTGCCTGCCGTCGCGGTCGCCGGCAGCAGACCGACGTCGTCACCTACTACCACACCGCACGCGGATTGGCTCAGTGCGGATGATGACCGACGCAAACGGCATGTGCTGCAACGGCACGACTACCTGCCGTCTCGGGGAAGAGTGGCAGACGGCATCGACGCAGCCGGATGCGCCGTCTGTTCGCCGGAAGGAGCGCGACCAGACGACCGGGCTTCGACTACTCGAGGGCGGCGTATTACGCCAGCACGACCGGACGGTTTACGACAATCGATCCGGCGCTCGACGTCGCCGCGGCCCTGACGAATCCGGGCAACGGTGGAATCGCTACGCGTATGTCAGCGGCAACCCGGTGACGAAGGTAGACCCGTCCGGCGGCTACGAGGTTGACGTGCACCTGTATTCACGACCGCCCGGCGCAGGCAGCGTGGGTGTCGCGCTGGTGGCGGAGCGGATTGGCGCAAGCGACTCCGGCGTCGATGGCGACCCGGCGAGGGGGACCCTCGTCGATCGGTTCGCGTCGTCGTAACTTCCATTTCACCGATGCTGCAGCGGCGCAAACGCAGCTGTGGGACGCGTTTCAGGCGGGCGCGACGCGGAGCAACTCGGGGTGTTCTTCCACGCCGAGCAGGACGCGTATGCCTCGACGAAGGATCTGGGCCGACGATGGGACACCTCTTCGCGGGCCACCGGCCCTGGACCGACGCGCAGCGGCGCTCTGCGAAGGCCGACGCCATGGCGCGCGGACACCTACATAGAGCGGCTGATTGGCTGGCCGTCGCGCGCCTTGGCGGCTCCCACTCGCACGGCTGCGTGCCGTGGGAGAAGGTGAGTCCGTTCGTGGCACGGTTCAACCGGATGCGCAGGAACTGGACGAGAAGCGCGGTAATCCTCGGATCGAAATGTTGCAGGCCCTCGATGTGGTCAAGGACTAGCAGGGAGGGGATGTGGTGAAGCGTCGTGTGAGCGCGTGGCTGCTCTTCGTCACCGGGGCAGCCGCCGCGCTGCTCAGTGGATGACGGCTGGTGGTTTCACGTCAGCGTGGGCCCACCCACCGGCCTGGCCGTGAGGCCGGGATTATCGCAGCCCTGGTCTCGGTCGTGTCGCTGGCGCTTGCATGGCGACTTCTGGGAGACGGCGTTAGTCAACGCAGGAGGGCCACCAGTAATCGCGGTCACATGCGACGGCCAGTGCCGCAATGCTGACCGCGGCCCACGCGCCAGCGCTCCCCATCCTCGTCGTGAACGTCGAGTGTGCCTGAGGCCGACGCTCGCCGGCGACGTGTCCGGATGAAACAGCGACTCGCTGCATGATCCAGTTCCGGCGACCACGCCGCACGAATCCCGCCTTCCAGGTGCCGCTGATGGATGGCCTTGGACGCGTCGTCGCCCGGCTCGGACGCCGCGGCCACCGCGGCGTTGAGGACCGCGCGGTTCCGGATGTCACCTCCGCTGGCCACGTACGTGTCCGCCAACGCCGGAAGTTCGACGTCGTCTCGCCAGAGGCGTGCGCGAAGGATGCATCTGCACGCGCCAGATCTGCTCACGCCGCTCCTCCACGCCGGGGATCTCGAACAGCACGTGTGTCCGGATGCGTCGCTCGAATGCGGGGTCGAAGTTCGCGCGCGAGGTTGGTCGCAAAGATGACGATCCCCTGAACGATCTCGAGCCCGTGAGCAGAACGTTGACCACGGTGTTCGATCCGCTCCTGGGACCCGTGCTCCCGTCGATCATCGGATCGCCGTGAGGCGATGGCATCGGCCTCGTCGAACAGGAGCACGGCGCGCTCGTCACGCGCCAGCTGGAAGAGTAGCGGCGACGTTTTTCGGCGTCTCGCCCATCCACAATGGACTCCACCTCGGCATAGCGGACGATGAGGAGCCGGCGGCCGAGCGTGTGCGCGATGGCTTCGGCGCAGATGGTAGATCTGCTGGCATCGAAGGCCCGGCGAAGTGAAACGCGAGTCCCATTCCCATGGGATGTCGTTGTCCCAGCCCCCAACGATTGAAAATCAGGTCGTTTTCGTGACTCCGCCCGATCGCGCGGTCGAGCGCCCGACGCGTGGCCGGTGGAAGAATGACATCGTCGAAGGTCCGCCGCGCACCATTGACTGACGATTCGTGGAGACCCGATGAACCCGGCGATGGCGCGGAGCAGGGATTGGTGGCCACAAGGGAGATGCTACCCTCTTGCCGGCGGCTTCACCTGCAGCCGAGCTCGCGCGGCGGTCCGCGTGGATTGCATCTCCCAGCTGCAGCTGCTGACGCCGAGATGGCGCGTCACAGTCGAGGGAGGAGCAAGGTCACGACACGGAAAATGATCGTTGTCGGCGCCATTCTTCTTGTTCCCGCCTGGCCTCAGCCATGGCCGTGCAACACGACCGATGCGGCGTGTCGTGACGGAGATTCATCGGCAGATCCTCGAGCGGACTCCGACAACCCTGGTTCGATGGCCGACTCGGTCAAGAGAGAAGCGACCGTCAAGATCTGCGCGAGCGCTCGCCCGGCGGAACCGAACACGACGCAGCGATTCTGATGCCGTTCACGACACCCGCAGCAACGCTCTGGGCGCGGTCGGATACCTCTATCGGCACCTGCTGAATCGACCACCCGACATCGCCGGAGCGAAGGCGCGTTAGCTTGATGCGCTGCCGTCTCGCGCGGATCGGGGTGTCGTCGACGATCCTCGCCTCGGAGGAATACCGGCAGCATGCATGGCGACTACGGCGTTCCGGGGAGCAAACTCCGTTACTGCGCACGAAACGCGAACGGCGGCTCAGCATGACGGGCACCGCGGTCCCCCGGTTGCGCCGCGGCGACGGCGCTGCGAGATGGATGGAACGGTGACGGGCTGATTGCATGGAGCGAATGGTGTGAGCAGTACGCAGTCGTTCAGGTAGCACGACTGGAATGGCGACGGGGTGTTGTCGGGCGACGAGGTTCAGCAGGGCGGATCGGCGCAGAGGCGGATGGAAGAGGACGACTACACGCCCGGCAATCAGAGCAGCAGTCTGGACTGGACAGACGCAGACTTTCGATCTCTGGATCGAAACAACGACAAGAGGATTTCGGCGGCCGAGTGGGCATTACGACTCTGACACGTTCTCGCCGCGCCGACCGTAACAACGACGGGGTGCTTTCGCTCGTCGGAATTCTTCGCACCCGGACGATGACGATCGTGCAACGACCGCTTGATACTCGACGTCAACAACAACGGCCGCCGTCGAGCGGGTCAGCGAGTGGCATGGCACCCCAGGCGAATTCAGCTCGGCTCGATCGCAATCGCGACAACGTTCTGAGCCGCGCCGAGGTCGTCGGGAGCACAGCCGCTTCGACCTCTCGCCTGATCTCTTCGCTACGCTGGATGCCGACAACGACGGCAAGGTCTCGTCCGTGGAATGGCGCTGGTCGCCTGCGCAGCTTTTACCAGCAGGACAGCAACGATGATCCGGATTCGTGACCAGGAGCGAGTTCACGGCCAGCCAGCTGACGGCCGCACCGTGATGCCGGCGGGTCGTCTCACTTTCGTCGGCACGAGGTGGCTGTGGATCACTAAGAGATGGATGAGGTGTGGTGGTGCGACGTTTGCTGTGCCCGTGGCGTCGCCGCAGCACAACAGCACGTCGCGCGGTGCTTTCCCGTGTCAACGAGGTGTCTATGAAGACTCGCACGCGATCGTCGCACTCGCAGCCGCGCTCTGCGCGTCATCTCCGGCATCCGCCGCGATTCAACTGGTGCCGGTCATTTCGACAGGCATTCCGAATGCGGTCTGCGTCGGACACGCGGAGACGGCTCCAACCGCCTCTCTCATCGTCGATCAGTCCGGCCTCATCCGTGTTCTTTCAGCTGGGCAGCACGACAGCGACCCGTCTCTTCTCGACATCCACACGAAAGTCGCGTTCGGCGGCGAGCAGGGCCTTGTCGGTCTGGCCTTCCATCCCCAGTATCTCGAGCAACGGCCGGTTCTTTGTCTTCTACACTCGAGCCGGTGACGGCACGCTCGTGATCGCCGATACTGCGTCCCCGCCGGCAATCGAGATGTGGCGAACCCGACCGAGAAAGTCATTCTGACCATCCCGCATCCCGCACCAACACGAACCACAACGGCGCATGCTGGCATTTGGACCCGATGGATTCTCTACGTCGGGGGCCGGTGACGGTGGGGGCGCCAACGATCCTCCGGCCAACGCCCAGAACGTGAACGTCCTGCTCGGGAAGATTCTCCGGATCAATATCAATCCGACAGCACCAACCCCCGTACACCTCGCCGGCGACGAATCCGTTCTCTGGCGCGACGCCGGGCCGAGACGAGATCTTGGCGCTCGGCGCGCGCAACCCGTGGCGCTTCAGTTTCGACCGGCAGACCGGCCAATCCTGGCTCGGCGACGTGGACAAGGCGCGCGAGAGGAAGTGGACACACCGATCCTGAACGGCGGGAACTATGGCTGGCGCAGTGCACGAAGGACGCTCTGCACCAGCCAACGATCCGACCCTCTGCAACCCGGCCAACTACACACCTCCGATCCTCGAGTATCGCCCACGGACGGACGGTGTTCGACTTGCGGGGGCATTGTGCACCGCGGGTCGGCCGGCGCCTGTGCCGAACGGAACCTATCTCTACGGCGATTACTGCTCGGGCGAGATATTCGGTTGGAACGGCAGCACGCAGAGAAGCCGCTGGGACACGACGATGAACATTTCCTCGTTCGGCGAGGACGAGCAGGGCGAGCGTATGTGTCCACCCGGGCGGGACCGTCAGCAAGATCGTCCCTGCGGCGCCGTGCACGTATTCGATCTCGCCTGCGAGTCAGAGCTTCAACGCGAACGGCGGAACCTGCCAGCGTTGCCGTCACTGCACCCCAAGGGTGTCCATGGACGGCCATCAGCAATGCCTCATGGATCACGATCACAAGCGGAGCGGCGGGAAGCGGAAACGGCACGGTCAGTACTCGGTGGCGACCTATACCGGCCGGCCGCGCAAGCGGAATGGAACGATGACCGTTGCGGGCCGGAACTTCGCCGTCAGCCAGTCGCGTTGAGGCCCGGTGCGTGTGTCGGTCCGAGAGTGGGTCTCTCGACCGACACCGTCAGAAGGGCTGGCGTCCGCCAGACTCAGACCGGCTGATATCGCCGCGATGTCCGACTTCGCTTCGGTGGCGCACAGCGGCTCGTCTCGCCCTTCGCGTCCACGTCGGGCTTCGATGCATGGATCGCATCTCGGCGAGCGAACGACCTTCGTTGAGCACCTCGGTGCTTGAGCAGCACGAACGGCACTCGGTATTGCGGGCCGCGTGCGCGACGGTGGCGAACTGTGCCGGCGTTCTGAATCCATCCGCCGCCATGGCCATGTTCGTGCCGCGATTGAGCACGGGCTTCAACCGCTCCTGCAGCGCTGGCGTGGACGGCGGAATCGCCGCGGCGTTGGGCGCGACCCTCGTCGCCCCGGCACGGGCAGCCGCCGCACGCGGTGCCCCGCCCGGCGTCGCGGCCGGTGGAAGTTGCAGCATCAGGCGCGTACGGCCGCCTCACGCTGAGTCAGTGACGGACCGATTCAACGCCCAGCGCCACGGCGCCGATGAAGCCGGCGGCAAGAAGTGTTGCTTTGCCTATCGTCATTGCTGACCTCCGTCGCAGATGACCTGCAAGACTCGTGACCAACACACCTCGACTGCAAATGGCGCCCACATGCTCGAATCGTTCTCCACGCGGGCGTGGCATCGCTGACCCGATGCGTGGCATGTCACCCATGGCATTTCTACTCTTGGTCGCCGTGACCAGTGTAGAAACGCGATCGTGCTCGGGGGACACGGCTGAGATTCTGGCGCCGCCTGCCGGCTCGGAGCCTGGGCAGGTGTTCGCAACAGACGATGGCGTTCGTTTTCGAGTCGAAACCGTCGTCAGCGGCCTCGAGATCCCGGTGGGCGCTGGTCTTTGCACCGGACGGACGGCTGTTTGTCACCGAGCGGCCTGGGCGCGCGCGAATCATCGACATCGCTCGCCGCACGTCCGCGCTGGCGCTGACGCTGGAGGATGTGTTCGCCCAGGAGAAGCCGGGCTGCTCGGCCTCGCGCTCGATCCGGCATTCACGTCGAACGGGCTCAGTGCTAGCGTATTCCACGGTCCGCAGCCCGAGCGGCGGTGCAGTCGAACCGTGTCCGCGGTATCGGAATCGAGCGGCAGGCTGCTCGAGCAGGTCGTTCTCCTCGACAACATTCCCGCAAACACGATTCACGATGGCGGCCGGCTCCGGTTCGGACCGGACGGCTTGCTCTACATCACGACCGGCGATGCCGCGAACGAGCAGCTCGCGCAGGATCTCGCGTCGTATGCCGGAAAGATTCTTCGCATCAACACCGACGGCACGACGCCGCGCGGGAATCCGTTCAGCTCGCCGATCTACTCGCACGGGCACCGGAACTCGCAGGGACTGGACTGGAACCCTGCGAACGGCGAGCTGTGGGCGTCGGAACACGGCGCGACCGGCAATGACGAGACCAATGTCCTCGATGGCGGCGTGAACTACGGATGGCCGCGCATCCAGGGCGCCGAGACGCTGCCGGGGATGCGTGAACCGATCACCTTCTACAACCCCGCGATTGCGCCGAGCGGCGCGTCCTTCTACCGCGGACAGCGGTTGCCCGCAGTTTACGAACAATCTCGTTCGTCGCCACGCTGCGCGGCATCCTGCTGCTGCGGCTTCGAATCGATCCGGCCTCGCCGCGCCGGATCATCGCCCAGGAGCGCCTGCTCGAGGGACAGTTCGGACGTATCCGCGACGTGGTCGACCGGGTCCCGATGGTTACCTGTCTACTTCTGCACCAACAACCGCGACGGGCGGGGAAACCCTCGCCGATGACGATCGGATCGCGCGCCTGGTGCCAGCGTCCCGACGCGAACGGCGTGCGTGCGCGAAGGGGCGGAACGAGAAGGAGCACGACGTGTCCCAGACATACGACGCGATCATCGTGGGCGCGCGCTGCGCCGGTTCGCCGACGGCGATGCTGCTGGCCCGCAAGGGCTACCGCGTGCTCGTCGTCGACCGCGCGACGTTTCCGAGCGACACCGATGTCCACGCACGTCGTGCAGCCGCTGGCGGTGGCCGCGCTCGCGCGCTGGGGACTGCTCGATCGCCTCACGGCCACCGGCTGTCCGCCGATTCACACCTACACCTTCGACTTCGGTCCGTTCACGCTCGCGGGATCGCCGGGCACGACGGAGGCGCCAGTGGCGTACTGTCCGCGACGGACCGTTCTCGACAAGCTGCTCGTCGATGCCGCGGCAGAGGCCGGTGCGGAGATCCGCGAAGGCTTCACCGTCGACGACGTCCTGATGGACGAGCGGTCGCGTCGTCGGCATCGCAGGTCATTCGAAGGGCGGCGCAGCCGGTCGACCGAGCGCGGCCCGGTCGTCGTCGGCGCCGACGGCCGGCACTCGCTCGTGGCGCGAGGCCGTCCGGCCCGAGCAGTACCACGAGAGGCCGCCGCTGCTCGCCGCCGTACTACACCTACTGGAGCGGTCTTCCCGATGGACGGGCGGTTCGAAACCTACATCCGTCCGCACCGCGGATTCGCGGCGGCGCCGACGCACGACGGCCTGACGATGACCGTCGGCGGATGGCCGCACGCGGAATTCGAGGCGAACAAGAAGGACGTCGAGGGCAACTTCCTGAAGCTGTTCGATCTCGGTGCCGGCCGTTCGCGGAGCGCGTGCGCGGCGCCAAGCGCGAAGCGCCGTTTGCGGGCGCGCCGATGCCGAACTTCTTCCGCAAGCCGTTCGGCCCGGGCTGGGTGCTCGTCGGCGACGCCGGCTACATCAAGGACCCGATCACGGCGCAGGGGATCAACGACGCCTTCCGCGACGCCGAGCAGCTGCGCGCTGCGCTGGACCAGAGCTTCACCGGGCGCTCGCTCGTTCGACGAGGCGATGGGCCGAGTATCAGCGCGATCGCGACGAACACGTGCCATGCCGATGTACGAATTCACCTGCCAGCTCGCGACGCTGGAGCCGCCGCCGCCCGAGATGCAGCAGCTGCTTCGGCGCGATACACGGCAATCAGAAGGCCATGGACGCGCTTCGCGCAGATGAACGCCGGCACGATCTCGCCGGCGGAGTTCGGCGCGGCTGCGGCCGGCCCCGCACCCATAGCTCGAATGGCGACCGGGGCGCGAGGATCCAGCCTGGGGCCGTGCGTGCGGCAGCACTGCAGCATGGCCGCGACCGACTCGGCGAACACGTTCGTATCGCCGCCGTCGTGAAATGCGATGTAGACGGCGTCCGCTTCCTCAGGGCCAGGACGACAGGTAGAGCGAACCCTCGTTGTCAGTCGTCGCGAACACCACGTGCCTGAATCCGAGCCACTTCGTGGCAGTCGGCGCTGGCGCGGTGATCCAGCCCTCGAAGCTGCTGATGGATCGTCCGTCGAGTACGGACATCGCATGACGACGAGCGCGTGATCGGCGACTAGCGTCGCGCAGTGCCTGTGGCACCGCTCGATGTAGCTGACGCGCCACCCACGTCCAGTCTCGCCTTCTGATCCGCCGCCGTACTCGACCCGCGCGCCGCGCGCAGGCGCTCGGGAGACTGGCGGCGCCGGTGGACGAGGTCTCGGGACTCGCAGAAGGACGATCGGCAGTCCGACAGAGAGCACGATGGCGAGAATCGCGATGACGCGTCGATCACGTTTCGGGCAATCCAGTCCCAATCATGTATTTTCCCCGGCGCCTCCGTCCGGGGTAGTCACGCCAAGCGCATCAATCCTGGCCACTTGTCGAGGGACGGAGGGCAGTGTCGGCCGGCAACCAGGCTTGCTGAGGGATCGACGCGGATGGGATTGGGCACGTCCGAGACGGGGGCATCGATGAGCTGTCTTGTCTGCTTGTGGGCGCACTGATCGCACCCGTGTCCGTGCGACCGCTGGCCGCTGCGGATGACGCGCAGCACGCATTTGCCAAGCGCTGGGAAGGCAAGCGGGTTGTCGTCAGGCAGCCGCTCTTGACGCTAGTGCATGACGAACGAAACCGCCTCGGGACGCTGAGCATGCCGAAAGCGAGACGGCCTGATCGTTGTGGGGGTCTCGGCGCCCACCTTCAATTCAACGGCCGGGACTCCGAGAGCGACATTATCGAGCAGGACGCCGATCGGCTTGCAGACGTCGCGCAATACCTACGTCCGATCGTTCGACCTGACATCGGTTCGCTACCACAAGGTCGAGCCGATCGTCGTGCAGCGATACGAGAGCGGCACGCCGCTCGTCGTGCGAGACGTCCGCCTGGAGGAGAAGACCGTCACGCTGTTGTTCAGCGCGACTCGGACGGCCTGCGAGGCGAGATCGCCACGGCCCTGACGGTCACATGGCCGGTGCCGCTGTCGCGAACGTCTGGTCTACCGAGGCGCCGCTCACGTGGAAAACCTCATCCGACAGTTCGTCGATCGTCCGCGACGACCTCGCCTGGTTCCCAGTGTCGTCGAACCGCTAGTCTCCGGTGGAGAGCGCCCTTCGATCTTGGCGTGCTGCAGGATGTTGTCCCGTCCGAACAGATCCACGTAGTCGAAGCCAGCGGGATGGAAAACTTCGCTCGCAAGTCGCGCGGACGCAACGATGTCGCGCCCTCATCGACACGGCGGCGCGAAACCCTGCCCGCTCCAGCACCGCGAGGCGTCTCCTGGTCCCAGGTGCCTGGGCCGCCGAACGGATACGCGAACGTCGTGAGGGGCGCGCGCCGAATGCGGCGGTCAGGAACGGCAGGTTCTGCGCGACGTCGTTCCGCTGGTCCCTCGACGGAGCAGCCGCGCCAGCGCCTTGGTGGCAGTGGCCGTGGCCTCCGATCTCCCAGCCGGCATCCTGCAGGCGATCGTAGCTCGTCCACCGACAGATAGAGCTGCCGCACGGCGTCGCCGGGTCGCCCACGACTTCGGCGAAGAGCGTCGCGCTACTCACGTCTTCGAGGACGTCGATCGGCACCGCGTAGTTGAGGTCCAGCTTGAACTGGCGCTGTCCCGGGATCGTCGTAGGGATAGGCGGCAAGGCCAGCACCTGCGGATCGATGGGCTCGCGCGTGAACCGCCGTGCCGCCAGTAATGCGGCGGAGCCACCGTCTGCCTGAAACGCCTTCACGCCAAGGCGCCCATGCAGGAGCCGTCGCAACCTGCGTCAGGCAGCCGCGGTTCGTGCTCGGTTTACGGCCACGACGCGCCAGGAACACGGTGGCGCGCGACAGCCGAACGATCGCAGCACCGGCGCCCCGCCCACTCGAACACATCCTTCAGCGCATCGTCGAAGGTGACGAGCGCCACCGATTCGGGCAGCCGGCGCGCGGGATCGAGCAGTTCGCCGAGCGTCACGAACGCGAAGTCGTCCTGCCAGGGCAGGCCAGGTGCGCACGCAGGTCGTCGGGCGTGCAGGCCGGCACGCCGTCGCGCTCGGCGCGCGATCGCGCGCGGACGCACGAAGTGGTAGTTGAGGATGAAGGCGCAGCGTTCAATCGAGCGGGTTCTTCCCGGCCTTCGCGCGGGTGAGATCGACCTCCTCGATCGCGTCGGCGGCCTCGCGCGACCTCCATCGGCCGCCGACCGCACCGGGCTGCAAAACGCGCGGCGTCTCGGCCAGCGTGAAGCCACAGGCTGTCCATCGCCGAGTCGTAGAGCACCGTCCGGCCACGGCGCCCCGCCGACGGCGGAGAGCCATCCCAGCGTCTCGCGCTGGCATACTCGTGAGGCGGACATCGAGTCAACCGCGTCGACCCCCGTCCAGTCAATGGCGTCGAGCGTGCGCATGCCGGCCATGGCTCGCCGGCCAGTGGGCCAGGCTCAGCCGGGCCCGTGGTCCACCGGTGCGCAGGCGACCACCCGGAGGCGGGCCACGTCGGGCACGCGCTCGTCAGATCCGCTGCGTGCGCCCGGGCGCCCACCATCACCACGCGCCGGTCGGCCAGGCGGGCACGCGAGCACGAAACGCTCGAGCGCCAGGCGCGCGGCGTGCGGACCTCGTACCAGTCGGCCTCGCGCGCTGCTCGGCCGCGAGGAAGCGGTCGCGCTCCGCCGCGTCGTAGCCCGTCAGGTAGCAGCGCCGGCGCAGGTCCACGACGATGCCGCTCGCGTCGGCGGCGCGGCGCGTCATCGACCAGTGCCGCTGCACGCGCTCGGGATCGCGATACGGGGCGCACTCCACCAGCCGCGTGCCGTTGAACACGAGGACGTCGATGGCGGTGCCGAAGGCGCAGATCATCGCGTCGATCGGCGTCTCGCACAATCGGCTCGCGATTGACGTTCAACGACGTGTTGAGCAGCATCGGCACGCCCGCATGCGCGCGCGGAACGCCTCGATGAGTTCCCAGTATCGCGGGCTGTGCGCGCGCGACACTTCCCCTGCACGCGCGCGGTGCCGTCCACGTGCGTGATGGTTGGCACGAGCGCCCGCTTTCGGGACGCACGTCGCAGACCATCAGCATGAACGGCGAGGGCGCGCGCAGGTCGAACTACTCGCGGGCGTGCTCTTCGAGCACGCTGGGGGCATACGGCCGGGCACCCTGGCGACGTTTGACGGTCTGATTGAGGTGGTCCTTCGCGCTGTTGCTGCGGGGATCGGCCAGCAGGCTCCGGTGTCCGAGGGCGCGCGGGCCGTGCTCGCTGGCGCCGTCGAACCACGCCACGACCTGACCGTCGGCTGAGGCCGCGCCGCCACCTCGGCGGCGGTCGTCTCACGGGCGGTCACGCCTGCCACGGCGAGTGCGTCGGCGATCTCCGCGTCTCCGACGTCCCGGCCCGTACGCGTCGTCCATACGGGACGCGCAGGTGGCCGGGCATGCCGGCAATGCCCTGGAACGCGCCCCAGAGCGCCAGCCCGAGCCCAAGCGGCATCGCCTGCATCGCTGCAGCGCGGCACCCAGACGTGCTCGATCGGCGTCTGCTCGAGCACGAGGTGGTTCGTCCGGCCGTTCAGGGCGACGCCTCCCGAGATGCAGCAGCCTGCGGCAGCCCGTGCGTTCGAGGGCATGGCGCGCCATGCGCAGCACCTGCCGTTCGCATTCCTCCTGCACGTCGAAGGGCCGCGCGCGCGAAGCTTACGACTCGAGCACGGCCGTGCGGTCGTCGCACTTCGCGCACGCCGGACGCCACGAGACGCGAGACCGGCTGCCGAGAGCAGAACGCCGAGTAGTCGGTGGTCAGACCACGGTCGCGGGCGCCGAATTCGAGGACGGGCCCCGGGCACGTGCGGCCCGCACGGGGCGAGGCCCATCACCTTGCCAAACCCTTTTTCCGGGCCGTAGGGAGCACCGACCCGGTCACGATTGAATAGAGCTTGCCGACGCCCCAGTCGTAGCCGCGCTCCAGCAGTTCCAGCCGGTTGCCGCGCCCGTGTACAGCGACTGCGTTTCCAGATCGCTTCCCATGCCGTCGATGACCAGCACCGCCGCCTCGTCGTAGCCGCTCGGGAAGAAGGCGCCCGCCGCGTGCGCATCGTGATGGTCGAAGATGAGGATGCGTTCGAGCGGGAAGTTCAGCTTGAGCTTCAGGTAGTCGTGCTCGAGCTTCCGGTAGGCGGGGCTCCGCTGGTCGTGCCAGCGTGGCAGCCGCGCGTAGTCGGTCACGATCCAGTCCACGTCCTCCAACCCACGGAGCCCCATCTCGCGCAGGCAGTAGTCGATGCCGCGCAGCGGAAACGTGTAGGTGTTTGAGGCGCGTGAGCCGATCCTCGCTGATGGTCACGTAGCGCAGTCGCCGCCCGCGCGCGGGACTTCGACCAACGCCGCCGCCGACTCGTAATTGGCGAAATTCGGCACGCCCAGGATGTAGATCCGCGTCGCGGGTCATGGCTGCTCGACCCGCGGCGCGACGGGTCGCCGGGCGGGGAAGCGGGGACCGAGCATCGGCGCATCATACTCCAACCGTGCGCTGCGCCGCCGAGGAGGCTACGATCGATGCACGTGGACTCTCCGTTTCGCGCGCTCCGATCCCGCAACTACCGGCTGTTCTTCATCGGTCAGGGCATTTCGCTCATCGGCACGTGGATGACCCGGCTCGGCCACCGCCTGGCTGGTCTATCGCGTCACCGATTCCGCGTTCCTGCTCGGCGTGGTCGGTTTCGCCGGCACAGGTACTCCGCGGCGTTCTTCATCCCGCCGCTGGCCGGCGTCTGGGTAGACCGCTGGGATCGTCGCTAAGGTGCTGGTCGCCACCCAGGTCCTGGCGATGCTGCAGTCGCTGGCGCATGGCGGCGCTGACGCTGAGCGGCATATCAATATCCCCTGGGTGATCGGTTTGACCTCTGTTTCAGGGCATCGTCACGCTGTCGAGATCCCGACGCGCCAGTCGTTCGTCGTCATGGATGATTGAGGACCGCGCCGATCTGAGCAACGCGCATCGCGCTCGAATTCGTCCAACTTCAACGCGGCGCGCCTGCGTCGGGCCGGCCATCGCCGGAGTCGTGGTCGCCGCGGTGGGCGAGGGGCATCGCTTCCTGATCGACGGACTCAGCCGACATCGCCGTGATTGCGGGCCTGCTGGCGATGAGGCTGGTCCTGACCAGCGGCCGCCGTCCGGCAAGCACGCCTGGCACGAGCTCACCGAGGGTGGAGCTTACGTCACCGGGTCGGCCCTCATTCGCACGATCCTGGTGTTCCTGGCCGCGATCGGCATCGTCGGCGCGCCTTACTCGGTGCTGACACGCCGATGATCGCCGGACAGACGCTCAACGGCGGCCCGAATACGCTGGGATTCCTGATGGCTGCCTCCGCGTCGGCGCGCCGCGTGCGCCGTGGGCTGGTGCTCAGAACAACGTCGTGGACTCAGCCGCCTGATGGCGATGGCCGTCGCGATGTTCGGCGTGGGCTGCGTCTTCCTTGGCGTCTCGCGCGTGTTCTGGATCTCGGCGTTCCTGATGGCGCTCACCGGCTACGGCTTGATGTACCAGATCGTGGCGAGCAACACGATCGTGCAGACCGTGGTTGACGACGACAAGCGCGGCCGTGTGATGTCGTTCTACACCATCGCGCTGCTGGGGTCCGCGCCCATCGGAAGCCCTGCTGAGCGGATCGCTGGCCGCACGCATCGGGGTGCAGGCGACGTTTGTCGTCAGCGGTCGTGGGCTGCGCGCTTGCGCCCCTCTGGTTCTGGAAACAGCTGCCCGAGATCTCGTCAAGCCATCCGCCCCAGATACGCGAGCTCGAATCATTCCACACGCCTGATACGGCGTGCGCGCGGGTCCGGAGCGCGCGTCACTACGAGGCCGAAGGGCGCCCTCTACTGCGCTGTTGTCCTGGCGCGCCGCCTGCGCCTCGAGCGGAGAGACCTCCCCCGTTGGAGCGCGGCGATCTCGGACCGATGCTGTTGCAGGAATTTGATGTTCTGGGGCGATTGTCGCCCCGGGCGGCTTTCCAGACATCGAGAGCTTGCCGGCGATGATGCCCGCCGCGGTCATGAACGCGACCTCGGTGACGACGTAGCCATGCACCGTGTGCCTCGGCCGGCAGCGCTCTCGCCTCGACCACCGCCGGGATGTCATTGCGCATCGTCGCCCGAGGCCCATGACGCCCCGCGGACCGGCTCTGCCGGCCGCACCGAGGGATCACGCCCGCCTGGCAAGTGCAGGCGACTGCCCCATCGCGCGGAGGTGATGGCCGTGCGCACGACGTAAGCATCTGCTGGATCAGCGGCATCGTGAGCTCGAGGGACATGGCTTCGCCGTTGCCTCGCAGCGACAGCCGCGTCGAGATCGCCACCGGTGAACGCCCGGATCTCCGGGGGCGTTCATGCTGCTGCTCGCGCGCTGGCGGCGTCGGCCGGCGCTTTGATGCGCCGCGAGCCGCGGCACCGCGGCGAACACGAGCATGCCGGCTACGCAACAACTGGATTCAACCGCTGGACGTTCACCCGCCCCCTCTGCCTGACGTATCGGCCGATGCCCTCAGGGACTTGCTCCCCTGACGAAGCGGATGCGCTCACTGTAATCCGCCGCGGACCGAGGTGATGCGTTCGGTGTTGAACCCCAGCCAGTGCATCCGTCCCACATAGCGGGCGTGCTCGACCTTGATGCACCGATCCATGACGACCGACAGACCGCCGGCCTCCGCGATCCGCGCGCCTTCTTCGTTGATCACCGTGAACTGGCACCAGAGGCTCTTGGCGCCGATCGCCACCGCCTCTCTGGCAATCCCGGGCAGCGCGTCGGGCGCGCGGAACACGTTGACGATGTCCACGGGCACAGGCACGTCGGCGAGGCTCTTGAAGCTCTTCTCCCCGAGAATCTCCGTCTCGCGCGGGTTGACCGGAATGACGCGGTAGCCGTGGCGCCTGAGGTAGAACCCGACGAAATAGCTCGCGCGCAGCTCGTTTCTCGACAGCCCGACGATGGCGATGGTCTTGGCGCTGTGGAGCACGCGCTGGATCGTCAGCGGATCCTGATAGCGGCTCAGGTCGAACGGCGGCTCATCGCGACGCCACCTCGGCTGCTCGCCGACGCCGCGACCCGCGCGAAGCCCTGTTCGAGGTCCCAGATCAGATCGTCCACGGCTTCGGTGCCCACCGACAGCCGGATCGTCCCGGGCCGACGCCGGCCGCGCGCAGCTCGTCGTCGTTGAGCTGCCGATGCGTCGTGCTGGCCGGATGGATGATGAGGCTCTTCGAGTCGCCGACGTTGGCGAGGTGCGACCACAAGCGTCACGCCGCGAATGAAGTCCTGCCCGCCGCGCGGCCGCCGCGGCAGTCGAACGAGAACACCGCGCCGGCGCCCCGCGGCGAGGTACTTGTCGACGAGCGGCCGGTAGCGGCTCGTGCGCAGGCCTGGGTAGGTCACGTTCGAGGCCAGCTCGTGCGACTGCGAGAAACTGCGCCACGGCTGCCGGCGTTCTCGACGTGACGCGCCATGCGCAGCGACAGCGTCTCGAGCCCCTGCAGGAACAGGAACGCGTTGAACGGGCTCATGGCACGCGCCGAGATCGCGCAGCGTCTCGGCCCGCAGCTTCATCAGGTAGCCGTAGGTGCCGAACGTCTCGTGGAACTGCAGGCCGTGATACGCCGGCGACGGATCGGCGATCACCGGAAACCGGCCGTTCGACCAGTTGAACTGCCCCGAGTCGACCACCACGCCGCCGATGCTCGTGCCGTGGCCGCCGATGAACTTCGTCGCCGAGTGCAGGACGATGTCGGCGCCCCACTCGATGGGGCGGCAGAGAAACGGCGTCGCGAACGTGTTGTCCACGATCAGCGGGAGCTCGTGGTCGTGCGCGATGGCCGCGATCGCCTCGATGTCGAGGACGTTGCCGCCCGGGTTGCCGATCGTCTCGCCGTAGAAGGCCTTGGTGTTGTCGCGGACGGCGGCCTTCCACGCGTCCGGGATCGTCGGGATCGACCCACGTCAGCTCCGACCGACATCTTGCGCAGCAGGTGCTTGAGCTGGTTGACCGTCCCGCCGTAGAGCGCGGACGACGACACGACGTGATCGCCGGGCGACAGCAGCGTGAAGAGCGCCGCCGCCTGCGCCGCGATGCCGCTGGCGAACGCCACGGCGCCGCATCCGCCTTCGAGGTTCGCCATGCGCTCCTCGAACACGGCCACCGTCGGGTTCATGATGCGCGAGTAGGTGTTGCCGCACTCCTGCAGGTTGAAATTACGCCGCCGCCGACTCCGGGTCCTCGAACACGTAGCTCGTCGTCTGGATAGATCGGCACGGCGCGCGCGCCGGTATTCGGATCGGGACGCTGGCCGGCGTGCACCTGGCGCGTGTCGAATCCGAACCGGCGCGGCTGCTTCCATGAGACGATGCGGCTCCTAACGGCTAGCGCGCCGAGGAATTCCTGGATCATCGGCGTCTGGCGCGCCTCCTCCAGCAGGAAGCAGTCGTGGCCGTACGGCGCGTCGATGACGTGGAGCTCGACGTCCTGTGCCGGCCGCGCGCAGCGCCGCCGCCAGTTCCTCGATCCCGACGGCGGATACAGCCAGTCGGAGCTGAACGCGATGAGCAGCGTGCGCGCCGAGACGTCGCGCACGCGCCGTCGCGCGAGCTGCCCGCCGCCGTACTGCCGCGCGAGGTCGAAGTAGGACAGCGCCCGCGACGTGTAGAGATAGGTGTTGGCGTCGAAGCGCTTCACGAAGGTGTCGGCCTGGTGGCGCAGGTAGCTCTCGACCTCGAACTCGGGCTCCGTGAGCGCGTAGCGGATGTCGTCGGCGAACTGCAGCCGCCGGCCGAACTTGTCGCTCGATCGACGCGCGCCGACAGATACGTGATGTGTCCGACCATGCGCGCCACGCCCATGCCCGCGTCGGGCGCGCGCCCGGTGCCGTAGTAGTGCCCGCCCTGCCAGTCGGGATCGGCGGTGATGGCGTTGCGCGCGATCGCGTTCCAGGCGACACCCTGCGGATGGAGCGCGTGCGTGCTCGCGATCGGGATGATCGCGTCCACGTCGATCGGCGTACGCACCGCCCACTCGAGCGCCTGCATGCCGCCGAGCGATCCGCCGGCGACCGCGGCCAGCCGCGCGATCCCGATCTCGTCCAGCAACGCGCGCTCGCGCGCGCACCATGTCGGCGACCGTGATGACCGGAAAGTCGGACCCGTAGGGCCGGCCCGTCGCCGGGTTCGGTCGACGAGGGTCCCGTCGTGCCGCGGCAGCCGCCGAGCAGGTTCGAGCTGACGACGAAGAAGTGGTCGGTGTCGAACGCCTTGCCCGGGCCGATCATGCCGTCCCACCAGCCGAGGCCGCTGGCCGCTGGCGGTGCCGTCGCGCTCCTCGGCGCGAAAGCCGTCGCTGGTGCTGCTGCGGCGGCGGGCGCGGTCGCGAAGCCGGCGGCGTGCGCGTCGCCGCTCAGCGCGTGGCAGAACCAGGATGACGTTGTCGCGCGCCGGCGACAGCGTGCCGTAGGTCTCGTAGGCGATGCGGACCGGATGGCAGCTGCCGTCCGCAGTCGAGCGTCAGCGGCGCGGGCAGATCGAGGATACTGCGTGTCAACCGTGCCGACGGAGCCGCGCGGCGGTCTTCGAGGCCGGTCGTGGTCATCGCGAGGGATCATATCGGCCGTTGAGTCGGCCCGGGTTCATGATCCGCAGTAACCTTCCTGCCAGTGATTCGCGACGCGCTAGTTGCTTACCGGATCGAGGAGGGTCACCATGGCTGGAACGAGCGTCAACAACGGAGTCAACGTCGATGCGCTGCTGGCGCGCGCGAGAAGCGCTGAAGAGGCGCGCCGCAGGCGGCCGAAGTTCACGTGGCGGGCGTCCTGCAAATGGCAGAACGGCACGCACAGCAAGTCGAAGGTCGAGGGTTTCTACGGGCTCGGCCAGGAGCAGAAGCACAAGACCGAGTTCTCCTTCGAAGCCGATCATCCGGAGATCTTCGCGTCCGAGGATCACGGCGTCGACACCCATCGAGTACGTGCTGGTCGGCCTGGCGAGCTGCCTGACGGCCGGCGTGGCCGCGGTCGCGCAGAATCGCGGCGTCCAGCTGCGCTCCGTCGAGTCGAAGCTCGAAGGCATCGATGGACATCCAGGGGCATCCTCGGCATCGATCAGCGACGTGCGCAACGGCTACGACGACATCAAGGTGACCTTCAACATCGACGCGGACGCGTCCAAGAAGGACATCGAGGCGCATCGTCGCGCAGTCGCAGAAGCGCTCGGCCGGTAATACGACGTGCATCACCAATCCCGACGAACGTCACCGTGTCGACGGTCGCCTAGTCGGCGGCGGAGCGCGCACCATCGAACGCGTCACGACGGTCGTCATCGGCGCCGGCCACGCCGGGCTGGCGACGAGCCGCTTGTCTCAGCGAGCGCTCGATCGATCACGTCGTGCTCGAGCGCGGGAGGTCGCCAACTCCTGGCGCCGCGAACGCTGGGACTCGCTGCGGCTCCTGACGCCCAACTGGCAGAGCCGCCTGCCCGGCTATCGCGTATGAGGGCGCCGACCCGGACGGCTTCATGACGATGGCCGAGGTGGTCGACGTTCGTGTCGCGCTTTGCCGTGGTGTGCCGGCTGCGCCGGTGCGAACGCACACGACCGTGACCTCGGTGCGCCCGAGCCGACGACGGGCTACCAGGTCGTCACCGACGCGGGCGAGTTCCGGTGCCGATGCCTGGTGCTGGCGAGCGGCGCGCCTGCAACGTCCGCGAGCGTGCCGGCGCCTGCGACGCGGCCGTGCCAGCGTCGATCGAGCGCTTCACGCCGCTCGACTACCGCAATCCCGCGCAGCTGCCGGCCGGCGGCGTGCTGGTCGTCGGCGCGTCGGCCACCGGCGTCCAGCTGGCCGACGAGATCCACCGATCTGGTCGTCCCGTGACGCTCTCGGTCGGCGAGCACGTCCGGCTGCCGCGGACCTATCGCGGCCGCGACGTGCTGTGGTGGATGGAGGCGTCGGGCATCTGGAACCAGCGCTACGACGAGATCGACGACCTGACGCGTGCGCGGGCGCTGCCGTCGCCGCAGCTGGTCGGGACGCCCGAGCGCGCGACGCTGGATCTCAACGCCTCGGCGCGGCCGGCGTCGAGATCGTCGGCCGGCTGGCTGCACGTGCGCGACGGCCGGGCGCTGTTTTCGGGCGGACTGCGCAATCAGTTTGCGCTGGCCGACCTGAAGATGGATCGGCTGCTCGACACGTTCGACGAGTGGGCGCGCAGCGCACGCGCGCGATCGCCGACGTCGGTCCTACCGAGCGCTTCGAACCGACCCGCGCGCCGGCGTCGTCGCGGCTGGATCTCGACGCTCGCGAGCGGCGAGATCCGGTCGATCGTCTGGGCAACCGGGTTTCGCCCGGACTACAGCTGGCTCGACGTCCCGGTGGTCGACTCGCAAGGGCCACCTGCGGCACGACGGCGGGGTCGTCGATGCGCCGGGGCTGTACGCCATTGGGGCTGCCCGTTCTCCGGCGCCGCAAGTCGACGTTCATCCACGGCGCGGAGGACGACGCGCGGGATCCTGATCGAGCATCTCATGGGTACCTGGCGAGATGCAGCAGGCCTGAGAGCCTGCACTACACCTGGCGAAGTAGTGCAGGCCTTCAGGCCACCTGCCGACACTGACAGAAGCAGTGCAGGCCTTCAGGCCTGCCGGCAGGCCTGACAGAAGTAGCGCCGGCACTTCAGGCCTGCCGAGATCTAGTTGGAGCAGCGTGGCCCGACGGCCTTTGAGGGACGTCAGGTTGAGGTCGGCGTAGCGCGCCGTCCGCGGTAGAGCAGGCCGCGAGCTTCGACCTTCTGGCCGTTGAGCGTGCCTGATTTCGTGGCGCGCATCGACGCTCACCAGGCCGAACGTCTGGCGTCCCGAGCGGCCTTGGCTTCGGCGCTCTTGAGCGCGGCCGCGGCTCGGCGCGTTGTCGCGCGTGACGACGGGCTCGCGTCGCATTCGTCAGCTTCCACCTGCTCGGCCGCATCCGGCGTCAAGCAGCCGACGACCTGCACCAGCGCGAAGTTCGGCGCGCCGGTGTCGGCGCCCTGCTTCGACGATCTGCAGGCTGTCGAGCGCCTCCGCATTCGCCGTCAGCTCGCTCGCGCCGCGCCGGGATAGCCGTTCTCGCGCAGCAGGTAGCGCGACGATGTCGAGCTTGGTGTCGGGCGCGATGCGAGTCGGTGTTGCCAGGCGGCATCGTGTCGCGCACCTTCACGAGCAGGCGGTTCACGCTGCCGTTTTCCCAGTTGGCGAGAAACGCCGGGCCCTTGAGCGCCGGCGCGCGATCGGTGCCGGCGAGCTCCGGGACCGTGGCAGCCCTGGCAGCGCGCCGCGGCTGCCTGCCGCGATCGGCCTGCGCGGCCGTGAAGATGCCGTCCCAGACGCCGCGCTGCTGAATGCCGATCTCTTCGAGCGCGTTCACGTCGCCCGGAAGCTCGCTCGTTGCCGGCGGGAAGCCGTTCTGCTCGAGCAGCGTACGCGAGGATCTGCAGCTTCACGTCGTCGGTCAGCGTGCCGGCGACGCCTTGAGCGGCATCGTGTCGCGGATCTTCGTGCAGAGGCTGCCGAGCGTGTCCTTGTCCCAGTGCGCGAGAAACGCCGGGCCCCTTGAGCGTCGGCGCCGTTGCCCTGGCTGCCCGTCAGCGGCACGCCGTGGCACCGCGGCGCAGACGCCGTCGTAGCCCGACTTGCCGCGCAGCGCCTGGTCGGAGGTGAACACGCCGTCGCGGAGCGTTCTTCGGCGCCGGCCTGCGGTCAGTGGGCCTGCGAGCGTCGCGGCGCGCGCAGCAGCGCAGCAGGCGAATCGCCGCCAGAGCGTCGCGACAGCGCGGTCCCGAGTCGCCGTCATTTCTGTGCGCCATCAGTCTCGCGGAGCAGCGCGCGCCGTCTTCTCGTTGACGACCGGAGCGGTCGTCGGACGGCCCTGACGGCGCCCGCCAGTGCCGGCGCCGAGCGCGATGTCGAGCGCGGTGCGGCCCTGCTTGTCGCGCCGATCGAGCTTGGCGCCTTTGCCGGCCACGTGCTCGATGACCGAGTTCTGCCCGCGCTGGGCGGCGTTGTGGAGGATGGTCTGGCCGTTCGCGTTGAACGCGTTGACGTCCACGCCGTGCTCGACCAGCAGGGTCACCGCTTCGAGCACCTTCGGCTCCGGCGCGTTGCCGCCCGCGGCAATCATCGCGGTCGTCGTGCGGTTGGCGAGCGCGAGCGTCGCGTCGGCGCCGCCGTCGAGCAGCGCGCTGCATGACCGGGACGTCGCTCGCCTTCGCGGCCCGCGCCAGGGCGGTGGCGCCTTCGGTGAGCGTGCCGTCGCCGACGAGGTTCTGGTGCCGGCCGATGATCGGCTTCTTGAGCTGGATGTTCGGGTTCGCGCCGTGCGCCAGGAGCGAGCTTGACCAGGCCGAGCGCGTCGAGCTTGTCGCGCAGATGGGGCTCGGGCCGCGTCAGCATGTTCGGCCGGCGCGCGCATGTCCACCGTCGCGTAGAGCGCGGTCATGCCCGACGAGGTCCACGACGTTGGGGTCGGCGCCGCGTTCGAGCAGCAGGTTCGCGAGGTCGTAGTGGATGTTGATGACGGCGATCTGCAGCGCCGTCGTGCCTTCCTGCTTCGTCGTCGCGTTGAGATCGACCTTCATGTCGGCCAGCGCGGCGACCGACGTCCATCGGCGTTCTGGCGCGCGGCATCATCAGCGCCGTCCAGCCGCCCTTCGGCAGCTGGAACACGGCCATGCCGTTGGTCTCGTAGCGATATTCGGGAAGGACAGTTCCTTCGAGCGCGCGTTCATGTCGGCGCCGTGCGTCACGAGCGCCTTGATGGCGGCGCCGTGGTTTTCGCCGGCCGCCCACATCAGCGCCGTCTGTCCCTGCCAGGTTTCCGGCCGCGTTGACGTTGGCGCCGCGATCGAGCAGGGCGGTCACCACGTCGGCGCTGCCGGCGCGGGCGGCCGTCATCGAGGATGGTTTCGCCGTCGGGCCCGACGGCGTTCGGCGTTCGCGCCCGCCTTGAGCAGCGCGCGCGCGATGACGGCGTTGCCGTTGGTCGGCGGCGAGCGACAGGGGCGTGATGCCGTAGCGGTTGGCGGCGCTGACGTTCGCGCCGGCGCGGATCAGCAGCTGCGCCGTCTCGGCGTCGTCCGCCCGGACGGCCCAGTGAAGAGCCGTCATGCCGTCCGCCTCGGCGGCGTTGACCGTGGTGCGTGCTCAGGAGCGTGCGGACGCTGGCGCGATCGCCCGCCTTCACGGCGTCGATCGAGATTGGTGCCGGCCCCGGCGGCGCTCAGGCTGATGGCGGACGGCGGTCAGCCCGAGCAGCGGCCGAGCACGTCAGCTCTGACGCTGACCTGTGCCTGCATGGCAGATCGCGACTCTGCCCGTGCTGATGCCGAACTTGTCGATCTCGCAGTCGTACTTGTTGGCGATCGACACGCAGCAGGTTCGAGAAGGGCGTCTCCTTCTTCTCCTGGATGTGCCGGTTGCCCTCGACGGTGCCGCAGAGGCCGCCGGCGAGCAGCGTCGGGATGTTGATGCGCGAGTGCTGGTCGCTTTCGCTCATGCCGCTGCCGTAGAGGATCATCGAGTGATCGAGCAGGCGTGCCGTCGCCGTCGGGCGTCGACTTGAGCTTCTGCAGGAACTTCGCGAACAGGCTCATGTAGTAGGTGTTGAGCTTCACGAGGCCCGCGATCTTGTCCGGGTTGTTCCCGTGATGCGACATCGCGTGGTGGGGCTCGTTGACGCCGATGTTCGGATAGCACGCGCTGGCTGGCGTCGCGCGACTTCATGAACGTGAAGACGCGCGTCAGGTTCGCTTCGAACGCCACGGCGGCCAGGTCGTACATCAGGCCCGCGTGCTCGTCGAACGTATCGGGGATGCCGATCGGCGCGTCGGGGACGGTCTGGCTGGTCGCGGCGCTCTTCTCGGCTTTCTGGATGCGCTGCTTCGATCTCGCGGACGTTGTCCAGGTAGTCGCTGAGCCGCGCCTGGTCCTTGCCGCCGAGCGTCTTCTGCAGGTCGCTGCGCTTCGTCGCGCACCGAGTCGAGGATGCTCTTGTTGTCGCGCATCCGCGCAGCGCGCTGCTGCGCCGTGCCGGGCTGCCCGAAGAGCCGCTCGAACGCGATCCGCGGGTTGATTTCCATCGGCAGCGGCGTCGTCTCGTTCTTCCACGAGATCGGTGTTCATGTAGGCGCAGCTGTACGCCGTGTCGCAGCCGCCGATCCAGCCGGTGAAGTCCTCGGTCGCCAGCTCGAGCGAGGGCAGCGGGCTGTCCTGGCCGATCTTGTTCGCGATGACCTGGTCGATCGTGATGCCCGACTTCACGTTCTCGGCGATGGTGCTGGTAGGGAATCTGGCCGGAGAGCCACGCCGACACCGTCGTCGCATGGCCGTCGAGCGGGTCGCACAGCTCGGTGACCACCGTCAGGTGATCGCGGAACTGCCTCGGCGGGCTTCATGATGACGTTGAACTCGAAGTTCTTGCCGACCGTCTTCGGCTCCCAGTAGCCCGGCCGCTGGCCGAGCGGCGTGAAGATCGCGCCGAAGCGCGTGATCGGTTTCGGCGCCGCGGTCAGCGCCGGCACCATGGCTTCGAGCAGCGGCAGGCTCGAGCGTGGCGCCCATGCCGCGCAGCATCATTCGGCGGGACAGCTTCATTTTCGAGATAAACATCAGCGGCTCCCTTTCGCAACTCGAACCGGCTCGTCCAGCGTAACGCGTTTCTGGAACGGCGTGCTGTTAATGATGCCCATGACGATCGACGAGAAGCGGTAGTTGCTCTGCGCGGTGTCGCGCACGATCGCGCGGACCGACGGCATGTCGTAGGGCTGCAGGCCGCGGCCGAGCGCGTAAATCATCAGCTTTTCGGTCACCGTGCCGACAAACAGCTCCGGCTGCCGGAGCAGCGCCTGCCGCAGGGTCACGATGCCGTCGACCTTGGTGCCGTCGAGCAGCTGGCCCTGCGCGTCGATCGGCGAGCCCTGGCTCGACGACGCTGTCGCCGTCGCGCGTGCGCCACGCGCCGACCGCGTCGAAGTTCTCCATCGAGAGCCCGATGGGATCCATGATCTTGTGGCACTGCCGCGCAGCCGGGGTTCTTCCGGTGCTCTTCCATGCGCTCGCGCATCGTCAGGATGCGTGCCGCCGCGGTTGGCGTCTTCGTTGAGCGGCGGCACGTTGTTCGGCATCGGCGGCACGGGCGCGCTTGAGCAGGTTGTCGAGCACCCACTTGCCGCGGACGACCGGCGACGTGCGATCGACGTGCGACGTGACCATCAGCACGGCGCCCTTGCCGAGCAGGCCGCTGCGCGCGTCTCGTCGGGCAGCGTCACGCGCCGGAAGTGGCTGCCGTAGACGTTCGGAATGCCGTAGTGCTGCGCGAGGCGCTCGTTCAGGAACGTGTAGTCGGCGCGTCATCAGGTCGAGGACGTTCCGGTCTTCGCTGGACGATGCTGGCTGAAGAACAGCGAGGCTTCGCGCTCGAAGCGCCTGCCGGAGGTTGTCGTCGAAGTCGGGGAACTCCTCCGAGTTCGGCTGCATGTTCTTCAGGTTGCGCAGATACAGCCACTGGCCGGCGAAGTTGGTGGTCAGCGCGCTCGGCCTTCGGATCGGCCAGCATGCGCCGGACCTGCTGCGTCGAGGACCGCGCGGCGTGTGCAGCTTGTTCTGCGCCGCCAGGTCGAGCAGCTGCGTGTCGGGCATGCTGCTCCAGAGGAAGAACGACAGGCGCGACGGCGAGCTCGCGGTCGCTGATGCGATAGACCGCCGCGGGCGCGCAGACCCGTCGGATCCTGTTCGATGTGGAAGCAGAACTTCGGGCTCGCCAGCATGCGCTGGAGCGGCTTTCTGAATGCCGGTCTCGAACGTGCCCTGGCTCTTGCGGCCGGCCTCGTAGAAGCCGAACAGGCGCTGCAGGTCGACGTCGGTCGACGTCGCCGCGATGCGCAGGCGGGCGAGCCGCGCGATGATCTGCTTCGCGCACGGATCTTCCTGCGCGCGCGTCGTGGGACGGCAGCTGGAAGATCCGGCGGCGGCTCGGCGTGTCGCCGGATCCGGTCGCGTTGTACGGACCCGGTGACGGTGAAGGCCTCGAAGTGCGGATGGCCGACGTGTCGCGCGTGTCGGTGGAGCTGCGGATGAACGGCTGCAGCGCGCGTCGGGTTGGTCGCTTCGCTGCGGGCGATGAACGCGGCGCCGATGACGTGCGGGCCGGCCGTGAGCTTGACGCTTGGATGCGCCCGCGCTCGTCGATGACGTCGCCGGCCTTCGTCATGTTCGACGAGGTTGGCCTTGAAGTCGGCTTCGCCGCCCATGCGGAACGTGTGCACGCGCGCGCCGTCCACAGTGTACTCGACCTCGTGCTCGTACTCGAGGCCGCGCGTCACGCCCAGGTTCGTGCGGAACATCTTCACGGCGAGCTGATACTCGGCGTCGAGCGGCAGCGTGACCTTCGCGAGAATGCCGCCGACCGTGCCGATCGGCTGGCCTTCGACGTGCGTGTCCTGCGACGCGTCCTGACGGATGCGGAAAACGTCTGCGCCGCGATGCCGATGTCGGGATCGCCGATGGCCAGCGCGCTGACCTTGTTCGCGGCCTCCATGAACCGCTCGAGCAGCACCGGCGACATGCCGAGCACGTCGCCGACGTTGTCGAAGCCGTACGCCGAGTCGTCCGGCGGCAGCAGCGTCGAGGATCGACGTCGAGCGCGAGCAGATCGCGGACCGCGTTCGCGTACTCGGCGCGGTTCAGCCGGTGCAGCACCGGCCGGCCGGGATTCGGCTTCGCGCCGCCGGCGCGATCGAGCGACGTCGTGAGCCACGAGACCAGCTGCGCCGCGCGTGGCGGCGTCAGGCTGCGGCGCGCGCCTGCGGCGGCATCATCCCGACGCGCATCTTCTTGATGGCTTTCTCCCAGACGCCGGCGCTCGCGGCGACGTCGCGAGTAATTCATGTTGTCGAGGGCGAGCCCGCCCGCTCTTCAGGCGCTTCGCTGTGGCACGTTGACGCAGTATTTGTCGAGCGGTGGCGTGCGGGTCGACGGCTGGAGCTGCCGGAGCCGCTGCTTGCTGAGCCGTCAGCCACGGCCCGCTGGTGAGAGTGAACGCCAGGACCGCCGCAGAGGTCAGCCGTGTTGACACGCGGCGACGATAACATTTCGGTTAAGGTCGGTGTCCATTACCACTACACACGATCTTGGCAGTACGCTTTCGGGTAGTACCCGTTCATTGACACTTAACTGAATCAATGATATACGGTCCCCGCGGGCGCTTCCGCGCTCTTACGGCACTTTTTCGAGGCCATCCGATGCTCAGAACGCACCGCCGGGCTCGTTGTTTTTCTCGCGACAGCACTCGCTCGCGGCCTGTCGCCGCGGGTGACGGAGTCAGCCCAGAACATCACCACCGACTTCTCCGGCGAATGGACCGTCGTCCGCTCCCAGGACAACACCGAGAATCCCTGGGTCGGCGACTTCTTCGGCCTGCCGCTCAACGCCGACGGCCTGGCGCGCGCCGAAGACCTGGGACGCGTCGCTCCTGTCGCTGCCCGAGTATCAGTGCCGGCCGCACGGCTGGGCGTACATCTACCGCGGGTCCGACGCAGCTGCGCATCAGCAAGGAAATCGATCCGTTCTCGCGCGAGATCGTGGCCTATCAGCCCGAAGTGGCACCAGTCCACGAACATGCCGGTGTTTCTCGACGGCCGCGAGCACCCGCCGGCCGAGGCCGGCGCACTCCTGGGGCGGATTCTCCACCGCGACGTGGGAAGGCGACATGCTGCGCATCGAGACCTCGCACCTGAAGGAGGACTACATCCGGCGCGACGGCGCGATGGCGACCGACGAAGCCACGGTCACGACGTGGTGGATTCGCCGCGGCGACATCCTGACGTGGGTGAACATCATCCACGACCCGATCGTACCTCGGCCGAGCCGCTGATTCGCAGCTCGGAGTACCGGCTGACGGTCAACTCGCTGGTGCCGCCGCACCCGTGCACGTCGGTGTTCGAAGGGCTCGAGAAGGGCAAGGTGCCGCACTTCCAGCCCGGCGAGAACCCGTTCCTCGAAGGACATCCGCGCGCGCTACGGCGTCGCCGACGGCAGGCCCGACCGGCGGCGTCGAGACGATCTATCCCGAGTGCGAGCAGACGCTCAGGACAGCACGTGGACGGCCGGCGATCGCAGCGCGAACATCGGCCGCTGAGATTCAGGTCTGAGGTGCTGCGATGAGACTGCGACTCGCGCTCGCGCTTCGTGCTGCTGCATCGTCGTCGTGGCCGCTGCTCGGCCGCAGTCGACCCCGGCGCGCCAGCAGCCGGCGCCGTCCGCGAACAGGCGACGTGCGCATCCTGCCGGTCAGGGGCAACATCTGGCTGCTCTCGGCCGGCGGCAGCCAACATCGTCGCGTCGATCGGCAAGGACGGCGTCATGCTCGTCGACACGGGCCCGGCGCCGATGACCGACGAAGCTGCTCGCGGCGGTCCAGAACCTCGTCGCGCCAGGTGACCGGCGATGCGCATGCCGCAGAAGTCGTGCGTAGGCGTCGTCGAAGGCTGTTCGTGGTGGAACAGCTCGACGTTCCTGCCGACGACCGCCGGGCCGCCGGCGCCAAGCCGATCGTCGGCATCGTCAACACGAGCTTCGACGCCGACGCACATGGGCGGCAACGCGCGCTCTCGGCGCGGCGGGCCGCAGCCACATCGGCCTCGCAGCCGCAGGACGCCTGGATCATGGCGCACGAGAAGGCGACGTTGCACCTGACCAAGGCGATCGTCGGTGCCGTCGGCGGCGATGCCGAGCGAAGCCTACGCAGGGCGCGAGCTTCAAGCTGAACTTCTTCAACGGCGAGGGCGTCGTGCTGTGGCACATGCCGGCCGCGCACACCGACGGCGACACGATCGTCCAGTTCCGCGAATCCGACGTGCTCGCGGTCGGCGACGTCATCAACATGAACGGCTATCCGGTCATCGACGTCGACAAGGCGGCGGCACGGTCCAGGGCGTGGTCGAGCGCTCGAACTGGATCCTCGACGATGTGCCGTCGTCGAGCACATGATGGAAGGCGGCACGATCATCGTGCCGGGCACGGGCGCCTGATCGATTCGGCCGACGCCGCCTACTACCGCGACATGGTCACGATCATGCGCGACCGCGTGCGCAGCCGTGCAAGAAGCGGCATGACGCTGCCGCAGATCAAGGCGGCGAAGCTCGACGCGCGACTACGACGGCCGCTTCGGGCGAGAACCCGTCAGTGGACGCCGGCGCATGTTCATCGAGGCGATCTTACGCAGACGCTCGATCCCAAAGACGTCAAGAGGACATCGCCGTGCGCCGGCTTCTGCCATTGCCGCGCACGCTCGCCGTTGCGCTCGCTCGGTCTGTCAGCTGCTCGCGCAGGGCGCGGCCAGGCGCGCCGCCGGCGGCCGCGGCGGCCCGCCGGCCCGCGCCAGCGGCGCGCGGCCGCCTTCGACATCACCGGTTACTGGTGTCGCTCGTCACCGACGACTGGCGCTACCGCATGCTGACGCCGCCCGAAGGGCAACGCCGACTACCTGCCGGTGACCGCCGAAGCGCGCCGCGTCGCCGGGCGACGTGGGACCCGGCGAAGGACGACGGCCGCCGGCGAGCAGTGCCGCGGCGTACGGCGCGGGCGGCATCATGCGCCTGCCGGCGCGGCTGCACATCACGCTGGGACGAACGACCACACGCTCAAGATGGACATCGACGCCGGCACGCCAGACGCGCCGGTTCTTCTTCGAGCACGCCGAATTCTGGCTACCGCGCATCCGCCGGCTGCCAGCCGACGTGCCAGGGATTCGAGTCGCGCGGCCAGGATTCCCGGCGGCGGCCGCGGGAGGCCCGCCCCGGCCCGGCGGCGCCCGCGAGTCGGCCAGCTGCGGTGTCGTCACCAATCGCCTGTGTCCGGGTGACGTTCGCAGACGGCGTGCCCTACGGCCCGAACACGACGCTTCACCGAGCGACTTCGTGCACCTGGTCGACAGCGGCGGGCAGGAATATCTCGCTGTGACGACCGATGCTAGACGATCCGACGTATTTTTTCTCAGCCGCCATCCATCAAGGTACTGCTAGTCCAAGAAACGCAGCCAGGTACGCGGCAGGATGGAACCTCCACGGGCCTGCGTGGAAGCCAGTGATCGGGTTAGAGGTTAGAGGTTGGGGCTAGGGGCTGGGGGCTAGGGGCTGGAGGCTGTGGCTGCGGGCTGGGGCAAGACTGGAGGAGATGGATGCGAAGCGTCACGAGTGTTGATGGGGCTGATCTGCGCCGGCGGCGCCACAGTCGTGCAAGGCGCCGGCGTATTCATTCGGTCGCGCCGCGCGTGCGCCCGAACAACGCATCTCGAACAGCGGCGACGCGTAGGCTCGAATGACAAAGACGGAGACGGTCAAAGAGGTGCTGAAACCGGTGCAGTGCCCTCTCTCCTTGCAACCCGGCATCTCGCCCGTGCACGTCGAGGGGCAAGGACGCGCAGGGCAACGCGTCGTGCGGTACGCGGTCGGAGTGGGGCGCTGGTCTGCAGCTCAACCGCCAGGGCGTGACGCGTCGAGACGCTCGAAACCGGGCGACCACGTCATCATCACGGGCAAGCAAAACCGCGCCGCAACCCCGAGGACCATCGCCTCCGGATGCGCACCACCATCACCCGGCCGCTTCGGACGGCATGGAAGTCGGGCGGCACCTTCGACTAGTCCGAAGCGAGTCTGGTGCATCTGGGCATTTGGTCACCTGACCAGCCGCTCCGGGCATGGCCTTATTTCAGGTCGAGCACGCCATGCACCACCCCACTAGATGACAAATCGATCAGATTCGTGGCCGTGGCCGCTACATTTGTGCGCGTGCATCGTCGTCACGATATTCCACAATACTGCGCGAACGGATAGAGCGACGACTCGGCCAGGCGCTCGACGTCGCCGTGCGGCGGGTAGTCGGTTGCGTCCGTTTCGGTTGACGCCGGGCCGATGCCGTAGGACTGGATGCCCTTCGCGCGGAGCTGCGCCTGGTCGCTCGCGCCGGTGGACATCGACGGAAGCACCGTCGGCGCCCGGATAGATGCGTCCTGGCGACACGCTCCATCGACCCGATACATCTCGGTGTCCAGATTCTCGACGCCGGCGAAGGCGGACGGATCTGCGGCATCGGGCACGACTTCTCACCGCCGGGTCGGCGATCACCTTCGCTCATCTCGGCAAGAACCTCTCGATGTCTTCACCCGGGCAGCGCGCGAATATCGAGCGTGGCTTCCGCCTCCGACGGGATGACGTTGGCGCCGACGCCAGCCTTCAGCATGCGTCGGCGACTACCGACGTCCGCAGCATCGAGTAGTCGCCGGGCGAGTGCTCGCGCAGATAGCCTGCGCGCCGGCGGCGCCGTTGCGGATCTGAGAAGCGCCGTGTAGACCGCGGCGCTGGTCCGGCGAGCCGATGGCGGCGCAGCTTTCTCGAAATCACGCGCGTGGTGTCGTTCAGCCGCATGGGCGTCTCCCAGCGGCCCACCTTGTCGACCGCAGCGCCGAGGTGAATCAGCGCGTTGTCGAGACGCGGCGCCGAGCCGTGGCCGGCCGTGCCGGTGGCGACGAGCCGGACGCGCGAGCCGGCAGCTTTCCGCGGTGCCGATGTTGACCGCGCGTCACGCGCGCCGCCGTCGATCGTCGCGCCGCCGCCCTTCGGTCATCGCGAACTCGGCGTCGATCTCCGGAAGTGCTCGCGCACCATGAAGTTGATGCCGACGCCGGTGGTGATCGGCTCTTCGGCTGATTCGGCGAGGAAGATCACGTCCGATCCAGCGGCACGCCGAGGCGCTTCAGCATCAGCATCGTGATGAGATTCGCCGCCAGCACCGGCAATGTGCCGTCCTTAAGCTGCCAGGCACCCAGATAGCCGCCGCTTTATCGCGCGCCGAAGCGGATCCACGGGCCATTTCGCCCGCACGCCTGACGACGTCGGTGCGCAAGCGGATCAACAGCGGGCGCTTGCCGTCCGCCCTGGAGCCGCGCCACCAGGTTGGCGCGCTCGGATCGAGGCTTGCCAGCTGTCCTGGCCGCGACGCCTTCGCGCCTCGAAGGACTCTCTTCAGGCGAAGTCCACCGCCGCGCGTTCTACGCGGCCGGCCGTCGTGTCGAGGCTTCGCCGGGCCGCGGTAGCGCTCCGGGATCTCGGGGCGCGAGCCGGTTCCAGTCGCGACGGCGCGCTCGCCGAGGTGTCGGATTGGGCGTGGAGGGAGGCGAGGGCGGCGATGGCAGGGCCGGGCGAAGTTATGGCGTGTTTCAGTCTGATGAACGGTGGTGCGAGACGGTTCGTTTGATTGCGGCTGGCGAAAACGCGTTTCAGCCACCGCAGGTAGAAGGCGGTCGAAGAACCCAGCGTTCTTCTCGCGCCTGGCGGCGTTGCCGCGCGCGGATTCGCCGTCGAAGCCGCCCCCGGACCCGGCCTTGACCACGATTTCGCGGTGGCGTTTCGCTGGTATCGATGGCCGCCAGGCAGCCGGGAACTGCGCGCGGGCGACCTCCGTTCTGGCCGGTGCCGTGTCCCGATTCGCGCGCGTACGCGCCCGCCAGCATTGCAGGATCGTTGCCGCGCGACGCGGCGATTGTGCCACTGCTCAGGCGGTCAGCCGCCACCCGTGCGTCCGCCGAGCGCCGTTCGTAGAGCTGCGAGTCGGCTTTCAGGCACGCCGTGGAGATTGGTGACGGTGGCAACGGGGCGTCGGCGCCGCTGCCGACGGCGTTCGCTGCCGCCTTGAGGTTCTTGCCGCATCGATGCGCGCGGTGAGCATCCCGTGGGCGACGGCAGGGCCGTCGCCGTCTAAAACAGATGATTGTTCTGGGAGGTACTGGCGGATGTCCACCTCGCCAAGCGTTATGATCGCGTGAAAGAAGCCTACCTGGGACGCTGGTTCGTCGGTAAGCTGTGAGATAACGCGCATCTGGATAGGCTGGCGCAAAAGCGGCATTTGCGGTCGACGATGCCGCCGCTGGCTGACGAAAATCGTGTCGGGCAGCGGCAGCCTGACGGCGCGCCTGAACCCGTGGCGCGCCAGGATCAAAGGCGCGAGCGCGGCTCGCGCACGGCTTGGCGCGCGGCTTGCTGATCGTGAGCGCGGTGATGTTGAGGTCGAGATAGCGAAGCTCTTATTATCAGGCGCGGTGACGCCAGGGTGAGAGCGCTCACCGGGATCAGAACGGCCGCGTCCTGATCGCAACGATGCTGGGAACTTCGCCGCGCGGCATTCCGCACAAGGAGCGTCGAATCAGGCGTATAGTCCAGACCTGGCATGGCCCGTCTGAAAGGCAACAACCTTCGCTCAAAAACCCGCTGGTTGCTGGCCTTCAGTCTGGGGCCAGTATTCGGCCGGTTGTGAAACTCGCGGCTGACGCGCACACGCCGCTGTTCATCCCGTCCGTCTCAATAATACAAACCTTGCTCGCGGTTATTGTTTCACGCCATCAGCTGCAGGCGTCATGATCAGCGTGGCGGCAGATCTTCGGTTGGTGGCTGCCTCAACGCAGACGCTTCACAGAATCTTGATCGACCGACGATTATGCGCCGGCGACAAACGGGGCGATGCTTCGTCGGAGGCTTCGATCGCTGGCGCGGTTGTCACCGCTCAGCAGTTCGCGCTGGCGCTTTTGCCGTTTTCTCCCGGCGGGTTGAAACACCACTGACGCGGTACTGGCTAATAGGTCAGCGCCTCCAGTAAAGAGTTTTGTTCTCGCAATTTGATCACGTTGTTGATTCCTCGGCGACCAAAATAGCTGACTTGGGAGCGGCGCGCTGGTGTTCACCAGCAATGAGCCCGGTCGGACTACTGATTGTCGCCTTTCGGCTTGCGAGACAAAGCAGTTCTTTACTGGCAGATTACATCATGAGCTTGTTTGCAGCGCGACGGCATGCGGGAGGTGGAGGAAGATGCGCCGCAATAATTGGTCTGGCGCGCTGGCCACGCTCTCGCGGGCGTCAGGCTGGTTCCGTGGCGCCAGAGCGAAGGCCCGGGGAATGAGTCAGGCGGAAGCCGCCGTGGCGTTCGGCATGACCCCCGCCTTCGTCGGTTTCGTCGTTACGCCGTTGGAAGAAAGTGAGCGGCCGATGGCGTCGGCGTTCTTCCAGCGGCGCAAGAATCGCCTGATCCAGTGGTATTGCGCCAGCGCGTCCCAGGATCGCGCCAGCGCCCAGGGCTCCGGCAGCGGAAGCTTTTGATAACAGTCACTCCCGACACGATGACCCAGTTCTGGGCCATGCAGAGCTGACATAATCCATGCTCACGCCTATGGTATCAACACTTTGCTGACTATAAGTTCTGTCGAGCCCTCTGTGCTGATGGTCTATGATTTCGCTACAGCATGCTGGGATTCCTGCGGCCGTGGTGCAACAATCTGACCCGCCTCCGGGTAGACAGGCAGTTATCTGCAGACGCCTGGAAGGTGCCTCATGCCTGTCCCGACTGCGAGAGGCACAGCGCCTCTGCTGCGAAAGAACTGGCTGACTGGTGGCAAACGCCACTAAATCCTGCAGCTAAACAAAAAATGCGTAGCCACGTCGCGTCGATGGAACGAGTCACCAAAGCCAAATGTCGAAGATGTAGGCTGGCGTGCCGCGCTTGATAACGGTGATGACGCAGCGTAGATCGCGGCACCCGCCAGAGTCAGGGATGCGCCTCTGATCGAACCGGCGGCGGCAGTTCCCGCATCTGCCGAACTGGCCTGCATCGCCCATGACCTGGGCCGCCGATCCAGCTGCCGAGGTGATGAAGATCCTGAAAATGCGTGTATGCCGAGATCCTGCGTGGATAGATTGCGCGAACCCGAGCGTCCGCCCGTTATGACGAGATCCCGGGACACGTCGGCCGACGATCTCGATGAGCCGACGGAGTTCTGCGGCACCCATCTCAACTCCTCACAGTGGCGCCATGGATGATATAGAACCGGAGAACGCACGCGGCAGCCCAGCTGGTAGAATGCTTAGGCGAAATCAGCGATGATCTGGCGCTTATGAGATCTCTGCGCGTGGCGACTGTTCAGTCATGTTGGCACCCGGCATCGCGCTCGGCGGCGGTCGCTACGACAAACAGGATCACCAACCTGACTTAATCCCGCTTATCAAAACGCGGCGCGATGTCGAGATCAAGGACGTCGTCCGCCTGCCAGAGACTACGCGGCAGCTGGCCGCCCGACCAGGAACGTGGTCGCTGGACGGCTGGGCGCGCGCCAGCTACGTACTGCGATCAGCTCCCGACGGCCGGCGGTTCGCTCAACGACGCGCCCGGCTTCTTGCTCGACCGGCGGCAGCACAGCCGACTGGTCTACGCGAACGTCGGCGCGGCGTTCCCGTTTGCCAACTACAACCGCCTCGAAAGCGGCTTCATCGGATTCGCGCTTCCACCCCGAGTTCGCGACCGGAACGGCTTGTTCTACACTGGCGAACGTCGGAAGTGGCGCGGGCAATCCCGCGTTGCGCCGAACTTCATCCCGCCGGGCTTCACCGCAGGCGGACGTCAACTCTCCACAACGTCATCACGGAGTGGCAGGCGACGAACCCCGGCGGCGAACACCTTCGAGGGCGCCGGCGCGAAATCATCCCGCGTCGGCCAGATCGTCAGCACGCTGACGCACCCGTTCGGTGACGCTCGAGTTCAACCCGACCGCGCAGGCCGGGCTCGCCCGGACTACGGCGGGCTGCTCTACACGAGCGGCAGCGACATGCGGGTTCAGCAACGGCGGCGGCCGCCGAATGCAACAACCCGACGCAGACGCAGCGGCTCGATACGTCGTCACGGCGCTGTCCTGCGCATCGATCCGCGCAGTCCGTCGGTGACCGGCGGGACGAAGGGATTCGGCGACTACACGGTCCCGGCGATCAACAAGTTCGCGGCCGACGGCGATCCTGAAGACGTTCGGCGAAATCTACGCCTGCGGGTTCCGCAACACTCACCGGCTTTCATGGGATCTCACCGACGGCACGATGTTCGCGTCCGACATCGGCATGAACAACATCGAGGAGATCAACATCATCCACGAGGGCGGGAACTACGGCTGGATGAAGCGCAGAGGGCATCTGGGAAAACGGCATCTTCCGTGCCCGGCGGCGCGCTCGACCAGCTGTTCGCGCTGCGCCGCCGGAGTCCTGAGCGGGCAGCGGAAGGACGAGTTCATCTATCCGGTCGCGATGTATGACCACAACGACGGCCAGGCGGTCTCGGGCGGATTCGCCTGCAACGGCACGCATTGCCGCCGCTTCGCGGCAAAGTTCGTCGTTTCGGCGACGTCGTCCGCGGACGCGTGTTCGTGCCGACACGTCAGCGCGGCGATGAAAGCGCGACGATGGTATTCCGCAGACCGTGGCGCCGTGGAAGAAGCTGCAGCTCTACGCGCGCGACGCCGGCGGCCAAGGCGAACCTACGTTACGTTCCACGAGCTCGTCAGGCGGCCACCCATGCTGACGGTTACCCAGGCGCCGACCGTGACAGCGATACTTAAGCTGGATGCGACGGCGAGTTCAGAAACCTGACGCGCCGTGGCAAAAAGATTCTGATGCGCCAGGGATGTCGCGCCAGGATCAGTCCGCAGCCCACAGCCGGTCGGTGTCGGAACGCGCCGATAACGCGGCAGGAAGATGACTGATCTTCATGCTCAATGGTGCGTTGGCGGGCGTGGTCATCGCGCAGCCGGCGGCCAGCCGCCGGCGCTCGCGGGCACATTGCCGGAAAATAGCTGGTGGAGCAATATCTAAGCAGTTAAAAGGCATCCCGGAGGTGTCATCTAAAGGAGGCGACGACGCGCCCCATCCCTGTCAGATTGATTGGCGCGATCGGCGTGCCATCCTGAATTCGGCTGGCGGTACCGCTGATAGGCGCCGTGCCGTACTGTTTCCAACGCCTGAACTGAAGGAGCCCAGGTGGCTCTCATGATGCTACGCTGACCTAGCGTTCGCCCTGGCCAACTGGTCTGAACCCCGACGTCGGCGAATAGTTGCGGAAGCTTGAGATCCTTGGGGCAGACGCAGTATCAGCTCGACGCTTTTCAAACCGGTTTTCGTGTGGAGCAACATCAGACATGTGGGCTGGAGAACTAAGATCGTCGCTAATATCCGCGCGTTAGCCGACGTCGATGGTGGTCCAGGCCGCCAGCTCGGCGATGGCTGCCGAAGCTGGCGAAGGAATACTGTATTCTGAAAGCGCTTACAGTGGACATTCAACGCCAACGCGCCGGCACGCTGGGATCAACTGATGGTGCATGGTGTGCGGTCGGGGTTCAGGAAGCCGACCTCCCATCCCGTAGCGCCTTTGAACGCAGATATCTTCAGCAGGTCAGTAGTCGGCAGTCCAGTCAGGTAAAGTCGAGCAGAAGAGCCGGTGCACTCCGTGGAAAGAATTTTGGACGTTTTTGAAAAGAGATCTGATGGCAGCTTGATGGTTTCGTGTCGACATGGATAGATGCCACGGCAAAAGTCCGAATCTCGCCCACAGCGTGCCGAGTGAACAGCCTGTGCGAGGACGAAAGCACAGGCAGCACCTGGTGGGGAAGGCCTGACGACTCGGAATAGCAGGGTCAAAGGCGTATGACGCTGAATTGCGCCGGGTGACCGCTGACTGTTGACGCCGATCGCGCGCGCAGCTGAGTAGCAGAGCCGGCGAGTCGCGACCGTGGATAGAAATTCGCTTGTTTCGCTTACTCCCCAGGCTGCCGCTGGCGCGAGCGTCACGAGACTGATCTCGTCGACCTTAAAGAAGTCCGCAGCCTCACCGAGGATTGATGCCACCACCGGATCCGCTGGTCGCGTCGCCGATGAACATGTTGATCTCGACCCGCAGAACCTGCCAGTCGGTCGAGATGCCGGTGGTTGCTGGTGATGCAGCTTCCGCCGGAACAGTTTCTCACGACCGGATACAGCGCGTGGATGCTCTTCGACGTGCACCATCCAGCGCAGCCGCGCGAGACCGGTCAGGTCGACGCGTAGTTGCGCTTGTCACGCAGGGTCACGGCGACTGAACGGTGACGGCTGTCGTATCCAGAGATCGATGGCTCTCAGGCGCCTGCGGCGTGATCACCGACGCATTCGTCCCAGGCATATTGCCTCGATGCCGCCTCGTGTTCTGACCACTGCCGGCGTGAACCGCATGCTCTTTCGTCGGCCGGTGCGCCTCGTGCAGCAGTTTCGCCACCCTCCTGAACACGAGCGGCGGAGTTCTGGCCGGTGCATAGGCGGCGTCTTTCGCTGGTAAGATCGGCGTCGGAAAGCAGCGCCGGAGCGCCCAGATGGCAGGTCGTTTCTTCTTCGCGTAGTAACCCCGCGGAGTGTTGCATCAGATCTCAAAGAGCGCATGATCGCTCTACGTGGTGGACCGGCTGGAACGGCGGCGGAGATCCGGCGGGCGCCCGGCCGTCGGACTGCTGGACCATCGGTTCCGAGCTTGAGAACATGGCGAGCAACTGTCCCGGCGAAGAGCTTGAGCCGAGGCCCAGCATGAACGCCACCGCGCCGGCAAAGCGTGGAGTGGCTGGCGACATCAGGAACCCGGGCGATGATCGGCAGCATCAGAGCCGCCAGCGTCCCACGCCAATCGTGAAGCCCAGGCTGCCGCAGACGTGCGGAAGATCGCGTGATGATCGCAAAGATCGACGGAGATGCCGGCGCGATGCAGAAGCCGTAACACGCCGCAGATGATCGACAGCAATACGTAACTGAACTTAAAGGCAA
>ERZ1370068.10240-contig-8956_pt1 | contig 42720 bp, 52 predicted proteins | sample MGYA00561227_ERZ1370068 | MGnify/ENA primary metagenome ERZ1370068 (study PRJEB38410, sample SAMEA6850437) | metagenome | study: Metagenomic assessment of the ecological functions of the soil: analysis of the soil microbiota associated with the... | reverse complement strand
TTAAACGTACTTCGTTCAGTTACGTATTGCCAGCCAGCAGCGGCCTGTTGAGGCGGAAGAGACTGCGATCCCTTGGAGGCCGCTACTACCCAGCGATCGCAGACCACATGTTGCCGGTGAGCCAGTGTCTCGACAGCCCTGCGGCCGGTTGTCTTGGTGATCGATACGATCATGTCCGTGACCGATCCGTCGGCGAATCGGTTGTCAAGTTGAAACCATCAAACGGTAGCGCACGATCACCCGTATAAACGCGAATAGGTGCCACATGACGAGTCGCCACAGAAACTTAATGTGGCTGATATGTGCGCAGTCGGCGCGTCGGCCTGGCCGTCAAACCGCGGCGACTATGACACGACGAAATTGCCGAAGGCCCAGGCTGGCAGTTGTACAGAAGAATGATCGAGCGTCGAGCCGGATGCAGTGTTCAAATGCGATCCACAATCGCCGATGTGGTGTCCGGAAGGGCCAGAGATCCAATCGGCGGTGGTCAACATGCAGCCGCGGCTTCATTTTGACTCGCCCCGGTCTTCCGCCTGTTGAGGCTCCGCCCCCGACCATGTACTTGCCCCCAGTGCCCAGATTTTCGCTGCCGGACGCTACAGCCCCCAGAACCCGGGACCTCCGCCGACGATCGACGCCGACGGGGCGGCGATTGCCCGGCGTGCAGCGGCCCGCCGGGAACTGCTCGTCCGGTAGTACGCCGGTTACGACGCGAGCCGTTCGCGGGCCCGCATCGCGTGCTCCTGCGCGGCTGTGGCCGGCGGCCTTCATCTTCTCGGCGGCCGTCGGGTCCGTACTCCGCGGCGGCGTGCCGAACCGCCTCGCCTGCCGTGCGGGCCTTCTCGGCGGCCACCGGTCCGTACTCCGCGGCGGCGTGCCGAACCGCCTCGCCTGCCGTGCGGGCCTTCTCGGCACCGGCCCGTACTCCGCGGCGGCCTGCCGAACCGCCTCGCCTGCCGTGCGGCCTCTCGGCCGCCACCGGCCCGTACTCCGCGGCGGCGTGCCGAACCGCCTCGCCTGCCGTGCGCGCCTTCTCGGCGGCCACCGGCCCGTACTCCGCGGCGGCGTGCCGAACCGCCTCGCCTGCCGTGCGCGCCTTCTCGGCGGCCATCGGCCCGTACTCGGCGCGGATCTCGGCCAGCCGCTTGGCGGTCGCTTCGGACGCGTCGCCGGCCCGCTGGGCGAGATGTTTGACGGACTCGGCGCCGGCGGTCTGCGCCCGGCGGCCCGGCGGACCAGGCGCCGCGCCCGCTTGCCCCATTCAACGCGCCGCCGTGCGACGGACGCCTCGATCTCCTCGACCCCTTCACGTGCGCCCTCGAGCGTTGCGTCGGTCATCAGCCCGACGCCGATGCCGAAGCATCCACACCGTCTCCGAGATCGGTGTGCCCTGTGCGGTCGGGCGCAGGCTGCCCTCGTGGTGCATGCCCGGCGTGTGCCAGTACATGTTGAGCTGCGCGCCCGAGAAGCCGACCAGCGCCGCGCCAGCGATGAACGGCGGGACGATCGGCAGCAGCAGCATGGCGCCGACGGCGATCTCGCCGACCGCGAGAGTCCGCGCGAACACCTTCGGCTCGAGCTTGCCGAGAACCGGATACGTACCACTCGCCATGCCGTGCAGCGACTTCGCCGTTTCATCGTCGACGTTGAGCGTCGTGACGCCGCTGTTCAGGATGTAGGCGCCAGCGGCAAGGCGTAGCGGTGCGCGGCGGAGTTTCGCGGAAAGGCTCATGACCCTCCTAGGACCTCAGCGGACGACCTTGCGTCCCCTCTTAACATCCCGTCATACCCAAGACGGTGGCCAGATATGCCGGCGGTCGGATCGCCTCGGCGCAGCGGCGGCAGATAACAGGCTCTCCCGCGGCCACGCACGCGCCGAGCCCGGGAGGGCCGTGGCGTGCCTCTAGTTGCCGCGCGAGGGCCTTTTGGAGTAGCGGCCGGGCACGGTGCAGATCCCGTTGCCAGTACGGCCAGTTGTGCGTGCCCGGGCCGTAGAAGTCGTAGTGCGCCGGGATATTCAGCGCGCGCAGCCGCGCGGCGAAGGCCTGGTTTTCGGTGGCGAGCGCTGATTCGATCGTGCTCGGGCGCGTGTGCCGGCCGGATCAAGCGGTCCCGGCTTCCCGGTGCCGACGGCCAGGTACAGCGGGATGCCGCGCAGGTCGGGCGCCAGGTCGTACGGGTTGTGCGCGGCCCACACGGCGGCGTGGTCGCGTGGATCACCCCACAGCCCACTCGGGTCCTGGCCCTGGGCGCGGACCAGGCCGACGTAGCCTCTGCGACTCCCGCGGGCTAAGGCGCGTGTCGACGATCCCGCTGAAGGACGCCGCGGCGCGGAACATGCCCCGATGTCGGGCGGCGTAGTCCAGCGCGCCGAGCCTGCCCATCGACGCGCCGGCGATCGCCATCACCGTGCTGGCCCGGTAGTCCCGCTGCAGGATGCGTGGCAGCTCCACGAGATGGAACGTTTCCCAACGCGGTCCGACCAGCCAGTCGGAGTAGAAGCCCGCCGTGCCACCGTCCGGCATCACCACGAGCACGTCGCTGCGCGCGGTGAGCCGCTCGACATCGGTAGACCGCGTCCAGCTCCGATACGTGTCGCAGCAGCCGTGCAGCAGGTACAGCACCGGCCACCGCTGCCTGGGCCAGGTCGCATAGCGCTCCGGCAGCAGCAGCCGGACCATCGCCGTCTCGCCGAGCGCCGGCGAGGCGACCGTCAGGTCCCGCATCCGCGCCGACACGACCGTGGTCGCCACCACCTGCAGCCCCGACCCACGCTCCGCGGAACCGGTCGCCGGCAACCGGCCGGATCCGCCGCCGCACCCGACCACCCCAAGCACCAAGGCCGCGAGCACCAGGCAGCCACCGCGCCCGCATCCAGGCCAGCGACCACGACACCGCATCCGCCATATCGGAGACTCTCGAGGACTTGGTTCACACAGTGCGCCGGCGTCGTGGCGACTGCCGGGAAACGCGGGCCCGGATGGAGCGGGCGCTCGCACGATCAGCGGAGCGGTCGAACCGATTCAAGTCGTGGCGCCCTCTGGCTCCGACCCCAGATGCCGAGCTCGATCATCCCGCACGCGACCAAAGGTCAAGGCACTCGCAATAGCGCGGAGCACTTTAGCTCACTTCGTCCAGGGTGGGTCAGGATATGCGGTGACTGTGGCGCGTCACGCTGTGCGTCAGCGTGACGGCAGCTCGCGGTGATACCGCGCTTTGTGCGCCGAATGCGCGACATGCACGATGCGCGGCGTCGCGCGAGCCGTCCGCGATGCAAATCTGTTCGAGGCAAGCACGCAAAGGAGTCGTTGAGCGGGGCGTCGGCCCGAGCAACGCGGCATGGCCGATGTAAGAACCACTGTGGTGCCACCACCGGATCACGCAACCGGCGCCGAGAACGAGCACGCAGGGACTGGGCGCGTTTCCCGTACCGGCCCGCCAAGTCCCTTCGGCCCGCTCGTTGTCAGACCGTCCAGCAGCCGAGAGCTGGTTATCGGCCGTCCGGTGTGGAGTGCTCATGAGGCTCCGGCTGCGCGCCCTCGCCTTCGAGGTGCGGGTGCCGGCGTTCCGCGTGGGCGTGGCGCCGTTCCTCCTGGCGTGCCCAGCGCTCGTGCCGGCGCTCAGTCTCGATCTTCTGCCGGACAACCGGGTCGTATTGTGTGCCGACGAGCGGGTTGCCCCGCCCGTCGGCTGGGCCAAAGATCTTCAACAGCTGGCCCTTGATGGGATTGATGTGCTCCAGCCCCTCTTCCAGGGGGTGCTTGTGCTTATGTCCCGTCCTCGGTGATGACCACCAGCCCTGCAGCGGTATTCTCCCGGACCCTTCCGAGGCTACGCTGGCCACGCGCATCCCGTGAGCCGATCGTGACCGTCTGCGACCGCATCGCGCGGTGCAGCTCTGTCGATTCGTCATCCGGTGAACGCGGCATCGGCGGCCCCACAGACGGTCGGCACAGGGCGGTCTGTTTGCCGGTCACCCGTGCACTCGCTTTGTGAGGGGCACGTCCCGGCATCGCCGCCGGTGGCAGGTCGTCAGAGGTTGGTTCGTGGGATCACGGTCAGTACCCGGCTGGGGTGCTCCCGGAAGTCGGCCTGTGAAGGTTCTCAGGAATTCGGTCGTTGGCAGCGTCCGGTGACCTCCCCGTCTGGGGTGTGGGGCTACCTCCGGCGAGTGCTGGATATACGTACGCCTCGGGGGCGGTCATCTGGCGAAGGGCGTTGCAGAAGCTCGGCACACCACGCGAGCTCTGCTGGGCGATCGGCGGTGCCGGATCTGGCCGATGGATGCCCCGATCACTGCGGCCGGGACGTGGTGAAAGGAGTTCACGCCCCAAGGCCGCGACGCCCAGTCGATGGCGTTCTTCAGCGCCCGGGAATGGAGCAGTTGTATTCAGGGTCACGAACAGGACCGCGTCCGATGTGGCGATGGCGTCCTTGAGCGCGTCGCCTCAGGGCGAAGGATTCGCGTCGTAGTCCTGGCTATACAGCGGCAGATTTCGATCAGGATCTCGGTGGGCTTTCCCAGATCCTGCGGCGCAAGCCGGATCAGCGCCAGAGACAGGATCCGGTTGATCGACGTTCGGGGACGGCTGCCGACGAGTAGCCGACTGTCGGCTGGTCAAGACCACACCTCCGGGATGGGTGCACAGATGAGCTGAAACCGATATTTCGCATATCGACACTACGCATGCGAAATATTCTGGGACAGCAATCACGACCGCCTGAGCCATCTGGACTACCAGCAAACAGGAGGTCCGCGGGCGAACGCCAAAGATGCTCGGGGATCTGGCCACCGGCGCTCAGCTGGACCACTGCGTGAAACCCGCGATCTGCGGTGGCGCGCCACCGCCGCCCCGAACGTTGCGAATGACGGCCCGACCGGCGCAGCCATCGCCACGCACGTGTCGGTCGAGCATGACACCGCGGTCTGCGTTCGGGCGCCAGAACCATCTGCGCGCGCCACCGGCTGCACCTCACCGGACCATGGCCATCCTGATACGACTGACGGGCTTGTGTATTGCGAAGATCGCAGTTCGGCGACCGGTCCCGGACGCAGCAGGCGTGCGACTTGCCTGGTCGAGTCGCGAACCCGCGTAGACTACGTCCGGTAGAAAGTCCGCCATCAACGTGGAACTTGCCGGTGCGGCGCCCCAGCGCCGCGACGCGCCGCGTTTGATCTGCGCGATCACCCGCGGTCGGCATCGCCATTGCCGAACGGTGTTGCGCGTCGACCAGGTCGTTCGTCCGGCGTTGCTGGGGCACGGGATCGCCGAATCGGGGACGCGGTCTGTCAACGTCATTCGGCGGAGTGCCGGCTTTATGTGCGGCCGAGCGGATCTCGTATCGCGATCCGCTAGCGAGACAACCTCAGCTGGCGGCGTTGTCGGGTTGACCCTGCGGTCGTGGTGCCGGCCGATCCCGGATCCTGCAGGCACGACGTCATGGCCATGGGAGCGCGGGTCGGCGATTGTCTCGCGCAGCGCACGTCGAGGGTTGCGAACATCCGCCCATCGGCTACGAGCGGGGCCACTCTCGACGGCTATGTAGCCTGGTCTCATTCGGTCGTGCGGCTACCGGGGACGACCAGACAACGCGGGGCCGCGCGGGATACTGGCGCCATGGTTGACGAGAGACGCCCGAGATCGAGCCATCTACCAGGCGCTCAAGGCGGTGGACGAAGTCGCGGCTGCCCTGCAGACCCACCTCATCGAAGAGCACCAGGCAGATCCCGAGCGGATCCTCCGCGCAGAGCACGTCCACCAATTCTCTCAAGCTTCTACGGCAGGCCCGGGAACGTCTCGGCGAAGGACTACGAACCATCGAGGCGGACACGATCGCCCAGTCTGACGAGATCTCGCTCCGCAGGGAATGACCCGAACCGCGCGCAGCCCAGACAGCGTGAGTGAGCGCGCGACCCGCCAGCAGCATGACCATCACACTGAAGCGATAGCCGCTCATCAAGCAGATACGGGAAAATTGCTCCGACTCAGCGCGACGACATATTTCTGCATCTGCGCGTGAGCCTTTCCCGCCACCGAACGATTGCTGGCCATATCGACGGATCTGTTCGGGTGCGGTCGAGGAGCTGGCGGTCGGCATCACTCACCCTGGTTGGGTGCAGTCCGTGCGCCTGTCGTGCTTGGGCGCTCGTTGGGTTATGTCATCTCGACGCCGGCAGAAGGAGATACCTACGGACGGTATTAGCGGTCGTGCCGAGTCTTGGCCCGCCAAGGCGGCCAATGATCATCCGGCCCGGTAGAGCTCGCAGGCGTGTGGGATGGCGTTCGGCGCGCAGACGTCTGCGACTGAGGGCGCCTCTGGTTGTTGGCGGTGCGGGTCGGCCTGCTGGTCGGGGTCGAGGCGTACTTGGACGTGACGCGGCAGCCGTGACTCGATCTTCGTCGCGGCGTTCCTCGACTGCGCCCGAACCGGACATCACGGAGGCGTCTGGGGTCGAGATGTCGGGGTTCGAGTAGAGGCGCAGCGGCTCGCAAGGCGTGTCACGCGCAGAAAGTGAGGGCCTGCGGATGACGTAGGCGGGGGTCGCTTGGTTTCGCTGCTGAGCGCTTGATGAGGGTAGGCGCTTCGGAGTCGCCCCTGCGCGGGTGGCTTCAAACCGCCGCGCGTGCTGCGTTGGCTGTGAGACCGTCTGGGCGCTGATCCCCCGTGACCGTCTGCCCATCCGGCAGAGTCACCGGAAACCCCCGGGTGCAGCGAAGTGATACCGCCGTTGCCGAACGCCGGATTGACCTTGTGGACGGTCTGCGCGAGCCCGGCTGGCCGGGGTGCGCGGGCACCACCGCGCGGTTGTGCGACGAGAGCGACGATTTATCCCATTTGGTATAACGAGGGGATGAAACGCCGGGCATGGGCATCTCGACGGGTTGTGGCTCCGTGCCAGCTTTTCCACCTGCAAGCTTTCTCTGGTAATTTCGCTGGCATTTCGCTGGCAGATGATCAAGAAGAGCTCCAACGCTGTTGCGCTGGAGCCCTTGTCTTCACCTGGCCTGCCGTTGTAGCGGGGGCAGGATTTGAACCTGCGACCTCTGGGTTATGAGCCCAGCGAGCTACCGAGCTGCTCCACCCCGCGTCGGTGCCACCGCTCTAGCCGGGCTGATCGAGGCCGCGCCATGGCCGGGCGGCGTGCGGCGGCCCAGGTCGCCGACCGGCGGCGCTTCGATCACCTCGTCGGAGATGGCGTTGGCGTGGCCGTCGCCGGGCCACGCAGGGCGAGGTACTCCCTGGTGAGGCGTTGCACCGAGGCTTGGGCCTCGCCGATCTCGGGCGAGGTCACCGCTCTTGTAGGCGTTCTGCAGCTCGGTGAACGCGGCGTCCAGCTGTTTGAGCACGCGCGTCCGCACCCGCCAGACGCGCGGTGGCGCTGCTGGACGACGGCGGAGCGGTGCTCGGTTTCGTCTGTGTCGGTGTTGGGGTCGTCGAGGTAGAGGGCAGCAGTGCCGCCGGGCGAGGCGGCGCTTCGCAGCGGCGGCACCTGGCCGACCGGACTGAGGTGCGTCAAAGCGTCCGACACGCTCGAGCCGTAGCCGAGCTGATCACCGTATGCGACCAGAATCGCTCTGCAGAAGCGGGAATCCACCCCGGAGCGGGCGACGTATAGCGGCTCGACGTAGAGGAACGTGTTGCCTATCGGCAGGGTCAGCAGGTTGCCATGGAGGACCTGCGAGCCACCCTGATTGAGCAGGGAGATATCTCGGAGATTGCCGGCTCCGAGACTGAACCGGTTGAAGACCTGGGTCGGACCTTGGATTGTCGAGTTGGTCGGCAACTTGAACACGGTCATCTTGCCGTAATCCGGGCCAGGATCGCTGTCGACCGTAATGTAGGCCGCCAGGTTGTCACGGTTGTTGACCTTCATTGGCGACGTGAGCTGAAACTCCGAGGTCGCGCCGTTTCCCAGCGGCTTGTCCGCGATGATGTAGTACGGCGGCTGGTCGCCGCTGGCAGCGGTCGGGTCGGTCGGGACGGTCCACTGGTCACGCACGTTGTAGAACGTCACCGGGTCGTCGACGTGGTACTTGGCGAGCAGCGCGCGCTGGACCTCGAACATGTCCTCCGGGTACCGCACGTGCTCAAGCATCTCCTGCGGCATTGCGGACTGCGGCTGAATCAGGCTCGGGGAACGCCTTCTTCCACGCCTCCAGCACTGGATCTTTCGGGCCCCACTGGTAGAGGTGAATCGTCCCGTCGTAAGCGTCCGACCGTTGCCTTGACCGAGTTGCGAATGTAGTTGATATCGCTGTCCGGCTGGGTGACGGTTCGGTTCGTCGCTGTCAATGAGTCGGTCGTGAGAGCTGGACAGCGACTGGCGCTGCGAGTACGGGTAATTCGCCATCGTCGTATAGCCGTCGACTATCCACACGATTCGACCGTTGACGACGATGGGATAAGGGTCGCCGTCGACCTTGAGGAACGGCGCAACCTTGAGGACCCGGTCTGCCGGGATCCTTGTTGAAGATGATCTCGCACCCTTCGCAGCTGACCGCGTTGTTCAGCAGGAAGTTTGTCTGCTTGTAATCGAGAGTGAGCGCGAGGCGGGTGAAGAAGCTGCCGAGCGGCACGCCGCCCTTGCCTTCGTAGTGGCTGGTCGGGTCACTGCCGTCGTACTCGCGGCTCCCGGAGGCGCCGACAATGGAGTAGTCCGTGCTCAGCTCGCCGAAATACACCTGAGGTGTGGTGAGCTTGAGGAAACCACTGCGGCGGGATACCGCCCTCGGCGAAGTCGTCCTTCGTATTGACGCTCTCGTTGGCCTTTGCCGCGACGAACCCGTACCCGTGGGTATATACGGTGTGCTGATTGATCCAGTTAGTCTGATCGCCCCGCAGGTTATCTGCCTTCAGCTGCGCGGACCGCGACGACGTAGTCTCGGGTTAAACCGTTGACGGTGTACGCGATCGATATCGAGCTTGTCCGGGAAACCGTACTGGTTCTTGATCTGCTGCTGCTGGGTGAACGTCGGCTCGATGATATTGGGGTCGAGGATCCGGATGTTGGAGATTGTGGTGTTGGCCTCGGCGAGCGCAGCCCTGGTCGGCGGCGATGGCGTTTTTCCATAGTTGGTGATATAGGTAACCGTGCCACCGCCACCGGTACTGGCCGTTTGGATCCCATAGGCGTCTCGCGTTGCCTGAATATTTCGGGAAATGTAGAGCTTTTCCTTGTCGCTGGCGTTCGGCTTGACGCTGAACTGCTGCACGGCCGCGTGGATAGATCCCGCTGATCAGGATGCTCAGGATGAGGAGCACACGCGAAACCGATCGCGGGTAGCCGCGCGCTCTCTTGAGCCACATGCTGGCGAGCACGGCGACGGCGATGATGACCGCAATCCAGAAGAGAATCGTCTTGGCAGGCAGGGACGCGTTGACGTCGGTATAGGACGCTCCGGTTACCCGGCCGCGATCCGAGTACACGAGCCCGTAGCGGTCCAGCCAGTAAGCGAGGGCCTTGAAAACGATGAAGAGGAAGATCAAGATCGTGATGTGCCGCCGCGCGGACAGCGTGATCTTCGGTCCCGGCGTCTGCAGCCGGATCGCGCCGTACAGATAGTGCACCGCGATCGAGAAGCATCGCAAGGCGAAGAACACCGCGCGTGAAACCGAATCCGAGCAGCAGCCGGTAGACCGGGTAGTCCCACGCGAAGAACGAGAGATCGCGCCCGAACTGCGGATCCTTGACGCCGAAGCTGCCGCCGAACCGCCACAGCATCCAAGTGCGCCAGTTGCCCTGTGCGACCAGCCCGGCGCCGAGGAAGCGCGATGACCATGACGAGGATCAGCACCAGCCGCTTGCGCGGCTCGAGGGCGACCCGGTAACGCTCGAGGTTCTGCTGCTCGGCTGACAGCGGGCGGAATGGCGGTCGCAGCAGGTACGCCACGATCATGTTGCCGCCGATCAGTCGCGGCCATCAGCAAGCCGAAGATGGCGAACAGCACCGCTCGGGTGCCGATGATCGCGGAGAAAACGCCGCGGAAGCCGACCTCGCCGAACCACAGCCAGTCCACGTAGATGCCGACGAGCGAGTTGCTGACGATCAGCACCACGATCACGATCGCCGATGACCGACAGGATGATCTTGGCGCGCCGCGACAGCGCTGAACGAGGGAGATTGGGCGGCCGCATGGCCACTGGGCGACTCCTCGGGGATCGTGATCCCGTTGCCCAGCGCATGGACGTGCGGGACGTGCCTGACCGCTGGTGGCCGGCGACGCCCAGGGGCTTCGCCGACTCACCCGCCACCCTCAACGTACCGACTCCAGCGCGGGTTCCGCCCGAGCGGGCCAGCGGCACGCCTGCGGCAGACTTCGGGCTCGAAACACGCTCGGGGCTCGGCACTCCAAGTGACTGACCAGCGCCCAACCCGGCGACGCCCTAGCAGTGTGGAGCCGCTTGCCCCTTCTGCAGAGCTGCCCAGATCTTGCACAGCTTGGTGCAGGTTGCTGACCTTCACGACGGACAGAACCGCTCGGTATCGCGCCGGAGACGTCTTTGCAGTTGTCCGATGGGGCCAGGAAGATCGTCGCGCCCGCCCGGCGGGCCGCAATCATCTTCAGCTGGATGCCGCCGATTGGCGCGACAGCGTGCCATCCGGGCGGATCTCGCCCGTGCCGGCGATGAAGCGGCCGCTGGTGAGGTTGGCGGGGCCGACCTTGTCGATGATTCCAAGCGCGAACATGAGCCCGGCCGACGGCCCCCGATCTGGTTGGCCAGGCCGAGATCGACCTCGAACGGCGCGAAGCACCCAGGCGATACGGTGATGCCGATCCGCGCACCGGTACCGGTGTCCTGCGGTTTGCTGAGCTGAATGCTGAAGGTCTTGCGGACGCCGGCTCGCGAAACCACCACTGTGACGGTCTGCCCGGGGTGCTTGGTCGCGAGCAGCTTGGCCAACGCGTCCTGGTCGGCGATTGGCCGACCGTCGACGGAGATGATCTCGTCGAACGGTTTGAGTATTCCCGAAGCGCCGGATTTGTCGAGAATGCCGACGACGCCGAGCCCCCGCGGGTACCCCAGTTCACAGAATGCCGCGGCGGTGGCGGAGCTCTGCGAGTCGACGAACTGCTGAGCGTCGCGTTGGCTGCACCTGCTCCTCCGGTCTGCCCTGGTGGGAAGTACGCCGATCGCGGGACGACCACGCGGTCACTTCTGGGAGCCAGCCGACCAGGGCGTCTACCGCGGTGACCCGGTCCGGCGTGATGCCCACCGTCGTCAGAATTGAGGTGTCCGCTGGTCGGATTCGAGGAACGTCCCTTGATCACGATGATCTGGCCGCCCGTGATCGTCCGTGCCGAGCGTGTTCAGTGTCGGCCCCGGACCGAGGATCACATAGGGCACTGGCATGAATAGCGCCACGAAGAACAGCACGAGAAACAACACGCCGGCGACGACCAGGCCCGGACGCGTCGACTCACCGGAGCAACCATATATCGGCGATTTCTGCGCTTCCTGAGCGTCGAGGAGCTCACGAGTGACGTTCGCCATCGGCGCAACGGCGAATCCTGCTTCGCGGCACGCTGGTCGGCGCCTGTTCGTCATCACTACCGTGACAGGTATGGGTGGCGGCAACCTTCCTTTCGGCTTCAACCCGCACGATGGCGAGCCGGAACGTCCTGACGACGTGACCGGCAAGATCCCACTGTTTGCCGAGTTGCAAAAGCTTCTGTCGTGGTCTGGCGGCCCGGTCAACTGGGATCTGGCCCGGCAGATGGCGATCTCCGCGATCGCTGGCGACTACTCGTCCGGCAAGCGCGGCAGAAACGGCCGCGCGCACACGACGCGATTCGACTCTGCCGACCTCTGGCTGGACGCGGTGACACGATCTGCCGAGCGGGGTGCGCTCGGCGGAGGCCTGGAGCCGGGTCGAGTGGATCGAGAAGACGCTGCCGGTCTGGGCTGCGCTGTGCGATCCGGTCGCGGCTCGCGTGGTGAGCGCCAGTGACCTCGGCCCTTCCGCAGGAGGCAGTGGCCCAGGCGCGGCCCCTCGGCAACGTGATGCACCAGTTCTGGGTGGGCTGATGTTCGGTGCGCAGGTCGGGCGAGGGCATCGCGGGAATGGCTCGGTGAGGTCGTGGGCAGTAGCGACATCGGGCTGCCGCTCGGCCCGCCGGGCACGGCCGCACTGCTCCCGCAGAACGTCGCGGCCTTCGGCGACGGCCTGGCCCAACCGGCTGACGAGGTGCGCCTCTACCTCGCGCTTGCGGGAAGCGGCCTACCAAAGCGGCTGTTCGGCCACGTGCCGTGGCTGCGACAGCGACTACTCGACGCGGTGGACAGCTACGCCCGCGGGATCAAGGTCGATCCATCGGCAATCGAGCGGGCAGTCGGCGAGATCGACCCGACGAATCCGGAGAGCATGCAGAACCTGCTGTCCGGTGGCCTGTTCGAGCCGGAAGAGACGCCCGAGCAACCAGGCGGCCCTACGGCGCCTGGAGACGCCCTCGCACTCGTCGAAGGCTGGGTCGACACCGTCGTCGGCGCGCGCCGCCAGCGAGCGGATGCCCGGCGCCCCGCCTTGCGGGAAGCAACATGGCGCCGCCGGGCTACGGGTGGTCCGGCCGGAGCAGACGTTCTCGACGCTGGTCGGCTTGGAACTGCGTCCCCGGCGGCTGCGTGGAGGCGGCGGCGCTCTGGTGGGCCGTCACCGAGAAGCCACGGAACGAGCGCCCGGGATGGCATCTGGGCCCACCCGACCTGCTCCCCGAGCGCCGACGATCTCGACGACCCGCTGGGGTTCGCCGACACGGTGGGGGCCGATCTGCTGGCCGAACTCGGCGCCGCGCCCACGGATCCGTCCTCGCCGCCGGCAGCCGACGCTCCGCGCGCGACCGGGCGAGGACGAGCCCGAGCAGGGAACCCCACCCGGCTAGGGCGGCTACCGCTCCCCGGTGCTGGCCGCAACGAGGAGTCGACGTCATCGTCCAGGTCCTGCCGGAACGGCAGCGCCGCTGCGCCAGCGGACAATCCGTCGAGATAACCGGCGGGCTCGCTCGGCCCGCGGATAGTGCGCCACGAGTGACCAGAAGGCTGGTGTCGTGACCGGATATGCGCAAGTGGGCGAGCTCGTGGACAAGGACGTAATCAAGCACCCAACTGGGCACAGAACGCAGTCGCTCCGATACCCGGATCGAGCCGTCCTCGGGTGTGCATGAGGCCCATCGGAGTCCGCATGCTCGCTACCCACCGCACACTGGCCGGAACCGCCCGACCGTCGAGGTAGCGGTCAGACAGCGCGCGGCATCGCGCCTCGAGCGCGGCGTCACTCCGACGGGCGCCCCGCCTACGGCCGATCGGTCTCGGAGGAGGTGAGCCGGCCGACCATCTCGGCCACCCATCGAGCCTCCTGCGCTCGGCTGAACCGGGCCGGGATGAGCACCACAATGCGATCGCCGTCTCGATATGCCGACACGGTTCGTCGTTCGGCGGCTGCTGCGACGGACATCGACGGCCGGGTCGCCCGCCGGCTCGGGCAACGGCATTCGCAATCAGGCACCCACCTACACGCTAACGGTGTCCGCGGGACACCGCCCGCACGACCTGCCGGGGCTGCCGATAGCCATCTCCACAAGGCCCGGCCGGGTTATGCGCATCGCTGTCCACAGCCTCGTCCACAGATGTGGACATCGACTTGAGGGCGACGCGCCGCGAGATTTGTACGTTAGGCAAAACAAACGGTCCGACCCTGTGGACAACCAGATCGATCAGCCGCTGAATCTGCCACGGTGTCGGCGTGACGTCGGGCTTCGCACCGTTAGCGGGATACGCGCTGAACCCAGCTACCCGCGTGCTGTGGCGCTCGCCGTCCTGCATCCAGCTGGAACTCGGTCGGCGTGCGGTCATGCCTCGAGGGGATCGACGCGACCGCAATCCGCGCGCTGACCGGCCAGGCAGCGGACGGCGGGCCGGCCTTCGACGGTCGCCGCGAAACCCTTCGAGTTTCGGCTGTCGGCCCGCTGGCCGCAGCGGGCTTCCTCATCCCGTCCGAACCCTGACGTGCCGTCGATCGCTGCTCCCGCGCTCTCTGCCGACCTGGCTGCATTGCGGGTCCGGCACGGGCAGCCAGGCCGAGCAGATCCTGGCTGTCTCGTCGGACGTCCTTCGTCGTGCTCCGCGGTACCGGCCGGACGCTGACGGTAGTCGGTGCGCTCCTCGCCGCGGCCGGTGTGGGGCATGTCGCCGTTCACGCCGAGGGCGATGCGGTACTGGAGCATGCCGCGCCGGGCGGTCTGTTGCCTGACGACGAGGGGATTTCGGTACGCCGCCGCGGCGGCAGGAGCAATTCACCGAGCCGCTCCGGAATGCGACACGAGACCGGTGGCAGACGGTCGCGGGCCCGATCTCGTCGTGCTGTCCGCCGATCAGCCGCTCGACGCCGACATCCGAGACAGCTTGCACGCCCGCGGGGTGCCGCACCTCGTGGTGGCTGGTGGCGCCGACAGCGGCGTCGTCTGGCCCGCTTGTCCGCCCTCGGTCGGACCAGCTGCCTGCGGTGTGCGGACCTGCATCGTGGCGACCGGGACGCGCGTGGCCGGCCTTCGCGGTCCAGCTGGCGCAGCGGCCGCGGCATCCTGCTCCCGACGACGTCATTCTCGCGACCGTCCTCGGCGCGCTCGCGGCGGCGCAGGCGCTGGCGCCACCTGGACGGCGAGAATCCGGCCACCTCGACGGCACGCTAGAGGTGCATCCACCTCAATGGATGGTGCGTCGACGCGGCTGGGCGCCCCATCCGGCCTCGTCGCTGCGGCAGCGGAGTGGCTTCGCTGGAACCGCCCGGCACAACGACCACATGAGCACCGTTAAGGTGCCTCAGCGAAGCGTGCGAGGTCGCGGCGACGACGCGGAGCGGTCTTGTGGGGTGACAGATGCCAGGCGAACCACGGTATGGGGCGTGTTTCGTGAGCACTGCGGTGTTGTCGGTAGTCGATGCCCGGCCACGCACCCCAAGCGCAGGCTGGATCACGTGACCGATATCCCGCAACGACGCGTGCGCGCGGACGGCGAGGCTGGCATCGCTACCGCTGGGTGTCGCCGGCCGAGCCAATGATGGGACTGGGTAAGCGACTGGCCGGGCACTCGGCCGAGGCGGTCGCGGCCGAACTGCAACAGAAAGACGGCCGAGCAGCTGTTCGCTGTGCTCGGCGAGCCCAAGGGCGGCGCGATGAAGCTTCGGGCAGGCGCTGTCGGTCTCTGAAGCGGCGGTGCCTGAGGACCACGCCGCGCCCTACCGAGAAGCGTTGACTCGGCTCGCAAGAGGCGGCACCGCCCATGAGCGCCGACGTCATGCATCGGGTGCTGGCCGAGCAATTCGGTCGTAACTGGCCAAGTAGATTCCAGGATTTCGACGACGAGCCGGCGGCGGCCGCCAGCATTGGTCAGGTTCATCGGGCGGTATGGGCGGACGGCCGGCCGGTGGCCGTGAAGATTCAATATCCGGGGCGGGGCCGGCGGTGATTGCCGACTTTCACGCAGCTGGCTCGGGTCGGCCGGCTGTTCGCGCGGCTATCCCCCGGGATAGACGCCAAGCCGCTGCTCGCCGAACTGCGCGAACGGATCATGGAGGAGCTGGACTACACGCTGGAGGCTGACGCGCAGCGCGGATTCGCCGCGGCATATGACGACGACGAGGAAATCGCCATCCCGCGCGTCGTCGCGAGCGCGCCGAAGGTGATCGTCAGCGAATGGATCGACGGGACACCGCCGTCGCAGATCATCGCCCACGGCCGTATAGCTGCCCGGAATCGGGCCGGATATCTGCTGGCGTTACTGCACTACTCCGCTCCGGAGCGGGCCAAGATGCTGCACGCCGATCCGCACCCCGGCAACTTCCGCATCCTGTCTGACGGACGGCTCGGCGTCAGTCGACTTCGGAGCCGTCGCCCGTTTGCCGGACGGCTCGCCTGAGCCGCTTGGGCCTCGCGACCTGACTGGCCCTGGAGGGCCGGACGGGCGAGCTGATGGCGTCGATGCGCAACTCACGGCTTCATCCGGCCGGGAATCGAGGTCGACCCGCAACGGGTGCTGGACTACCCTTCGGCCGATCCTGGATCCGGCTGGCCGTCGACGAATTCACCTTCACCCGCGAATGGATGCGCGCCCAAGCGGCCTGCATGGGCGATCCGCGCAGCGAGGAAGCGCGGGTGGGTCGGATGTTCAACCTGCCGCCGTCGTACCTGCTCATACACCGAGTGACGCTCGGATCACTTCGCCGTGTTGGTGCCAGCTCGGCGCGACCGCTCCCTTCCGGGCGCTGGCTGAGCAGTGGCAGCCGGGCTTCGCGGAGCCGGTCGGCTGATCGAGCCCGGCCTCGAGCCACGCGCCGGCCGGGGTGGAGTGATCTTGGCTAGCCGTCACTCCCACCATTCCGCGTCGAGCTTGGCCTCGATGGACCTCACATAACGGCGCGTGCAGGCAGCACAGATCCACTTGACGTATTGCCCGTCCGCTCCCTCCACGAGATCGGCGCACCAGCCGAGCGGTGGTCTCCGTCGACCTTCCCGTCGGCGACGCGCCCGCACATTGCGCAGACGGCAGCCATCCTCCATGCGTAGCGCGGCCACCGGAGGAAGTCCAGCAACCGCGGAGTCCTGCGCCGGAGGCGACGTTGTCCTCCGGCGCAGGACGGGCCGTTCAGTGCGCGATGTCGCCGGCAACCGACGCCGCCGACTCGGCGGCGCGTTCGTAGCGGGCGTGCGCAATGCGCGCCATCCTCTCGCGGCGAGCGCCAGCGGCGTGCCGAGGAAGCCTGGCGGACCATTCGCGAGTGTTCGGCGCTCCGTTGCGCCTCACGCATTCGCTCGCGAGCGAATGCTTCGTTCATGCCGATCATGTCAATGCTCCTGAGTCGTCGTGTGTTGTGCTCGGTGCGGCGGTCATGCCGTCACCGGGCCGAGGTCCTTGCAGTCGTCGTTCATGCGCGGCAATCTCCCGATCTGTCTTGCGCGGACGTCCCCGGGGACGCTTGCGCGCGATGATCTCGCCTGCGCTCGAATAATCTGGCCGCCCCAGACGCCCTCACGGTTCGCGCCGCTCGATGGCGCCGCGAAGGCAGAGCGACCCGGACGGGGCATTCTGCGCAGTACCGCTTGGCTTGCTCAGAGTTCGCCTGGGCGTCTCGGCAAACCACAGATCCGGATCCTGCACCCGGCAGGGCAGATCGTCCGGACTCAGGCGGGAGATCGGATCGAGCGTCCCGAGCGACAATGTTCTGCTCGCCCGGATCACTCCGTTCCGGTCGTGTAGCAAGTCAGCACGTCCAGGTCACCTCGCTTCGACTGATCGGGTATCGGGTCGACGGTTGACGGTGGAAAACATTGAGGCCGCGGATCCCTTGTTGGGAGCCGCGGCCTCGAGAAGCCGGGATGCTGATCGGTGATCAGCGGAGTACCACTTCTCGAGGCGGACTTTCCTGGTTGAGGGCAAACCGGTCCGTACGGCGCTGGATCGGCATTGGCACCACGGGCCCAGCCAGCGGCCAGACCTGCGGCGTGACCCCGCCACCAGGGACGGCAGACGGCGCACAACGGCAACGCACGATCAAGCCCGGCGTTCTTCGGGCGCGCGGCGGCCACCGTACCGATGCTGGCGATCATCATCTGCGGCCACCTCCCTCTGCGTCCAAGCTTGCGCAACATGCGCAGCGTTCTGCCGTCTTGCCAAGCTAACTGCCTAAGGGGGTGCGAGGCAATCGGATTAATTCCCTAGTTCAGGGGTTCGCGATTGGCAGAATCAGCCTGTATCAATCACTAGGTTGACCGCTTCCGGATCCGCACCAGAGAGCACCGCGAGCAACGGCTCACCGTACCGGTCCAATTTGGACGGCCCAATGCCGGAAACGCGCGCCAATTCAGATCGATCCGACGGCCGGGAATCCGAAATGGCCACCAGCGTCGCATCCGAGAAGACCACATACGCGGGCACGCTCAACGCCTCGGCCTGTCGCTTGCGCCAGGCGCGCAGACGTCCGAACAACTCCGCGTCGTCCGCCTGCGGCCGAGATTTCCGTTTGGCGGAGGGGTGTTTGCGACTGCAACCGGGCGAAGACCGTCGAGGAAACGGCTCGGCCGCCGGCGCGACGTTGCTCCGAGCTGCGCGCCAAGGCCCACGACAATCCCAGCCGCTCACGGGCTCGGGTGATGCCGACGTAGAGCAACCGGCGCTCCTCGGCGACCTGGTCCGCGGTACCCGCGCGCTGAATCGGGACGGTGCCGTCGGTGAGTCCGACGAGGATACACCACAGCCCATTCCAGACCTTTCGCGGCGTGCAGCGACGCGAGGGTGACACCCTGCACCGTCGGAGCGTGTTGCGCGGTCGCGCGCTGATCGAGTTCGGCCACCAATTCAGGAAGGTGCGCCTGAGCATCCAGCGCCGCCAGGTCCTCGGCCAAGCTCACGAGCGCCGCCAGGGATTCCCACCGTTCCCGGGCCGCGCCGCCGGGTGGTGGATCGTCTGGATGCCAGCCCAGGCTCGCCAGGACACCGCGCACGGCCTCGGGCAGCGTCGGCCTCGTCGGCCTCCGCCCGCGCAGCGCCTCGCAGCAGCAACCGCGCCTCGCGGATTTCGGGCCGGTCGAAGAACCGCTCGCCGCCGCGCAGCACGTATGGCACGCCGGGCCTCGGCCAACGCCTGCTCGTAGACCTCTGACTGGGCGTTGACCCGGAACAACACCGCAACCTCGGACGCTGGCGTTCCAGCGTCGATCAATGCGCGGCAGCGCGCCGCGACGTCAGCGGCCTCAGCCGGCTCGTCGTCGAACTCGGCAAAGGTTGGCAGCGGGCCGTTCGGGCGCTGGCCCACTAATCGCAGCCGCGGTCCGCCACCACTGCCCCCGCCCGTGGCGACGAGCCGGTTGGCCAGTTCCACCACCTGAGGCGTGGACCGGTAGTCCCGGTGCAACCGCACGACGACAGCCTCGGGAAGCGGCGGGTAAAGGACAGCAGGTGCTCTGGTGTCGCCCCGGCAAACGAGTAGATCGTCTGGTTGGCATCACCGACGACGCATAGGTCGTCCCGCCCGCCCAGCCAGGCGTCGAGCAACCGCTGTTGCACGGGCGAGACGTCCTGATACTCGTCGACGACGAAATGCCGGTACCGAGATCGGATCTCTTCGGCGACGTCCGCGTACTCCTCGATCGCGCCGGCCGTGATGAGCAGGAGGTCAGCGAAGTCGAGCTGGCCGACCCGGCGCTTGGCCGCCTCGTATTCGGCGTAGACGGTGGCAACTGTCGCTGCACTCGTCGGCGGCTCACGGCCAGCTGACGTAGCCCGGGCCGGGTAGTCCTCGGGCCCGACGAGAGCACCGCCTTGGCCCACTCGATCTCCGCGGCGAGATCCCGCAGCTCGGTGCGGTCGGCTCGAAGCCGTACCCGCGACGCGGCCGCGCTAACCAGCCGTAGCGGGTTGTCGACGACCTCGGGCATCGCCCCACCGAGCACGCGGGGCGCAAAGTACGCAAGCTGCCGCAGCGCTGCGGCGTGGAAGGTGCGAGCCTGCACGCCGTCAGCGCCGAGCCGGCGCAACCGGCTGCGCAGTTCCCCGCGGCCCGCGCCGTGAACGTGACCGCGAGCAGCTGACCCGGCGGGACGGCCCCGGAACGCACGGCGTATGCGATGCGATGCGTGATGGCTCGCGTCTTGCCCGTACCCGCGCCCGCCAGGATGCACACCGGGCCGCGAACCGCCAGCGCCGCCTCGCGTTGCTCGGGGTCGAGGCCGTCGAGCACGGAAACGGCCGCAGCGGTCATACCCCGATCCTTGCAAGCGGGTCTGACCGTTGCCGAGACCGGTCCGGCGCCGCGTCGGCGGCGATTCCGGCCGCCAGTGACCAAGGCGCCGGGGCCGGAAGGAGTTGACGATATTTGCGAGGTGTTGTCGGCTGTTGTGATCAGTATCGGATATCAGGCAATTTCCGCCGGGCGCCTCCCCGACGTGGTGGCGGATCGGCTCGTGGCCGTCCGGTCCGATCATCCGTTGCGGGTGGCGGTGGACGGTCCGCGGGCCGCGCGGCCGTTTGCCCTCGCTCGTAGCCTCGTCGAGCCGCTGCGCACGCGCGGACGGGCTGCCGAGATCATCGACGCTGAGAGCTTCTGGCGCGACGCGTCCCTGCGCTACGAATGGGGTCGCACGGACCTGGAGGCGTATGCGCAACGCTGGCTCGACGCGGACGCGCTGCGGCGCGAGGTTCTCAGCCCGCTCGGACCGGGTGGCACCTCGAGCTTTCTGCCTGCGCTGCGAGACCCGGCCACGAACCGGTCGGTTCGAGCCACGTCGGTCACGGTGCCGCTCGACGCCATCCGTGCTGATCGCCGGCGAGCTGCTGCTCGGCCACGGCTTGCCATTCGACTACACCGTCCATCTCGCGCTGGATTCCGGCGCCCGACAGCGATTGACCCCTCCGGAGTGGCAGTGGACGCTTCCGGCGCACGATTCCTACGACCGCGAGGTGCAGCCAGCCGAACTCGCTGACATCATCGTGCGCTGGAACGACCCGCGGCACCCGGCAATTCGAATCGTCGATCAGGCTCCTATCTCGCCCGACAACCAGCAGTCGATGAGGTAGCGCGAGATCGACAGCTTCGGGGAGATGCGCTGCAGGACCACGCCCGGCTCGTCCTCGCCGGCCACGTCCGTGCGCGCCGCCGCGCGGGCAACCTCCTCGCGAGGTGAACCAGCCGGCCTCGGCTACCTCGACGGCGTCGACCTGCAACGTCGGATCACCATCGACGCGAGCGACAAATCCGACCATGAGCGACGACGGGAACGGCCAGGGCTGGCTCGCGACGTAGCGCACATCGGTCACCCCGACCGCCACTTCCTCCCATACCTCGCGAGCGACCGCACCCTCCAGCGATTCGCCCGGCCTCGACGAAGCCGGCCAGCGTGGAGAACCGCCCCTACGCCCCAGGCCTGGCCCCGGCCCAACAGGCACCGGTCACCGCCGTCGTGCACGACCATGATCACGGCCGGGTCGGTGCGGGGAAGTGCTCGCTGGCGTCGTTGGGGCAGACCCGAATCCACCCGGCCTGAGACTCGACGGTGGGAGTGCCGCATATCGGGCAATGCGTATGCCGGCTGTGCCACAACTGCAACGCCACTGCCGAGCGTCAGCAGGGCCGCATCCAGGTCGTCGGCGGCTGATGCGACCTCCCGAAGCGTGCCCCAATCGGCGGAATCATCCGGGGCCGGCAGCGTGATGGAGAAGTACGGCACCTTGTCGACGACACCGAGCAGCCGGCGCGGAGCGTCGACCGCGTTGCCGGAGGCCGGGTCGGTGAGCCGCAATTCGAAGGCGATCGTCGGTGCCGCGAATCAGCGGCGACCGCCCGTCCGGAGAGACCACAATCACCCGAGCTCGCGACCAGGCGTCGGCCAGCCATTCCGCGTCACTGCGGCGATAGGAGGCCCGGTCGTAGGTGATCCGCGCGAGAGCCGGGCGTTCTTGCGTCAAGACGGTTGCCCGTCCGGCACCACCCTCGTCAGCGCTTGCAGGGGCGTCGCGATGCTGGCCGCATCGCCGACCACCACCGTCACGAGCCGCACCGGAGCAAAGAATTCGGCGGCCGCCGCGCTGACTTCCGCGGTGGTGACCTTCGCCAGCCGTCGCGGATGTTCGATCATCCAGTCCAGGCCCAACCCGTTCCCGAGCAGACCTCGTCAGCGTCGTCGCCAGTCCGGCTTGAGTGGCTGTCGAGAGCGCAAGCGTGCCGATCGCGTACTGCCGTACCGAGTCGACCTCGCCGTCGGTCACGGGCAACGCCGAGATCTTGCCGAGTTCATACGCCGTTTCCAGCAGGGCCGGCGCGGTCACCTCGGTCGCGACATCCGCGTCGAGCACCAGCGCCGAGCCGAGCACATTGTGTTCGATCCGGCTGTGCGGGCCGTAGGTATACCCCTTGTCCTCACGGATGTTCTCGTTCCACCGCGAGGAGAAGTAGCCACCGAAAACGAGATTCGCCAATTGCAGAGCCGGATATCCGTCGGCATCACGTCGAAGCGCGACACCGCCCAGCCGCAAGGAGGATTGCACCGAGCCCGGCCGATCAACAAGGACGACCGGACCATTCTCGAAGGATGGCAGGGCGGACACCCGCTCCGCTCGGCCCGTTCCGTCCCAGCTCGCGAGTGAATCCGCCACCACGTCCAGAGCGTCCGCGCGGGCGAGACATCGCCCACGATCACGAGTACGGCGCCGGCCGGCCGGACCAGCTCAGCATGCAGCCCAACCACCTGATTGCGCGTGACCGTTGACACGTCGGCGACCTGCGGGAGCTCCCGAGCGTAAGGATGCTCGCCGTACATCCGGCGCGCGCGAGACTCGGCGGCGACGACTCCGGCCCGCGACCTCGCGATTGTCAGCCGCTCGACCAGACGCGCCCGCTCACGCGTGACCTCGTCGGCCGGATAGCGCGCAGTTGTGAGCATCGTCGGCCAGAATCGCCAGTAATGGCGCAAGATTCGTTGCAATGGCATTGCCGCCCAGGAGCAACCGATCGGCGTCGACACCTGCGGTCAAGTCACCACCCAGTGCCTGTACCGCCGCCGCCAGACCGGCCCGGTCGTAGCGATCTGTCCCGGAAAGGACGGTGTCGGACAGCACGGTGGCGCGGGCCGAATGCTTGGGTTTGGCCGACAGGAAGGGCACCCGGAGCCGCACCTCGACGAGGGGAACCCCGCGCTTGCGCACGACGACCACCCGCAGCCCGTTGTCGAGGGTCCGTTCGGAGCTGGTCGGCTTACGCGGTCGGCTCGGGCTCGTCAGCGGCGGAACGGGCTTCAGCCGGCTGCCCGGCTCTTCGCGGGACTCATCGCGCTCCCCGGCGATCAGCTCGACGACAGCGCGCCGCTCGGGACTCAGCGCGGCCGCGGCCTCCTGCACGTCCGCCCCGGTCACGGCGGTCAGTCGGTCAGGCAGCTCGAGATCAGCTCAGCCCGACCGAAGATCAAGCTCAAACTTGGCGAACTCGAGAGCTCGCGACAGCACGGCGTCCAGGTCCCGGAACAAGACGCTGACCGTCCGGGTGCGAACCCGGTCGAGCTCCCCGGATTCGAGGCCGTCTGCTGCAACGCGGGCCAGCTCCTCGTCTACGACCGCGAGTATCCGCCCCAACGATTCGGGATTCGGATAATGCGCGGTGATGGTGAACGCCGTTGGGTCTCGCTCGTCGAAGGGATCCCCAAATTCACCGAGGTACGCGGACACGTCGGTGACCAGGCGATCGCGATGCACCAACCGTCGCTGCAGCCGGGAGGCGTCACCTTCGGTCAGGATTTCGGACAGCAGTACGCCAGCAAGATGATCGTCCAGCTGGGCTACCGGATCCGGCACGCGATAGCCGATAGCGACCGCGGGAATGGGTGCGTGCGCGTCCGTGGTTACGGCGCGGCGTTCGGACGCGAGTGGTGGCTCGCCGAAATTTGGCCGCACTGGCCTTCGTCGCTTGGGAATCCCGAAATGCTTTCGATGAGCGCGACAGTCTCGTCGACGTCCATGTCGCCCGCGACCGCGAGCACGGCATTGGCGGGCGCGTAATAGCGGTGGAAGAAGTCCGTCGCGTCGTCGACCGTCGCGCTTTCGAGATCGACGAAGCCGCCATAACCGTTGTGCGCGTTGGGAAAAGTGTCGAACAGCACGGGCGGCAGCTCCAGCCACGGGAACCCCCGTAGGGCCGGTTGAGAACGTTGACGCTGAATTTCCTCCTTCACCACCGCGATCTGATTGGCGAGATTCTCCTCAGTGATCCGAGGGGAAAGCATGCGGTCGGCCTCGAGGAACAGGCCGCGTTCCAGGGCATTGGACGGTAGCGCCTCGAAGTAGTTGGTGTAGTCGAAGTGGGTGCTGCCGTTGAACATTCCACCGGACGACTGCACGTAGCGGAAATGTTCGAGCTTCTCGAGATTCGCCGAGCCCTGGAACATCAGATGCTCGAACAGATGGGCAAAGCCGGTGCGGCCCTCCGGCTCGGAGCGGATGCCGACGTCGTAGAGCACGGCGATGCCCACGACTGGGAGCCGATCGGTCCGGCGCCAGGACGACCCGCAAGCCGTTGGACAACGTCACATGGTGCAGGTCGAATGAGGGGCTGGGTAATGAGGCACCGTCGGATCGGCGGCGGGAGACGGCTGCAGGCACCGATCCACCTTACGGGTGCCGATCCCAGTCGGCGCGTCAGCTAACCGTGATGCTCCGGATGACGGCCGGCACATCCGCCCACAGGTTCGACACGATGTCCGGGATCGTGACGTACCAGACCGCGTCGAGGCCGTTGCCGCTGTCGATCACAGCGATCCAGAGCCGTTCCTTCGTGACCTTCAGTTTGCTGGTCTTCACGTACGTCGGGTTGAGGGTGATGGTGGTCTGCACGACATGGGCCGGGCGGCCGTCGATTGTGGTATCCGCACTCGAGTCCTGGGTGGACGTCGGATTGGTGCCGTAATCCGTCTTGGCCAGGCTGGCCGAGATCGCCTCCGACAGCTCACGCAGCGTTCCGTTCTGGCCGGGTGGCAGCACGCCGGAGCCCTCACCGAGGAACCAGTTGACGTCGACCTCCTTGGATAGCTCGAGCGTCCAGGTCTCCGGAGTTGTCCGTCTTGAGGTCGGGCGAGATGCACGCGTAGCTCAAGCCGGCCTTCGGGTCGATGGCCTGCGGGCAGCCTTGCGCCGTGGCCCCGCTGCTCGGGCCGCTAGGGTGGAACCCGATGGACCGGAGGATGGCGACGCTGACGGGAAGTCGGGCTGGCGCGACGGGCCGGACGCGCCGGCGCGGACGCCGTGGCCGCCAACCTCGGTCGAGCAGGAGGCCACGAGCAGAGCCGCCAGGCAGCCGACCGCGACGACTGCATCCACCGATGCGTCACCGAGGAGTACCCAATCCGGTGCGGCCGAGACGGGCGTATCCAGCCCAGAGCAGGGCAGCGGCCTCTGCGCCGCGGTACAGCATCGACAGGTTCACCTTTCGTTTGGAGCATGGATCTGGTCATCGGGAAGGCCCACCCCCAGAAATACCAGCGGCACGCCGAGACTTTGCGCAATCGCAGCTTCTGGCCCGCTGCCGCCCTCTCGGGTCGGCAGCACCGGGAGACCGTCAAACGCCGCACTGATGGCCTCGGTGAGTACCCGGTAGGCCGGGGTGTCGACTGGCACCAGGCACGGGGCGACACCCTCGCCTTCCCACTCGACCCGGGACACAATGCCATCCGGCGTCTGCGCGGCGACGAACGACTCGACCGACCGGCGGATCGCGGCCGGGTCTTGGGCGGCCACGAGCCGGAAGGACAGCTTCACTTGGGCATCGCTCGGCACGATCGTCTTGTTGCCGGCACCTCTGATACCCGCCACTCAGGCCGTTCACCTCGGCGGTTGGCCGGGCACCTACGCGTTCGAGCGTGCTGTAGCCCGCCTCGCCGACGAGTGCGCGGGATTGCGCAACGGCCAGGAAGTCGCGTGGAGTCGAACGGCACTCGCCCGAACAGCTCGCGTTCCTCGTCGGTCAATGGCACAACGTCGTCGTAGAACCCCGGAACCTGCACCCGGTGGTGTTTGTCGTGCAACCGGCTGACCAGTCGTGCGATCGCCGCGGCCGGGTTCGGCACCGCCCCGCCGAAAACGCCGGAGTGCAGGTCGAGATCCGGGCCATGAAAGAACACCGTGCACGCGATCGAGTCCTCGCATGCCGGTGACCGCACTCGGGCGGTCAGGCGCGATCATGCCGGTGTCCGTGATGACGACGACGTCGCAGTCGAGCCGATCCCGGTGCTCCGCGAGCAGATCCGCGAAGTTGGGCGACCCGGACTCCTCTTCACCCTCGACCAGCAGCTTCAGGTTCACGGCTGGGCTCGTGCGCCCGGCGGCAGCCAGATGGGCCCGCACGCCCAGCAGATGGAACAGCAGCTGGCCCTTGTCGTCGGACGCGCCCCGCGCGCGAAGGACGTCGCCGTCGACGGTCGGATCGAATGGGTCAGAGTGCCACAGTTCGATCGGGTCGACGGGCTGCACGTCGTGGTGCCCGTAGACCACGACGGTCGGCGCGCCGCGATCATCACTTCGCCACTCGGCGAACACTGCCGGTAGCCCGCGGGTCGGCCAGATCTCGACCGTCGGGAAGCCGGTGCGCTCGACCGCGGCGGCGAACCACCCGGCGTTGCGGGAAACGTCAGCGTGGTGCTCCGGTTGTGCACTGATGCTCGGTATCCGCAGCCACTGATCCAGATCCCCAGCAGGTCGGCCCGGTGCTCAGCGACGAAATCTCGCTCGAACGTCATGCTCGGACGGTATCGCGGTCGGTGTTTGACTGGGACGGCATGGTCAGAGACGGAGGCAGGGATGGCCGAGCGAGTCGACGTGGCTGTCGTCGGCGGCGGGCTGATGGGCGCGGCCGCGGCGTGGGCGGCGGCGCGGCGAGGCCTGTCGGTCGCGCTGCACGAACAGTTCGAGCCCGGGCATACGCGGGGCAGCTCGCACGGCAGCGCTCGCATCGTGCGGCGCGGCTACCAGCGATGCGCTGTACACCCGGCTGAGCGGCGAGGCGTTCGAGCTGTGGCGCGAGGTCGAGCTCAGGGCTGACGTTCGCCTGCTCCGGATGGTCGGCGGAGTGGACCACGGGCCGAACCGCACCGCGCTGGTCGCGAGTCTGCTCGCCGCGGCCGGGATCCGGCACGAGGTACTGGCTGCGGCTGACGCTGCAGGAGCGGTGGCCGGGCATGCACTTCACCGGACCAGTCGTGTATCACCCCCAGGCCGGGACGATGGACGCCGACCGAGCAGTGGCCGCGCTCCTCGACCTGGCCCGGCGCGACGGCGCGACCACCGAGCACGGGAGTCGCGTCGCGGCAGTCGAGGCGGTGCGCGACGAGTACGCGGCGGTGCGGCTCGCTGATGGCCGCGAGTTCGAGGCGCGGTGCGCGGTAGTGGCAGCCGGCGCCTGGGTCGCGCCATTCCTCGGAGGCTCGCTCAGACTCCCGCCGCTGACCGTTACCCAGCAGCAGGTGTTCCACTTCCCGCGGCGCGACGAAGCAGCGGCGCCCTGGCCGTCGGCCATCCACCAGGACGCGATGGAGGTCTATCACCTGCCCGGCGGTCGGGACGGCGGAAGCGGAGACGCCCGGAAGGTCGCCGAACATACCCATCGCAACGTGACGACCGCCGAGACGCGGGACGGTGTGGTGGACGCCGGCGCTCGCGACCGGATCGTGCGCTACGTGACCGACTGGTTGCCGGGGCTCGAACCAATCCCGCAGGGCGAGACGACGTGCCTGTACACCTCAACGCCCAGCGAGGACTTCCTGCTCGATCGGGTCGGGCCGATCCTCATCTGCTCGCCGTGTTCCGGACACGGCGCGAAGTTCGCTCCCTTGATCGGGGAGCTGGTCGCCGGTCTGCTCACCGGCGATCGACCGGTGCCTGATCGCTTCCGGCTCGGCGCGCACACCAGCATGTCGGCCGTGGCTAAGGTCTCGTTGTAGACCATGACCGTAGCGACGCGGCGGTGACCACGTGTTCGGACGCTGGTGTCGCGCCCGGGAAGTCGTTTGCCGTGGACCTCACCTCACCCACGCTGCCCGATCCGCACTGATCGTCCTCGTCGGCGCCTCGGGAGCCGGCAAGTCGGCCTGGGCAACCGCGCGTTTCGCGCGTCGCGAGGTCGTTTCATCCGACGAGTTGCGCGCGATCGTCGGCAGCGGGGAAAGCGACCTCTCGGCCACCGATGACGCATTCGCGCTCCTGGACACCGTCGTCGCCGCGCGGGCGCGGCGTCACCTGACGACAGTTGTGGACACGCTGGGCCTCGATCGAGCGCGCCGCCGCGAATACCTGAGCATCGCTCGCGAGGCCAGATTGCCGGCGGTAGCCGTCATCTTCGCGACGGACGCGGCAGAGTGTCGGCGCCGCAATCGGGCCCGGGATCGTCCAGTTCCGGCGGCTGCGCTGAGCGCGCAGCTGCGGCGGATGTCCGATATCCCGGCTGAAATCGCCGACGAGGGATGGGATCTCGTGCTCCGGGTGGTCGGCCCCACCGCGCAGCCATCGAGTGCGGCTCGCCCGCCCGTGGCCGTCGATGCGCCCGGCGCCGAGTTGCGGTTCGTGCTGCAGATCGCCCGTTTCCCCTGGGGAGACGATCCCGCGGGCTGGTTGAACGCAATCGCGCAATCCGCGGCGGACGCAGGCTTCTATGGGCTGGCCCTGATGGACCACCTGATCCAAATCCCGCAAGTCGGCCGAGCCTGGGAGCCGATTCCGGAGCCCTGGGTCACGCTCGGGCTGCTCGCCGGCCTCCCGACATCGCTGCGGCTCGGCACGCTGGTGAGCCCAGCGAGCCTGCACTCCGCCGGACGGTTGGCCAAGACCGCTGCGACCCTCGACGTGCTGACCGGGGGCCGAGCCTTCTGCGGCGTCGGCACCGGCTGGTGGGCTCGCGAGCATGCGGCATTCGGGATACCGTTCCCGGCCACCGACGACCGGGTGCAGCGACTGGAGACGTCGCTGGAGACGATGCGTGCGCTCTGGAACGCCGGCACCAAGGCCTACCACGGTTCCGGGGTGTCCTTGCCGGAGACGACCTGCTACCCAAGGCCGATTGGTCCACTCCCCTCATCGTCGGTGGAAAAGGCGCGCGGGTGCTGTCAATCGCCGCGCGGCTCGCCGACGCCTGCAACGTGCCGTCGGATCTCGATTCGGTGAGCCGGGCCGTCGCGGCAATGGGCGACCGCGAGGTGACTGTGCTGGATATCCCCGTTATGGGCGAGGACCGCGAGCAGGTGGCCACGCTCGTCGAACGGCTGCGCGGGCGGCGGTCGGCCGCCGACTATGCGCAGCGCCATCACGCCGCGACGATTCCCGACCATGTCACCCGCTACCGGGATCTCGCCGCGCGCGGAGTACGCATGGTGTTCCTAGCGCTGCCCGACCTCGCCGGCCCGGACGAGGTCAGCGCGAGCAGCACGGGTGGTCGCCGCATTCCGATGAGCGCCGTGGGCGACGGATCGTTCGTCGCTGCAGCTGATACGCGGGAGTCCCCTAGCCCGACCAGACATTTGTCAGGGTCAATTCAGGGAAAGCCCAATCGGTGACAACCCTTCGGGGCCGGAGAGGCTGACGCGGATCCCAACCGCATCTGCGAGCACCGGAGCCGGACCCATGAAAACGATTGCCCGCTTCGCGATCGACAAGCGCTGGTATGTCATTGCCGGCTGGATTGCGTTCGTCGCACTCACCCAGATCATTACTGGCGGCCTCGGTGGCTCCGCCTACAAAGACACGTTCAGCCTGCCCGGCACCGAGACGGACAAGGTCGTGCACCTGCTGGACAAGGCCGGCCACGCCGACCAGAACGGAGCCATCCGGCCAGGGTTGTCCTGCACCCGAGGTCAGGGACATTGGCGGCGGAGCCGGCCGGGGCCTACGGCGCTTTCGCCGCCTTGTGCTCAGAGCACCTCGGAGTGGTCGGCGTGGCGACCCCATGGCGAGACCGTCACGTGCGCGGACGGGCGGACCGTCACCGGAGCGGGACAGCCGACCCTGCTGTCCGCGGACAAGACGATCGCGATCGCCGACGTCACCTGGAAGTCGGCCAACTATGACCAGAAGCTCTTCGACGGCGTCTACGACCAGCTCTCGACGCTACGCAGCGACGCGTTGCAGGTTGAATTCACCGGCGACCATTCCAGGGACACGACCAGCAGGACAGCGGGGTGCCGCCGGCTCTGCTCGGCTTCTTCGCGCGCGCTGGTGATTCTGGCCATCGTCTTCCGAACGGTGGGCGCCACCGCACTCCCGTTGGCCAGCGCGGCCGCCGCGCTCACGGCCGGACTCGGCCTCATCGGAATGCTCAGCCACGCCATGAGCGTCTCGAACATCACACCCCGCTTACCGAGCTGATGGTGCTCGGCGTGGGCGTGGACTACGCGCTGTTCATCGTTACCCGGCACCGGCGCAACCTGCGCCGCGGGATGAGCGTTCGGGATTCGCATCGTCACCGCGATCAATACCTCTGGGCGAGCCGTGCTATTTGCCGGAACCACGTGTGCATCGCAATGCTCGGACTCACCGCGCTGGGCGTGAGCTTCTTCTACGGCATGGCCAGTCGGTACCGCGATCGCCGTGAGCCTGACCGTGCTCGCATCGCTCACCTTGCTGCCGGCGCTACTTGGCTTCCTCGGCCTGCGGTGCTCCGCCGCAAGGAGCGCCGAGCCGTTCTGGCCGGCAATTTCGTCGATGTCGAGACAGCCGGATTCTGGCCCCGCTGGTCGCTGCGTGGCCAGGCGCCGGGTCGCGCTCGGTGTGGTTGGCGCGTGTCACCGTCGATGGCCCTGGCGATTCCTTTCTTGGCGCTGCGCCTCGGCCATGCCGATCAGGGCAACGATCCGGCTGGCACCACGACTCGGCGGGGCTACGACCTGATCGCGGAGGGTTTCGGACCGGGTTACAACTCGACGCTGACACTTGTCGTCGATGGCCCTCAGGCCCAGGCCACGGCACAGACCGTAGGCACGGCGCTGGCTCGCGTCCCAGAACGTCGACACGCACAGCATCTTCGTTCCGACGGAAGGGTTAAGCCCGCAGCTGTCGCTGGTGTCGTTCAAGTCGCTTACCGCGCCGCAGGATGAGAAGACCACCCAGCTCGTCAACGGACTGCGCAACGATGTGCTGCCCCGCTTTACAACGGAACTGGCGATCACGTCTACGTGTTCGGGATGACCGCGACTCAGACGGACTTCACGGACGTGCTGAGCTCGAAGCTGCCGCTGTTCATCGCCGCCGTGGTCGGGCTGTCATTCCTGCTCTGCTGATCGCGTTCCGCAGCTTGCTCGTGCCGCTGTACCGCCGCAGCGATGAACCTGTTGGCGGCGGGTGCCGCGTTCGGGATCGTCGTGGCGATCTTCCAGTGGGGGCTGGTTCGCCGAGGCAATCGGCATCGGCAAGGGCGGCCCCATCGAGGCCTGGGCCCCGGTCATGGCCTTCGCGATCATCTTCGGCCTCTCCATGGACTACCGGGTGTTCCTGGTCAGCCGGATGCACGAGGAGTGGGTGCACACTCACGACAACCGGCGCGCGGTCAAGGTCGGCCAGGCCGCGACCGGTGGCATCATCACCGCGGCCGCAGCGATCATGATCGCGGTGTTCCTCGGCTTCGTACTCGACCCGAACCGTGCGGTCAAATTGTTCGGGTTGGCTTGGCCGGCGCGGTGCTCATCGACGCATTCATCCTGCGCACCGTTCTGGTGCCGTCGCTGATGCGCATTTTCGGTCGCGCCAACTGGGCGTTTCCTCGATGGCTCGACCGCATCACCCCACGGAGTGTCCGTGGAGCCAGCCGACGATGTCGGCCCGTCCCCAGATCCGCACGACCGGCCCGAGCGAGAGCTGGCGCGGGTTTAGCGACCACGAACCGGCGGCGGTCCCGGGGCACGCGGGACCGCCGCTCTCGTATCGCCTGCTCCCCCCTGGAACACGCCACGGCGGCGACACGTTGATGAGGAGTCAGACAGCACTGCACTTACGGGACGGGCAGCACATGGGACCAACGGGACTCGAGCGGGTCACCGCACGCTATGAGAGCGGGCCAGCTGTACTCGACGACGTCACTCTCCTCGCCAATCCCGGCGAATTGTTCGTGGTCGTCGGCCCGTCGGGAAGCGGGAAATCGACACTATTGCGAGTCATTGCCGGAATGATGCGAGTGGACGCCGGTGAGGTGCTGATCGACGGCCAGCGGGTCAACGGACTGCCGGCGGAGCGGCGCGATGTCGCGATGGTGTTCGAGTACAACCGGCTGCTTCCGTTCCTGACCGTCGCGGACAACATGGGCTTCGGCCTCACGGTGCGTCATACCCCGAAAGACGAGGTCACGCACCGCGTCGAGGAGCAGGCACGGGGACTCCGGCTGACCCGGTTGCTCGGGCGCAAACCAGCCACCCTATCGGCCGGCGAAAACGGACAGGCCGCCATAGGTCGGGCGTTGGTCCGGAAACCGTCAGTGTTCCTGCTCGACGAGCCACTCTCGCACCACGACGCCGTCGAACGCATAAGAATGCGTAGGCAGATCGCGGACACCGTTCGCCGGCTGGGCGTGACGACTATCTACGTCACTCATGACCAGTCGGAAGCGCTTGCGATCGCTGACCGGATCGCGGTGCTGCGGCCGGGTTCCGTCGCCCAGATCGGGACGGCCCACGAGCTTTACGCGCGGCCGGCCGACGTGTTTGTGGCCGATTTCATCGGCGGCACCCCTATCAGTCTGCTTCCGGCCAAGCTGGTCGAGTCCAGCCGGGCAGGCGGGCTTCCAGGTGGGACCCCGCACGCTGCCGCTGTGGGGCCGGTTCCCGCGGGAACTGGTCGCGTGGGTCGGTCGCGATGTCCTACTTGGATTCCGTGAGGAAGACGTGATCGAGGCCGGCCGGGACGCGGACCCAGGCCGGGTGGCGCTACCGGGCATCGTCCAGGCCGTCGACTACACCGGGCCGTACGCGGTCGTGACCGTCGAGCTCGCCGTGCCGGCCGCTGTTCGGCCAGGCGAGCGCGCGGACCGCAGAGGGGCGCAGGCGCGGGTCCGCACTCGTGTCCCGGGCCGGGAATCACCCCAGGTGGGCGCCAGCGTTCAGCTGGAAATCGACGCCACCCGGGCTCACGTTTTCGATCCGAGAACGGGAATCGCGTTGCATCATCCGGCGGCCGGATACTGACCGGGTGTACGTCCCGGACCACTTCGCCGCGCCCGGCGACGCCGCGGTCGCCGAGTTGCTCGACCAGCACGGCGCCGCTGATCTGATCACGGCGACCGATAGCGGACTGCTCGCGACGCTGTTGCCGTTCAGCTACGACCCGGACCGGGGCGAGCGCGGCGCGCTGCTCGGTCACGTCGCGCGCAACAACGATCAGTGGCGTCGCCCGGCCATCGGAGAGGCGCTGGTGATCGTGCGCGGGCCGGACGCCTACGTGAGCCCGACCTGGTACGCGAGCACCGCCGAGCACGGGCGGGTGGTCCCCACCTGGAACTACATCACGGCGCACGTGTACGGCAACCTGATCGTGCACGACGACGTCGCCTGGCTTTCGGCCCTGGTTCGGCGGCTTACCGAAGAAGCACGAATCCGGCAAGACACCGCGGTGGTCGGTGGATGACGCTCCGGGGTCTTACATTTCCGGCCAGCTCCGGGCGATCGTGGGTTTGGAGATCGCGATCACGCGTGTCGAGGCCAAGTGGAAGCTCAGCCAGAATCGCTCGGCTGCGGACGCCGAGGGCGTCGCTACGGCGCTACAGGCTGGGACGCCGGCCGATCAGGCTGTCGGCGAGCAGATGCGCCGGCTGCCTCGCCGCTGATCAACTCCCGCATTCCCTCGGCGTCGAGCAGCTCCGCCGGGGCGATGGTCTCGCCGGAACGAACGTAGTGGAACGCGGCCCGCACCTCAGCCACGCGCGCGTCCCCGATGCCCTGCAAACGAGCCCAGGCGAGCCGGTAGGCGGCGAGCTGCACTGCCGCCGCGACGGCGTCGGCGCCTGTGGGCCGGGTGCCGGTCTTCCAATCGACCACGGTCCAGCCGCCGTCGGCATCGGCAAACGCCGCGTCCATTCGCCCCCGCACCATGACCGGTCCGATGGTCATGTCGAACGGCACCTCGACCTCGTACGGCGTCCGCTCCGCCCACGGACTCGCCTCGAAGGCGCGCCGTAACTCGGCGAAGTCGGCATCGTCGGCGCTCTCGTCGCGCTGCGCCGGGCAACTCGTCGACGTCAAGCAGCGCCTGGGCCGACCATCGCCGCTCGAGCCACGCGTGGAAGGCCGTGCCACGACGGGCGAGCGGGGCCGGCTTGGCCGGCAGCGGGCGGCGCAGCCGGCGAGGCCAACCCGTCAGGGTCGCGGCGGAGGGCGACGAGCTGCGACACGGACAGTTGGGCCGGTAACACGACATCGATGCTCGCCGTCGCCGACATCGCGGTGTACTCAGCGAGCAGCAGGTCCACGTCACGGCGCCACCCGGCCGCCCGATCCTGCCGATCGGCCACCAGACCAGGCAGGATCTCCGTCCGCCGGGCGGCCGCCTTGGAGGTTCGCGGACCCTTCCGCATGGCTGCTCGAACCAGCTCCGCGCCGGCTTCCACGTCCGCACGCCGATCGCCGAGGGGGTCAACGGGCCATATCGCCTCCCGCGCGGAGGATCAGGCGCGGGTTGACCGCACCGTCCGGCGGTACGAACCATTCGTCCGACCTCAGCCAGATCGCGAATCTCGACCAGGAATGCGGAGGGCCGACGCGGCGCCTTGGCGCTATCCCACGCGTATCCGGAGGCGAGCAGCATCGACCGGGCCCGCGTAACGGCGACATAGGCGAGCCGCCGTTCCTCGGTGCGATGTCGCTCCCGTACCAGCGTGGTGTGCTGGTCCAGGTGATCGGCAAACTGGGCCCGGTCGGCGGCCGTCACGTCAAGCGCCGGCAGGTCAGCTCGGTCGCCCCGCAGCGGCGTTGGCAGCAAATGGCGCGTTCGGGTCCAGTCAACGGCCCGAGGCTCGGCCGGAAACACCGTCTCCACCAGCCCTGGCACCGCGACCAGATCCCACTCCAGGCCCTTCGCCCCGTGCACGGTCAGCACTTGTATCCGCTCAGCGGCGACCACGGTCTCGCCGGCCTCCAGACCGTTCTCCTCGACCTCAGCGGCGTCCACGAAGGCCAGGAAAGCACCGAGCGTCGCCTCGTCGGCGTCTGCCGCGAACCGAGCGGCCTCATCGAGGAACCGGTCGAGGTGGGCTCGTCCCACCCGCGCCCGGTCGGCGCGGGCCGCCACCTCGACGCCGACTCCGGTGACGTGCTCCACCTCCGCGACCAGTTCCGGCAACGGGCCACCAAGCCGCTGACGCAGGCCTCGCATCTCGGCCGAGAGCGCGGCCAACCGGCGGTGTCCGTCCGGCGAGTAGTCGGTGGCCGGGCCGAGATCGTCCAATGCCTCGACCAGACTGCCCTGATCCACGGCGTCGCTGGCGGGAAACTCAGCCGGACTGGCGGAGAACCCCGCTGCGGGAGGCGTCTCCGGCGGCAACGGCCGCTCGCCCTCGGCCAGCCTGCGGGCGCGCCGGGACAGCGCGGCCAGGTCGGACGCACCGATTCGCCAGCGGGCGCCCGTCAACAACCGGGCCAGTGCTGGCCCGGATCGGTGGTCGGCCAGAACGCGCAGTGTGGCCACCACGTCAGCGACCTCCGGCGTCGTGAGCAGCCCGCCCAGGCCGACCACCTCGACCGGCAACCCGGCATCTAGCAACGCCTCGGCGCAAGAGCGGTATCTGGGCTCGTCGGCGAACCAGAACGGCCGCTGTTCGACCACCAATCGGCCGCGTCCGCCACTCATCGCCCAGCCGTCGAGCAAGCCACGCCGCCTCGTCCTCGACGGTCGGCGTCATCGTCGCGAGAATCCGGCCCGGGTGGGCGCTGGGACGGGCTCGCAGCCTGACTCCAGCGCGCTTGGTGGCCGTGACCCCCGGGCGATGACGTTTGCCGCGGCCAGGATTCGCTCGTCGTTGCGCCAGCTGGTGGCGAGCGGGAATTCGATCGCCGCCGACCCATCGGCGTGCGGGAACATCGACGCGAATCGGCCGATGTTTCCGGCGGCGGCTCCCCGCCAACCGTAGATCGACTGGTGCGGATCGCCGACCGCCGTGACCGGATGCCCCCGGCCGAACAGACCCGCCAGCAACGCGACCTGGGCGTGTCCGGTGTCCTGATACTCGTCGAGCAGCACCGCCGAGTACCGCGAACGCTCTGCGATGGCGACGTCAGGTACCTCCGCGAGCGCTGCTGCCAATGCCATCTGGTCGCCGTAGTCAACGCCGCCGAGCTCATGCTTGGCGCTCTCGAACGCGCACCAACGGGACGAGCGCCAGCCGATCGCGCTGAGCCTTGACGTACCCGGCGGTCGCCTTCGGCGTCGCCGACCGAGCGGATCCCGACGGCAAGCGGTCCCAGTCGGCCAGCGCCGTAGCGGCGAACCCGACCACGTCGTCGGGAGTGACGAGGTGATCGGCCAGTTGATCCGCGAGGCCCAAGACGTACTGGGTCACGGACGCCAGCGCTCCGACGTCGACGGGCAGCTCGCCACCAGTAACGGCGCACGACCGAATCCGCGAGCTGCCACCGCACCGCTTTGCGACAGCAGCCGAGGACCCGGCTCTCGGCCCAGCCGCAGCGCATGCTCGCCGACCAGCCGCCCGGCGTACGCGGAGTACGTCAACACCGTCGGTTCGCCGGCCAGCAACTGGGCCAGATAGCCGGTGTCATCGTGGGCCGTTTGCTCGACGATCGCCCGCCACTGGGCAAGTCGGTGGCGGACGCGTCCGGCCAGCTCAGCCGCCGCCTTTCGCGTGAAGGTGAGCCCCAACACCTGGTCCGGCGCCACCATCCGGTTGGCAATCAACCAGACGACCCGTGCGGCCATGGTCTCGGTCTTGCCGGACCCGGCCCCGGCGATGACGACGCACGGCGCGAGCGGCGCCTGGATCACCGCCGCCTGCTCATCGGTAGGAGCCGGCGAACCGAACAGCTCCGCCAACTGGCGAGCCGAGATGGTCATCGGGTCACCGGTCGGCCTTCGTCCATCAACGGACAGCTCGTCTTCACGTCGCACTTGCCGCAGTAAGAGTTCTCGATCGCGCGGAACCGCCCCCACGCATGGCGCCCGCGACGTATGCGACCTGCCGGGCGATCCACAGCGGATCGTCCTGCTCCCCGAGTGGCGGTTGCTGCTGGTCCTCATAGTTCTTGACGTCGCGACCGAGCTGTACCAGCCGAGCACCGCCTGTCTCCTCGCCAGCGGCCACGGCCGCGAAGCCACGATGCTGAACCGCGAGCTGATAAGCCGCCAAGTTGTGGATGGACGGCGAGTTCCTCGGCGGTCGGCTTGGACTTTCCGGTCTTCAGGTCGACGACGACGGGCCGGCCGGCTCGATCACGTTCCAGCCGGTCCGCGGCCACGTAGCCGCGCATCACCGACCACGACGTCGAAGTCCCGTTCCACCGCGATCATGCTGAGGCTCGCTCGGGTGTCGCGCAGCCAGGCGACAAGTTTCGCCAGCATCGTTCTCCACCGCAGGCGCTGATGCTCAGCGAGCCAGCGCGCACCGAAATCCAGCCGGGACCAGCGGGCGTCGAAAGCAAGGCCTCGAGAGCTCTGGCCAGGTCGGCGTCATCGGTCGTCGCGGCCGCCGAGACGTCGTGGATCAATGTCCCTAACGTCTTCCCGGACCTGGTCACCCTCGCGGGCGCAAGCTGCTCGAGCAGCGCCCGCACCTCGCACCGTGCAGGAAGCTGACCCGGATACGTGACACGGGCTGATCGGAACCGGAGCGGCCGCCGTCAACGGCGCCGGCCCGTCGTCCGGACAGGGCGGCCCCCAGCCCCGTCGCCGTCGTCTGGGCGTGCACCGACACACCGGCTGCGGCCAACCGGGCCCAGCCTCGCGGCGGCGTCGGCGCGTTCCGCCGCCTCGAGCGTGTGGTCACACACGGCCGCGCGTAACTCAGCGACGAGGCCGGGCAGATGCATTCCCCGACCCGCAGGTGGCAAGCGGCCGCGGCCCGTCCAGCGGATCCAGCTCGTCGAGGAATCGCGAGGGCTGCTCCTCCTCCCCGACACGGCCGTCACCAACAGGCGGCGACGCGCCCTGAGTGACCGCTACGTAGAACAGTCGCCGTTCCTCGGCCAGTTGGGGGGCGACGGTCGACACGCGCCGGCCGCGTCCCGGCCGGACAGGACATCCACGAGCACATCCGGAGCCGAGCAACGAGCCCCGGCGGCGCAGGTCCGGCCAGCCGCCTCCTGCACTCCGGCGACGCACACCAAATCCCATTCCAGGCCCTTGCTGGAGTGCGCGGTTAGCACGCGCACCGCCTCAGGACCGCCGCCCTGCTGGGCTGGACCACTCGCCCGGAACCCGCTGCGCCATCAGGTGTTCGTAGAAGTCCCGCGGTGACGCGGCGGGCAGCCGATCCGTGAACCTCGCCGCCGCGTCGAAGCATGTCCACTATGGCATCCAGGTCTCGGTCAGCTGGCCGTGCGCCCGTCGAACCGCCACCGCGACTGTCCGCATCCCAACGCGCAGCCAGGCCGAGCCCGCTCGCCTCCCACAGCGCCCAGAGCACATCCTCGGCACTGCCTCCGGCTTCCATCGCGACGCGGCCCGCCGCCAGGACCCTCGCCAACCGCTGAACCGGCCTGCGGACGTGCTCGGCCAGCACGGTCGCGCCTGACAGATCCCATACCGCGCCGGCGACCACGTCGTCGTCCGGGCTGCTGGCCGGCTCGCCCCAGCCGGTGCAGCCGTGTCGCAGCCGCCGCAGCTGCAGGGCGTCCGCACCCGCCGATCGGGCCGAGCAGCAGAGCCTCCGCGGAGTCATCGTGCAGGTCGTCCGGATGGCAGTACGGCATGGAAAGCGGCCAGCAGGTGCGCGACGGCCGGCTGCTCAGCGAGGTACATCGGGGCTGGCCACCACCACCGGCACCCCGGCGGCGATCATGGCCCGGCGGAGCACTGGCCAGGGTCGTTCGGGTGGAGCGGACCAAGCACGGCCATCCCGCGACCATGCCAGGCCATCCTGCGAGGTGCAGCGCTGCAGCGCCTCGGCCACATAGGCAGGCCTCTTCGGCGGCTGTACGGAGCACGGCGACCAACACTGCGCCGGGTGGTAACCCGGGCGCGGCGGAAATCTCCGCTGCTGTCGGCCAGGCCTGGAAGCCGGGCCGCGATACGGCGGGTGGCGGCCAGCAGGGCTGATCCGGAGCGGCGGGATGTCGGCAGCATCACCACAGGCACGCTCACGCTCACCGCCGAGTCGGGCCGGGCATCTCGCGCACTGCGGACGCGTCCGCGCCGCGGAAGGCATAGATGGACTGGTCCGGATCGCCGACGACGACGATTTTGTCGGCATTCCCCGCAACCAGACCAAGCAGGTCGGTCTGCGCGGGATCGGTGTCCCGGTACTCGTCGACGAAGATCTCGCCGACGGCGGCGGCGCTCGTGCGACATGCAACGTCGGATCCGTACGCAAGACATCGACAGCCGCCTGAATCAGCTCAGCTGGATCCCACGCCCCGGGACGAGCGAGCGCGGTCACGTCAAGGTACTGCTGCAGGAACGATCCGGCGGCGACCCAGTCCGGACGACGCTGCCGGCGACCGAGTTCGGCCAGCTGCGTGTCCGGTCAGCCCCCGCTCGACCGCGCGGAGCAGGAGATCACGCAACTCCCCGGCGAAGCCGCGGGTCCGCAACGCTGGCCGGAGCTCCAACGGCCAGGAGTGGCTGCCGCGTTCCAGGTCACCGTCGATCAGCTCGCGCAGCACGAGGTCCTGCTCGGGACCGGACAGCAACCGTGGCGTGGGTGCCCCGCCATCCACTGCGGCCATCCGGAGTATTCCGAAGGCGTAGGAATGGAATGTGCGAGCGATCGGCTCCCCGGACGGTGCCGCCGCGAGCCGCGCGGTGACCCGGGCTCGCAGCTCGGCCGCAGCCCGCCGGCTGAACGTCAACATCAGCAACTGCTCGACGGGTATGCCGGCTCGAACCCGCGCGACTGCTGCCTCGACGAGCGTGGTCGTCTTGCCCGTTCCCGGTCCCGCGAGCACGAGCAGCGGACCGCCCCGGTGCTCGACAACGAGACGCTGGCCCGCGTCCAGCTCGGGCGACCGCCGCGGCGGCGCAGGCGGCGACCGGACCAGCCCGGTAGCGGGGACGTCCACGCCGACATCCCAGCATGTCGCCAATGACAGTTTTCGCAACCGCCTGCGGAATGATCAAGAACGGAAACATCTGGGCCGTGCGTACGGCGTTATCGCCCGTCCCATCGGTAGCGCGCGAGGTCGATCTGGTCGCCTACGAAACGCACGCCCTCGCTGGAGCAGCCGCTGCGGCGCTGTTCGGCATAGGGCGATGCGCGCGCAGCGACCGTCCGCGCGGACGACCCGGATGCCAAGGCACCGTTCCGCCGTCGAACGAGAGCACCTGACCCACCTGCCGCGGCGCGCGGAGTCCCGACGTATCGGCAACGTCGCCGCAAGTCATGACTCGACCGGCCGGGATCGACTCGACGCGCAGCGCAGGATGCGCTGGGCGAGCGAATCCGGTGGTGCCGGGTCGCTCAGCGCGGCTGCCGTCCGGTGAGCGGCCGACGAGCTGGGCCTCGGGGCTCGCACTGTCGGTCGACCGGTACCGCCGGGCCGAACGCGCCGGTCGCGGCGAGGTCACCGAACGCCTTCACGATCCCGAGGACGTAGACCCACCTGATCTCGGGAAGCGGATCCAGCAGCGCTGATCCGCTGTGCCCAGATCCCATGAGTGCACGGTGACATCGATCAACATCTCGTCGAGGTACGCAGGCACCGGAGTCGGGCCCCGGGACAGCGCGACCATGCGGTCCATCGCCCCCCGGCTCCGTCCAGGCCGTGAGCAGGCGTTCGTCGAGGCGGTTCGCCACAGGAGAGATCCTGATCGCCGCTCGGCGCTCGCTCCTGGCGCTCTGACGATCTCGTTCGCCGCCTCGAGCCCATGACCACCCAGCAGCGGTGCTCACCCAGAGGTTTCTCGTCGATCAACACATGATCGGCGAGTGCGTCGCCACGCTCCACTCCGTGCACGGGGTCGGCCCGGCCCCACTGATCGCTCCCGACACCGATCGAGCCGGTCGCCGAACTCACCCAGGCCTTGCAGTCATCAACGCGACAGGGATCAGCCATTTCGCAGGTCATACCCCCCGGCGCTGCAGCCGGTAGCCCCTGCGCATCAGTACGAGGGCAGGCTCGGATCGATCTGATTCACCCAGGCGGTCACCCTGCCCCTGTACGTGCACCGCATCCCGGAAGCCGCCGCCTTCACTGCTGCCAGCGTCTCGGCCGAAAAGCGCACCCCGGTCTTGCAATACATGCGATCGACTCTGTTTGTCCTTGCGGCAGCATGGCGAGGGCGTCGCCACGCAAGATTCTCATCCTTAGGGGACGAGCGTCGCGCCCGGAATCCGCGAATGATCTCCCACTCCGCCGGCTCGCGACATTAACGCCACACCCAGGGAAGATCGGTTTGCCGGCGTCGATGAGGTCCCTCAGTTCCGGACGCGGTGATGGTCGATCCTGACTGGCGGCCCGCCGCGCCTGCCCTCGCTCACGACGCCGCAGAACTCCTCGTAGTCGATGAGCTCCGTCACCGTCGGGTGCTCCCCACAGACCGCGCAGTTCTGGGTCCTTGCTGCACGCGTGATCTGGCGGTATCGTACTCCAGCGCGTCGTACACCATGAGCCGAGCCGACGAGCGGCTCGCCGATCCCGGTGATCAGCTTGATGGCCTCGGTGACCTGGATCGGAGCCGATCGACGCGCACAGCACACCGAGGACACCGCCCTCGGCGCAGCGAGGGCACCATGCCGGGCGGCGGCGGCTCGGGGTACAGGCAGCGGTAGCACGGGCCTGATCGGCCCAGAACACGCTGGCCTGGCCGTCGAAGCGGTAGATCGACCCCCACACGTACGGCTTGCGCAGAGCAGGACGCAGGCGTCGTTGACCAGGTAGCTGCGTGGCGAAGTTGTCGGTGCCGTCGCATGATGAGGTCGTACTCGGGCGAACAGGTCCATGACGCGTTGAGGAGTCCGAGGCGTTCTTCGTGGAGGTTCACGGTGACGAACGGGTTGATCTCGTGCACCGAGTCCCGGGCCGATCTGCGGCCGACCGGCCGACGTCACTTCTGACCGTGGATGATCTGACGCTGGCAGGTTCGACTCGTCGACCACGTCGAATCTCGCACGATGCCCAAGCGTGCCGTACGCCGGCGGCGGCCAGTACATCGAGCGCGTAAGACCTGAGCCCGCTTCGGCGCCGACGCACAGCACCTTCGCGTTCTTCAGCCGCTTCTGCCCGGCCACAGCAACATCTGGAACGATCAGGTGACGGCTGGGTAGCGGCGAACCTCGTCCACGGATAGGGACTCGGCCGGCTCCACGAGCGCTGGCAACGACACGACGCGCGGCTCTTCGGTGGGTATTCAGCCTCTGACAACCCCGACCATCCCAGCGTCATCTCCGACCGCGCGACCGCACGCGGCTGTCGATCAGGTGCCGGGCTGCCGGACGTTGGGGCATCCGAGGCGCCCGGCGGGTGGGCCACGGCTCCGGCTTCTGGCAGGTCTTGCCGTTCGCCGCTTTGAGGCTGATCGTCTGCTGCATCATCACCGGCGCGAGCCCGTTCTTGAGGCAGGCGTGGGCGTGACTGTGGCCGAGCGCGTGCCCGGACTCAGTGGTTGACCATGTACACGTGGTAAGCGGCGAGGTCGCCCACGATAGGCCATGATCGCCGCGAATCCAGCTGGGCGACGTTCAGCTACCGACCCGCTGGTCATGTGCCGCCGCATAGCAGGATAAACGTCTCGATCTTCAGCTCGTACCCGCATCAGGGCCCGCACGGTCATGGCCGACGGCAGCGTGATGTGAACTACCGGCTGACCGCCGTCGACCCGCTGCGGTGCCACGCCGCCCGCCGTTGACTTCGGTCCAGCTCATGCGGGTTGTCCAACGCCGCCCCTGCACGGGTCGCGCCGCGAAGGTGGCCGGATTGACGCCGGTCACGCCAGTCCTCGATGTCGATCGTGTAGCGGTGCAGGGCGCAGCGCGTCCCGACGACCGGACCCGTGCCGGGATCATTCGGAAGGTGCCCTTTCTGCTTGGTGTAAGGCGCACAGCACATGTAACTGAACGGCATACC
>ERZ1370068.6445-contig-5428_pt1 | contig 42722 bp, 66 predicted proteins | sample MGYA00561227_ERZ1370068 | MGnify/ENA primary metagenome ERZ1370068 (study PRJEB38410, sample SAMEA6850437) | metagenome | study: Metagenomic assessment of the ecological functions of the soil: analysis of the soil microbiota associated with the... | reverse complement strand
CAGTTACGTATTGCTGGAATTAGAAACCATGAGCAATTCAGCGAGCACAACAGGGGATGGTCAGCAGTGGTAACGGCAATCGGCAACAAGCCCAATCGTCGAGGCCGTGGTCTCAGCCGACAGCGAAGGCGGCTGCGGCGGTCTCTGGACGGATTGCGCCTCCTCCGGGTCAATTGAAGAAGGCTGACTTTGTTTCCGATCAGGAAGTGCGCTGGTGTCCAGGCTGCGGCGACTACGCGATTCTCAACAACGTGCAGAAGGTGATGCCGGAACTCGGCATTCCACGCGAGAAGATCGTGTTTCGTTTCCGGCATCGGTTGCTCGTCGCGCTTTCCGTATTACATGAACACCTACGGCTTTCACAGTATTCATGGTCGCGCGCCTGCGGTTGCAACGGGAATCAAGTGCGCCAATCCGGACCTGAGTGTTTGGGTGATCACCGGCGATGGCGACGCGCTTTCGATCGGCGGCAACCACTTCATCCACGCGATTCGTCGCAACCTCGACGTCAACTACATACTTTTCAACAACCGCATCTACGGGTTGACGAAAGGTCAGTACAGTCCGACTTCGGAGTTTGGTAAGAAGACGAAGTCGACGCCGTCTGGAACGATCGATTACCCGATCAATCCGTTGTCGCTGGCGATCGCCAGTGAGTCGACATTTGTTGCCCGCTCGATTGATATCGACGTCAAACATCTGGGGACGATCGTCGAAGCGGCTGCGAAGCACAAAGGCATTTCGTTCATCGAGGTCTATCAAAACTGCAACATCTTCAACGACCACGCGTTTGACTCACTTCGCCGAACGTTCAGTGTCGTTCAGACGAGGTGTTGTATCTCGAACACGGCAAGCCGATGATCTTCGGCAAGGATCGCAACATGGGAATTCGCATGAATGGCGCGCATCCGGAAGTCGTCACAATCGGCGAGAACGGCATCACCGAAAGCGACTCTGCTGGTTCACGACATCTACCTGAAGGATCCGTCCGTCGCTTTCATGTTGGCACGCATGGAGCAGCCGGATTTCCCGCAGCCAGTGGGAATCTTCCGCGCGGTCGAGCGCCCGACTTACGAAGAGATGCTGGTTGATCAGATCGATGCTGCCATCGCGAAGTCAGGTCCTGGCAGTCTGGAGAAGCTGCTCAATAGTGGCGATACCTGGTGTTGAATAAAAACGGGTAAAAGTGAAGAGGGGAAAAGTGGGGTAAAGGTTGCCTCGTTCTTTCCTTTCCCCTTCCCTTTTTCCCTTTTCCCAAAGGTTTTATGAACTGTCCTTCCTGTGGTCACGAAAACATCGACGGCATTGACCGTTGCGAGAATTGCTCGGCGTCGTTTCGGACAGCTCGACATTCCGAGTGCCGACGCCGCCGAGGGGCTGGCGCTCTCCGTGATGGAAGACAATTTGAGCCGGCTATTGATCAGGATGAGACTGATTGCCGTTGGACCCGGATACGCCGGCTCTCGACGTAACTCATCTCATGAAGAATTCCAACCCGGCTGCGCGCTCGTTGTCGAAGGCGGCGAGGCTGGTGGGAATTTTTACCGAGCACGATGTGCTCAAGAGTGAACAGCGGCGGAAATCTGGAATCGGCAACTGTGAAAGAACTCATGAGCCGGAATCCGGAGACCCTTCACGACGAAAGACTCGGTGGCGGAGGCGCTCAACAAGAAGTGTCGCTCGGCCGCTATCGCCACATTCCGTTCAAAAAAGCCGACGGCACTCTACGCTGTCCGCCTCAATCAGATCCGTCCTCAAATACATCGCCCAGGGAAGACTGGTAGCCCACAACCCCGCTATTCATTCATTATTAAACTGCTAACCGCTGATTAGTCGCTAATAACTCGATCCCATGCGGGGATTGGGTTGTCGACGCGCAAGTCCCTTCCAATTCTCCCGTTCATTCAAAGACGCCACGGGAACTCGCAAGCGTTATTGGTGGTCTAACCACGCAACATTAACCGCCCGGGGGTTGGCGTTCGCGCAAACTTTGAAAATTACTCGGTTCACCGAAGCTACCCGATCATGAAAACAATCATCTCTATCGCACTGCTCGCGTTTCTCTACTTCCTGCCGACCTCTGCTCAACAAGCTGACTACGCAAAGCTCAAGTCAGAGGCCGAACAATTTTATGCAGCCGGTTCCTACGCTCGCGCCAATGAGCTCTATGGCAAGGTAGACAAATCAAACTTGTCGCCCGTTGAGGCGCGTTGGGTCGATTTCCGCCTCGCCGACACCTCGTGGCGCGCCCAGGCGGCCACCCAGAACCTCGGATAACACGAATATTTGAGCTAGCCCAGAAGCAGCTGGAAGAACTCGTCCGCGTCAACGACAAAGACAACGAACGCGATCTCGTGTGGGCCGAAGCTCACGAATCACTCGGCGATTTTTTCTGGACGCGAAGCAATCAAGGATGAACTGGGGCGGCGGCTGGCCACACTATCAACTGGCGTTAGACTGGTGGGCCGGGCAGCGTGAGATCAATCAAGCCCGCGAACGCTATCTCAAGATCGTTTTCAAAGCCGCCGAGCCGCCCCGTCCAAACGAGTATTACTACTACACCTACTATGGTAACTACGTTCCCCTCGAGACGCTCGAAAATGCGCTGAAGATAAGCACAACTGAAAACGAAAAGACGCATCTGCATTTCCTGATCGCGATGACCATGCGTTATGTGGGCGGCGATTGGGACACGCGCCAACGCGTGCCCGAAGAATTTGAAGCCGCCCTAAAGGCCGGCAAGCAATCCGACTGGTACGACGATGCGCTGTTTCATTACGCCCAATGGATGGAGACTACGGGCCCGATTCGCCAGCTTGATAATGGCGAATGGCAACAGGAGCCTGACTACGTTAAGGCGCTGGAACTGTATCGTCGCCTCACTAAAGAACTCGCCAAAGGCGAAACGCGCTATTACGACCAGGCGCTCGCGCAAATCAAGCAGATCACCGAGCCGACTATCAGTGTGGCGGTCTCGAATATTTTTCTGCCCGAGTCTGAGCTGCAATTCGGATTGAGGCACGCAACCTCAAACGCGTCGATTTCGCGCTGTACAAGATCGACTTAACCAGCGACGTCCGTTTCACAAAAACCCGGACGAAGATGAGGGCGAAGGCGACGTCGAAGCCTGGATTCATAAACTGAAGGTCGCCGGACGAACGCCAGTCAAAGCATGGTCGAAACAGATCGACAGTAAGGGCGATCACAAACTCTTCAACGAGGAAGTTCGCAGTCGACGGCAGACTCCCCTTGGGCGCTTATGTGCTGGAGGGGCGGGGCGGTTCACTTCTCAGCCCGCGACCTGGTTTTGATCACTGACGTTTCGCTGGTTTTGAAGTCCTCGCCAACGCAGGCCCTGGTCTATTTCTCAAATGCCGTTACCGGCGCTCCGCTAGCGAACGCAAATGTGACCCTGTGGGAAAATTATTACGACGGCGACAGCGCCACCAGTGGCACGCGCGCCGTTTGGCGCAAACGACAAACAGCGACGGGCTGGCCCAGTTCAAACTGCAGCACACCAGTAGCAGTCGAAACCTTTATGCGGCGGCGGCGACTGGAGTTGGTGACGATCGGGAGGCGTTTGCTGCCGGCAGCGCCGGGGGCGTCAACCAGGGTGGCGAAGCGTGGCGGATTTACGCCTTCACGGATCGCCCCGCATATCGCCCGCGGGAAACGGTGCAGTGGAAATTCATCGCGCGCCGCTTTGGCAATGGCGTGTATTCAACGCCGGCGAGTCAGGTTGTTGAATATCAGATCAACGATCCGCGGGGCACTAAAATAAGCGGAGGCAAATCGACGCTCAACAGTTTCGGCAGCGCCTGGGGTTCCCTTGAACTCGGGGAGCAGTTGCCACTCGGCGAATACAATATTCAGTTCTGGGACAGCGGCCGTAAAAACAGTATCGGCACCGCCAGGCTGTTTCGCCTCGAAGAGTACAAACTTCCGGAGTTCAAAGTTGCGGTGCAAACTCCCGAGGACAACGGCAAAAAGAAGGCTTTCCGGCTGGGGAGAAAGTGGAAGTCAACATCCAGGCTGACTACTACTTTGGCGGGCCGGTAGGTAACGCGTCAGTCGAAGTCGTCGTTTATCAAAATCCTTTCTATCACTATTGGTATCCGCGTCGCGATTACACCTGGTACTACGACGACCTTGAAGAACAGCGAGGCCGCGGCTACTACGGCGGTCAGGGTCCGGTCATCAAGCGCGAAACGATTAAAACGGACGCGACCGGCAAGGCCGTGCTTACCTTTGACACGCCGCGCGAAAACTATAATCAGGATTTCGAGTATCGCATTGAGGCGCGCGTTACGGATTCGTCTCGCCGCGAGATCGTTTCCAGCGACACCGTACGCGTTACCCGCCAGCGCTATTACGTCTACCCGCGCGCGCAGGAGAACATCTATCGCCCGAAAGACAAAGTTACCGTTGATATCAAAGCGCTCGATGCAAACGAGCAACCGGTTACCACCGAAGGCACCGTGAAAGTCACGCGCGATTACTGGTGGGAAGTGTGGCTCGATCCCAGCGGCCGTGAAGTGAAAGGCAACGAGCTTCGTCTTTTGCGGGAAAAGGGTGAAGTGTTTCCCCAGTGGTCACCAAAAGCAGAAAGCCTGGCGGCTGAAATTTCGCGGTTATCAACACGACGACATACTTACGCAGACTGTAAAAACCGATGCCGAAGGCGCGGCCCAGCTTGAATTCACTCCCGAGCGTGAAGGCTATTACCACGTAGCCTGGGAAAGTAGTCAGGTCCTCCCGGGTGCAAGTAAACGCGATCGCTTTCTGCCGCCGATCAAGGCTGAAACCTACGTCTTCGTTGCTAGCAACGCGAGCAGTGAGCTTGGCTATCGTCACGATGGTGTTGAGATCATCGTTGACAAAGACACTTTCCGCGCCGGCCAAACCGCGCCAGTGATGATCTCGACGTATACAAACGATCGCTACGTACTCTTCAGCGTTGAAGCCGAGGATCTTTACAGTTACAAGCTCATTCACGTCAGCGGGACTGCGAAGCTGATCGAACTGCCGATTGAGGAAAAGCACGTACCTAACATTTATCTCCACGCGCTAATGGTAAGCGATGCGGAGTTGTTCGAGGATGCGAAGCACGTCGTGGTACCGCCGGTGCAACAGTTTCTGTCAGTCGCTCTGAAGGCGGATCGCGAGCAGTATCAACCGCGCGAAGAAGGAACGCTTTCAATAACCGCCAGGGACGCGAACGGCAAACCCGTCTCCGCGGAAATAGCGCTGGGATTGATCGATGAGTCAGTCAAATACATTCAACAGGACTATGCCGGCGATCCGCGCCAGTTTTATTACGGCACAAAGCGATCGCAATTGGTCGAGACGCAAAGCACTTTCGAACAGAAATCTTATTTGCGTTTGGTGGTAGGCACGAAGGGACGCCTTCATCGATATCAAAGACGTCGGGCAAAACGAAGATGACGAGGTAACTGAGGAACGAGCAGCGGGAGGCGGCAGGCCGAGATGAGCGCTCGATGCTCGGTGGGGCAGCCGGGGTTGCGGGGCAGTATTACGCGAAGGATAAAGCGCAAATTTCGCGAGGGGCTATGGGACGTTGAGCGCCATCGGTGGCTATGATTCACCCAGCGGCGGTCTTGAGACCGAGACTCTCAAAGTGGCCGAGGCGCCGCCTCCTCCCGCCCAGGCAAGGAACCCGCGGTCCAGGTGCGCAGCGATTTTCGTTCAACCATTCTTTGGTTGCCGGATCTCACGACCGACGTCAACGGCAACGCGACGGTCAAGGTGAAATATCCCGACTCGCTGACGACCTGGTCGGCCACCGCCCGGCTTGCCACCGCCGCAAACCAGTTCGGCATCGGCAACGCGGCAACTCGCACCAAGCAACCTCTCATCGTGCGGCTGCAGGCGCCACGTTTCTTTGTCGTTGGCGATCAAGTCACCGTCTCTGCCGTCATCAACAACAACACTGATCAGGCCATGAGCGTTGCCCCGGCGTTAACATCCGAAGGTCTGACCGTTACCGCCCGTGTGATTGATGGCGTCATTGATGGCCAGGCGATTAGAGGTGAACAGACAACAGTCGAGGTTAAGGCAAACAGCGAATCCAGAGTCGACTGGCTCGTCGCTGTCACGGACGCTGGCGAAGCAAAGTTAAAAGTCGAAGCGCGTGCCTTAGATGGAAATAGTAAGTATGCGGACGCGATGGAGCGGACGTTCACTGTCTACGAGCATGGTGTCGAGAAGTTTGTTTCGCGCTCCGGCAAAATGCGCGGTGACAGCGTCGCGATCACGCTCGACATTCCCAAAGCGCGACGAGGCTGAGACAACCGGGCTTTCGGTACAGATCGCACCGAGCATGGCCACCACCATGCTCGACGCCCTCCCTTATCTCATCGACTACCCCTACGGCTGCACCGAGCAGACAATGAGCCGTTTCCTGCCCGCGGCAATTACCGCGAAAACCCTTCGCGATCTGGGAATGAAACCTGAGGACGCAATGGAGCGAGATGTTTGGTGGCATCGAACCCGACACCGCCCTCGCCACGCATCCTAAAGGTCAGCGTAACCTCAAGGAACTCGATGAGATCACGCGCCAGAGTCTCGATCGCCTGTACAACTTCCAGCACGCCGACGGTGGCTGGGGCTGGTGGAAAGACGGCGACAGCGATCACTACATGACCGCCTACGTGCTCTGGGGATTGACGCTCGCAGGCCAGTCTGGCATTCAAGTGAAACATGACGTCGCTGAACGTGCGGCGGAGTTACCTCGACAAAGAACTCGTCGAAGAAGAAGCTAACTACGATGAACAGGCCTGGATGCTTCATGCCCTGGCGATTTATTCAGGGAGTGCCAATGCCCCAGCCCGCAACGCTCAAGGGTTCTGGTGGGACCGCGGGCGTCTCGCCCGCAACGTCTCAGCCCCGTCACACAAATCGCCACTCAATTCCAGTCCAAAGCCTTTAGCAATCTCTTCACCAATCGCGATCGGCTTAATGCCTACACGCGCGCGCTGCTCGCCTTGTCCGCGCATAACTTTGGTTATGCTGACAAAGCGAAGACGTTGGTTGAGAACCTTGAAAACGGCGTGAAGATCGATTCCAGGCCTGACACGTCAATCGTGCAGAGCGGCGGGCAATCGTCGGATCCATCTGTCGCTTGCCACCGCCCACTGGGGCGAAGATGGTCTCTACTGGCGCTGGTCGGAAGGCGGTGTCGAAGCAACGTCGTTTGTGTTGCGTGCATTACTGGCAATCGACCCGCAGAACAAACTTATCGAGCCCGTAACCAACTGGCTGGTGAAGAACCGCCGCGGGGCGCAGTGGAGCAATACGCGCGACACCGCCATCGTCGTGCTCACCCTCAACGACTACCTGCAAACGAGTGGCGAGTTGCAACGCAGATGTGAGTTACGAGTTGCTGGTAAACGGAAACTCAGTCGCAACGAAACATATCACTGCGGCGGATGCACTCGGCGCTCCCAGCAAGTTCGAGGTTTCCGCGCGAGTTCATTCGTGATGGTGCGAATGAGGATCACCATCAAGCGCACCAGCGGCACCGGCGCACTTTATTTCTCAGCGCAGGCAAAGTTCTTCAGTCTCGAAGAGCCGATCGCGGCCGCCGGCAATGAAATCTTCGTACGCCGCCAGTATTTTAAACTCGTCAATCACGCGACGCTGCTGAAAGGTTTCGTTTCCGAACGTGTGCCTTTGAATGATGGCGACACCGTGAAGAGCGGCGAGCGCGTGGAGACGGTGATTACTATTGAAGCGAAGAACAACTATGAGTATCTGCTGTTTGAAGATCTCAAACCGGGCGGCCTTGAAGCTGTTCAGCTTCGCAGCGGCGAGAACCTGTATGTGAAGGAACTAAAGTCTGGCGCACTCAAGAGTACTGCTGGGACCGCGGGCGTCCCGCCCGCATCTGGTACGGGGAGCTCATCTGCGAGTCGACTCGCCTCAATGAATTTCACCTCCGCCACCGACTTCACCGGCCGCACACGCTGGGTCTACCAGGAGCTGCGCGATCGTAAAGTTGCGCTCTTCATCGATCATCTTCCGGAAGGTGTCTGGCAGTTGAGTTACGAAATGCGCGCTGAGAGTCCGGGCGCGTTCCACGCCTTGCCGGTGCTGGGCCACGCCATGTACGTCCCCGAGATCCGCACCAACGGAACAGAGGTGAGAATTAAGGTGGTGGATTGAAGTGGTCGGTGATCAGTGGCCAGTGGCCAGTCAGGACTCAAGTGATTTGCTGGGACCGCGGGCGTCCCGCCCGCAGTGAGCGCGCAGCGCGAAAGGTATGGAGAAAATGCTGCCGAGACACTGCGCGCCTGCGGCGCGTTTTGCGGGCAGGACGCCCGCGGTCCCAGCATCACTCTGCGCAAACCCCGCGGTCACCTGTCACCTTTAATCAGCACCACGTCAATCGTAGAGTGGCCGCGGATGGAAGAGGCAAGCCCATGTTTGACTGTTTGCGGTTTGCGGTTTGCTGTTTGCTGTTTGCTGTTTACTTGATGCCGACGACCATCGAATCGGGACCGACCAGGTGTTCGACTCTGGTTTCGCGGAAGCCTGCTTGACGCATCCACCCGGAACAATCTTTTCCCGTGTAGTCAAAGCCGCCGGGCGTCTCGATTAACATGTTCAAGCTCATTAGGAGTCCGAAGGCATTCTGTCGCCGCTCGTCATCTATCAGCGCCTCAAACACGATCAACGCCCCGCCCTCGGGCAGCGCCTGATGTGCCTTGTTGAGCAGCATGCGCTTCTCGTCAAGATTCCAGTCATGGAGAATGTGTCCCATCGTGATCACATCGGCCGCCGGCAATGGCTCATTGAAAAAATCGCCAGTGCGAAAGCAAGCCGGTCACTGAGTCCATTCGCCGCTACGTACTCTTCAAAGATTGGACCGACGACGGCGAGGTCAAAATTGATTCCCTTGAGATGGGGATGCGCCAGACAAAGTTGAACCAGCAAACCTCCCTGGGCACCACCCACGTCAACCACAGTCTCGGTAATTTTCCAGGAAACTTTTGCGCAATGGCCCGCGACGCGCCATGCTCAAACCAGTCATGGCGCCGAGAAAAAGTCGCAGCCGATCCGGATCACCATAGATGTTTTCAAACAACCCCGCGCCACCGGTCTTAACTTCATTTTGCGGCAAAGCCGGTGCGCAGGCCTTCCGTTAACGAACCCCAAAACGGATAAAGTCGCTCGTTAGCCATCTCGAGCATCCCGCCCAAATAGGTAAGCTTGCTTCGATCCAGAAACATTTCTGTGGCTGGAGTGTTTCGATAGAGATCGTTTTCACGTTCGAGCATCCCGAGGGCTACTAACGTATCAAAAAATCGCGAGCGCTGCGAGAATGCAGCTTCAGACGGGCGGTTAACTCCTCGGCGCTCAGGGGCGCCTTTGCGGAGTTCAGTAAAGACTCCGAGTTCAATAGCGCTCAAGAGCGTTTTTGATCCCCAGAATCCCAGACCGAGCTGCATGATGCTTTCAGGAGTAACGGTGGGGCTATCAGGAGTCATCGCGGTTTTTGTCCACATGTTTATTTAGCTCTCCTGTTTGCTGTTGCTGTTTGCCGTTTGCTGCTTGCTATTCATACTTTTAATAGCTACCCGGCGGTTTAGTTTGGTGTCTTCCGCAAGATAAACCTCACCCATCCCGCCGGCGCCGAGTGGCGAGAGGATTTTGTAATGACCGAGTTGGGTGCCGGAAGTAATCGTGTTTTTAGAAGACATGCGCGGCGTAAGCGCGGTTCGTAAATCCGCAATTCGAAATTCGCATTCCGAAATTCGACGGGGATTCTATCCGAGTTCGGAGTGAGGGGCTGGGTGTTCTTATCTGTTGGGGTGCTTGACGCGCGCAATGAGCGCGCCACGCGAACGTCATCTCGCCTGCAATGAAAAAACTTGCGCAGGCCCGAAAGGCCAGAGTTAGAGCCACGTCCGTAAGGGCGTGGATCAACGCCCGTGGAAATAGTTTGAGCGCCGAAGGTGCGAAACAGTGCCGGCCCTTCGGACCTTACGGTCGGTGCCACGGACTTAACCCACGCCCTCAGGGGCGTGGCTACTAACTCTCGGCCCTTCGGGCCTCAACTGACCACTGACCACCGGTCACTGGTCACTGCCGATTGACATCCAACCAGTCACGGGAGTATTTTCACTCTGTCAATTCAATGAAGAAGAACTCAAACATCAACGCTGCGAGCACAGGGCACTGCGCATGTATGTATATGTGTTGTTGTGTCGGCCATCGACCGAGCGGACTCCATTGTGTGACTTAGACTAACGAAATTATTTGCACACGCCAGAGAGGCCGCTCAATTCGAGCGGCCTTTGTTTTGTGCTTAACCGTATGACCCCTGAGCGTCCAGCCGGCGGACGCCTCGGGCATCAGGAGACAACATGACCACCGACCTGAAACCAATTGCGATCTACTACGAACATCCTGACTGGTTCCGCCCGCTCTTTGCCGAACTCAAACGACGCGGCACGTCTTATCTCGCCATAGACGCCGGACGCCATCAATACGATCCGGCTGAAACCGAGCCGGAACATGCGCTGCTTTTTAACCGCATGAGCCCATCGGCTTACTTGCGCGGCAACGGCCAGTCGATTTTTTACACACTGAACTATCTCGAAACATCTGGAACGCCGCGGGGTTCGAGTAATCCAACGGTAGTCATGCTTTCAGTGTCGAGATTTCAAAGCTCGCCAACTGTCTCTGCTCAATTCTTTGGGACTGTCTTATCCCCGCGCGCGAGTGATCAATGACCCGTCGCTCGCCGCTTGCCGCCGCCAGCGACTTTCGTTTCCCGGTTGTTGTTAAAGCAAACGTCGGCGGCAGCGGCGCAGGGGATTGTGCGCTACGACTCATTGGAGTCAGTCCAGAGCGCGGACGACACCGGCACTATTGATCTCGGAATCGATCAGGTCGCGCTGGTCCAGGAATTCGTGCCCGCGCGCGGCGGCCGCTATCATTCGCGTGGAGACACTGGGCGGCAAGTATCTCTACGGCATCAAGGTCTTCACTTCGGGCGAAAGCTTCAATCTCTGTCCCGCCGACATCTGTCAAACAACCGACGGTGTGGAGCTGGCGCGCACGGCGTGCCCACTCGACGCACCGAAAATGGACTGCAGGTCGAGAGCTACACCCGCCTGCCGAAGTGATCGACGCGGTCGAGCGAATTGTTCAAGCCGCCCAGATCGACGTCGGCGGTGTCGAGTACATCGTCGACGACCGCGATGGCTCGCTGCTTTTTACGACATTAACGCACTCTCGAATTTCGTGGCTGAGGCGCCGCGCGTCATCGGGTTCGACCCGCATGCGCGGCTGGTGGATTTTTTGGAAAAGGAGGCAAGCAAATGCGCTACGGTTACTGGTTACCGGTTTTCGGCGGTTGGTTGAGAAACGTCGATGACGAACGAATGGAAGCGAGCTGGGAATACAACAGCCGCCTGGCTCGACGCAGCGAAGAGATCGGGTACGACCTGACGCTGGTTGCGGAGTTGAATCTGAACGACATCAAGGGCGCCGAGGCGCCATCGCTGGATGCCTGGTCAACGGCAGCGGCGTTGGCAGCGGTTACCAAAAACTCGAATTGATGGTTGCAGTGCGGCCGACCTTCCATCAGCCGGCGCTGCTTGCCAAGCAGGCGGCGAACATCGATCACATCGGCGGCGGCGGCAGGCTCTCGCTCAATGTCGTTTCATCCTGGTGGGCGGACGAAGCAAAGAAGTATGGCGTGCACTTCGAGCAGCACGACGATCGTTATGCACGGACGACAGAGTGGCTGGAGATAGTCGAGCGCTTATGGCAGCAGGATCACTTTTCGTTTTCCGGAAAGCACTACACGGTCGATGATGCCATCATGCAGCCAAAGCCGATCACGCGGCCGCGTCCCGTGATCTATGCCGGCGGCGAGTCAGAGGCCGCGAAGGCGATGATCTCGAGACTTTGCGATGCTTACGTCATGCACGGCGACGAGCCGGCGCGGGTGCGCGAGAAAGATTAACGACATGTCTGAGCGCCGGGACCAGCTTGGTTTGCCGCCCATGAAGTTTGGCGTAGCGGCGTATGCGATAGTGCGCCGCACTGAGGAAGAAGCCCGAGCGGAACTGGCGCGCATTACTAATGTGAAGCAATCGGCGGCGGGCTACGAGAACTATCAGCAGTGGCTGTCGGGCACGCGGTTGGAGCAGCAGGTATCGCTCGAGGATTACTCAGTCTCTAACCGAGGTTTGCGTTCTGGTTTAGTTGGCACGCCGGACCAGGTTGCCGAACGCATCGCGAAATTCGAAGCCGCCGGCGTTGATTTGCTTTTGCTGCAATGCAGCCCGCAGTTGGAGGAGATGGAGCGCTTCGCCGAGACCGTGATCCGGCCACGCGCCGTGGCCACCGCCGCCTGATCTGTGCGACCGACTCATTCGCGGCTTAGGTACTGATGCAGTTTGAATCTCATTCACATCGTGGCTTTAGCCCGGTAGAGACGTCTACACGCAAGCTCCCGTGTACACGTGCAAAGACTCCGCGTGCACATGCAAAGACTGCAACATACACGCGCGAAACTCCACCTACACGTGCAAAACCTCCGCCTACACGTGCAAAGACTGCAACATACACGCGCGAAACTCCACCTACACGTGCAAAGACCGCAACATACACGCGCGAAACTCCACCTACACGTACAAAACCTCCGTCTACACGTGCAAAGACTGCAACATACACGCGCAAAACTCCACCTACACGTGCAAAGACCGCAACATACACGCGCAAAACTCCACCTACACGTGCAAAACCTCCGCCTACACGGGCAAAGGTCACATGTACCGGCTGCAAAATCTCCTGTTTCCCGCTGAAACCTGCAGAAATCCTGGCAAAACCGCCAAAAACCCTCTTGCCACCCCGGATCATTCAGTTCCTACTAGGACCGCGGGCGTCCCGCCCGCCTCGTACGATGGCAAATGGTTTAAGGACAAGACGCCCTTCATCAGCCGCTTTGCCGCCGCACTGGGCGGTAAGGCTCTGCCTTACCGTTGAGTTATCTGGAATTGATTGGAGGCTATGACTCCGATTTGAGGTGGAGCCTCACAAGAAAGATAAGGAAGATGCCGGAAAGGCGTAGCCTTTCCGCACTGTGCGGCGGCATAGCCGCAGTTGCCTTCCGGGTTCGAGCTCCAGCGGTTTCTGTATTGACCTTCGCATCCGGCCGCTACCGCGATCGGTTCTGCAAAGCACGGCTACGCCGCCTGATGTGCGGAAGGTCTCCGACCTTCCGTCGCCATCTAGACTTCCGCGGCTGCCGGTGGCCTTCAAGAATGCTTCAAACAATTCGGTCGCTTTTAGAAAGATTGTGCCGAGCGCACAACAGTTGAACATTCGCAGCGGTAATTGAAGTTCCTCCCTTTGACCATGGGAGGTCATGATCAAAGTGCAGCTCATCGGTAGCCCCACATTCAACGCACTTACCTTCGTCTCGCTTCCAGACCGCCAACTTCACTTTCGTAGGAATAATACGGCGACGTTCTGGCGTCGTTACTGGCGAATGTGAGAAATCTTCATCGCCTTCAACCGCGACGAGTTTAAACTTGAAGACTCGACGCTTACTATCAAATTCTGTCCAGGAATCAATTAAATGAAACACACCGTTATACGACCAAATGCCTGAATGGATCTTTTCATAAACTCGCACACGTTCTGGAGGCCGATGTCCCGCCTTAGTTCCCTGTGCGGCGTCATGGAACTTCCCGTTGTCTGTCTGCCTTCCGGAACGAGTCATGGCTATTTGATCGGCTAGTTTTGGATCTTGAACGGTGCCTCTCGGTTGATCGTGTCCCTCGTAGATGAGCGTAGTTCCCCCATCTTCAATCCGATCATTGTATGGAGCTCCCGGACGAACAGACATCAGGATTACTGAATGATTGCCGCCAATGCCGAAATTCATTCCCTTCTGCAAAGACCTGCCTTCGCGATGGCTCATCTCGGAATGTGAAATAATGTTGTCGCTCACGCGTCCCTCCAGAACGCACTGAGCTTATTCTTTGCGACGAGCGTTATGCAAGATTTTTTGTATTCTTATGAATATTCAATCGGATAGCCTACGAGTCCTGTTTCCGATGCAATGGTTGAATACCTGAGGAGTGGTTAATTCGGGATCATTATGCAAATCACCGCAACAACATTCCAGCGGACTTTACGCGGCTTTCTGGAACTCATTACCACTTCGCGGCGCATTCGGCCGTCTAGCGCACTAAGATCCGTCGTGCGGTCAGGGGGCGGTAAGTATCTTCTATTAGCTGGCAAGAAACGCGAACGCCGTGAGACCAGTGAAAGTCCGTGACGCACAGCCAGTGAAAAAACTGTTTCTGAATTACGAATAAATGTTCCTCACTTTGTCGGCTTATTCATCGCTGGGATCGGTAGTCGTCTGAGATGAAGTCCGTGAAGCGGACGGCTGAAAAGGTCAAGGATCTGGCGATTTTCATTCAGCCGTCCGCTTCACGGACTACAAATCCTTCAGCTCATTATCCCAGCAGTGAACTGCTGGGATACTATCATCCGTCCGCTTTGCGGACTGATTACCTCCTTTTCGTGCAAAGCCTCCCATAAGAAATCCGCTCTGAAAAACGCAAACCGATGAACCGAGAATTCATCCGCGTCACGCCGCCCAGGTAGAAGTGCAGCCCGTCCGTCACGACAATCCTGCCTGCTGGTCACAAAACTCCACTTTCCAGTTCCCGCGTCGTTAACGTGCCTGGTGCATTTGCCGTCTAAATAGGTGCAAAGATTCGACGAGGAGGCATGATGCGACGTTCGACAACTATCCAGGCACTAACTGTTCTGGCGTTAACCCTGGCGCTGCTGCCAGGCAAGGGCGACCGGCGCCGCGGACAAGTACACCATCGACCCGGCTCACTGCCACATAGGATTTTCAGTGAGACATCTCGTCATCAACAACATCCGAGGGCGCTTTACCGACTACGCCGGATCAATCCAGCTATGACGAGCAGGACATCACCCGGTCGTCCGTCGAAATTACTATCAAAGCTCAAAGTATTAATACCGATGTACAACCCAGAGACGAGCACCTGCGCACATCCGAATTTTTCGATGTAGCGAAATTTCCGGAGATAACCTTTAAGAGTGCCCGGGTTGAAAAGCGCGGCCCTGGCTTCGTGGCCACGGGCGTGTTCACGATGCATGGGGTGGCCAAAGAGATAGCGATCCCCTTCAAGGTAAACGGTAAGAGCAACTTTCAGGGCGGGACACATCTTGGTGTCGAGGCCAGCGGTCGTGATCGACCGTCGAGATTTTGGCATGAGTTGGAGCGCAACGCTGGACAACGGCGGGCTGGTTGTTGGGAACGATGTGACTATCGAGTTGAACATCGAAGCGGTACGAGAAGGAAGAGGGGAAAAGGGGAATGGGTAAAGGGGAAAGGCTTCCAGTGCAACTCCACGCGACCCGGAACTCTGTAGGAGTTCGCGAAGACGCCTCGGCAACCATTCGCCAACGCTTTCAGCGTTATGAATCGTTGGTACATTGAGATCCCCAGGGTTGCAGCAACGCTTCCACCCCACGCGGGCTGCCCGCGCGGGGACCCCGGCCTGGGCTGGAATTAGCGAACGCTTTCAGCGTAATAATCTGGGAGACAAACAGATGAGCAACTCAACGCGTCGGATCTTTTGAGCCAGTCAGCTCTTGGACTCGCAGGACTCGGTACCGCGGGTCTCGTCTTAAGTAAAGCCACGCAGCCTACCGTGGCCGTAGTCAGCGGTGAGGAAGCAAATCGCGTCTGGATCCAGCTGGGAACGATTCCCAAAGACTCCACGCCGGCAAAGGGCGAGTTGAAACCGACTACCCCTCTGCCCTACGGGCCGGCTTACCGGCCGGGCGCGCCGTTTCGGGCAAAGCTCTCGCTGCCCGGCGAGCCGGGCACGACCTTTGTTCTATCGGGCCGCGTCTGGGCGTTTGATACGAAGCGCCCGCTACCTGGCGTCGTACTGGATTTCTGGACCATCGATATGCAGGAGAAATATTCGGACGGAGTAACCGACTTCAGAAATCGCGGCCGCCTGGTTTCCTCTGAGACAGGCTACTACGAGGTGGAAAGCATTCGTCCGATCCCTTATCGGCCCAATCCCACCGGGGCGCCGGATTTCTGGCGTTGTGCGCACTTTCATCTGGTGGCGGTTTGTCCGGGTTACAAGCCACTGGTCACTGAGATTCATTTCAAAGCAGACCCACACGCTTCAGATTCCATGTATCGACCAGAGAATGCGATCGCTCCGCAAAAGCACACTGCTAACGGGATAAGCTTTGAAAGCGGAGTGTTTGATATCGTGCTCGAGCGCGAGTCGACGAAGTCGTGAATGTGCTGCCGCGGGCTGCGCATCACCGGAAGCGCGGTAGCAACCGCGCTTTAACTTGCCTCAGATTCAAAAGCCGAAGTGGTCGACTAATACAGAACCGGGAGCCGTAGCGACCGGGTTCGAAGCGGGGGATAGACTACTGCATCAACAGGCGCTGCTTGAGCCCGAGTTCTTTATAGTCTATATCCCAACTTGAACCCGGTCGCTAGCTCCCGGTCTGTATGTCGACCCACAATGCGAGAATTCTGGCTCAACTACGATTTAGTATCCGAAGTAATCCGCAATGCTTCCGTCGGCGGCAAGATAGAAAGTGAAATAGATATCCTGGCCGTCAAAGTCTGCTTTAGTAGTAGCGCGCCTCCGCGAGCTTCGTGCTGTAGCGTTCGATGCCTCGCTGTTTGATGTCTTCGCTCGCAATGAAGGTAACGTCCGGTCTTCCTGTAGAGAACATTTGATTGGCAGGCGACTTCGGAACCGCCGGCATGTGATTCAACAAGCCCGGTGTAACAAAGGCAGCAGTGTCATTACCGGTGAACAGTGCCGCCAGGAATGCGCTCACCTTATCTCTGAGTTCCGGCCGGTGGTCCGCTTCAACTCGCCGGCGGTGCGGCGCCAGCAAATCAGAATCGTAAAGGCCAATCACGCCGTAGGCGATCTGAGAAGGCTTGGCCCGGTGTTGGTTAGTTAGCACAATCACACTTATTCGCTGGTCGGGAAAATTCAGGATTACTGAACTGGAAGCCGGTAGTGAAAGAGCCGCCGTGGAGAATGACGGGGTAGCCGTTGTAAAGGTTCAGGGCCCAGCCGAGTCCGTACGAGCCGGCGGGAAATTTCGCTGCCTCCCGACCGTCGACAAGCGTCGCTGGAGTCCACATCTGTTTGACACTCGCATCCTGCCAAAGTCCCTTCGACGAAAGCGCGATGTCCCACCGGGCAAGATCAGATGCGGTCGTTAGCAAACCAACATCAGCGCCGCCGCTGAAAGTCTGACCGAAATAATCCCCGTTACGCAGGGCCCCGTCACGCCAACGATACCCCGCGGCCCGGTTAGGAATAATGCCGTTGACACTGATGACATGCGTCCGCGTCATTCCGAGGGAACGAAAATGCGTTCGCGCAGAAAATCCGCATAAGGTTTGCCGGTGACTTTCTGAATGATCATCCCCAGTACAGTGAAACCTGAGCCGCTGTAGGCCCACTGCGTACCCGGCTTGGAGTTGAGACCGGCATCGAAGTGCGCCTTGAGAAACTCTTCGTCAGTGTATTCCTGTTTGCCATCCAGTTTGACTGTCAGGGAATGGGAGTCGTGAAAGTGATCTTTTATTCCCGAGGTGTGGGTCAGGAGGTGCCGGATGGTGATGGCTTGCCAGTCTTCGGGCAGGTTGCTGAAGTATTTGCTGATTCGATCGTCGAGACCCAGCTTGCCATCCTGCACGAGGAGCATCACCGCGCTGGCGGTAACGGATTTGGTCATGGAGGCAATTGCGAATTCCGTCTCGAGCCTGGCGGGAACATTCAGCTCCACGTTCGCAAGACCGTAGCTTTGGGTTTTGATTACGCGGCCATCGCGGATCACGCAAAGCGCCAGGCCCAGGATATGCTGCTCCGCCATCTCCAGCCTGACGTACCCATCGACCCTATCGACACTATCGACCCTATCGACTCTGCCGGCTCGCACGCCCAGTGCCGACGAAAGAACGCTGAGCAGAGTTATGAATAGTAAGCAGCGAAAAGCGGAGAGTCTCATGAGCCTGATTCTCTACCTTTTTCGAGAGATCGAAAAGCAAGTGCGCGGATAGAAGTCAGCGGGTCAAAAGCAGAAAGCCCTACCTCGTGGTAGGGCTTCTGCATCACACTGCTGCCGGACGAGGCAAGAATGTCTGTCCTACTAACTGCACACTGCTCACTGCACACTGCTCACTATTCGTTTACGGCTTTCCTTTGCCTTTTCCTTTTCCGCTTCCATGATCCTGCCCACCGGTGGCTTCTTCCGCCTCCATGACCTTGACCCTGCACGGCGGGCTGGGCCGATTCATGTTTGTGTTCTTTTGTATCCGGCTTGCTGACCTGAGCTGGCGGCCCCTAAATTCGGGCTTCGACGGGTTGCCTACTCGTTCTCCACGAGCTTTGGGCTGGCCCTTCCCCTTAGAAGGATCCTGACCACGTGTCTCTTTTGTATTTGCTGCTTGTCCGGCTTCCTTATTTGCTTTCGCCGCTTCAGCACTAGCCCGGTCCGTTTCCTGTTTGCGTCCGTTATCTATCCGCGCTTCACCGCGGTCATCCTTGATCTTGAACTTTTCGTTCCTCGCCTTGTCGGGAACACGTTCCACGCGCATCCACTTCGCCAAGTCTTTCCTGGACCGTGACTCGCGGATATCGCTGCCGACATAGACCGGCGTGTCGCGCAGTTTCTTTGCAATGCCCGGCGGTAGATCAATCTTGCCGCGTCCCCAGGCTGAATGGATTACGGCGTTTCTAAGCGGAGTCAGTGTCAAAGGATCGAGCGTTGATCTCACTGACGCCAACCGCTGCTGATCAATCCTGCGGATACTGCGCGGATCGATAGACGCGCCCCCAGGCGTCCACCGGCACAACGGTGACGGCCCCGGGTATGCCAAGATTGATAAGTTGTCCAGGCATTTACATTCGCCCGTGACAGATAACGCGGCTGCCAGTTGGCGTCATAATAACGCGGCGCATACGGGTCGCCCGGGCCGAGCGGCACCCAGCCGATCTGGTTCGCGTTGTCTACCGGAACGAAAGCAACGAGGGCCGGCGCATACGTCGGCGTCGTGTTCTGTGCTTCGGGAATCCAGTACCACTGGTTACCCACGTTGGCCCAGCGTCCATAGTGATAGGGCGCATAGCCCCAGGGCTCACTGGAAACCCAGGTTGGCCCATACGGATAATCGTTGGTCCACTGACCCTGCTGATAGGGAACCCAGCCGGAATCAACTCGCGGTCTCCAGGCATTGCCATAACCAGCAACATTCTGCCAGTCGCCGTAATAGTCGAGATCGTTAAGGCCCGGTATGCTTGAGTTCGCGTACTGATAACTCGCATCGCGCCGGTAAGGATCGTAATAGTAGGGATCACTAAGATAAGCGTCGTAATTGTTGTTGTAACGACCGTCGTAGGAATTCGGATATTGATTGCGGTAATAATCGTCAACCTGATATCCGGCGTTCTGTGGATTCAGGCGAGACAACGCAATCTGGGATGCGGCCTGGCCGACGAGCGTAAGCATTTCGCCTTTATTGACCTCGCCGGAGCCACCTAAGCCTACTACCCGCGCCAGTCCGCTGAGCACTGAGACGAGCACACCGCCGTTATTATCAAAACCGACGTTGTAAAGTCCCGGGCTGATCAAAGTTGATCGCGCCGTTAGGTGTGGCGACTTCAAATACTTCATTAGGTTGTAAGTACCCGACGTCGAACATTGCCGACCCGTCGCGAAGCGCGAGCTGGAGTGCGGCGGTCTTCAAGCGACACTACGTCAAGTGATGTGTTCGGATTGAGCCGCGCGAAATTGCGCCCGCTAAACGCGAGCGAGGTGTGCGCGTTCTCACGCGTGTAGATCCGATCGCCTTCTGAGAAGGGTTGATTTGGAACAGCGGCTATCCACTGTGCATTGTCATCGCTGGCGTTAGTGTTTGGGAGACTGTCGCTGAAAGCGACTTCGCCATCCACTCGTTGTATACGAGCCGCATAGGGCAGCTCCTCTGCGGAGGCGGTCTGCTCGTGCTTCAGCCAATAGGCCACGCCTAAGCCGGCAATGAGCGCAACTAACACTCCGACGATGGTCAGGTGCGGCCATACTTTGATCCTGTTCATAAAACTCTCCTTCTACTAATATTCAATCGCTCGAAAGAGCGGCATTTCGCGACGAAGTCTGGTGAAATAGATTGGTGAGAATCGGTTTTTTCAGACGATCTGGTCGCAAGAACCATGCCCTCAGGTGCTTAAAGACTGCGGATTCCATGGAGAACCGGCTTGAGGACTCAATGTGCTGATCAATGCTGGCGAAGATGGCACGCCGCCATCACTTAGACACACTCTTACAAGGAGACCAGTTTAAAAGGAATCGCAAGTTGAGGAGATATTTGCGGTTGAGGGCGTACCCATTCAAGGCATGATGATTAACGATTACGTAGGCAAACCGGATGGGCAAAAACGGTGGCCAGTGACCAGTGGTCAGTGGTCAGTAGGCATGCGCTCCGACACTGCACGTCGAATCAACTGATCACTGGCCACTGATCACTGGCCACTGCTTTCGAGCAGTTTTTTCAGGCGGACGATCTCGCGTTCAAAACGCGGCGTCTGGCACGCGCTCACCAGCGTCTCGTATGCTGCCAGTCGCCGGCTCGCATCCTCACGCCGGCCGGACTGAAACAAAGCCTCGATGTGCAAAGGGCCCAGCCACAATCGACTGATGCGCGACTTTTCTTCACCCAGCATCTCGAAAATTTCGTCGCACAAGCGCAGCGTTTCATCCAACTCGCCGTGCCTGAAGTGAACGTGCGCGAGGCAGCGCCGGCCCTCAGTGCGCGAATAAAGCAGTCCGAGCTTCTCAGCGCCCTGGTAATTCTCATGGGCTGTCTTGAAAGCTTCATCGAAGCGTCCCAGATCGGCCAGCAGGATCGCCAGATTACCCTTCAGCAAATGCGTGAGCCGCTGCTCGCCAATCGATTCCGCCAGCGCCATGCCTTCCCTGAATTCATGCTCCGCCGACTTCAAGTCGCCCGATGCCATGTAGGAAAGTGAAGTGACCAGATAGGTCCAGGCCTGACGTTCGCGCGAATGCAGCCGGGTCACAATATCTCGCTCACAAAGGCAAACTCCAGGGCCTTCTGCCAATCACCCGCGTTAATAGTGTTCTCACCCAAAAACTCGTAGCCTAACGCCTGGGCCAGAAGCACCTCGTGTTCCTTGCCAAACTCGACCGCGCGCCAGGCCCATACGTTGCCATCCGCAAAACGTCCCAGGTGTTGATGGGCTCCGGCAAGAAAGCCGAACATGGTTGAGAGACTGGCAACACCGAACGGCGTGATCTCTTTTTCAACAGCCGGACTTGCCAGCGCCACTGCGCGCTCCAGCAGCGCGATCGCTTCGTGATGTTGGCCGGCGAGATGGTAGAACCGTCCTTCAATGGCCAGAGCGTTCGCCGTTTCCAGCGGATCCGTTTCCGGATCGAAGACCAGCAGCGCCTCGTGAACATAATCAAGACCGCGCTGATCGCCGTTAGTAACGAGCGAACTGGCAGCCTGACATTGAATGCGCGCGCGTTCGCGCGGATCGTGAGCCAGGGCCAGCGCGCGGTCGAAATGCGACGTCGCCCGTAAACTGTCACCGGAGGCAAGGGCGGCGTTCCCCGTCGCTTCCTCGAGTACGAGTTGCTCACTCTCAAGGCCGAGCGACTCGGCACACTCAAGCGCGCGACCGTAAGCGGCCATGGCTTCGTCGTACGCAAAATTCTCTCGGCCTCGACGGCAGCCAGTTTTGCGTAGGTCAAGCCCCGCTCGTATTCGCCGGCGTGGATGAAATGGTGCGCCAGAGTTTCAACGGCCACCGGCGCCTTCTCGCGATGTCGCTCCAACCCTTCCGCGGTGCGCAGGTGCAAACGTCGCCGCCGAATCGGGTTTAGCTCTTCGTAAAGCACCTCGCGGATTTTGTCGTGAGTGAAAGCAAAGGCCTGGTCGCCGTCCGCAGCCAACAGTTGAGCAGCCGACAGCTTCGTCAAGCGCGTCGAGGAGTTTGTCCTCGCTCTGCCCGTCTGCCGCCGCCATCAGTTCATCAATTGTGAACGTCTTGCCGAGCACCGCCGCCGCGCGCAATACCTCGTTACATTCCGCACTGACGCGATCCAGCCGATTGCCGATCGCCTCTTTTACGCTTTGCGGGATTACCAGGTCGGCGAGCTCGCAACGTTTCCAGCGTCCGCTTTCGCGTCTGACGGCGCCCTGCTCGATCAGCGCTTTCATCACTTCTTCAACGAAGAAAGGATTGCCTTCCGTTTCGCGATAGACGGCTTCGGAAAACTCACCGGAAATATTTTCGTCCATCAGCGCCGCGATTTGCGCCCTCGTTTCCTCCGCGTTGAAACGTTTGAGCCCGATGCGCGTCGTAAACCGCTCGCGATTCCAATCGACCAGCGCCCTCGCCAGAGGGTGCGCGCGATCGAGTTCCGTATCGCGGTAAGACGCGGCGATAAGCACTCGCTCTTCACGCAACTTGACGCACGAGATGACCGAGCAACCAGAGCGTACCGCTGTCGGCCCAGTGCAAATCGTCGAGGTAAAAGAGCAGGCTTTGCCGTTGGGCCAACTTCGCCAACACATGCGTGACGGCGTCGAAAAACAATAAACGTTCTTCGTGCGCGGGCAACTCGTGACGTGCGGGAAACGGACCCAGCCGGGCTTCAATTTCGGGCGCCAGCTTGGCGATTTGCGATGCGTTTTCTCCAATCGCTTCGCGCAGTTTCGCGTCGTCTTTCTGCTCGCGTACCCAGCGGCGAAACGCTTCAACAAAAGGCAGGTAAGGTGTGGCCGCTTCGTATTCGTAACAGGCGCCAGTCAAAACCACCGCGCCGTCCAGCGTTGCCTGCACAATCACTTCCCGCGCCAGACGCGTCTTGCCGGAGCCAGGCTCGCCGCTCAACAAAAGACAGTGGCCCCTGCCTTCCTGCGCTCGACGCCAGAGCTCGCGCGCTTCGGCAAGTTCGGGTCCCCGAGCAACCAGCCGGCCGCGCGCCAGTGCGTCGAGCATCGCAACCGCGCTGCCGCCGCCTCCTCCAGTTCCTCCGGCGCTCCGCCAAGCGCTTCGCGCAGCGCCGTCGCTGTTTCGCCAGCGGTCGCAAAACGCTGCGCCGGATCCTTCGCGAGTAGTCGCAGAATAACGGTCTCGAGCGCGCGTGGCAGATCCGGCTGCAGCACACGCGGGGGCACTACTGGCGCATGCAGATGTTGCGAGATGGTCGCGAGTGGATCATTGCCGGGGAAGGGCACGCGGCCGGTAGTCAGTTCGTAGAGCACAACGCCGAGCGCGTAAAGATCAGCGCGACCATCAACGACCTTGCCGAGCGCTTGTTCCGGCGCCATGTAAGCCGCGGTGCCGACGATCGTGCCGGCATGTGAAATGCGCGAGCCGCTGGCCGGTAACGCGAGGCCAAGGTCGGCGAGCTTTGCGAAGGTTGGAGGTACGCCTGACAGCAACACATTCGCCGGCTTGAGATCGCGATGCACGATGTTGTTGTTGTGCGCGTGTTCGAGCGCCGCGCAGATCTGGCAGGCAAACTCGACTACTTGCTGAAGATCATGAGGCGGCCGCTGGCCCAGGTTAGGACCGTCAACCAGTTCCATAACAAAGAAAGGGAAGCCCTGGTCTTCGCCAACGTCGTAAACGCCGACGATGTGTGGATGATTCAAGGCGGCGGCCGCCCGTGCTTCGCGCATGAAGCGGCTGCGCTGATCTGAAGCGCCGTTGCCGCCGGCGTCTCGCCCGCCTCTGTTGCGGCCATGCCCGCGTGAGTGGTTCTACTACCGCTTAGCTTCTCGGCGAGAATCTTGACCGCGACTGGACGCAGCAGTTCGAGGTCAGTCGCGCGAAAGACTATCCCCATCGCGCCGCGACCGATCTCGCTGTCAAGACGGTAACGTTCGCGTAGCACCAGCCCCGGTCGAGGCACGTTGGCGCGAATCTGAGCAGAATCGAAGCGTCGCGTCTCCTGCGACTCGTTTGGTGCTTCCTTCACAGATTCGGTAACAGATTCGAATTCAGGTTCGGTCATCACTTTGTCTTACGAGGATATTAGCCTGAAAGTTGAGTGCATTCCATGCGCCGACGAAATCCGAGCAGGCGTTGCGTCAAGTGATTGTCCGGGACCGCGGGCGTCCCGCCCGCAAACGCGCCGAAGGGCGCGCAGCTGTTTTCTAAACTTCTTTTTCGCGCTTCGCGCTCATTGCGGGCGGGACGCCCGCGGTCCCAGAAAATCGCTTGACGCAGTATTAAAGCCCCGCGGAGTAGATGGGTCACCTACTCCGCAGGGCTCGTCGCTTATTCACGCTTCACTTCTGTTATGGCTTCTTGCCTTTGCCTTTACCCTGACCCTGCGGCTGCGCAGCCGGTTTGTGCTGGCTGCTTGGGCCTCGTGTTTCGGTGCAGCCTGCTGCTGCGCCTGCGGCGCTCCGGCTGCCGCGGTTGGGGCTCTAGCGCGCGGTTGCGGCTGCGTCCGGGTTGCGGCTGCGGTCGCGAAGCCGCGCGAGGCGGTTCCGGTCTTACCCGCGTTTCCGGTCTTATCCGCGGCGACTCAATACGCGGTGAAGCTGGCGCCGCTTTACGCTGGTCCTGCTCGATGCGTTGCGGCCGCATCATTTGTTTTCCGGTTGACTTCGCGCCGGCGCTGCTACTCGTTGAGCCTCGGGCTGCTGTTGTTGCGCCTGACGCTGCGCACGTTGCACCTCCATGTCCTGCTTTCTTTGCTCCTGTTGGAGTTGCTGCATCTGCCGTCGCGCGTCTCTGTTCCCGCGAGACGATTCAGCAGCAAGCCTGGCCATCTCGGCCTTGCGCGCGGCATCGTCGGCCGGCGCACCTGGCTGGCGCTGAACCTCTCAGGATTTGACGCGAGCCGGCGATCATCCCTCACGTTCAGCTTTTGGTTTTTAACCTTGTCCGGCAACGGCTCTACGCGCAAAGCCTTCGCCAAATCTTTTCTAAATGGTGGCGACGGTACGTTGCCGACAAGCACCGGTGTGTCGTTGAGCTTCTTTGCGATTCCTGGCGGCAGATCTATCTTGCCCCGGCCCCAGGCTGAATGTATCACTGCATTTCTGAGCGGAGTCAGAGTAGAGTGGATCGAGCACGGCCCTTACCTGCGCCAGTTGTTGCATATCAGCCTGGCGTACGATGCGTCGGTCAATTGGCTGTCCGAACTGATCCAGGGCACCACCGTGACCGCACTCGGCACGCGCATGTTGACTAGCTGCGTGGTAACTACATTAGTACGCGTCAAGTAATATGGTTGCCAGTTAGTGTCGTAGTAACGCGGTGCATAAGGATCCCCAGGGCCAAGCGGCACCCAGCCGATCATGCTCGAGTCAGTGAACGGAACAAAGGCCACCAGCGCCGGCGAATAATACGGCGTTGAGTTGACCGCGTCAGGAACCCAGAGCCACTGTCCGCCGCTGTTGACCCAACGTCCATAGTGGTAGGGCGCATAGCCCCACGGCTCGCTGGAAACCCAGGTCGGCCCATACGGGTAGTCGTTAACCCAGTGAGCCATCCTGATACGGTACCCAGCTCGCATCTACGCGCGGCCGCCAGGCAGTAGCCATAGTCGTTACACTGCACGCCAGTCGCCGTAGTAATCGAGATCGTTCAGTCCGGGAATGAAGGACGGCGCATACTGATAACTGATGTTACGCCGATAAGGATCGTAGTAATAAGGATCACTCAGGTAAGCGTCGTAATTGCTGTAACGACCGTCGTAAACATTCGGATACTGATAGCGATAATAATCGTCTACCAGATATCCGGCGTTGTTGTGGTTCACGCTCGCCAGCGCTACCTGCGCCGCCGCAGCAGTCGCTGCCAGCGTTAACATTTCACCTTTGCTGATTCGCCCCGAGCCTCCGAGCCCTACTACCTGCGCCACACCGCTCAGCGCTGATATGAGGACGTTGTTGTTGTTGTCAAACCCAACGTTGTAAAGTCCCGGCTCCATGAAGTCGACCGCGCCATATGGCGTTCCAACTTCGTAAAGTTCACCGGGCGCCAGATAGCCAACGTCGAACATCGCCGAGCCGTCGCGCAACGCGGGCTGCGTGCGATTGTTGGAGAGATCAACACATCAAGTTCGGTGCTGGGATATAGTCTCGCGAAATTGCGTCCGGTAAACGCGAGCGAGGCGTGCGAATTCTCGCGGGTGTAAATTCGATCTCCAACCGAGAACGGCTGGTTGGCCGTTGCTGCTACCCACTGCGTATTCGCCTGGTCATTAGACTGGCTGTTCGCATCGGTCGTATAGGCAGCGTTATTAAATGCCACCTCGCCGTCAACACGCTGAATACGCGCCGCGTTCGGCAGCGCCTCAGCCTGCACCGTCTGTTCATGTTTGAAATAGAACGCTGTACCCAGGCCGGCTATCAATGCGACCAGGATCCCCACAATAGTCAGGTGCGGCCAAACTTTAATTTGATTCATGATTACCAAACCTCCCATAACCTCTGTAGGACAGACATTCCTGCCCTGTCCATTGCTCTTCCGGAGACGCTCCTGGAGAATCGTCTGGGGAGACGCCTCTGGAAATGCGCCAGTTTCAATCTGGAAAAACGTCTTCTTTCCCAGACGAGATTTCGCATAAACACCATGCCCGGATGGCGTTTGCCGTGATTGTTTCAGGACAATCCCGGGTCTGGCGAGACGTGAAGATTCCGCTCATTACTTGCCGTGGAGACGTGGCGTTACTTATTTAGTCACCTTTATCGCAAGAATATTGTTAGGTGATGGAATGAGCGGTCGAGCCGAGGAAACCGGACTTTCAGCTTGTAGAAACGCACTTCATATCCTTCGCGGATGTACCGATACAAGGCGCAACCGTGTCTGCCCGGGCCGAGTGGATTCCGTATGGAAGTCCCAAACCGAAGCCGACATGACTGTGAAACCATTTTCCACTTGTCATAGATTCAAGTTTGAACTGCAGCGTGTTCTGGGTTGCGATCCTGTTACTAGCATGGCCCTCTATTCACACCTGCCTGAGCGGTGGCGATGTGCCGAGAAACCGGAAACGTTTCGGTTTCCAGCGATAAAGCAGTCTGGGTCACCTGGCTGAAGCCAGGTGTGAATGAAAAGCCATAGATGCTGTTTTCTATGTGTTGCACTTCCAAGTTGAATCCATCAATGACATGGTTTTATCTGTTCGGGCTACTCCGCCTTCCGCCAGATGACTGAGTAACGCCACAGCAGGTGTTTTTGATTCTCGCGCCGGGAAGGAGTTCGGCGCAGAGTTCGCGGACCTGGCTCATGGTTGGGTAGAGGTCGTGGCTCTCGTGTGCGGACCAGGCGTCGCGAGCTTCACGTGATGAGCGAATGCGGCCATGGTGAACCATTCTTAAGATGACGCTCACTAAGACGGCCAAAGGATTCAATACTGCGTCCACCATCCCGCGAGGTTCGAACAGATCGAGGATTAGCAGAACGCCACCGGGTTTCAGGGCTGCCTTCATTTTGCCAAGAATCTCACGCAGTGGCAGGTGATGGAGCGTCGCTGATACTGGCGATGCAATCAAAGCCTTCCGGTGCGGCAAGTCGTATGTCATTACGTCCGCGATCTGGAATTCAATATTCAACTCGGGCGCAGAATTCGCCCGGGCAATGCGAATCATTTCTGGTGAGAGATCGAGCGCCAGCACACGCGACGAACGCTCGGCCAGCCGGCGTGAGAACTCACCCTTGCCGCAGCCGATCTCAAGCGCTGCCCGACAATTTGGACGAAGTTGGCGCAGCAAAAAATCGCTGTAATGATGGTTGTGAAGTGAACCATCGGGCGAAACTAAGGCGATGCGATCAAAGTCTGTCTGAATTGTAGACATGGATCATTGTTGGGCAATCGGCGATGTGTATTGGGAAGTATAGCAGGAGCACGCTCACGCGTAGACGTGGCAGGTGTTACATGCCTTAGCTTCAACAAACCAAGGTGGTTCGACTAATACAGAACCGGAGCCGTAGCGACCGGGTTCAAGTTGGATATAGACTTTAAAGAACTCTGGCTCAAGCATCGCCTGTTGATGCAGTAGGCTATACCCTCAGCTTGAACCCGGTCGCTACGGCTCCCGGTTCTGTATTTGTGCGGCGTTGGCACAAATTACTTTCTGCCACGATGTCTTCGGGCCCGAGGCGCGGGTGTTGGCAAGGTCTGGGGCCTGGGATTATCAGTCGCCGCTGACGGACTCGGCGAAAGTGAATCGTCCGCGCGAGGTTTCAGGTTCTGCTGGTTTAGCCGGGAGTTCGATGGTGATGTAGGTGACCGTGTCCCAGGTATTGTGAAGGCCGATGAATAAGAGCAGCAGGCCGGCGGCGCCGGTTGCGAAGAGCGCGCGATGAGCGTAGCCGGGTAATAAAATTGCTGAGACAACGAGAAGCACATAGGAGATAAGCGGAAACACAACATGCCAACGCCAATCTTCCCCTACCAGACGATAACTGCTCAGGCGGCGTGCTCGTCTGATGACAATGAAAATGTAGGCTACGCCGGCGACGCCACAAACGCCGAGAATAACCGCGACCGGTAGCAGCCCGTGCCATGGTGCACTCAAAATGGCAGCCACGAGCAGTACTCCGGTGAAATGTATGATCGTCGGAGTGGAGAAAGCCTCAATCTCTCTCGGGGTAGTCCGTCTCCCTGACTCGGCAATCAGAGCGATCACTACAAACTGTAATCCTGTCAGTGCCGCGGCTGAGGAGCCGATGAGAAAGAAAAACGTTTCCCAATCGGCAAGTGGTGAAGCTGCTTCCATGATGGTGAATCGTAAATGGTAAATCGTGAATAGTGAAGGGTGAGCGGAGCTCCCACCACCACCTTCGCTAACCACGCAAGCTCTTCACTGGGACCGCGGGCGTCCCGCCCGCCGCCGTACGGTAGACGCAAGCCAACGAAATTGAGAGTAAAGTACGTCGGAGCGGGCGGGACGCCCGCGGTCCCAGCTGAAGCGCTGAGCGCCGTTCCATAGATGGCGAAACGCAACAGTCACTCAAACGATGGGGGACGCTAGCTTGAAGATTCTGATCCTCGGCGGCACAGGCTTTATTGGCTCCTTTCAGGTTCGCTATGCACTTAGCCGCGGACACGAAATCACCGTATTCAATCGTGGCAAATCGCATCCAGGCAAACTGCCGCAAGCGGTCGAACAGTTGACAGGCGATCGCAACGGCCAACTCGACGAGCTCAAAGGCAGAAAGTGGGACGTGGTTATCGATAACCCGACAACGCTTCCCGTGTGGGTGCGTGATTCGGCCAAAATTCTCAAAGGAAACGTGGAACAATATGTCTTCATCTCGACGATTTCGGTCTACTCAGACATGAGCCAACCCGGCATGGATGAGAGCGGACCGCTCCGCAAGTATGAAGGCCCTGATGACGCAGCGATGAACGAGACACCGGAAACCTTATTCGCGTCCAACCGCCGATTGTATGGCCCGCTTAAGGTGATCTCGGAAAGAGAAGTCGAGAAATGGTTTCCGGGCCAGGCGCTCATTATCCGTCCCGGATTAATTGTCGGACCGGGAGACGAAACCGATCGCTTCACTTACTGGCCGCTGCGTGTTGCTCGGGGCGGCGAAGTGCTGGCTCCCGGCGAGGCGACCGACCCGGTGCAATTCATCGACGTACGCGACCTCGCGGAGTGGACCATACGCATGGTTGAGCAAGGCGCTACCGGAACCTATAACGCGACCGGACCGAAGGAGAAGTTTACGATCGGAGAAATGCTTGACAGCATCAGGCAAGTCACGAAATCTGAGGCGCGGTTTACCTGGGTCAAAGCGGAATTCCTGGCGGCGCAAAAGTCTGGGCCTGGAGCGATATGCCCGTGTGGATGCCGGCGCAGGGAGAGGTGGCGGGGTTTTGCTCAGATCAGCATTCACAAAGCGCTTGGCAAGGGACTGACCTTCCGACCGTTTTCTGATACGACGCAAGCTACGCTCGAGTGGATTCGCGAACAGCCGCCTGAGCGTCATGAGATATTGAAAGCTGGAATAACGGCGCGACGCGAAGCGAGAACTGCTCGCCACCTGGCGCGCGCGCACGTAGCACTTAACACAAGCTCTTCCCTGGGACGCGGGCGTCCCGCCCGCTCCGACCTACCTAACTCTCAATTATCCTTGGCTTGCGTCTATGGTATGGAGGCGGGCGGGACGCCCGTCGGTCCCAGGGAAGAGCTTGAGTGGCGTCGCTGCCTACTGCCTTCTGTCTATTGCCTACTGCTTTCCGCCTTCTGGTGTGCCCGGGATAATCGTGGCGTTGAAGACAAGCTTGCGTGTGCTGTGCCCACGCTTGTCATCGCTGGGAACTTCTTTAGTTTTGTTCAGCGCGATTTTGAAGCCCTGCTGCTTGCGAACCGTTGGTGACAGCGCCGCGCCAGGCGTAGACACCGGCGTCGTCAGGTTACCAGCCGAGCCCACTTGCGGCTCGATGTCCAGTTCTATTCCAAAGCCGGCGCTGTCGGGAGTCTTTCCTGGGTCATCGTTGTCGTCAATTTGCATTGGGGAGGACGCGGTAAAGAAGTAAGTGGCATTGTTACAGCCGTACGCGGTTCCCGTCGCGCCATCTCTTACTTCGACGAGGGAACATTTGCCTTTTAGTTTTGGGTTGATGAACACCTTGATCTTAAAGCCGTTGCCGGTGTCGGTGTATTCGGGAACGCTGAGAACGACATCGTTTCCGCTGAGCGGGCCGGCAAGACTACTCATCGCCTCATAACTATTGCCGCCGCTTGCGCCTTTGACTCGACCCTCGTAAGAAACCGAACCGCTGACAGAAGGCGCGGGGGCGTTTGCCAATTCGGAAAACTCAGCGTTGCCGACTTCGTTCGCTTGACGCATAGTGAGCCAACGCGCAGCTTCATATTTAATGATCAACTTTCCTTCCGCACTGCCTTTGTCGGTTGTGCCCTGATAGGTCTCTTCATAGGTGCCCTGAACCGTGAAACGAGCAGCTTTACTAGCCGCATCGGACCCTCGGGGGCGCTCGGAAGAAGCTGTGATGGCTAATAACAAGGGCAGGAAGATTGCGATGAGCTTGTGATTCATTTACTAACCTCAGTACAACAAGAACTCGGTTTCTGTTGATGTTGACGCAAAGATCCGGTCGCTCACCGCTCCCGGTTCTGATTTTGAGTTGGCTTGGTTTTACAGACTGCCTGGAGACTTTGTTGACTGATGATTCAACTGCGTTGCCTCAAGATGAGGTGGAGCCTCAAGGAAATAACAGCTGATCTCGGTAGGGCAGAGCCTTACCGCACGGTTAAAGCTGCGTTGGTTCTCTGCCTACTGCTACGCCTACTGCCCTGCCCACTGCCTACTGCCCACTGCCCACTGCCTCCGCTCACAGCCCACTGCCCACAGCCCTCGGGATTACATTTTGAACGCCGCGGTCACGCAGTAGTTTGTTGAAAGCGTCGACGTCCTTACTAATCACTTCGTCCAATTTGCTGCGTTGCGTGGTTGGCTGCGCCTTCAACAATGCGTAGACTTCGCGGTGTTGCGTCGTAGGCTGGAAGTCGCCGCTGCCAATGCCGTTAACCAGGTAATTGATCTTGCTGATTAATTTTGGCGGCCAGCGAACTGTATCCTGGCCCTGACCGGTTAACCGGCGCTGGATCAGGTTCTCTTCAATGTCGATTAGTTTCTTATCGAGATCATCGGCGGTTTTCTTGATCGCACCAAAGTCGGCGGTAGTCAGTGAAGATGCAGGCGCGGCGCCCGAACTCCCAGGATCAAGCAGGGTGGTAATGCCGGCGAGCTGGCTACGAATGACTTCGATTTGGTTCACCATGTCAGCCGCGGTTTCAAGGTCCTTTCTCAGCTCAAACAGCTTGGCCATTTGCGCGCTGATGTCGGCTTCAGTGCCTTCCGAGTTCGGATCCTTTTTTACTACTAATTGCTGAGTGGATTGCGTGTCGCCGGCGAGAGAGTTTCACCGTGTAAGTTCCCGGCGGCATCAGTAGAGACAGGCGTGCGCCGTCCGGTGCGAGACGCCAACCTTCATTGCCATTGCGAACCTCAGGCGCGTACGCGGGACTTGTGCGCAGACGCACTTCCTTAGTTTGCTCACCACGCAGATCCCAATTGACGCGATTGATGCCAACAGTCTTTGTCCCCGTCAGCGTTCGCACTATTTGTCCCTGCGCGTCCTCAATGCGGATCTTCACGTCACCGCTCGGCACACTTTTCAGGTAGTAATTGATCGACGCGCCGTAGGGCGGATTCTGCCCGGCGGTGGGATCGTAATCGACGGCAACCGGCACGGCGCTGTTGCGGAAAGCGATATGCCGGCCGCAGCGTAAATAGCTGCGCATTTGCGTCGCGCACACTTGCGTTCAACTGCTGCAACGGACCAAGATCGTCAAGTATCCAGAAGCCCCGACCGTAGGTCGCAATCACCAGGTCGTTGAAATGCTCCTGCACAACCAGCCAATAAACCGGCGCGTGCGGCAGATTCGACTGCAACGGCTCCCAGTGCAGCCGCCATCATTGAAGGAAACAAACAGGCCTCCCTCCGTGCCGAGATAAAGCAACCCCCTGTCGCAGCGGATCCTCGCGCACGCAATGCGCGTAGCTCAGCATCGTGTGGGGAATGCCGTCGGTTATTAACGTCCAGGTCTTGCCGTAATCGCTCGTCTTGTACATCAAACGGATCGCGATTGTTCACCTGATGGAAATCTACGGTGATGTAGGCGGCGCCGGCGTCGTAACGCGATGGCTCGATGTTGCTGACGGTTCCCCACGGCGGCATGGCCGGGAATATTCTTCGTTACGTTCGCTCCAGTTTTTACCGCCGTCGCGCGTGATCTGCACCAGGCCGTCGTTGGTTCCCGCCCAGATCAGTTCCTTCTCTTTCGGCGACTCCGCAATGGCAAACACTACGCGGCGCATACTCAACGCCGATGTTGTCGCCGGTCAGTCCGCCGGAAAATCCCTGCTTGCTCTTGTCGTTCGTCGTCAGATCCGGACTGATTAACTGCCAGCTACTGTCCGCCGTCGGTAGTTTGATGAACGATACTGACTGCCGACGTAAACCTTGTTGTGATCGTGCGGCGAGATTGTGAGCGGCATAGTCCAGACGAAAGCGGTACTTCAGATGCGTCGCGCTGTCGAACCATTAACTTGGTCCGGCCAGACTTCGACGTTGCGACCTGGCCGCGTGGTCAGGTTGAAGCGCTTCGACGATGCCGCCGACACTTCCCGATCCTGAAGCGCTCGACCAGATGATGTTGTTGTCGACCGGGTCGTGGCGTTGCCCAACCGCTCTCACCGCCACCCGACCAGTTGCCAGGCGCCGCGAGGAATGTCTGCCCACCGCCAGGGCCGCCACCGCGCGTGTTGCTTGGGCCACGATATGAGGGTCCGTCCTGCTCGTTGCCATAAACAAAATATGGAATCCGGTTGTCCGACGGTGACGTGATACATCTGCGCGATGGGAAGTTGAATGCGGTCTGCCAGGTTCTGCCCGCGCGTGACCGATATCGACACGCCTCGCATCATTAGCCACGGCCATCCGGTTTGCGTTTGTCGGATCGATCCACATGTCATGGTTGTCGCCACCGGGGCTGTTGGCCAAACGCCACCGCCGCTCGCCTCCGGGCCACCGCCACCAACTCGTTTCGCCGCCATCGATTGAAGTGACTGAAGGCGGCTCGTGAGGAAGTGGAGTTTCGTTTTCATTGTCAGGCGCTGCCACCACGCGAAAGTAATAATGCGTGCGGCCGCCGAGCGTGCGGTCGTAACTGACCAGGCGCCAGTTGTCGCCACCATCGTCTGAGCGCCAGAGTTTGCCGCGATCAGTTTCCTTACCATTGACTGGCACGCCGTCGCCGGTTTCGATCAAGCGCGTAGACGCGATTGGGATTTGAGTTTGCGATGGCCATGGCCACATTTGCCCGTCGTGCGCGTGGGCAAACCGTGGCCGGTGAGTCTTCTTCCAGGTGAGCGCCTTCATCAGTCGACTTGTAAATACCGCTGCCCGGGCCGCCGCTTTCTCGTCCCCAGGTGTGAATCTCAAGCGGCCACATAGCCGGCAAACAAGCGTTCGCGGATTGCTGGGATCCATCACCACTTCTGAACGCGCCGGTAGTTTTCATCGACGAACAACACGCGATCCCAGGTCTTGCCGCCGTCAGCGGTCCGAAAGACGCCGCGCTCCTGTTGCGGCCCGTAACGTGGCCCAATGGCCGCAGGCCAGCACGATGTCAGGATTTTCGGATCGATCAGCGATGCGTCCGATGCGTCCCAGTCTTCTCCAGTCCCATCAGCTTCCAGGTCTTGCCGGCGTCAGTAGATTTGTAGATGCCCGCGCCCACGGAGATATGACTGCGAATCATGCGCCTCGCCGGTGCCGGCCCAAATTATGTTCGGCATCGGACGGCGCGATCGCCAGTGAACCAATCGACGAAACGGGCTGTGCTGTCGAAGATTGGCTCCCAGTGAATGCCACCGTCCGTATCGTTTTGAAAATGTCCGCCCGAGGCCGCGCCTGACGTAATAGATGTTTGCCTGTCCGGGCACGCGCGGCGTTGCGTATCAACCTCCCGGTTACCGCCCTTTTGCAGGGGCCGAGCGTGCTCCAGCTGACGGAGCTGCTGCTGGAGGGCAGCTGGATCGCGAACAGCAGGGGCACCGGGGCCGGGCGGGCGACCGGGCTCAGGGTGTGTTCCAGGGGCGATTGGAGCAAGCCCAGCGAGGAAGTTGACAGGCTTCTGCTGTCCATGCTGGCATGAACGAGGGGCCGGGGCGGTAGCCGGACTTGACCCGGCTCATGGCCGTCGCCAGGTCAGCAGGAAGCGGCATGGCCAGCGCGCCGGAGTGCGACCCCAATAGCCCGCCCGCCGGGCCATCTCGCGTACCTCCCAAGGTGAAAGCGGCTCGGACCGACTGCGGCCCGTCATAGTGGACGACCGCGGACGTCGTCAGCAGGCGGGGTGCCGGGTAAGCCAATAACAAGAAGCCAGGCAGGCTGCGGACGAGGTCGTTGACCAGCACGATCCGGCCTGCCGCATCGGCCATGCGCGCGCAACAGATCGACGGCCTGCTCCTCCGGTCGGGTGGTGCAGCAAAGGGAAGGTGATAACGGCGCATCAAACCCCGGAGGATGGGCGTGCAGGGCGTCGAGAGGAAAGAAGTGGACCGCGGCACCCTGTTCCGCGGCGCGGCTGGCGGGCGTGTGCGACCGCCCGGGACTGACGTCGCAGCCTTCGACGTGTAGGGTCAGGCCGGCGCGTCGGCCCCGGTGCCAGAGCTGGACGGGAGGTCGCCGGCTCCGGAGGCGATGTCAGGATCCGCACCCCGGCGGCGCGCTCCCGCGCCAGGTCGCGGACCGGGGGCCAGAGGACGCGAGGCCAAGAAGCTCCAGCGGTTGATGCGGCTCCAGGCCGCGGAGGGCCTGGGCGTGCTGCCCTCCGCCAGGTCAGACTGCTCCATCATCTCGGGCCGGAGGCAGCATGTCGCAGGCCGGCGGCAAGGAACATGGGAACACTTCCCCCCCACGTTCGCCAGAACAGCGCCTCGGCACGACCATACAGTGAGCAGCACGGTAAGCGAGGCCATTGTACGCCACGCGATGAAAAACCGGAAGCGGAGTCGAATGCGCAACCTCGGCCAGACCAATACCCACACTGCAATTCACCAGGCAGAGCAACGACCCGTTCCTGCAGCTCGTTGTCCACTCTGCCATTGCTTCTCTGTTATCGAGTGTCGGTCTGGGTCTGGCCGATCTGGGGGCAGGGATCAGCCGTGCCAGTGCTGCAGGGTTAGGACACGGACCTGCTGGAAAGGTTCGAATGCGAGAGGAGTTTCCAACAATGTGGCCAAGCTCGCACGCACGCTTCATGCCGTACAGCCAACGGGCTGTGCGGGATTCTCCTCGCGTGTTCGCGTTGTCGTATGTTCTGCCGCAAAGCCTACGTCGGTATAGGATTTTTGCACATCTCGGCATTTCGGCCGAGTTTGGCTAAGTGCTAGAAAACAAGGGCGCCAGGTGTCAGTGACACCCGGTCATCGCGGTGCTGAGAACGGTGCTAGAGGCACCGCGGCAGCGAATTGCGCTTGGCCACGGCCGAATCCGCGCGTCGGCGTGGCGGACCGAAGCACGCAAGCGGACTGGTCGACCGCAGTGTGCCGGACCGAGGCACGCCGCACATGGGTGGGCAATTACCTTGAGGGCCACAGAGCGGGAGCGGAACTGGAACGCCAAAAGCTCTTTCAGGACTTTTCTGGAACATTGGCTGGACTTCCGACCAAGTTGGCTGGACGGATAGCATCTGGCCGAGCGAGTCGGAGTACACTCCGGTATCCAAGGCCCGCCACGCCGCGGCAATTGCCTCGTCGGACGACAATCGGCCAGTGCTAACTTCGCGGCTTCAAGTGCAAGTACCCTTTTCTCCTCAGTAGCGACGAAGCTAGTTCTTCTCGTATCCCGTGGTCTTGGCGGTCTTGGGGCCCTGGAACAGCATGTAGCCGGGGCGGTTCGCCAGCTCGAGGGACCGGCGAGGATCTTTGCCGTGGGCCAGGACCGATTCGCGGACGACTTTTTCCCGCGCATTGTAGGACGGCGAGCCGTCGCGGTCGCCGGCGAACAGGCCGAAATCGTTGCTCGCGACCATGACGATGTCGATCCCCTCGACCTCGTTCGAGATGTTGTCGATGACGCCGACGCCCGCCGGGCTCTCGATCTGAATCATGACCAGGATGTTGTTGTTGGCGTTGGTGGCATACCCATCGCCCCAGAGGATTTGGCCTGGTTGCTGGCCCGAGCTGCGCACGGCCCCAGGGCTTGGCGTTCGGGTTAGTCCCGATGACCGATCGGATACTTGGAATACAAGACCGCGTTGCGGGCCTCTTCGACCGACTCGACCATCGGCACGACGATGCCCAAGGCGCCGGCATCGCAGGCTTTCAGGATGTCGCCGACGTTGGCGGACGGCACACGCACGAACGGGATGCACCCCGCTTCGGCGACCACCTTGATCAGTTGCTGCGTTTCGCGCCAGGTCGAGCGTGCTGTGCTGCATTTCGATCCAGATGAAATCCTGGCCGTCGCAGGCTTTCTTCGCGGCTTCGAGGTCGGGATTGGATGACCGTGTTGCTGAAGATCTGCTGGCCGGCTTTGAGTTTCGTGATCACGGTGTTGAAGGTAAGCGAACCAGGTTGCGCGACCGATGTTCTTCTTGCTCCTTTGGGGCGTTTGAATACAATCTAGCCGTTGGCAAGTTGGCCGACCAGCCGCGCGAAACGCCCCGGCGGATCTCTCCGCCTGCTGGCGACTGACCTCAAGTGGAATACCTCCGCCGTGGCGCCGCCCACCCGCTCTGTCGAGGTTGAGATCACCTTCTCGACGCCCCAGCCGAGTCTGCTGTCGTCCAGCTTTCGCACTTCCTGGTCGATCGTCACGGTGACCGCCACGTCGACCTTCCCGGCGGCGTCGGGCGTGCCGGAAAGCATGCCTGTGGCCGGGTCGATCTTCAGCCAGGCAGGCCCCTTTTCGATGGCGAACTTGGGCTTCTCGATGTCCCAGAAGTTGGCCGTCTCCTTGCCGTCGACCATCCGCAGCCGCAGGTCGCCCAGAGAGCGGTTGGCCTGAAGTTGGCAACGGTATTCCGTGCCAACCTTGGCCTGCGTCGCGGGCTTGCCGTAAATCGTCGGCCGCGGGGCCGTGGCGTAGTCGGAAGGCCCGCTCCGCTTGCCCTGCGAATCCACGGCCACCACGCGATAGTATGTTTTGTTGGCGTTGGGCGACTCGATGCCATCGCCCATCACCGCCAGCTCGGTAGCCGTGGTCTCGGCAATGAAGTTCGCCGGGAACTCAGGCTTCAACTCCTTCGATGTCCCGATGCTGACTTTGTAGGGCACGTCGCTCACCGAAAAGCCTTTCTCGTCGCTGCCGTACACGCGGTACTTCACCGGCTTCTGGCCGACCGGGTTGGCCTTCCACTTCAGAATGCCGATTCCTTTGTCCCTGTCGTAGCTGAGCGCAACCTCCACCGGGTAATTCGGCGCCTTCGGCGTGAAGTTGAAGGTCTTGCTCCACGGGCCCCAAACGCCCTTTTGCGTCTTTGGCTTGCACGCGCCAGTAATAGGTTTTGCCGCCAGTCAGCAGGCCAGTGCTGGGCAAGGTGTATTGCGCTTTGCCCTTGTCCGCCGTCCGCGAAATCAGTTTGTCGAAGTTCGTCGACAGCGGCCACCGCATATCCTGCCGGTTGGCGAGCATGAAGTGGTAGTCGGTGATCTTATCGCCGTCGGGGTCCTTCGGCACGCTCCAGCGGAAAGCGAAGTCCGTGCCCTCGGCCTGGCCGCCATCGGGCGGATAGACCGCCTCCGGGGCCTCCGGCGGCTTGCTGGTGGATCGCTCCACCCACTCGTGTGTGATCCGCACCTTCCGCTCGCCGGACGACTTGTCGGTGTAGGTGAAGCTGTTCTCTCCGACCGTCATCTCGGGCAGTGCGAGCAGGGCCATCTGCAGGTCGTTGATGACCGCCAGTCGCTTCAATTTGGCTCCGGCCGGTAGTTCGCAACGCAGTTGGTACTGGTAATACGGATTGCCTTCCAGCGGAAAGAACTTGTCGAAGTTGCTGCCCGCGATGTCCGTCCATTTTGTGCCGTCGGACGAAACGGCAAACCTCGCCCCGCCGGCTTCCGTTTCGAGATGCCCGCCGACGAAGGCGTAGGGACTGGTGATCTTCCACACGACCGTGCCCGTCTTGCCGTTTTCCGCCGCCAGACCCTCGGGGCCGGAGGCGACGTTCTCAACCTTCATCGCGCCCTTCTTCCACACCTCGCCGCCGAAGTCCGGCCGGTATTCCCACAGGCCGTTGCAGATGTTGTCCGGGTAGAGGAATTGGTTGGGCGACATGTGCTTGGCCGGCTTCAAGTGCCCCCAGCGCCAGACGAGCGCCTCGCCGGGGCGAAGAGTCATCTTCATGGTCGTGTCCTCCTTGCACGCCCGGCTTCCCTGGATCGGCTCTTCGCTCACGAACATCGCCGCGGCGCGCTCGTCCCGCATGCGGCTGTCGTCGACCAGGATGCCCATCGTGTGCGTCCGCTTCACCAGGTCATGGTCGCGGGCCAACTCGCCGGTCGCTCGCCAGCGTCTCGTTGTCCCGCAGCAGGTAGATCATGCCCAGGTCGCCATCCATCAAGTGCCACCCGCCGTCGTAATGGACCTGCGCAATGGCGTGGCCCACCAGCCGGACCGGGGCCCCCTTCAGTCCCACCTGCTTCCACAGGCCGCCCATCATCATGGCGTCCTTCCCGCACGGGTTGAGGCCGTAGATGTTGAACACCTTCACCGGATCGCCGAGATCCTCGCCGCCGGCCGAGGAGTGGTACCGCTGCTGGATCTGCTGGTACCAGAGGGCTCTGTGCTTTCTCCCCGTCACTCATCCCGGGGGTGACCACCGAGGCCACGATCTCCTTGATGTTGCGGAAGTTGTTCCGCCCGTCGGAGAGCCAGGGATCGACCACGTCGGTCTGGCCCACATTCTCCATCCGCACGGCGCGGTTCGACTGCCAGCTCTGCTCGATGGCCCCTTCCCGGTTCATCCCGCAGCCCATCGGCGACCGGCAGTTTGTGCCGTCCATCGTGCCCCCGTGCACCACGATGTACTTGTGCTCTCCGGTGGTGATGTTCTCGACGTGGCTCTTGGCCACGTCGCCCGGCTGGGCCTTCGAGGCCCAAGGCTCCAGCGTGGCGGAGTCGGCCGGCGTGTCCTTCTTGGCCAAATCCTCGCCGACGGAACCGCCGGCGGTCAGCAAAAACACCAGCAACGGCAGTCCCGGCACAATGCAACGGCACATGATTGAATCTCCCGGATGCGGACAGGTGCTATCAGTGGTGGAATGAATCGCGTGGAAGGAGGCCGTTCCCCGGCCGGCATGCGATTCGGAGGAGTCGGCAAAGCTCCTAGTAATACTCAGATTCTAGCAAGGCCGCCGACGCCAAAATGCCAGTGGTCCAACGAACCTGGGAGGGCCCAGTACCTACATGATTCACCCAGCGGTTTGAGCGGCTTCTTCGGTCTGATCGACCGACGCATCGAAACGGCCCGTTGAACCTGAGCGCCGGCCTATCCTCTAATGGCAAAAACTGGAGCCGGCAGCATGGCGGGCCGCTCTGTCCTGACGACCTGGCGGAGATCGCAGCGTTTCTGTGAACCGGGAAAGCCGAGGGTGGACGCTCGCCTGACGGCTGCCGCCGGGCGTACTGGCCGATACACCCGACGGCAGCCTCTATCCGATTGCCAGTCAGCACCGGTGAGGTCTCGCTCTGCGACTGATCCCCGCGAGGGCGGGGAGGCGTGCGGAACACCGCTCGCAGTCATCCGCACCGGTTCATCCAACTGAACGGCCGCGCCTCTGAGGTAAGTCAGGTCGCCGGTAATCGCCACGGGCGTGCGTGTCGGATGACTGACGGGCAAAAGCCTTGGCCAGCCGCCGACCCACGGATTGCCCGGCGCTGCCGACGCGCTGGTAGATCGAAAGAGGTGCTCATCCGGAAGCGGTGGCTGTCCGTCACGGGACTCCAAGCCGGCAAAACGGCATGGATAGTGTCGAATGTCGGAGGTTCTTCCGACACTTCTAAAATGCGCAGAAGCCATTTAACAGGAAATAGTTGCGATTCAGTAAGCCTGTAGTGTCGAAGTGTCAGAGCCACAGCGATTTTCTGAAATGGAGTCCGCAGCGGTCGATGGACGCCGTGTTGGATATTTGCTTCCCCTCCGACACTTCGACACTATCCTCATCGGTGTCTCCAACGCCTTTGAGGATTAGCAACTTATAGCAATGAGAAGTGTCGGCAACCATTCCGACATTTCTCCGACACTTCATGGGGTTGCCGGTGAGGACAGTTGCACAACCCGCTGCGATGAACCGGAGGCGGATAGCGTTCCCGACGCAGCTGGGCCTGTCATGGAACAACGCAATCTCGGCAGCCAGGGGCTGTTGGTTTCGGCATGGCCTGGGCTGCATGGGTATGAGCTGGGCCTACGGCCCTCAGGACAGGCCGAGTCGATCGCCGCCTCCCTGGGGCCATCGAACTGGGAGTTACCCTCTTTGACACCGCCGGGTCTACGGCCCCTACGAGAACGAGAAGCTCCTGGTGGGCCTTTACGTGCCCTGCAAGGCCGTCGTGATCAGGTCTGAAATCGCCACCAGAAGTTCGGCTTCAAAATTAGCGGCCCCGACGGCAAGACCGCCGGTGCCGACAGTCGTCCTGAGTATGTCAAGGAGAATTGTCAAGCGTCCCTGAAGCGACTCGCTACCAATCATATCGACCTGTTGTACCAGCACCGTGTCGATCACCAGGTGCCGATCGAGGAGACGGTTGGCGCGCGGCCGAGCTGGTCGCCGCCGCCGGCAAGGTGCGGCACACCTGGGGCTGTCGGCGAGCCCAAAGACGTTGCATCGGGTATGCCGTCCACCCCCTGAGTGCCCTCAAACGGGTATTCCCTGTGGGAGCGGGGCGTCGAGCTGAAGTCCTGCCGACCTGCCGGGAACTGGGCATCGGCTTCGTTGCCTACAGCCCCCTGGGCCGTGGCTTCCTGACTGGCCAGGTAAAGCGTGCCGGAGTATGGTGCCGATGATGTCCGCCGCAACCACCCGCGCTCAGGGAGATAATTTGAGGAAAACATGAAGCTGGTCGAGTCCGTCAAAGGGGCTGGCCGCCCGGAAAGGCTGTACGCCGGCCCAGCTGGCATTGGCGTGGCTGCTGCGCAGGGCAACGATGTGGTGCCGATTCCCGGCACGAAGCACCGCAGTTACCTGTGCGACAACGTGGCGGCAACCGACGTGCGTCTGACGTCGGCGGAACTGGCCGAGTTGTGCCCGGCAGGTGCCACCGGGTGACCGCCGGCAACCGCTACCCGGATCCGGCAATGGCGGCTTGCTCGATCGGTGAATCCTTCCTCCCCCGTCCCTGCTTGCCTTTTGACTCGCAGTCACCTCACAATGAGGTCAGGGTTCCGAGTTCGTAGTTCTCAACCCCCGGCAAGACTCTGCGGCCGCCGTGATCTGGACGTACCTGAAGGGAGACCTATCGCATGGCTACCGCCCCCTGCGGTCCGGCCTATCACCCGCCGCCAGGCCCTGGCCACCGCTGCCGGAACGACGCTGTGGCTTTATCCCACGGTCGCCGGGGCCGGTGGCCTGCCCGGCGCATCGGCTTCGTGGATGACAATCTCGACATTCTGCCGCGTCTACCTACAGATCATCCGGGACACGCTCAAGGAACGTGGCTTCGTGGTGGCCGGCGACGCTGCTTGCACAGGCTATTTGCTGGCAACCAATCCAACAAGTTTCCATGGCCGTGATTGCCAAAAGGCTGCAAAGTTCAATAGTTAAAGAAGAGGTGCCGAACCGGCCCCGTGCTACCGGGGTCAGGTTCAGCACCAGGAAACGCGGCCAGCTGAAGTTATCCCAGTTCACGCCCGTGACAAGACCAAAGTCAGTGGGCGAACAGCTCAGGCCGCCAATCGGGCCAAATTCCTCCTCATCCAGCCCCATGGAGCCCCGCTGCGGTACCCGGCCACACAGATGGTCAGCGAAATAACTGACTAAGCCAGCGGCAAACTCCCGCAGGTCTCGCAACAAGTCGAGAGCAATACGTAACTT